>Ga0114129_10012638_pt1 | contig 12023 bp, 13 predicted proteins | sample RhiMetdeltSRZDD1_FD_80071 | JGI IMG/M metagenome (GOLD analysis project Ga0114129, IMG submission 80071) | Populus rhizosphere microbial communities from Tennessee, USA - Rhizosphere MetaG P. deltoides SRZDD1 (version 2) (version 2) | ecosystem: Host-associated > Plants > Roots > Rhizosphere >... | reverse complement strand
GCGGGACGCAGTGTGGGCGCACCCGGACCTGCTGCCCACCGACGAGGACTTCGACGACCCGGATGGTTTCGTCCGCGGCCGGCCGGAACTGGATATGTCCGCGCTCGACGAGACGGCCGGCGCTACGGAGGGCGATGGACCCGCCGGCGAGGAGCCGCCGGATGGCCCGGGGCCCGGTGGCGCGCCTCCGGAAGACGAGGCCCCCGGCGGCACCTCCGGCTAATTGGACACCGCGAGCGAACCACCTTAGGTAACCGAGCATGTCGGTGACGTGACCGCCCGGGGCCGGGATGCCCGGTGACCGGACGCTCCCATCCTGGGTGCGAGGGCGCTTCGGCCGCACAAATCTCTTTCCACAGCCAGTGGATGGAAGCACCCCAGTTAGGAGTCCCTTTCTGGCGACCAATCCCCGGAATTCACAAGCCTTTCCCGTGGGCATCCACAGGGAAACTCGGCGTTCTCCCCAGGCTATCCACAACGTTGTCCACCGCGTTGTTTGACCGCGGCCCGAGGCCCCGCCTAGCGTCGCAAGCAGGTGTCCCCGGGTCGCAGGCTGCCGTCACTTCCGGGGAAGGGGGCGTTCGGCCAGCAACGGAACCGCCGGCTTCGGGCTGGCTGGTTCCGCCCGGGGAGCCCATCCATCGCCTGTCATCGTTTCCTCCGCCGAAGCTGACCCAGGCAATTGCTCTGGCAAGTCCCGCCCAAATGGTCTCGGCAAGTGACCGGCGGCAAGCTGACACCCGCCGCCATTCCGGGCTCATGCGCACCAGCCGCCACGCGGCGTCATGGGCCGGTGAGGCACAACGCCGTCCAGAATGTCAGAACGCCGCGTCACGATGACCCCATGAGACCCGCCCTCAAGCCAGGCTTACTGGCGGTCTGGCGCAACCGCGACACCGTCCAGATCGGCGTCGACCCTCGCCGGGCCATCGCCTTGACCGGAATGCGCGGGGCGGCGGTACTGCTCGGCCTCCTTGACGGCAGCCGCGACCTCGCCCAGCTCCTGGCCGCAGCCGGCGAGTTCGGTATTTCCGCGGAGGTGGCGGACCGGATCATCACCCTGCTCGCGGTGGGGGGCGCCCTGTACGACTTCCCGGGCAGCGCCTTCCGCGCGATGCCGCACGGCCTGCGCACCCGGCTGGCACCGGAACTGGCCACAGCGGCCCTGGCACACGGCGATGGCGACGGCGGGGCCCGGATTCTGGCCCGGCGCCAGGGTGCGTGCGTGCGCGTGGAAGGCCTGAGCCGGATCGGCTTATGCGTCGCCAGCATGCTCGCCGCCTCTGGCATCGGGATGGTGATCAGCACCGGGCGGCCGCCCGGCTCTGGGCCGGATCCTGCTCCTCCCCTGCTCATGGGTCCTTCGCCGCCGTCCGGTTCTCCGCCGCCTGCCGGCTCTCCGCCACCCATCGGTAGGTCCGTCCCGGCCGGGACCAGCTACCGCCCCGACCTCGTGATCCTCGCTGACACCTACCGCCGCGAGCTGCCCGAGGCACTCAAACGGGACAACGTCCCGCACCTCGCTGCGGCGGCCAGCGAGGCCATCGGCGTGGTCGGCCCGCTGGTTCTGCCGGGGGACACCGCATGCCTGCGATGCCTCGAGCTGACCCGGGCCGAACGCGACCCCGCTTGGCCGCTCATCCTCGCCCAGCTCACCCGCGGCGGCGCGGAGCCACCCGCCTGCGACACCGTGCTGGCGGCAGCCGTCGCCGCCCAGGCCGCCGCGCAGACGCTCGCCTTCGTCGACCGGCCTGTATCGGCCACTGCTGTGACCAACGGCACGCTGGAGCTCGTCCTTCCTGATTGGCAGTGGCGACGGCGGACATGGGAGCCACATGATCGCTGTGGATGTGGCAGGCGGGGCGATTTGTGACCGACAATGTGTGTTGTGAACGATCTCCCCCGCCGAGCGATCACTCGCACGGCAAAGCTGGCAACCTTGCCGGTCGGACTGGCCGGTCGCACCGCGCTGGGCTTGGGCAAACGGCTGGGTGGCCGGCCCGCGGAGCTTGTAGCGGCCGAGATCCAGCACCGTACGGCCGACCAGATCTTCCGTGTGCTCGGCGAGCTCAAGGGCGGCGCGATGAAGTTCGGGCAGGCCCTGTCGATCTTCGAGGCCGCGCTTCCGCCGGAGATCGCGGGCCCTTACCGAGCGACGCTGACCAAGTTGCAGGAATCCGCGCCGCCGCTGCCGACCGGCACTGTGCATCGCGTGCTCGCCGAGGATTTCGGCCCGGATTGGCGCGACCAGTTCGCCGAGTTCAATGACAGGCCAGCCGCGGCAGCGTCGATCGGGCAGGTACACCGCGCCCGCTGGCGGGATGGGCGCGAGGTGGCGGTAAAGATCCAGTATCCGGGTGCCGGGCGTGCGTTGCTCAGCGACTTCAACCAGCTGAGCCGGGTCGCACGGCTGTTCGCTGTGCTGATGCCCGGGCTCGAGGTGAGGCCACTGCTCGACGAGTTGCGCGCCAGGGTCGCGGAAGAGCTTGACTACCACCTCGAAGCCACGTCGCAACACGCCTTTGCGGTCGCCTATGCCGGGGATCCGGACATCTTCGTGCCCGACGTGGTCGTCGGCACCAGCCATGTCCTGGTCACCGAGTGGATAGACGGAATTCCACTGTCCAAGATCATCAGTGACGGCTCGCAGGAGGAGCGTGACCGGGTCGGGCTGCTGTTCGTCCGCTTTCTGTTCTCCGGGCCAGCCCGCGCGGGACTGCTCCATGCCGACCCCCACCCCGGCAACTTCCGGCTGCTGGAGGACGGGCGGCTTGGCGTGCTGGACTTCGGCGCCGTGGACCGGCTCCCCGGCGGGTTCCCGCCGTTCATCGGCCGCCTGCTGCGCATGGTGCACGATGGCGCCGATCTGGGGCCCGCCGAGCAGGAGCTGCGCGACCAGGGGTTCCTCAGGCCGGACATCGAGTTCGACCCGGAGGCGCTGCGCGCGTTCCTGGCGCCGTTGGCGGAGCCGTCCAGGCTGGAGAGGTTCCGGTTCAGCCGGGAGTGGCTGCGCGGCGAGGCCACGCGGGTGACCGACCCACGTGCCACCAACATGAGCCGGCGGCTCAACCTGCCCCCCTCGTACGTGCTGATCCACCGGGTCTCGACCGCCGGCATCGGGGTGCTGTGCCAGCTCGAATGCGAAGGACCGTACCGAGCGGAAATGCTCAGATGGATGCCCGGCTACTCCGACGACCCCTGGTCACGCAAGCCCGCCGCCGAGCTGGTCAGCCATCCCGACGCTCTGAGCCAACCCGACGCGCTGAGCCAACCCGACGGGCTGAGCCAACCCGGGGAGCCCGACGCGCTGACCCGGCCCGACGAGCCCGACGCGCTGAGCCCGGCCCGGTGAAGCCCGGGCCGGTGAGGCCCGGCCGGGTGTTACCGAACGCCCGGAGCCCGCACGCACATGGCCCTGGTTCGCCCGCTTCATGCGGGCGAACCAGGGCCATGATCCGCGTCAAACCCAGGACCCTCTGAGCTCCCTGCTCACTTGCCGGGCGTCGCGCTGGGCCTGGGAAAGGCGCTTCCGTGCGCGCTCTACGCGCCGGGACGCCTTCGACACCGCCCGGAGCTGCCGCCGCTGGCGCATCTGCTCTGCGCGCGCCAGCATCTCCCGATGCCGGATCGTCCCAAGCTTTACGTAGGGGTACACGTTTCTCACCGCCTTTCACTGCTCCCTATGACCTGAAGGCCGGACCTAGGCCGCCACGTCGGTCTTGCGTGGACGCCCTCGCGGCCGCTTGCGGGGCACCACCGTGCCGCGCAGGAAGAGCTCGCCGCCCCACACGCCCCACGGTTCCTGGCGCTCCAGGGCGCCCGCGAGGCAGGCGAGCCTCACCGCACACCCGCGGCACATGGCCTTGGCCGTCTCGACGTCCTGCGGGGACTCGGCGAAGAACAAGTCCGGATCGCTAACGCACGGCAGAGCCGACCTTGTGTGCGCCACCGGCACGATGGCGCCGTTCGCTCCGGAAGAAGCCATCTGCCGCGGCACCGCGCCGGGTGCGCCCTGACCTCTCCCGGTTCCCCTTACTCCTGGTACGGACTCCGTTTCCAGCCCCGTCGTGCCCGGTGCAACGGCGGTGGTGCCGGGCGGGTACATGTCCATTCCCCTCTCGTGCCTCGTCCTGCTCGTCGGTCTCATCGGCTGAGGTCACGCGGCCCGGCACATAGCTAAGGCCGCGGACCCGGTTTTCGGGTCCGCGGCCTTTGGGGATCTAGGCCGGTCTTTCTAGACCGGATCCCACGCCGGATGCGAACCCGATTGAGCACCGCCATTGGCGGTGATACGGGCCATTTCCTGGTACATGTTGTTGGTGATCTGCTGCACGGCGACCTGCGTCCGGTCGTGCTGCTTCGGCCGCGGCCCCGCGAAGGCACCAGTGGCGCTGGCAGGCGTGGCCAAAACGCCGATGGGCAGACGGGTGCCCTGTGCAGCCGGAGAGAACCAGACACACCGCTCGCCGGCGGCATGGCTGAGCACGCTGTTACTCAATGTGGGCACCTCCTCCCGCGCAGCGTCGTTGGCCCACCTGTACACATCGCAACAGCCTAAGTAGGCCACCGCCCATGGGGCAACTGCTTTTTCGGTGGATCTTCGTCACCGTGACGCTACCGGTATGTCACACCCGGGACGCGGGCCGCGTCAGGGCGTGGTCCGGATGAGTCCCTCCTGCACAACCGACACCACCAGCTCGCCCTCGGCGGTGAACACCTCGCCGCGGGCGAGGCCTCTGGCGCCGGCCGCCACCGGGGAGTCCTGGGCGTACAGGAGCCACCGGTCGGCGCGGAACGGGCGATGGAACCACATCGCGTGGTCGAGGCTCGCCCCGCGCGTGTGCCCGTCCGCCCAGGACAGGCCGTGCCGCAGCAGGACGGTGTCCAGCAGTGTCATGTCGGAGGCATAGGTCATCAGGCACACATGCAGCAGGGGGTCGTCCGGCAGGTCGCCATCGGCCCGCAGCCAGACCAGGTTGCGGTCGGCGCGCAGCGATGGGTCACGCTGCGCCTCGTAGGTGAGCGGCCCGACGACGCGCAGGTCGATCGGGCTGTTCGCGAAGAACTCGTGGGCGGGCTCGCCGGTCAGCTTCTCCAGCCGCTCGGCAACGGTCATCACGCTTTCCGGCGGCGGCACCGACGGCATCGGTGCGGCATGGACCAGGCCCGGCTCGTCACGGTGGAACGACGCGGACAAGGTAAAGATCGTTTTGCCGTGCTGGATAGCCGACACCCGCCGCGTCGTGAAGGACCTGCCGTCCCGCACCCGGTCCACGATGTAAACGAGCGGCACCGCCGGGTCGCCGGGCCGGATGAAGTAGGCGTGCAGCGAATGCACGGGCCGGTCGGCTGGCACGGTGCGGCCCGCGGCCACCAGGGCCTGGCCGGCCACCTGCCCGCCGAACACCCGCTGCCGGCGGTCGTCCGGGCTGCGGCCGCGGAAGATGTCGAGTTCGATCTGCTCGAGGTTGAGCAGGTCCACCAGCCGGTCCAGGGTCTCGCTCACGGCCGCCTTCAGCTCTCATGCGCTCCCGCCCTCATGGGCCCGCATCGGCCGCGCTAGCGGACGCGGGCGCTCCTTCGGGCAACGCCGGTACCGGGGCACCGTACCGCCCGGGCCGTCCCGATCCGTCGCCGGGGACGCCGGAAGCATGACGCCGTGCTCCGCGGTCCGCCGCTCCGCCGTCCGGTGCTTCGCGGTCCCTGGCGCCACCGGCTAGGCGCCGGGGGCGGAGGCCGTCCAGGAACCGCGACGGCGTGCGGGACGGCCGCCCACCAGGGGAGCGGGCCAGCGCCCATGACAGATACACCCGCTCGCGGGCCCTGGTCACGCCCACGTAGAGCAGCCGCCGCTCCTCGGCGACCGCCGCGCCGGTCTGGGCATGAACGATCGGCAGGTTCCCCTCGGTGAGGCCGGGCAGGAACACCACATCCCACTCCAGCCCCTTCGCCGCGTGCAGCGAGGCCACGGTCACCCCATCCGGAGCCGGGGGAAGCTCGATCGCGGCCCGGTGGGCGAGCCCGGCGACGACCTCGGCGAGCCCCGCGCCGGGCGTGATCGCGCAGAAATCATCTGCGAGCCGGGCCAGCGCCGCCAGGGATTCCCAGCGCTCCCGGGCCGATCCCCGGCCCGGCGGTGGCTTCTCGGTCAGGCCGATCCCCGACAGGACGTGCCTGACCTCGGCGGCGGCTGGAGCCGCGGCGGTGGCTGGAGCGGCGGCGGCAGCCCGCAGCATCCCCATCGCCTGGCGCACTTCGGCCCGTCCGAAGAACCGTTCCGTCCCTCGCACCTGGAAGGGCACACCCGCCTGCGCGAGCGCCTGCTCGAAACGCTCCGTCTGGACGTTGACGCGCACCAGCACGGCCATCTCGCTGGCCAGAACTCCAGACGCGACGAGCTCGGCCGCCCGCGTGGCGACCGCCTCTGCCTCCGCCACCTCGTCCTCATGGCCGGCGAATTCCGGTTCCGGGCCGGCGGCGCGCTGCGCGACGAGCGGGGCACCGCCGGGCAGCGGCACATCGCGTTGCGAACGCCTGCGCCGGTCGGGAATCGCGCCGCTCAGCCGGTTGGCCAGGGCGACCACCTGCGGGGTCGAGCGATAGTTGCGCACCAGCCGCACCACCGTGGCGTGCGGGAACGTGGCGGTGAATCCGGTGAGGTAGGCGGGGGTGGCACCGGTGAACGAGTAGATGGTCTGATGTGGGTCGCCGACCACGCACACGTCGTCACGGCCGGCCGTCCAGGTGTCGAGCAGCAGCTTCTGAAGCGGGTTGACGTCCTGGAACTCATCGACCACGAAGTAGCGGTACCGGTCGGCGACCTCGGCAGCGGCGAGAGGGTGCTCGGCGAGGATGGCGGCGGTGAGTTCCAGCACGGACTCGAAGTCCACCAGGTGCCGCTCCCGGCGCAGCTTCTCGTACGCGTCATACACGCGGGCGGTGGCCTCCGCGTCCAGCGGGGGGTTACGCCCGGCGGCAAGGGCAGCCGCAGGGTAGTCGCCCGGCCGCACCTGGGTGACCTTGGCCCACTCGACCTCGCCAGCGATATCGCGCAGCTCGGGCAGGCCGACGCCCACGCGCAACTCCCGGGCTATCTCGGTGAGCAGGCTCATCTTGGAATCGAGTACCGCGGGTGGCCTTCCCCCCACCGTGCGCGGCCAGAAGTGGATGAGCTGGCGCAGCGCCGCGGCGTGGAAGGTGCGCGCCTGCACCTGTTCCATCCCGCCGCCGGCGGCCCCAGCGAGCTGGCGCAGCCGTCCCCGCAGCTCACCCGCCGCCCGGGTCGTGAAGGTAACGGCCAGTACGTGACCCGGGTTGACCACACCGATGCGGACCCCGTAAGCGATCCGGTGCGCGATCGCCCGGGTCTTGCCGGTCCCGGCGCCGGCCAGCACACAGATGGGCCCCCGGGTGGCCAGCGCGACCTCCCGCTGCTCGGGATCGAGCGCGGCGAGCACGGCCTCGGGGCCGTCCTCATCCGGGCGATACGTCTCCACCGCACCTCCTTGACCATCCGGTTCGCCATCCTGCCGCATCCCACCGACGCTCCCGGGAAGCCCGGAGATGCTCACGGTGTTGCATCTCCGGAACTAGTGTGGGACGGCAAGGAGACGCGCGTGTCAGAGCCGGTCGTGATGTACACCACGCCGTGGTGCGGCTGGTGTCGCCGGTTGAAGAAGCAGCTTGAGCGGGAAGGAATCGAGGTCAGCGAGGTCGACATCGAGCGGGATCCGGCCGCGGCGGACTACGTGATGTCCGTGAACGGCGGCAACCAGACGGTGCCCACCGTGGTCCTGCCGGACGGAACAGCGCTGACGAACCCGTCAGCCGTTCAGATCCGAAAGCACCTCCGCTAGCTCACTACGGGATGATGGAAACCAGAGGCGACCAAACGGAAGACCCGGGGGACTCCAGGCGCCGAAGCCGCGAGCAGTACGGGTACACCGGCCGAGCCACTTGGTCGGCGCACGAGCATGCCGGCCCGGACCGGGAACGCGATGAAGCCCAGGAGTTGCTGGACGGAGGACGCGGTGGCCAGGGGCGGACCGGCCCCTACCGTGGCCGGCATTCGCAGACCGCGGGAAGCGACCACGGTCATCGCACGGCCGGCGCGCCTGGGACGCACGGCGGCCCGGGCCGCGGCTATAACACGCGCGGTGAGGACCCTGGGGGTGGGCACGCCCAGCACCACGGCGTCAGGCGGACAGCCACCGGCTGGCGGGTGGGCGATGAGGAGGTCTCCGACCTCACCAGCGCGATGGTCCTGGCCGACCTGCTCGCCGCCGAGCTGCCGGCTGAGGGCCCGCCAACCCCCGGCAGCCCTGCCGCGCCAGCCGACTCGAGCGAGCCAGCTGAGGCCGAGCCGGCCGATAACCAGCAGCTCCAGGAGACCGTGGCCCAGCTCGAGCATGCACTGACCGTCCGGGTGCGGGTCGAGCAGGCGATCGGGGTGCTGGCCGAACGTCACCGGCTCCGTCCCCGGCAGGCGTTCGAGCTGCTGAGATCCGCCGCCCGGGCGCGCGGCAGGCGGGTGCTGGAGGTCGCGGGCGAGGTCGTAGACAGCGCCAGCAACCCGCTGCTGCGGATCCCCGAGGAACTGGCCAAGCCGCCCGTCATCCGCCGGGGCAGGATGTCCCGGCGCTCACGCCCCGGCGAGCCCGGGCCGGCCGGCTCGCCCACCCCCGACGTTCCATGATCACGGACGATCCTCTGCGCTATTCGCGCAGGATCGTCCGTGATCATGCGCGTGTCAGATGAGGTACTGCTTCAGGTCGACGCCGTTGAGCTGTTCGTAGGTCCGCAGCCGCATCCGGAACCGGCCTGCGTCCCCCCAATTGTCGCCCCAGCTGTTGACGTAGGTGATCACGCTGCTGAACGCATCGGTGGTGTCGAGCTCGACGGCGACCGCCTCGATTTCATGGCCGCCGGCGACCCCGCTCGATGCCCAGTTCGGGTCGGAGTCGATGAAACCTTGCGCATCTGGCGAGAAGAAGGCGTTGTACCAGGGCATCCCCTGGAGCACGGGGCCCTTCTGGAGCAGCCGCAAGAAGCCGTACGAGGTCCGGGCCCAGCGATAGCCATTGATCGTGCCGCGGCTCTTGAGAACCTTGCAGATCGCGAGCCCGGACGAGCCGGTGTCGTCGGGCGGGTAGGTACCCGGGTAGCCGTCGGCGACGGTGGCGTCGGCGTAGAGCTGGACGGCGAACTCCTCCGCGCCCGCCGCGTCGTCGGGCTTGGGCAGGACAGCGCTGCCGACAGCGTCGTAGAACGGCTGGGTGCCCAGTGCGCCGGTGCCGGCGTTGCCGGTGCACGAGCCGAGATGCCCCTGATCAAGCACGGTCAGGACGCGTTCCCACTCGCAGGATTTGAGAGACATCCCCATTTCCTGGACGTCGTTCTCGACCATGTGCGCGAGGCTGCGGCCATCGAGCCACAGGTTGCGGCCAAGCCGCATACCTTCGTGCACGGCCTCATCGAACTTCAGGTACAACTGACCGGATTCCAGCAGGCCACTGAACATGGCGCTCCCCTTCCCCTGCGTTGCGCGGGTCACACCCGGCCTTCCCTACGGCACACGGCCCAGTGCCCACTGCCCAGACCCAGCCGGGTGCGACGGCACACCTGTCGTCTTCTGGAGGCAGCGTCCCGTGGAAAAATACAGAAGGTGAGGCAGGCATGGAGCTGACGCGACACGATTCCGGCGGCCGCCGAACCACCCGGGTCGGTGAGGAACTGAGCGTCGTCCTGGCAGAAAACCCGACGACCGGTTACCGCTGGCATCCCGAGATCGACGCCGGAACGCTGCAGCAGACAGACGACCGCTACGAGGGGCCGACCGAGCCACGGGGAGCGGCCGGTACCCGCAGGCTGACGTTCAGGGTTCTCCGCCCCGGCCCGGTGCATCTGCGGGTTGTGAAGCGGCGCCCCTGGGAGAAGACGGCCGTGGACGAGTTCAGCGTCGACCTGGACGCCCAGAAGGGCTGATCTTCAGCCGGCGGTTTGCTGGCTGGTGAGGACGATGGGTGTAGGTTCTCATCCTTCTTGTCACCCGGCACCTCGCTGACCTGGGTTCCTGTCCGGCTTCTCACCGGTTTGTCCGCGATGTTTTCTCACCGATCTGTCATTTTCCTCAGCGACCGGGTACGACGGGCGCCGTGAGCTGACCGCAGCTCGCCATCTAGGCGAGGGCCCGACTGTCACGCAGCGTCATCACCTGCAGGTCGCCTCCCCGCGCAGCAACCCGCAGATCGCCGAGCATGCGTTCCGGCCGCTGGACTGCTCAGCGTCCGCCCTGAGGTGCCGATGATCCAGATCTGTGCGGCTGCGTCTGGCGGTGCGGGATCTGCGCCGGTGCCGCTACCCGATCTAAGCGATCTACGTCCCAGATTCGCCAGCGTCGGCCGAACGTGAGTGGCAGCAGCTCCTGGTGGGCTGGCTGGTGATGACGCTGCCTGCAGGCGGCCGCCCTGGGCAGTCGGCCCGGCCGATGGCGGCGCGGCCCGGCCCGGGTGTTATGAGGTCGTGTCAGCGGCAAAGAACAGCCCGACGAGGGTGCCGTCTGGCCGGGTCACCACCACCCGGGTCACCCCCCGTTGGCCCATCCGGTGCGCCAGCGCCGCGGCATCCTCGCTCGGCCGGACCGTGGATACGCCGAACCGCATCACCGTCCCCACTGCGGCCTCCCCGGCGGCGCCCACCAGCTTGTCCCGGTAGGCGGCGCCCATGACCACTCCCACCTGGTTGACAACCACGACTGGCCCGAAGCCCTGGGCGTCTAGCAGGCGCAGCGCCTCGGCTGCCGGGGTGCGTTCCCCGGCGGTGGCCACGCCGCGGCGGGTGAACTCCCCAGCTAGCTTGGCCGTGCCTGCGAACGGCAGGTCAGCGGCGAGCCAGTCGGCCTTGCCCGCGGCATAGTGATACACCGGGCCGAACCCGGCCGCTTCGAGCCGCCACGCGGCCCGCGGGCTCATGTCTCAATACCAGTCGTGGCAGTAGACGATGACCGGCCGGGACCGGTCCAGCTGCCCGGTCTTGGCGTCGAGTTCCCTGAGCGGGATGTTGGCCGCACCCGGCAGGTGTGCCCAGTCGTAGTCGTCCGCGGGCAGCACCTCGACCAGCTGGGCCCCTTGCCCGGCCAGCCTGTGCAGGTCATCGCGCCCGATCTCGACTGGCATGGTGATCTCCAATCCCGGCTCGCACGCCCGCTGCGGCGGCGAGCAGTAACTACCCGTAACTGTCGGGGCTCAGTCCCGGCTCGGCTGACCGCCCGCGGCCGCAGCTGGCGGGCCCGGCCGTGCCGAAAGCGGCTGATGAGCTGGTGGCCATCGTCAGACCGCTCAGTCATGACCGGCCACCGCTCCGGCCAGGTGCCCGGTCGCGTCCCGGTAGAACCGGCACGACACGCTGGCCGCCTGCCCCGGCTGGGCGAATGGATCCACCCCGTCGATCAGCAGCGTCGGCGACCCGTGCATCCCCGCCTCCGCTGCCTCCCGCTCATCGGCGACCTCGCGGCGGCGGATTACCACGCGCGGGTGGCCATTAGCGCGGCCGCGAGCCGCTCCTCGAACGCTTCGGCGTTCGGGCAGGCCGGGACCGTCAGCAGGATCAGTTCCACCATCTAGCTCCCCACTTGGGGCCTGGCCTGACGTTAGACCCTTCCCCCCAGCTGGAAGGGCAAGGCCAGCTCGGGGGTGCGAGCCTCAGCTGGCGATGATCAAGCAGTAGCCCCGGCAGTCGGCCGGCACGAGGGGTTCTGCTCCTTTGGTCAATCCTGATGACGGGCGGTGCGTCGCGCGGGGACGCTGCGGCGGTGAAGGCGTGCCTCACCGCCTGCAGGTAAAGCGAAATCAAAGAACTATTCAAATTGTCACCATAAAAGTAAGGCCTTATTGACGCTGCCGTCAACGGGTGGTAAAGCGAGCCGTGTCGGCTAGGGCCACCGCGGCGTGTCCTGCGGCTGGACGATATGCCCGGCACCGGGCCACAGTGCGGTGGCGCGGAAGGGGGGCCTGGCGATGGCATTC
>Ga0114129_10012637_pt1 | contig 12023 bp, 13 predicted proteins | sample RhiMetdeltSRZDD1_FD_80071 | JGI IMG/M metagenome (GOLD analysis project Ga0114129, IMG submission 80071) | Populus rhizosphere microbial communities from Tennessee, USA - Rhizosphere MetaG P. deltoides SRZDD1 (version 2) (version 2) | ecosystem: Host-associated > Plants > Roots > Rhizosphere >... | reverse complement strand
GATGCGGGCAGCGTGCGCCTGGGCGCGAACGTGCAGCCCGCGTACTTCGACCAGCTGCGCGAGGCGCTCGATCCGGAGAAGACCGTCGCCGAGACCATCAGCCCGGGCTCCGAGTGGGTGGAGAGCGCCGGCGGGCGCAAGCACGTCATGAGCTACCTCGGCGACTTCCTCTTCCCGCCGCGGCGTGCCGCCTCGCCGGTGCGCATGCTCTCGGGTGGCGAACGCAACCGCCTGCTGCTGGCGCGGCTTTTCGCGAAGCCCGCCAACGTGCTGGTGCTCGACGAGCCGACCAACGACCTCGACATCGAGTCGCTCGAGCTGCTCGAGGCAGCGCTGCAGGACTATGCCGGCACCATCCTCCTCGTGTCGCACGACCGCGCGTTCCTCGACAACGTCGTCACCCAGACGCTCGCCGCCGAGGGCGATGGCGTGTGGCGCGAATACGCCGGCGGCTATGCCGACTACCTCCGCCAGCGCCCCGCCCCGGTTGTCGACCCCCTGACAAGGGGGTCGCGGAGCGAGGCGCAGCGGGGGGTTTCTCGGCGGGTGAAGCTTTCGTACAAGGAAACCCGCGAGCTCGAAGCGCTGCCGGGCGAGATCGAGGCGCTCGAGGCCGAGCAGCACGCGCTCACCGACAAGATGAGCGCGCCCGACTACTTCAAACAAGGCCCCGAAGCGTTGCGCGCCGACCGCGCAAGAAGCGCCGAGATCGAGGCGCTGCTCATGGAGAAGCTCGAGCGCTGGCATGCCCTCGAGGAGCGAATTCGGGGTCAGAGCCCGAATTAGTTTTCACGTACGTAAAAACGAATTCGGGCTCTGACCCCGGAACTTCAGCACCATGCATCACCTCCTGGCCGGCCCGGGTTTCGCAACACCCGTGCCATGCCGAGGCCACGGCGGACGGCGCTTGTGCCATGCTACTGCGCACCACCACTGTGCGGGGGTCGGCGGTTTCGCCCCGATTCAGTTCACCAGAGGAGACATGCATGAGTAGCACGGTTCCGAATCATGCCCTGCGCCAACTGCGCGCCGGGAAGCTCGCCATCGGCCTCGGCCTGCGCCAGGCACGCACCGTCGACACCGCCCAGATGGCCGCGACCTGCGGCTTCGACTGGCTGTTCATCGACTGCGAGCACAACTCGATGGACCCCGACACCGCGGCGCAGATCGCCGCGGCCTCGCTCGCGGTGGGCGTGACGCCGATCGTGCGGGTGGCGGGGTTCGAGCACTGGCACGCCTCGCGCATGCTCGACAACGGCGCGCAGGGAATCGTCTTCCCGCACGTCGACAGCGCGTCCGAGGCGCAGCGCGTCGCCAACGCGTGCCGCTTCCCGCCCGTGGGCAAGCGCTCGATGGGCGGCGGGCTGCAGCAGCTCGGCTTCGCCACGATGGCGGTGGGCGAAGCCGCGCGCATCGTGAACGAGGAGACCCTCGTCGTGGTGATGATCGAGTCGCCGCAGGGCGTGGCCAACTGCGAGGAGATCGCGGCCGTGCCGGGCGTCGACGCGCTGCTCATCGGGACCAACGATCTCTGCTTCGAGCTCGGCATCCCCGGCCAGTTCAACGACCCGCGCGTCGCGGAGGCCTACAAGAAGGTCATCGCGGCGTGCCGCCGCCACGGCAAGTTTCCGGGGATGGGCGGGATGTACACGCCCGAGCTCCTCGAGCGCCACATCGGCATGGGCGTGCAGCTGATCCTCGCCGGGTCCGATTTCTCGCTCCTCATGCAGGCGGGCGCCGCGCGCGCCTCCCTGGTGCGGAAATTCGGACCCCAGGGATAATTGAGTTCATGAATTACAACCCCGAAGCAAAATTCGAGATCGAAGTCCACGAGCTGCCGTTCCGCCGCACCGAGCGCGGGCGCCAGCTCATGGCGCGCGTCTACCAGCCGCTCGGCGCGGGTCCGTTTCCGGTGCTGCTCGACCTGCACGGCGGCGCCTGGAACGACAAGGACCGCTTCGCCAACGAGCCGATGGCGCGCGCGATCTCGGCGAGCGGCGTGCTGGTGGCGTCGATCGACCTGACGCTCGCGCCCGAGGCGCCCTACCCCGCCTCGGTGCAGGACGCGAACTACGGCGTGCGCTGGCTGAAGTGGAAGGCACCCGGCTGGAAGGGCGAGCCCGCGACGCTCGGCGTGCTCGGGAGCTCGACCGGCGGCCACCTCGCGCAGCTCGTCGGCATGCGCCCGCGCGACGCGCGCTACGGCGCGCTCGCTCTGCCCGAGGCGCGCGGCGTCGACGCCACGGTGCGCTACATCGCCACGCGCTCGCCGATCAGCGACCCTTACGCGCGCTACCTGCAGGCCGAGAAGAGGAAGCGCGCCGACATGATGCAGAAGACCAAGAACTGGTTCGTGCCCTGGGACTCGATCTACGAGGCGAATCCGCAGCAGATCCTCGAGCGCCAAGAGCCGGCGACGCTGCCGCCGATCCTGATCATGCAGGGCTCGCTCGACGACAACGTGCTGCCCGCGCTGCAGGAGAAGTTCGCCGCCGCCTACCGCGCGGCGGGCGGCGAATGCAAGCTCGAGGTGTTCGAGAACTGCGACCACATGTGGGTCGCCGAGCCCGGCCCGCAGACCGACCGCGCGCACGAGATGCTCAAGGACTGGATCGAGAAGCACTACCGGTGAAATCGGGGTCAGCCCCGATCTGGAGCAAGCCCGGTTTTCGCTCAGCGCGGCAGCGCACAGACGGCTGCGCGGGCGACGCGCAGCCTGCACCATGACCTTTCAGGAAGAAATCGCCGACCTCAGGAGGCGCATCGCCAAGGCGCAATCCGACCGCGACACCTGGCGCGACTCCGGCAAGCAAGAGAACTACCTCGAAGCGTATTCCATGGTCGAGGCGCTCGAGCTGCAGCTCGAGGGAATGCGCCGGCAGGGCCTGCTCGCTTTCGGCGAGAGCCAACATCCGGCGGCCGGCCCCGTGGCAGCCGGACCCTCCGACGAACGCGAGCGGCTGATGTCCGAACACTCGATCACCTTCAACGGGCGCCACTACCAGTTTGGCCGCTACCGCTACGACCACCTGGCCGATGCTGTCAGTTATTCGCTGCTGCAGCGCTCGATGCCCCGCGGCAGTCATGCGGCGGATCTCGGAGATCCCGAGCCGATGCCCGAAGAGATCGAAGCGCCGGACCGATCGCAGCGCGCGCTCATGGACGAGCTCGACATCAGCTTCAGCGACGGCGCCTATCACCTGGGGGCCTATCGGTACGACCGGCTGGCCGACGCGGTTGCCTACGCGCGCGTGCAGCACCGCGAACAGGGCTAGCAGCTCGAGAAGCAGCCGCGGGTCCGAGTCCGGTTTTGTATGATGGCGGCATGCCGGCCGCCGACTTCCGCACGCAGGTCGAGGCGTTGCGCCCGTACCTCCTGCGCTACGCCTCACTGCAGCTCCGCAACCGAGAAGCGGCCGAGGACGCAGTGCAGGAGACGCTGCTGGCCGCGCTCGCCTCTCAGGCGAGCTTCGAGGGCCGCTCGAACCTGCGCACCTGGCTCACCGGCATCCTGAAGCACAAGTGCATCGACGCGGTGCGCAAGGCGAGCCGCGAAAGCCCGCTGCCGGGCGAGGACGCCGATTCGGCCGCCGCCGACTTCGACGCGCTCTTCGACGAGCGCGACCACTGGCGCGAGCACCCCAAGCCCTGGGAGGATCCCGACGGGGCGCTCCAGCAGAAGCAGTTCCTGCAGGTGCTCGAGGCTTGCCTCGCCGGGCTCCCCGCGCGCACCGCGCAGGTGTTCATGCTGCGCGAGCATGCCGGCCTCGAGACCGGCGAGATCTGCGAGCAGCTCTCGATCAACGCCAACCACTGCTGGGTGCTGCTCTACCGCGCGCGCATGGCGCTGCGCCTGTGCCTGGAAAAGAACTGGTTCGGCAAATGAATCTCTCGTGCAAGCGCGCCACCGAGCTCCTGTCCGAAGAGCAGGACCGCGACCTCAGCTTCCAGGAGTGGACCGCGCTCCAGGCGCACCTCGTCATCTGCAGGGGCTGCCGCGCGGTGAGCGGGCAGTTCAAGTTCCTGCGTCAGGCGCTGCAGAGCCTCGTGGAAAAAGAAAAATAGAATTCAGGCGGTCTGCGCCACCCGCTCGCCGGTGCGCTTGGAAAGCTCGTGCACGATGATGCCCTCCATCGGGTCGACCGGGTCGTCCCACGGCGCGCGCTCGAGCATGCGCTGCGTGTCGTCGATGCCGGCCTGCCAGCGCGCGCGGATGCCGTCGCGAGAGAAGTCGATGTCCTTGAAATAGTCCTCGCTCGCGAGCGCCGGCGCCAGCAGCCGCACCACGTGCATCACGGTGGCGCAGCCCCACGAGGCGAGCTCTTCGCACTCCTTCTTCTTCCTAGCCTCGGACGGCATGTGCCGGACCAGCTCGCGGATCACGTGGCGCAGGCGGTGGATCTGCTTCTGGCGCTTGATCTGGGCGTCGGCGCGGCTCGCGTAGTGGATGTCCTTCTGCCGTCCCAGGACCTCCCACACCGACTGCGGCTCGGGACCGGTCGGCTGCCAGACGTTGACCGCGAAGATCACCGAGTCGCGCCGCGGATGGTCGTCGAGCACCGCCTCGACCGGCGTATTCGAATAGATGCCGCCGTCCCAGTACGCCTCGCCGTCGACCCGGATCGCGGGAAAGGCCGGCGGCAGGGCGCCCGAGGCCATGATGTGCTCGAGGCCGAGCGGCTGCTCGCGGCTGTCGAAGTAGCGCATCTGGCTCGTGCGCACCTGCACCGCGCCGACGGTCAGCCTGGTCTTGGTTTCATTCAAGACCTGCAAGTCGATCAGCGATTCGAGCGTCGCGCGCAGCGGCGCGGTGTCATACCAGGAAGCGGCGTCGAGCCCGACGCGGGCCTGGGTGTTGGCGCCCCAGGTCATCGGACGCGGCGCGAAGAGCGCGGGGATGCCTCCCGCGAGCGTGGCGTAGTAGCCAAACGGCGAATCCTGCTCGACGCGCCTCCAGAACTCGCGCAGCCGCGGCAGGCGGTTTTCCCGTGCGTTGCCGGCGATGAGGCCGGCGTTGAACGCGCCGATCGAGGTGCCGATGACCCAGTCGGGCTCGGTGCCGGCGCCGCACAGCGCCTCGTACACGCCCGCCTGGTAGGCGCCGAGCGCGCCGCCGCCCTGCAGCACGAGCACCACCTGGCCCTTCGCCGCCGGGCCCATCCGCTGCGGCGCGTTCATTCCGCGGTCCAGCCGCCGTCGACCGAGAGGAGCGCGCCGGTGATCGACGCCGCCTCCTCGGTACACAGGAACGCGGCCAGCGCCGCGACCTGCTCGACGGTGACGAACTTCTTCGTCGGCTGCGCGTCGAGGATTACGTCTCGGATCACCGCCTCGCGGGAGAGGCCGCGCGCCTTCATCGTGTCCGGGATCTGCTTGTCGACAAGCGGCGTGTGGACGTACCCGGGACAGATCGCGTTGCAGGTGATGCCCTGCTCGGCCACCTCGAGCGCCACGGTCTTGGTGAGGCCCGCGAGGCCGTGCTTCGCGGCGACGTAGGCGACCTTGAACGGGCTCGCCACCAGCGCGTGCGCCGAGGCGAGGTTGACGATGCGCCCCCAGCCTTTCTTCTTCATGCCTGGGAGCGCGGCGCGCACGGTATGGAACGACGATGAGAGGTTGATCGCGAGGATCGCGTCCCACTTGTCCGGCGGAAAGTCGTCGATCGGCGCGACGTGCTGGATGCCGGCGTTGTTGACGAGGACGTCGACGCCGCCGAGCTCGGCCGCGGCGCGCTTCACCATCGCCACGATCGTCTCGGGCTTCGTCATGTCGGCCGCGTCGAACAGCACCTTGACCCGGTGCTCGGAGGCGAGGCGCGAGCGCAGCCGCTCGATCTCCGCGGCGTCGCCGAAGCCGTTCAGGATGAGGTTCGCGCCGTCCTGCGCGAGCCGCGTCGCGATGCCGAGGCCGATGCCGGAGGTCGACCCGGTGACGAGCGCGGTCTTGCCTGCCAAGGAAGGAGGGTTCATGTCATTCCTTTAGGTTGGATGCATCATAGACCGCGCCCGTTTCATTCCGTGCGTCGCTTCTGGCGGCACGAAATTCGCTGTCAGTCGCGGCTGACCCACAGGACCGCCGCTAGTCGCGGCTCACAATCGGGCAGTTCACGACCACGTTCACCGCGCCGAAGGGCGCGCCGTCGAAGCGGGTGACGATGCCCTTCTCGGCGAGGTTCTCGACCTGGCCGAAGTCGGTCTGGCGCACGTTCTGGCCGGCCGCGACGGCCTTCGGGCTCCACGCCGACAGAAACACGTCCCAGAGCGGGCTGTAGCGGCCTTGCTTCGGGTTCCAGAACAGCACGTTCAGCGGGTCGCCGTCCCCGTTCAGCGCCGAGTTGATGCCCTGGCGCTGCGGGTTGTTCGCGCCGATCTGACCGTTCACGAACGCCGCCAGGCTGGCGCGGGCGGAATTCGTGCTGTCGTCGCCGGCGCGGGGCGCCAGGGCAAGCGCCGGCGCGAAAGTGGAGCCCTCGAGCGCCGCGACGTCCGGCGCCGAGGCGTCGGTGGAGATGTACTTCACCCCGCGCCCGCCCTGGAAGCCATGCGTTTGCCGCAGGCGCACGTTGCCGTTCGCGAAGTCGATCTCGACCACCTTGTCGTGAAGCTGGGCGCTGAGGCTGTTGGCGACGTGCGGAGCGTTGAGGATGGTCCCGTTCGGCAACTGGATCAGCGGGCTGTAGCCGTCCTCGCCGCGGGAGCCCGGGTTGGCGATGAGCGGATCGCCGGGCACGACTTCGTGGTTGAACGTGAAATCGACGCTCGCCGGAAACTCGATCACGCCGTTCTGGACGGTCACCTTCTGCACCGCGCCGGTGTTGCGCGCGTTGGCGAGCTTGTTCGACTGGTTGATGCCGCGGCGCTGCGCTTCGTTGCCGTCGGAGGAATCGAGCAGGATGTACCAGACCGTCCGCCCCCTGCTGGTCCCGCGATACAGCGGGAGCGTCGCGGTGTCGTCGGGGTGCTCGACGGCGCTGGTGACGAAGAGCTCCCGGCCATCGGCCAGGGCGCCCGAGGCCATGCCAAGGGTGAGGGCGCCTGCCAGGGCGAGCGCCGGAAGGGACAGCAGATTCACGAGCTTCATTGTTGGTCTCCCGAGGATGCGACCGCCCACGCGGTCTGCGGCTGCGTAGTCGGGCGGCGCCCCCTTCCCCTTTACGGGCTAAGAAATATTTTTCGGTGCCGTAATGGGCGCCCCGGCAAGGCGACTAAGCTCGCCGATATGACTACCCGCTTCGACGCCATCGTCGTCGGCACCGGCCAGGCCGGGCCGGCGCTCGCCGCGCGCCTCTCGGGCGCCGGAATGAAAGTCGCCGTGATCGAGCGCGGCAAGTTCGGCGGCACCTGCGTGAACGACGGCTGCACGCCCACCAAGACGATGGTGGCGAGCGCCTACGCCGCTCGGGTTGCCCAGAGATCCGCCGAGTACGGCGTGATGGGTGGAAAAGCCACGGTGGATATGAAGCGCGTCAAGGCGCGCAAGGACCAGGTGGTCGCCAATTCGAGCGGTAGCGTGGAGAAGTGGATGCGCGGGCTGAAGGGCGCGAGCGTGATCAAGGGCCATGCGCGCTTCAAGGACCGCAGCTCGGTTGAGATCGACGGGGAGGTCTTTCAAGCTGAAAAGATCTTCCTCGACGTCGGCGGCCGGCCGCTGGTGCCGAAGCTGAAGGGGATCGACAAAGTCCCCTACCTCACCAACCAGTCGCTCATGGACGTGGACTTCGTGCCGGAGCACCTGATCGTGGTCGGCGGAAGCTACATCGGCCTCGAGTTCGCCCAGATGTTCCGGCGCTTCGGCTCGCGGGTGACCATCGTCGAGATGGCGCCGCGCCTCATCGCGCGCGAGGACGAGGACGTGTCGCAGGCGGTGCAGGAAATCCTCGAGGCCGAAGGGATCGCGGTCCGCACGGGGGCCGAGTGCATCAGCCTGGAACCCGAGCCCCGGGGGATCTCCGTCGGCATCGATTGCAAGGAGGGCGAACCGAAGGTCAATGGGACGCATCTCCTCCTGGCGGTGGGGCGCGTCCCCAATACCGACGACCTCGGCCTCGAGCGTGCCGGGATCGCCAAGGACGAGCGCGGCAACATCCAGGTCGACGAAGGCCTGCGCACCACCAATCCGAACGTGTGGGCGCTCGGCGACTGCAACGGCAAGGGCGCCTTCACCCACACCGCGTACAACGACTACGAGATCGTGGCGGACAACCTGCTTTCGAACGCCGGCCGCAAGTGGACCGACCGCGTCCCGGTGTACGCGCTGTACATCGATCCCGCGCTCGGGCGCGTCGGCATGAGCGAGGCCGAGATCCGCAAGGCCGGCCTGCGCGCGCGGGTCGGCAAGCGGCCGATGACGCGCGTCGCGCGCGCGATCGAGAAGGGCGAGACCCAGGGCTTCCTGAAGATCCACGTCGAAGAAACCGCGGACGGCAAGCCGGGGCGCATCCTCGGCGCGGCGCTGCTCGGCACGGGCTGCGACGAGGCGGTGCAATCGCTCGTCGACGCGGTGTATGCACGCACGCCGGTCGGCGAATTCCAGCGGCGCATGCGCATCCATCCCACCGTGGGCGAGCTCCTGCCCACGACGCTCGAATCGTTGAAGCCTTTGAAGTAACTTTCGATTGGGAAAAAAAAGAAGCCGCACAAGGCGGCTTCTTAGGGGGCCATCAAACCTAAGGGAGGGAGGATGATGGCTTAGGGGGAAGCCGCATTCTCCCTGACGATCCGAGTGCTGTCTGTAGCTTCCGTGATTCTTTTTTTGTAATTGGAAAGCTACAGGAGTTAGAACCGATCTTGGCGCCGGTTTGCTTCTAACCCGAAGGTTCTACTGCACTTTCAGCTCGTTCTTCACCAGCTTCACGCCCTCGACGTGGCGCGCGACTTCCGCGGCCTTCGTGCGCTCGCTGCGCGATTTCACTGCGCCGCTCAGCGAGACCACCGCGTTATCGGTCGTGACGCTGATGTCGGTCACCTTGAGCGCGGGCTCGTTATAGATGGCCTTCTTCACGCGCGCGGTGACCATCGCGTCGTCGAAGTAGTTGTTGTGGCCCGGCGTGCTCGCGCAGCCGGCGAGGCCGAGCACCGCGGCGGAAAACACGGCAGCGAAACTGAGTTTGAGGGTTTTCATAGGTGTGACCTCCCATCGCAGAGGCCGCCAGTACAGCAGCCCGCGGCGGACACGGGGAAGGAAGAATGCCCTGCCGTAAGACCCTCCTTCCAGGAGGTCATGCGAAGTGTCACAACCCCGGGCGGAAATCCTCGATTTGTTACCGGAACGCCATGGCTGGAAATTCGGCGCACAATGGGTGCATGCGCCTGAGAGAAACGCTTCTCGGTGTGGCCGCGGTGCTCCTCGGCGTCGCGGTTGCGCACGATGCCGATGCGGGCAAGTCCGGCGGAGGACGCGGGTCTGCTAGCGCGGGTGGCACCCGCGCCGCGGGCCCCGGGATGCGCTCGAGCTTTGCCGGCAGCCGAAGCGTCGCGGGCTCGCCGCAGCACTTCCACCACAACGGCACCTCCCCGCACAAGCATTTCCACAGCAGCTTCGTCGCGATTGGCGTCGGGGTCGGAGTGCCGCTCTATTACCCCGGCTACTACCCGGGCTACTACTACCCCGGCTACTACTCGCCGCCGCCTCCGCCGCCAGGATGGTATTTCTGCCCCGCGTACAACGCCTACTACCCGGCGAGCGTGCCCTGCCCGTCGTACGGCCCGCCGCAGGGCTACGGGTCGCCGCCGGGTTATATCGAGCAGCCGCAGGCTCCGCCGCAGATGTACGGGGCGCCGCCCGATACGTACGGCGTCCCGCCGGACTACGTCCCGCCGCAGTAACCGTCATTCCCGCGCAGGCGGTCATTCCCGCGCAGGCGGGAACCCAATTTTTCGCCTTAGCCCAGCTCGATCGGCACGAAGATGCTCTGGTCGCCGCGCTTCACCAGAAGCGCGACGTTGCCTTTCGCCTTGGCCGCCGCCGAGCGCAGCTCCTCGGCGCTCTTGACCTGCTTGCCGTTGACTGCGACGACCACGTCGCCGCGCTGGATGCCGGCGCGCGCCGCGGGGCCCGAGGCCCGCTCGACGACCAGGCCCTCATCGCCCTGACGCAGCGCCAGGCCGAGCTTGCCTCCGTCTTCGCGCTGCTCGGAGGAGGCCCGTGCGACCTGGTCGGGCTTGAGCTCCCCGACGGCAACCGCCATCGTGCGCTTCGCGCCGTCGCGCCACACGTCGAAGCTCGCTTTTGATCCCGGCTTCACCGCCGCGACGAGCGGCGGCAGCTCGGCGGAGCGATCGACCGCCTTGCCGTTGACCGCGAGCAGCACGTCGCCGGGCTTGATGCCCGCCTTGTCGGCCGGGCCGCCGGGCTCCACCGATGCCACGAGCGCGCCCCGCGGCTTGTCGAGGCCGAACGATTGCGCGAGCGACTGCGAAACTTCCTGGATCGCCACGCCGATGCGGCCGCGCTCGACCTTGCCGTACTTGACGAGCTGCTCCTTCACCTGGGCCGCGACGTTGATCGGGATCGCGAACGCGATGCCCTGGTAGCCGCCGCTCCGCGAGTAGATCTGCGAGTTGATGCCGATCACCTCGCCCCTCATGTTGAAGAGCGGCCCGCCCGAGTTGCCGGGGTTGACGGCGGCGTCGGTCTGGATGAAGGGCACGTAGGTGCCGTCGGGAAGCGAGCGCGAGGTCGCGCTGACGATGCCCACGGTGGCGGTGTTGTCGAAGCCGAACGGCGAGCCGATCGCAAGCACCCATTCGCCCACGCGCACCTGCGCCGGGTCGCCGAGCTTCACCACCGGCAGCCCGGTGGCATCGATCTTGACCACCGCGATGTCGCTCTGGTGGTCAAGGCCGAGCACCTTGCCCTTGAATTCGCGCCGGTCGGAGAGGCGCACGCGCACCTCGTCGGCGCCCTCGACCACGTGCGCGTTGGTGAGGATCACACCGGTTGGCTCGACGATGAAGCCCGAGCCCATGCCCTGCCGCATCCGCGGCTGCTGCGGCATCCGCCCCTGGCCCTGGCCCTGGAAGCGGCGGAAGAATTCGTAGAACGGGTCGTCCTCGTCGATGCCCTCGGCCACGTCCTCGTCGGAGGCCTTCGCCTTCAGGGTGGACGTGATGTTCACCACCGCCGCCTTGTTGCCTTCGACGATGGTGGTGAAGTCCGGCAGCGTCTGCACCGCCGCCGGCCGTGCGGCCTGCGGCTCGCGCTGCGCTTGCGCGACCTGCGTTACGGGCTCCGCCGCGTGCGACAAAGGGAAGCTCGCCGGCCCCGCCCAGTACCCCGCGATGAGCGCAGCCGTGCCCAGGCCGGCAAAAGCCAATTTCGCCTTCATGGAAAAACTCCTTGAATTGTTCGTCCGCTTATCCCGACAGACAGGATCGGACGCGCGCGAGTTCCGGTCGGCCTATGGCGTCAGCCGACGGCTTTGTAACGAATCATTTCGACAGCGAGATGAAAGATTCCGGCTTTGCCTTCTTACGGCAGCGTCGCGCAATCGCGCGGCGCCGGCGGGTCGCCCGGCTCGGAGCCCGCGCCGGACCCGGCGCCCTCGTCGAGCACCAGATCGACCGCCTTCAGGAACACCGACATCGGCGGCTCGTCCTTGTCGGCGATCCACTTCTCCAGCTCGGCGAGGGGCACGCGCAGGACGCGCGCGAGCCGTTTCTGTCCTCCGGCAGCCTCGGCCGCTTTCTGCAGGGTTCTGCTGTAAACGCTCGCAGCCATTTCCTTTTTTCTCCCTTGGCAAAGCAGCGTGGGATGTTCTCCCAAGGGAAAGCGCCGGACAATCGCTGCCCGCACTACATCGGGGCCGATTTTGTAATGGTTCGTGCGTGCGCGCGAAACGCGGTGCTCAGCCGGTCCCCTCGCCCGGCGCGGCGGCGAGCAGCACGATGTCCACCGCCTTGAGGAACACGTCGAGCGGCGGCTGCTCCAGCCCGCCTATCCAGCGCGCGAGCGTCGGCGCCGGCACGTTGAGCTGGCGCGAGAGCGCGTCGAGGCTCCCGAGCACCTCGCACGCGCGATGGAGG
>Ga0114129_10012636_pt1 | contig 12024 bp, 12 predicted proteins | sample RhiMetdeltSRZDD1_FD_80071 | JGI IMG/M metagenome (GOLD analysis project Ga0114129, IMG submission 80071) | Populus rhizosphere microbial communities from Tennessee, USA - Rhizosphere MetaG P. deltoides SRZDD1 (version 2) (version 2) | ecosystem: Host-associated > Plants > Roots > Rhizosphere >... | reverse complement strand
GATCGCTCCGAACGCCGCGCCGATGATGACGCCGACGGCAAGATCGATCACGTTGCCGCGCATCGCGAATTTCTTGAATTCTTCCCACATGGCAGCCTCCATTCGGATATCTATCGCGTGCCCGGCGCGCGCCGTCCGAGGATTTCATTCCCCTCACGCCCCTCCGACCGCACCAGGGCGGCGTGGCCCTCCTGCCACACCCCGAACACAATCCGCTGCGACGGCTTGACAGCATGGTAGGCCAATGCCTTCCATGTGTGCGCGTAGTTTCGGGGGGCGTGATGAAGTGCGTGGCGTGCGGGGCCGCAATGCGGCTGATGCAGGTTCAAACCGACACCGAAACGGTGTGTGGTATCGAGCGTCACACGTTCAGGTGTTCGGCCTGCCCACAGACCGCGCAGCGGTTGATGTTCAATCGCGCCAGAATGTCCGGCATTCATTTGCCGGTCGTCGCGACCCAGCCGAAAGCGCCCATCATCGAGGTGCAGACCGCCAGCGTCGCCCGTCCAAGCGACTGGGCGCGAGCGATCGAGAAGCTCAGCAGCACACAGAAGGCGCTCAAGGGACGACTGGCAGCGGAAACGAGTTCGCAGCGAGTGTCCGCGGACAAGGTGCTTGCGAGCAGGCCCATCGCCCTCCGAGAGAGACCAGCGGCGAACAAGGCTTCGGGTTGGGCCACCGCGATCGACAAGCTTCGCAGCAAACAAACCGCCCTCGAGCGCGTGGCAAGAGTCAAAACCACAAATGGAGCCGCGATCACCGACAGGGCCACGCAGTTCGACCGCATCTGGGACGGTCCGCGCCTCGATACCCCGGCGGGCGAGGCACCACCGCTGCCAGCATCCTTGGTGCGGCCCAAGCCGCAGCAGCTCTGAGCGGCCCGCGGCTGCGTCCACCTTATGCCTTGAGACTGTCCGGCACTTTGCCGCCGCTCTCGGCGAGCTTCGTCATGACCTGCCTGTGTAGCCAGACATTCATCTCGGCCGAGCCATCGAGGGCGCCGGTATAGCCGAGCTCCTGCGCCAATTGCTTGCGGGCGCCGAGGCTGCTGTCCAGCTTCAACAGCTTCATGAGGTCGACGATCGACTTTCTCCAATCGAAGTCTTCGTCCTGATCGTCGTGCAGCTTCTTGAGGATGGCTTCGACGTCGGCGCGGGAGATCGGTCCTGCCGCAGCTGGCGCGCCTGCTGCCGCGCCAGGAGATGCGGACGCCCCAGCGGACGCGGGCGTCCCCTTCGACGAAGGCGGCGTCGCGGCCGTCCCGGTCGTCGGCGTCACGGTCGCCGCATGTTTGGAACCAAAAATGGCCGATACGATACTTCCGAACACGCTCATGCTTTCCTCCCGACCATATTTTGTCGCCCCTTGGCATCGGCGCGCAGACGTTTCCCCTTTCGTGCCGACCAGAAGCGTTCGACGGTCGAATTCTGCAGGCCCGGTCGTGATTATGCAATGAAGAGCGCTCCGCTACCTGGCTGCACCCATATTCTGGTCGCGCCTAAAACAGCATTCTAGTGACCAGATTTGAATGCGATTTGCGCCGCTTGTTATTGATCATCACCTTGAACATTGGTCAGCAAGTCTGACGCACGTTCGGTCTCGCTTCACGGATTTGTGACGCATCTCGCGCACGCGTCGGCGCAACATGACAACGCTTATGCCACGTCCGCTGCGCGCAGTATCGACGTTCGCGTCACGCGAGCAAAGCCGTGCGTACGATTGCGAGTCCAGCTTCTGCGAGTCCAGCTTCGCTGACGATTGCAGGCACAAGTTCGATCACGCGTGCGGTTGATCGAGCCTTCCACACGTGGGGGGTCGTGCGCATATGCGCGAGACAGCGACGACCAGCGCAGGCTTCCGTACCTCGAAAAAAGCGAAGCGCACGCCAGCTACCGGAAGACAACCACGTGGCCGAGAGATTGTGCTCGGGACCCCGGTAAGGCGAGTGAGATAGTAGCGTCAGCAAGAACAACGAACTACAAGGGAGAGGAGATCGCCATGGACATGGTTATCAATCTGATTATTCAACTCATCTCCGGAGTCGTCGGTGGGAACGCCGTCGGCGCGGCCATGAAGGACTATAGTCTCGGCAACCTTGGCAACACGATCGCGGGCGCGATTGGCGGCGTCGGCGGCGGTCAGCTTCTGCAGGCCGCGATCCCGGCGATCGCGGGTGCGGCTGGCGGCAACCTCGATGTCGGAGCCATCATCAGCCAAGTTGTCGGCGGCGGTGCCGGCGGCGCGATCCTCACGCTCATCGCTGGGCTTGTGAAGAGCATGATGGCGAGCCAGCAGACACGGTGAAAAAGCTCAGCCTCGCGCTGAGCGACGCCGAGCTCGATCACGCAGTCGCAGATAGTTGTCACAAGATGCACGGCAAGCGCGACAAGCCGCGGGCCACGTTCTTGCTGGCAGAAAGCTACAGCAAGCTGTCGCTGTTCACCTAACTGCGGCAGCTCGGAGCACTCCGGCGCACGTGCGTTTTTGCGCGCGGCAACGTGAGCCGCAGGTGTGAGGGAGTGTCGGCCAGACCGTCGGTTGGTACCGGCTCGACCGGGGCGCCGGCCTGATCGGCGCGACCGTCGGCGCGGTGATCGTGCTGCTCATCTGGAACCGACTGGTGGTCCACCACGTTGTGAGCGATCCAGGCGCGTCCGGCCCGACCGCCGGGCCGACGGGCCGGCCGTAACAAGAGCGCGGCCCACGCACATCGCCGCTTCACCGTATTCCCTCCTCACCGGGGGGAATGCAGAGATCATAAAAGGAGGCACATATGGGACTGCGCGATATCCTGACCGGGATGCAGAACGGCCCTCGCGGCCAACGCCCACCCACCAGCGGCGGTAGCGGGGGCGGAATGTCGCCGATCGTGTTGGCGCTGCTGGGGCTTCTGGCCTACAAGGCGCTCAAGGGCCGCGGCGGCCAGACCGCCAACCCCGGCGGTGCGGGCCAGACGACCCGCTTGCCTCCCGGCGGTCAGGCGCAGCCCGGCAATGCGGGCGGCGGGCTTGGCGATATCCTCGGCGGACTGTTCGGCGGCAGGCCGGCTGCCGCGCCCGGCGGCACCGCTGCGGGAGGCGGGCTGGGCGATATCCTCTCGGGCGGCTTGGGCGGCCTCCTCGGCGGCGCCGCCGCCGGATCCGTGTTGAGCGGGGGCCTCGGCAACCTCATCAAGGGATTCCAAGACAGCGGCCACGGTCATGCCGCCGAGTCCTGGGTCGGCACCGGTCCGAACAAGGAGATTGCCCCCGGCGATCTTGCCGATGCGCTCGGGAGCGATACCCTCGACACGCTGAGCCGGCAAACCGGCATGGGGCAGAACGACCTGCTCGAGGCCTTACGGCAGCAACTCCCCGACTTCGTCGATCAGCTCACCCCGCATGGCCGGATACCGACCGAAGAGGAGGCGTCCCGCATGGTTTGAGGTGGGCGGGGCACGATCGGTTGCCGATGTGGCGGACGCGCCACTCGGCAATCCCCGACGCAACGCGTGCGCCGACCATCCTTGCATATTCCCCCTTCTCTCTGGCCGGGAGATCAATGCATCATCCGCAGGACCGGCTTGATCGTTGTCCCGGTCGATGAATCCCGGGCCGCTTGGTTGACGTCGAGGAGCGGATAAAACGTCATCATCCGGTCAACAGGCATTCTGCCTTGCATCAAGAAGTCGACCAGCTTCGGGATGAATTCCTGGGGGTGGCTCTCGCCTTGTATGATACCGCGCACCACGCGGCCGAATTGTAGAAACGGCATCTCCACGGACACTTCCGTTCCGCTGCGCGCGCTGCCAAGAAGAACGCAGGTACCGGCCGGCATCAATGCCTCGATGGCTTCGCGCAAGACCGCCGGCTGCGCGGATGTCTCCAGCGAAAAGCGCACGCCGTCGCCGGTGATCTTTCTGATTTCAGCCACCACGTCGCTCCGGCCCGAGTGGTTGATCACGTGCGTCGCTCCAAGCTCGCGCGCGAGCGCGAGGCGCTTTTCATGGATGTCCACTGCGATGATCGGATCGCAGCCCGCGATCTTGGCCGCCATGAGGCCAGATAGTCCCACGGCCCCGACACCAAACACGGCGAACGCGTCGCCCGTTCTTGGCTGCATCGCATTGAGCACCGCCCCGGCCCCGGTCTGGCCGCTGCAGGCGAAAGGTCCGAGCAGTTCGAGCGGCGCATCCTTCCTGACCTTCACCGTGAACCGTTCGTTGGCAATCGCGTATGTGGCGAAGGATGATTGCTGGAAAAAGGCGCTGTAGACCGGCGCGCCGCCCTGGCTCATGAGCGTAGAGCCATCCGCACGCGTGCCGCGCATCTTGAGTTCGAAATTGTTCTGGCAATGAAATTCCATCTGCCGCTTGCAATTGGCGCACCCGCCGCACCACGGGAATGACAACACGACGTGATCGCCCACCGCGAAGTTGGTCACGCCCTTTCCGATCGCCTCGACAACCCCTGCTCCCTCGTGGCCGAAAACCGCCGGCAGCGGCGTATTGTAATAGCCATCTCGCCCGTGCAGGTCGGTCTGGCACATGCCGCTCGCGACGATCCTCACCAGAAGTTCGTCCGCGCGCGGATCGGCCAGATCCAGCTTTTCGATGCTGAAATTTCCCGCTCTTTCGCGCGCAACGGCGGCAACGATCTGCATGAACCAGCCCCGAAGAGGAGATCGCGCGCGCCTCGTGGCGCGCGCCCCATCGATTGAAGGATCTTACTTTGAGAACGGGTATTCCAGGTCCCCGTCTCTCAAGTCGTTCGGATAGACGATCACCTGCTTGTGGCCCGTCATGTATTGCTCGAGACCGGAGCCCTGAATGTTCTGGAACTGCACCATGATCACGCGTGCATCCGCCCATTCGCCGAGCTCGTTGAAGCGGATGTCGCCGACGATGGTCTTGAACGTGTTCTTGTGGATGTACTGCGCAAGCTTGTCGTCATCGAGAGTGCCGGTCGCCTTGATAGCCTGCTCCAGAACCTGCATGGCGGCGTAAGCAAATGGGGGTTGATAGAAGCCGAGCGGGTCAACGCCGGAGTCCTTCGCCCGCGCCTGATACTTCTTCAGAAACTCCTCGATGCCGGGAAAACTCATCTTCGGGCTGGGAACGAAGAAGTGGTAGTTCACCACTCGATTGAGCTTCTCGGACAGTTGCCCGATGAGCGAGGCATATTGCATGCCCACCATCGCGCCGCCGAAGAGCTGTGTCCGCAACCCGATTTCGGTCGCCGCCCGCACCATCCCGACCGAATCCGGCGGGTAGGAGGCAAGCAGAACGACATCGGGATTCGTCGCCTGGATGGCGCGCACGATCGGCGAATAGTCGACTGTCGACGGCGGGTAGCTCTTGTCATAGACGATCTGGAGCCCGAATTTCTTCGCGTTCTCGCGGGCGCCGATCAGCACGTTGTTGGAGAATTCGGCGTCCGCGCCGACCAGCGCCACGGTCTTCGGCGCCGGCTTGATCGATTTTGCGACCTCGAAAAACGCATTGGAGAGTACGCCCTTCGAGTCCGGCCCGAAGGGCGCGCTTTGGAAATATTTCGGATAGTTGAACTCCGCGTTGGAGCCGAGCGCGAGCAGCACCATGACCATCTTCTTGCGCGCCATGATGTGCGGCATGGCGGCAACGATGAGATTGGTGGCATGCCCCATCAGGAGGTCGACCTTGTCGACGTCCATGAGCTTGGAGTAAATGCCGGGAACGTTGGCGGCGTTGGTCTGGTCGTCGAAATAGACGAGCCTCACCGGGCGGCCGAGTAGCCCACCCTTGGCGTTGATCTCCTCGGCCCAGATTTGCTTGGACAGCAGATGGGCTTTGCCCGACGAGGCAAGCCCGCCGGTCAGAGATACGCCGAATCCGATCTTGATCGGCTCCTGCGCTTGCAGCGGGACCAATGATCCCAATGCCAACAACGCAAGCGCGATGAAGCCACGCATCCACACTCGACCGCACACGTTTCGCCAACCCGCGCCCTGCACGCACGTCATGATGTCCTCCCTCAGGATCGACTTCCTTCGGTCGGCCGGGTGACTCTTTGTCATTCTTCGTGCGGCCGCCGGTCGAGAGGCTAGTACATCCAGGCAAAGGTTTGCTACCGGGGGGCCGGCAATACTGCGGACCGTGATCAGCGCTTGCCGATATAGGCCTCGATCACCTCGGGGTCGGACAGCACCTGATCCGGCAGGCCGAACGCCAATTCCTTGCGAGGTCGCGATCCAGATTACCGTCGGCGAGCATTCGTGCCTGGCGCGCAGAGGGCGCGCGAGATCTCCCTTTTGCTGCCGGTTGAGACCCGCCCAACGGTGAGCTGCGGAAACAACTCCTTATGCTGGACCGTCCGCGCGATGCCGCGTCTGGCCGTCGTGTGCGCGTGCTGTGCGGTGATATCAGCGCCGGCGAGCACGATGCGGCCGTCGCTTGCATGGTACGCGCCGGTGACGTGCGCGGACGATGCGCTTTCCCCGGTCGTCAATGCGAGGCCGTAAGCCGGTATTAGTCGGGACGGCCGGTGGCAGCCGACGCGACGCGATTTTCGCTTCCCCTGGGACCCAGCACCACCACGATCGCGCCCATCTTCACGCGATTGTAGAGATCGATCACGTCCTCGTTCGTCAACCGAATGCAGCCGGACGATATCGCCTGACCGATATACTGGGGCTGGTTGGTCCCGTGGATGCGGAATAGCGTGTCCTGGTTGCCGGAGAACAGGTAGATGCCCCGGGCACCCATCGGATTGTGCGCGCCGCCTTCGACGTAGTTGGGCAGCGGGCCAAGCCGTTTCTTCTCGCCTTCGGTCGGGGTCCACCCCGGCCATTCTTCCTTGCGGCCGACCCGGGCAACGCCAGACCAGGCCTGCGCGTCCTCCCCAACGATCACGCCATAGCGAATGGCCTTCCCGTCGGGGAGGACGTAGTAGAGGTAGCGTTCCGCAGTATCGACGAGGATCGACCCCGGCGCTTCCTTGCGGTGGTACTGAACGACGTGACGCTGATAGGCGAGCGGAATCGTCGCCCTCTCATATGGCGGATTCGCCAGGAGCTTCTTGTCTCGTGCGGTGAAGTTGGCGTCGGACACGGGGTCCAACGTTGCCTGCATGCATCCGCCGAGCAGTAGTCCCGACAAAAGAAATACGATTCCCCGAACCGCCATGGCTGCCCTCTTTCGGCGTCACGCAAATCCTGCCGCGGTTAGCCTCGTGCGGCCACCGGCTGCGGATACTTGCCGACCGGGAACTTGCCGACCGGATACTTGCCGATCGGAGCCTTGCCAACCGGGGCCGCGGGCGGAGGCGGCTCCTTGCGCGGCAGATCGGCGGCGGCGGCGGCGCTCAACATTGCGATCGATGCAGCCGTTATGGTTAGGATCTTCAACATGACCAACCCCCTGGTGTTTCGAGTATCGCTTCTAATGCCCCGGAACGCACAACCCGAGAACGATGCCGGTTCTCCCGGCACCACCACTCGGCCCCCAGCGTCTCACCCGCTGTGCCATAAAGAAATGCTCTGACCGCGCCCGCCGCACAACGAAAAACTGCGTTGTTCAGGGCCTTGGCCGATTGTTTTCGGGCAAGTGTTGCACAAACACCACCGCTCCTTCGCCCGGCATGCCGCCGAATGCCGAAATCGAGCGCCGGCGCCGCCGTTCGAGCCGGATTTGGCAGGAGCCGGTGCCAGCCGGGCAATGAGGCTGAGCCCGCCCCGGCACGGTTGGCCGAATCAGGTCCGGACCAGCACCGACACGTAGAATCCGTCGGTGTCGGTGCGGCGCGGGGTCATCAGCAGCCCCTCCGCCGACATCAGGGCGGCATGGCGGAAGAGATAGGCGCGCTCTCCAAGGGCGTTGGCCGCCTCGCCCGGAGGGACAAGGGCAAAAGCGGTTTGGCGCGCCAGAAATGCGCGGACCTGATCGCCATTCTCCGAGTCCAGCACCGAGCAAGTGACGTACACGATGCGACCGCCTGGCTTGACCAGCGCGGCGGCGCGGTCGAGCACGGCCGCCTGCTGCTCGAGCCGCACCGCGAGCGCGCCGGGACGCACGCGCCACTTGGCATCGGGATTGCGCCGCCACGTTCCGATGCCCGTGCAGGGCGCGTCGATGAGCACGAGGTCAGCGCGGCCGGCGAGATCGGCGAGCTCGGTACCTACGGATTTCGGCGTGCGGACCTGCACGTTGCGCACGCCCGCACGCGCGAGGCGCTCATGGATCGGCGCGAGCCGACGCTTGTCGGTGTCGGTGGCATACAGCTGTCCTTGATTATGCATCGCCGCCGCAAGCGCGAGCGTCTTGCCGCCGGCACCGGCGCACAGATCGACCACGTGCTCGCCAGGCTTTGCGCCGGCGAGCAGCGCGGCAAGCTGCGAGCCCTCGTCCTGCACCTCAACCATGCCCTTGATGAAAGCGGGCTCGGCATGGATCGCCGGATTCTTGGCATCGGCCGCGAGCGCGATTCGCAGCCCGAAAGGCGACCAGCGCGTCGGCACCGGATTAAGGTCGGCCAGCAGGGCAGCCGCCTCGTCGCGCTCGCACTTGATGTCGTTGACGCGCAGATCGAGCGGTGCCCGGCTCGCAAGCGCGGCACCCTCGGCGCCGCGCTCCTCGCCGAACACGCGGGCGAGATGCGGATCGAGCCATTCCGGGTAATCGCCGACCACCCAAGGCGGGGCACCCTTCAGATCGGGCGCGGCGAGCCGCGCCTGCTCGGCGGTGCTCAACGGTTGCGGCGCAAAACGCCCGCCATTCGCCAGCGCCGCAATGGCGTCGGGATCGAGACTGCGCTCGAGCCGCAGCATTCCGAGCAGGACCGCGCGCGGGCTCGCGTCGCCCATGACATGAATGCTGGACGCGCGCCGACGCAGCGCATCGTAGACCAGGCCGGCAATCGCGGCGCGATCACCCGAGCCGGCGAAGCGGTGCGAGAGCCCCCAGTCCTTGAGCGCATCGACCGCCGGCCGGTGCCGCGCTTCGATGTCGGCAACGACCTCGATGGCTGCGGAGAGCCGGGCGGCGGGTGTCATCAGATGCCGAGGAGGATGCGCACGATGAAGATCGCCCACATCAGCATGAGCACGATTGCGCCCACGATGAACGCGCTGCCGCGCTGGCGCACATTGTTGTGCGTCACGTGGATGTAGGCTTGGACGAGCCGCATGGCGACGAAGATCCATGCCAGAATGACGAAGAGAAGGTCTGCGTGGCGGGTGATCCAGGCGAGGATCGTCAGCACGTAGAAAAGAACCGGCAGCTCGAACTGATTGAGAAAGGCGTTGCCGAGCTGGGTCGGACGTTGCGGCCAGTTCGGCTCGCGCAAGGCGATGTCGGCCGGTCGGACCGCGCCCGCCTTGAAAGCCTTGGTGCGCTCATAGGCCATCCAGCAGAGCAGCGCAAAGGTCAGCACCACCTCGACGAACAGCGGAAGCAGCACGGCTTGTATGGTCATGACATGGTCCCCAGCCCTGACGGCGCGGCTAACTTGGCGGCCGGCGGCACGGAACGCAACACTGTCGTCCGTGACGCGAAAAGCTCCGGCGCTTGGCGCGCCATCATGCCAGGCTCATGTGCGGAGGGATCAGTCTGCGGCAAGCCGACGAATCACACCCGCGAGGGATAATTCGGGCTCTCGCGGGTGATCGTGACGTCGTGTACGTGGCTCTCGCGCATGCCGGCGCCCGAGATACGCACGAACTCGGCCTTCTCGTGCAGCTCCTGCACATCCTTCGCACCCACATAGCCCATGGCGGCGCGCAGGCCGCCGGCGAGCTGGTGCAGCACGGTCGCCACTGCGCCCTTGTAGGGCACCTGGCCCTCGACGCCCTCCGGCACAAGCTTGAGGGTGTCCTTGATGTCCTGCTGGAAGTAGCGATCGGCCGAACCGCGCGCCATGGCACTGACCGAGCCCATGCCGCGATAGGTCTTGTAGGAGCGGCCCTGATAGAGGAACACCTCGCCGGGCGTCTCGTCGGTGCCGGCCAGGAGTGAGCCGACCATGGCACAGTCGGCACCGGCGGCCAGCGCCTTGGCAAGATCGCCGGAATACTTGATACCGCCGTCGGCGATGACCGGCGTCGCGGATTTGCGCGCGACTTCGACCGCGTCCATGATGGCAGTGAGCTGCGGCACGCCGACGCCCGCGACGATCCGGGTGGTGCAGATCGAGCCCGGACCGATGCCGACCTTGATGGCGTCCGCGCCAGCGTCGATGAGCGCTTTTGCGCCGTCGCCGGTGGCGATATTGCCGGCGACCACCTGCAGCTTGTTCGAGAGACGCTTGATGCGAGTGACGGCATCGAGCACCGCGCGCGAATGGCCGTGCGCGGTATCGACGACGACAAGATCGACGCCCGCCTCGATCAGAATCCCGGTACGGTCGAAACCCTTGTCGCCCACGGTCGTCGCGGCGGCGACGCGCAAGCGGCCCTGCTCGTCCTTGCAGGCGAGCGGATTGGCGACCGCCTTCTCCATGTCCTTGACGGTGATCAGCCCGACGCAGCGGTACTGGTCGTCGACCACGAGCAGCTTTTCGATGCGGTGCTGATGCAGGAGGCGCTTGGCCTCATCCTGCCCGACGCTCTCGGACACCGTGACGAGCCGCTCCTTGGTCATCAGCTCGGCCACTTTCTGGCGCGGGTCGGTGGCGAAGCGCACGTCGCGATTGGTGAGAATGCCGACGAGCTTACCGGCCCGCCCGGTACCGCCACCTTCAACCACGGGAATGCCGGAAATGCCGTGGTCCTGCATCAGGGTCAGCGCGTCGGCGAGGGTGGCCTCGGGGGCGATGGTGACGGGATTCACCACCATGCCGGATTCGAACTTCTTGACCTGGCGGACCTGCGCGGCCTGGGCCTCGGGCTCGAGATTGCGGTGAATGACGCCCAGGCCGCCGGCCTGTGCCATGGCGATCGCCATCTTGGCTTCCGTCACCGTGTCCATGGCCGACGCGACGATCGGGATATTGAGCGCGATTTCTCGCGTGATGCGGGTGCGAATATCGGCATCGGAGGGCAGCAATTCGGACAATCCCGGCCGCAACAGGACATCGTCGAATGTAAGCGCTTCGCGCAGGTTTCCGTTGGATTTCTGGTCCATTGCCACTCCAGTCACCCGCCTTGCGGGCTTGGTCGCCGGCACCGTCGGCAGCGAGATAGCGCCCGCTCTGCGGCGAAACGGCAGTCTCGCGCGCGACTCGACGGCCCGTTTTGGGTTGGCGCCGGTCGTTAGCACGGCTTGCCGCGGAATCCTAGCGCTCCGGCGGCAATCCACCGAACGATGCACGCTTTCATGTGGGGTTGCGCGGAACGCCGGACAATGCCCGCGGTCCGCGCCGGCGGCGACTCTGCTAGCTTGCCCTCACGGAATTTCGCCTTACGGTCCAATCCCGCATGCTGGCAAAACGCATCGTGCCGCTGATCGTGGCGGTCGCTCTGTTCATGGAAAACATGGACTCGACGGTGATCGCGACCTCGCTGCCGGCGATCGCCGCCGACATCGGAACCAGCCCGCTGACACTCAAGCTCGCGGTCACGTCCTATCTGCTCTCGCTCGCCGTATTCATCCCCGTGAGCGGCTGGACCGCCGACCGGTTCGGTGCGCGCACCGTTTTTCGCAGCGCCATCGCGGTGTTCATGCTCGGCTCGATTGGTTGCGCCCTCTCCAATTCGCTGTCGCAGTTCGTCGCCGCGCGCATCGTCGAGGGAATGGGCGGCGCGATGATGACGCCGGTCGCGCGCCTGATCCTCGTGCGCAGCGTCGACCGCCGTGAGCTGATCAACGCCATGGTGTGGGTTACGTTGCCGGCGTTGATCGGCCCCCTGCTCGGCCCGGCGCTCGGCGGCTTCATCACCACCTACATCTCCTGGCACTGGATCTTCCTGATCAACATTCCGATCGGGCTCGCCGGCATCGTGCTGGCGACCATCTTCATCGAGGACGTGCGGGCGCAGACGCCCGATCCGTTCGACCCGCTCGGCATGCTGCTGGCCGGGCTGGGCATCGGCGGGCTCGCGTTCGGCGGCTCGGTGCTGGGGCTCGATCTGCTG
>Ga0114129_10012635_pt1 | contig 12024 bp, 7 predicted proteins | sample RhiMetdeltSRZDD1_FD_80071 | JGI IMG/M metagenome (GOLD analysis project Ga0114129, IMG submission 80071) | Populus rhizosphere microbial communities from Tennessee, USA - Rhizosphere MetaG P. deltoides SRZDD1 (version 2) (version 2) | ecosystem: Host-associated > Plants > Roots > Rhizosphere >... | reverse complement strand
GAGACGCTGCGTCGCGTCGAAGAGTTGCGGCCACACATGGTTATTTCTACCACATCGATCTCGACGCTTAGGCAGGAGGTGGAGCTTGTTTGTATTTTGAAAGAGCGTCTTGGCGTAAAGGTCGGGCTGGTAGGAAACGCCGCGACATATATGAGTCGGCATGTGTTGGGGCACTCTGCGGTCGATTTTATCATCAAAGGCGATGAACCGGAGTTCGCGCTTGGGCACCTTGCTGAGGCCGGCGGCTACGAGAATCTCAGTGGAATTGTGTTTCGTCAGGGCGAAACGATTAACGATACCGGAGAGTCTACGACAATTATGGATCTCGATTCCTTACCCTTCCCGAAGTGGGAATTGTTCCCAATTAACGCGTATCGTTACTTCCCGATCCTGAGACGAGCCCCATTTCTGACGATGCTTTCGACGCGAGGCTGCCCATATGGCTGCATCTATTGTCCTTACACGTCGAATCAAGGGTTGAAGTACCGTTACAGAAGTGCCCGGAATGTGGTGGACGAATTGGTATTTCTCAATAACGAATACGGCGTCCGTGCGGTCCAGTTCAGAGATCCAACTTTCACCATCAGGAAAGATAGGACGCTAGAGATTTGCGACGGCATTCTAAAAAATGGCATCGATATGGAATGGGGCTGCGAGACCCGGGTGGATCGGCTTAATAAAGAACTGATCGACAGAATGTTCGAAGCTGGGCTCAGGGGCGTCAACATTGGCATCGAGTCAACGGCGCCAGAGGTCATCAGCAACGTTCATCGCGGCTGGATCGATCCCAATCACATTCGGAGGATGGTGCAGTATATGGCGAACAAAGGAGTCAGAGTTTCGGGGTTTTTTGTTCTGGGGCTACCAGGTGAAACAAGGAAGACAATTGAAAGTACCATAGAATTTGCCTCGGAACTTCCCTTATCCTACGCGGAGTTCAAAGTCGCAACACCATTCCCTAGCACGCCACTTTTTGAAATGGCGAAGCAAAATAAGTGGATCGAAGAAATCAATATTGAACAATATACATCGTATACTCCATCGATGCGGATTAGTGACGACTTGGACGCTAACTATTTGAACGATATAGCCAGCAAAGCGTATCGGAACTTCTACATGCAGCCTCGGAGGATAGCTAAAGAGCTGTCCAGCCCGTCATTTTTTTTAGGGCTCGCCTCTTTGATTTTGCAATGATTCTCAGTTCGCAAGGCTGCAGGATTTCGATTGGCCTTGTTGGGCATCAAGCTTCGCGAAACCAGTGCGAATTCGCGACTTAATCGATTTGGTCGCGGCGCGATGCCGTAGCCACGGGGCTGACCATGGAGTCAGTGTCATTTTAGTTTTTTATGCTTGCACGAGGAAGTAGCCCAATGCGGCTAAAAAGGTGACCATCCTCGTCCATCCGTTGCGCGGTCCCCTCCCCGATTGGCCGTTCTTGAGGTAACGGTACAGATTGAGGGCGAAATTGATGTCGTGTCTTTGCGACGCTCGTTGTTTTCGAGCGTTCCTATTTTCTACCATTCAACAGCATTAAGGCGGAGCCGCTTTATATCTTATCTGGAGGCCAAATCGATTTTGGCTCCCTTGCTGTCAGTAGTTTTTTTGCGATCAGCGGGTTTCTGATTACTAGAAGCTGCCTGCTGACCAATAATGGGCTACGCTATTTCAAGAAGCGTGTAGGCCGAATCGTGTCGGGATTTTTGTTAGCCTCGCTTCTCGGCCTTTTCCATCAGGCATCGGCGAAACGCTACTGTACAATCCCGCAAAATCGATAGTCGACGGCACCCTGTGGACGATCAAAATTGAGTTCGATTGCTACGTTCTCGTTGCCGTTCTGTGGGGGCTAGGCTTGCTTAGGCGCGGACCCATTTTGGTGCTTCTTATCGCACTGCTGGTGAGTTTTGGACTGCAAAAGAGCGGCGTGATTACATTTCCCATTGTGGACCACGGTTTCTTGGCCATTTTAATTTCAAGCCCGGATAACTGGCCGCGGCTCTTCAGTTACTTCTTTGCTGGATAGCGGCATTCTATTTATGGCGAGATACGATTCCAAAATCGACTGCATTGCTAGCGGTCTCGGCCTTAATCTTGGTCCTTGGGATAAGGTTCGAGGGGGGCGGAGATCGCGATGCTGACGGCCGGAATTAACTGTCTTTTCTTCATCGCGCTCTCAGCCGGAAGATCGCCCCGTCTCTTCGGCAGCAAGGTCGATCTGTCGTATGGGATCTATCTTTTCGGATTCCCGATCCAGCAGCTCATCATCGCGGGCATCCGCCAGCCGGTCGCGCCGGAAATGCTATTTCTCCTTTCGCTTCCCCTCACATGCGGCATTGCGTATCGGAGTTGGACGTTGGTTGAAGCCCCAGCCTTCGTTGGGCGCATGGATTGGACGAGGTCGCCTATCAATGCCTTAGTTGGAGATAATTAGCCTCCCGTCGGTAGCTCTTACCGCCAACACAGAATTACAGCTCGTCGAGCCCAGATGCCTCAATTAATCTTCAAAAGGCGCGTTGGCCATAAATGACCCCTTGTCGTGTACATCGTGATCGAGAAGCCGGTCGATGAAATCCGCGGCGGCGGGCGGCCGCTGTCAGGCGTCACCACAACCGGCAAGCAATAGGATGGCATCAGCCTGCTCATTTGGTCCCTTAAACGCCCCCACGCTCGTCTGGGAGCAGCTTTTAAGGAAGCGTACAAAACGGATTTTCTTCATCAAGCGCGCGGACACTCTTTGCTCAACTCAACTATCACTATCGGTCCCGATGTCTCACCCTTTGGCGCAATCAGGATGCTTGATGAGGACTGCACTAGGTGACGCGCGAAAAGAAGTTGTACTTTATGATGTGCCATAGCGCCGCGATTCCGTCCCGCCAACCTATTTTCTTACCTTCCGCATATGTGCGGCCGTCGTAGGAAATCGGCACCTCATAGATACGGACTCCGTCTAATCGTGCAACTTTAGCCGTAATCTCTGGCTCAAATCCAAAACGGTCTTCACACAGCCTGATTTTCTGAAGGACTTCGCGACGAAATACCTTGTAACCCACCTCGACATCCGTGAGATTGAGATTCGTGCAGATGTTTGAAAGCGTCGTGACAATCTTGTTACCGACAAAATGCCAATAATAGAGCACCCGGTGCGCCTCAGCACCGAGAAACCGAGAACCAAAAACTACGTCGGCCTTGCCCTCTAGAATTGGCTTGACCAGAGATGAGTAATCTGCCGGATTATATTCAAGATCTGCGTCTTGCACGATGACAATGGGCGCGGTTGCTTTGGCGAATCCGGTACGAAGCGCCGCGCCCTTGCCGCTATTTTGCGCGTGACGGACCGCCTTTATACGCGAATCTTCTGCGAGTATTAGTTGAAGCGCGTCCCAGGTAGAGTCCAGCGAGCCGTCATCCACGACGATGATTTCTTGAACCTCGGGCTGAGCTAGGGCCCGCCGTACAATAGCGCAAACGGTCGCCTCCTCGTTGTAGGCGGGGATCACAACCGATGCGCAGGCTGAAACGCCCTGCTTGCTATGAAAATCCGCCATTGACCAAGAGCCGTCTGGACCCGCTCTACTCAGTCCTTGATAAGAGTAACCACTTTTAGCGGACCAATGATTGGTGCTCGTCCGGGAGTCCGGTACGTTCGAATGACCGCTTGATCGTTCCGGTAGACTAACTTACCGAGCCTGTAACCTTTAAATTGTACACCAACGTGAGCGGTTTCTCCCAAATCGAACAAAGCGACCGGCTTTCCTTGCGGCAAATCTGCTGAATCGAAGAATACAGGCCGAGGTGCGTATACCGCGTCGAGTCGAAAGCCCGGACTGAGCAGTACAGCATCTTCCGGGAGAAGATAGTCGAGTTTTACGTAATCCGTATAGAAAGCGATGTAGCGTTCATAGAACGCAGTCTTTTCCAGACCAAGTGAAACCGAGAAGAATTGTTTGGCATAGTATGTCTGAACCGCCAACCAGGGAAGGAGGAACAGCCCGCATGCGACAAACATTACGCGAGCAGAAGCTAATCGCTCCTGAATCGCAATGGGTGCCAAAGATGCGAACGCTATGAATAAGCCATAGTGGACACTCAGAAATCTCACATCATAGGGCAGGAGCCAATAAATTAGCGTGCATTGCAGCGCGAACAGACAGCCTAGAATTACTCGTGTGACTTTAGCCAGATTAACACTAGAGAGCGCCCCAATCACACCTAACCAGATAAGTGGAGAGTACCCGAAGGCGGCATTCCGGATCATCGCTGAGGGTAGTTGATTTGCGTCTCTTGTAGCCTGAAAGGCCTGTTGAAGCCACGTACGAGGATAGACTGATGGTCCAAACACCGCCGCAAGTACGGGACCGAAGGGCGAGCCGGAATTGGTCCATGTCCACCATACGATCGGGCCGTAGAAAATGATCCAGGGCACGGCGACTGCAAGCGCGATGTTGAGACGCGCCCGCGGCAGCGCTGACTTGGAGAGGGGCCAAACCGCCAGACAGAGAAGACTAGCGCCCAAGGGCAGCAAGCTTATTTTCGAAGTCGAGGCGGATAACAGCAAGATGGAAAGAAGGGCAGCGTAAGCCCACGGCGCCAGAGATATGAGTAAGCGTTCACGATTGCAAAAGGCCACAATTGCTGCCGCTAAAGCCAAGTCTCCCATTGCGTGCGCGCCACCGGTGACATGCCACACCGACGGGTAGAGGCCGACGCATAGACTTCCAACACAGAGGGCCGTCCACGAGACAGTGTTCGCGTTCGCGCGGATGATACGCCAGGCAAACCCGAGCAGACTGAGGCTGAGCGCCAAGCTGACGATGTTGGTCGAGTCTGGATAGCCTATTGCATGGACAGGTGCGGCAGACATCTGAAACACCATTTGCGGCCAGATTGCGCCCTCCCATGGCTCCCGATAGAACGCAAGTGCGCCGTCGGATACGATCCGACTCGGTATGAGCATGTGGTAATATAACTCGTCGATCTTGCTGGATGGCGCGAGCGCTACGAGTATATTGGTTGCGACTGCGACCGCGACGATCATTATCGGCAGCATGGCCGGCCAGCAGCATAGGGCATGCCGCCAGCGAATCGGCAGCCGTTCTATACGGACTTGACGCCCGCGAAGGAGAAGCATCGACGCGCCGATGGCTACAAGGCTCCACCAGATTGTGATGAGTACAGATCGCGATGCGATTTCGAGGACACCGGTGATTTGCACTGCAAGACTCAGTGTCTGAACACCCAGCAGTAATGCTGTTGGTTGTTCCCAAGGCGAGGGCAGTCTAAGGCGAACAAGACAAAGGAGCGCCGCACCCAAACCCCATAATCCCACGCATGTAGATAATCCCACCCCGAGAACAAGAAAGGGAGAATACTGATGGATTGAGAGGAACGAAGTCACAACTAGTCCATTTGCGTACAAGCTATGCGCGACAGTGCGCGGCGGCGCAACGTATAAGCTTTTTCATTTGATAAATAACGAGCGTTGGCTCATCACTCGTTTCTCCGCCGTAAATACTTCACTGGTGCGGCGAGTTTGATTATCATTGCCCTGTTGGCAGGCATAACCCGAAAATCCGATGCTGGCCCGTTGGAAGGGCGACCCTTAAGAAACGTTCTTTTACTTTACCAAATCTGATAAAGGCCAGTGAATGAGCCTCACAACCGGTGCACTATTGCATTCCTCAAAAGTTTTCGCGCGGAATAGAACAATCATAGATGAGGATGCTACGCGCGCGCGCAAGTAGGATAATATCGAGCCATTGTGCTTTTGCCCTGGCCCACGCGGCAGCGGCCTTCGCTATATCGTCGGCGCTGTCTGCATCCTTCTCTTGTGCGGTGGCGACTCGCCAGCGGCGAGATCGCGATCTACTACTATGCTTGGCGCGGCGAGATCCTCGCCTCATGCCGATCAAAACGCGGTGCAAACGGTTGATCATATCTCGCTGAGGGGAGTTGTCGCTCGGTGTTGAAACCCCAACTGTCGCCTTCGCGTCGTGTATTTCTGTGGTTGATTTCGATCCTCATCCTGCTCACGGTTGTGGAGGGCCTATCCGCCATCTTTTTGAAATTCGTGCTCGCATCGCGTGCGCACTTTCTCGTTTGGAATCCCGATATTGACGGTGCCCGCAAAGCGTGGACGGCGGTAGCTGGAAATTGGGACGACGAACTGGGCTGGCCGATGCCGCGCTATGCCGTCGCGCCACCGCGTGACAAGACCGGTGCCAAGTACAATTCAGATTTTCCACAACCTGGCCACGCCTGCGCCTCGGCCTATGGCGACTCCTTCGTGTGGGGGAACGATATCCCTCTTGCCTACGGTTGGATTGAGCAACTTTCGCGCAAGCTCGGCTGCCGTGTCGCCAATTACGGCGTACCCGGCTACGGCACTGACCAAGCCTATGTTCGCTTCCTGCATATGAGGCAGGACGAGGCGCCAGTAACGTTGCTCGGAATCTTTCCTGAGAACATCAGGCGCAACGTCAACCAGTATCGCGGCTTCATCGGTTTCTTCCTGAGCCCGGTATGGCTCAAGGGCCGCTTCGTACCCGACGGTGAAGGTCGACTCGAATGGATTCACCGGCCGCGCATCGATGAGAAAGGATTCCTGGACTTCCTGCGCGACCCCGCAAACTTATTGCCGCACGAATACCTGTTGCCTGATACCCGTGATGGCCCGGTGACGCTGCGCTTTCCGTACATGCTGACGCTCGCTCGCGTTGCGCTCATGCCGCGCTTGCGCATACGCATTACTGGTCGCCCCTCCTGGGGTGATTTCTACAGAGCCGACCACCGTTCTGGCGCGCTCGCTCTGACGGTTGCCATAGTCGAGGCTTTCGTCCACGAATCCGAGCACCGCGGTAAGCGAGCGCTCGTCGTGATGTTGCCTGATGCCACCAGCTTCCGCGCCCGTGCCAAATCTGGCCAACCGGAATATGCTCCCCTTATCGCCGCGCTCGCCACTAGAAAGATTGACGTATTCGATCCCGGCCCCGCGCTACTTATTGCTCTCGGGCAGAGAAGCTACTGCGAGCTCTATGCCGCCCCGGCTGACTGCGGGGGCCACTTTGGCATTGAAGGGAGCAGCATTGTCGCAGATGTGGTCATGGCCGAGCTCCAGCGGCGTGGATTAGTCAAGTGATCGTCATTCAGTGTCGCAGCTCAAAACGCCCAGCGAACGCCGGCATAGGCAGCAAGTATCGATGGCAAGCTTGATGTATAGCGCAAACTAACAAACGAGTTTGAAAATGATGGCATTCATTGATGAGTTTAGCGCAAGGACCACCCAACCCGTAACGCGAATCGATTAAGGATAGGTGCTCAAGACACTGCTCGGAGAATATGCCGGAGATTGACGCGGAACCAATGGAAGTCCGCGCTTGAAATCCACCAGAGATCGATGCCTGGGTGACAGCTATAATCGGCATTGATAAAAGTGGTGGCAATTTTCGCCGCTGCCCAATTGCAGATACTCAAGCTTGCGAATGCGGCCGCACATAGTTGGAAACGACGATTGCGAATGACCAGGCTGATTGCACTTTGCACTCTTTCCGTATGACGTAAGAAGGCGCTTCATACGCGGCTTGATTTTCCAACTCAGTAAATGCGGCACATAGGTTGCAAGCTGACGCAAGGCTCGTCAAGCTTGCTGGATCTACCACCGCGGCCCTTCGTCTAGGCGGACGTGTCAGTTGGCCATGGTAACCCAACGAAGAGGCGTGCTGTCTCAAAACCTTTCGAAAGAACAGCGGTGGTCTAAGAGCCGCACGCCGAGGCTCAGCGAGCCAATGGCATCGTTGCGCCTCAACTGCTTGATGCCTCTTTCAGCGCCGCGGCTGCCAGCTTCTCCTCGGCAATTGGACAAGCTAGGCTACGCTACCCCGTTGTGGCATCACTGCTTAAATTGCTACTTGTTAATCTTACCGCCCGATGTAAGATTTTTTTGCAACATTTCTCGGGGGGCTTTGCGGCGCGCGCATGTCGATCTCAAATGTCATCGGCGGTCCATCAGTCTTAATCGGTAGAGTCAGGGCCGCGCTCTGCCTCGATGCTCAAACACTGGTTTTCTCCGGTACTCTCGTCCTGCCGATCGCCTTTGCATGGTACAGCGAAACACGCTGGCCCCACTTCGCGCTGGTCATCGCATCGTTCGTCTTCCTGTTCAGCTTGCTTAGGCTGTTATGGCTCGGGCCAATCTTGTCGGGGCTGCTTTCCTTCAGTGTAATGATCGGGATCTACGGTGCTTCCAAATTCAAGTTTTGGCTCATGGGCAGCAGCCTTCACGCGTTGGACATCTACACCTATGTGCACTTCGACACACTATTGTACGTTAAGGATTTATATCCAAACCACTATCTCTATCTCTACACCGGCCTAGCGCTTTTTTTCCTGTTGGCCATTGCTGTGCTCTGGTTCGAGAAGCTCAAGAAGCCGAGCCGCCTCAACGCCGCGGCCTTCGTTCTGCTTCTGCTCCAATTTGCCGGCCTCGCGTACAGCTGGCCCTACCTGATGGGCATCGGATTCGTAGGTAGTGATCGGCACTTTCACAACGACAGTCAACACACATCCACATTCATTTTGTCTGCTGTCGAGTCGTTGCCGGAACTCATTGATGGACGCGTGCTCGAATACGGGAACCGGATCCCACTCGATCCGCAGCTAATCGCCGTGGCGCAAAAAAACCGGTGCTCGCCGCCGTCGGGCGCGATCTATCCGAACGTCGTCGTCATCTTAAGGGAAAGCATCGTTATACCGTCCACCGTCCAAGGAATGGGCGTGCCTCAGATTGATGAGAGTCGCTTCGCATCGTCAGATGGCCGCACGTACCGCTTGCGCGTTGAAACATTTGGTGGGGGAACCGCGCGCACTGTCTTCAGCCTGCTGACTGGACTTTCAGTGGAGTCATTTGGGGCCTTGAAGAACATCGCCGTGGATCTCACTCCGGGAAACTTACGCTACTCCCTTCCGCTCCTGATGCAGGACTGCGGCTATCGGACGGTGGCGATCACCACCGGCAGCTACAATTTTGCGGCATCGGAGCAGTTCTTTCGGTCGATTGGATTCCAGGATTATTTCAACGTTCATGACATCCTCCGCCGAACCGGCGGAGACCTATCAGACAAGGCGATTTACGATTTTCTTTCCGAGGTGATGGCGAATAAGAAAGATGGAAGTCCGACTTTCGCTTATGTAGACACCGTTGTCTCGCACGCACCCTACCGCTCCGAAGTGCACCCAAAGGAAGCTCTGCCAGACGCCGACTCGATTGAGGACCCCATCATCCGAGAGTATGTCAGGCGTCTGATTACCGGCGAGCGGGCTCTGGATAAATTCATCGAGCACTCCAGAGGGTCCGGCCTAGGCGGGGGCCGCCCGCTGGTCGCCCTCGATTTCGGAGATCACCAGCCGTACTTCACGAGACACCTACCCGGCCACTCCGGCTATGTGAATGAGGACCGCGACAAGGATGATCCGCACATGCTCACATATTTCCGCATCCGGTCGACTGGCCCAGCCCTAGCCGAACTGCCAGTTGATCACGCAGTCGTGGACGTTGCCTTCATGTCGGATTGGCTGGTGCGCGCGCTCGATCTCCCCATAGAAGGCATCTACAAGATCCGATGGTCGATAGTGGAACGCTGCAAATCACGATACTGGCAGTGCGAAAAACATGCCGCCGCCCATGAACTCCATCAGCTACTCAGAGCAGCGGGCCTCGTCAGTTATCACATTAATTATGCGGAAGGCGGGCGTGGCCGCACACTTAAACAATATTTAGACCAATAGATAAGGATCCGCACTGATCCAGAAATGGCCAAGGAAGGCGCTCGGCTTCCTTTTGCTGGCAAATAACCCAAATTGGTGTACAAGCTGAATTTCGGTGACGCTGCTCGATGAGTTCAAGTGATGGACCATCTTCATCTGGTTTCCCATGCGGACTTCCTATTTTTAAAAGCGCTGCGCTCGATTGGTCAGCTCTCCGCAACCTCTTATTTCGCCGGCAAACCTGCCAGCCACCGCTCAAAGGTCGCAAGGATCTCGCCGGTCCCATAGGGCGTGCTAAATTAGCGAAGACCGAGTTACCGCGCGCGCCAAGTAAAGGCCGACGTCACGGCATAATTCCACACGGAGCTCATTGCCGCGCCAGCGATGCCCGCGACCCACCAGACCGAATGCTGCTGGGTGAACAGCAAGGTTGCTATGCCGACATTCGCGACTGCCCCGAAACTGCAGATCAATGAGAATGACAAGAGTCCGCGCACGAACCCCCATCCGATCAGGCGGCGATCGTAGTAAGTCAGCCAATTGTTGACCGTGAAATTTCCGATTATTGCAACTCCGGTTGCCGTTGCCTGGCTGAACTCGAAGCTTAGTTGCATGGGGTTGATGCAGAGCCACAACACGGCGACATGCACGAGAAGACCCAGACCGCCAATCATTGCGAACAGAATGAAGCGGATCGGTACGATGTGGCCGATTAACTTATCGGCCAGCAGCATTAGGTATTCCCATCCGATTAGGGCCTCGAACTTGCTCTCGCCGGCGTGACGCTTGCGAAAGTGGAAGGGGATCTCCTTCACCTCCAGCGGCCGCGACGATGAGGCCAGAATATCGAGCAAGACCTTGAACCCGATGCTCGATAATTGTCGCACCGATCCCTGGAGCGCCTCACGCCGCATCATGAAGAATCCGCTCATGGGGTCGGCGACCGGAACCCGCAGAATCGAGCGTCCGATCCAAGTGGCAACGCTGCTCAGCCAAGCGCGGTGCGGGCTCCAAGTGCCAATGCTCCCAAGTTCAACATAGCGACTGCCGACCACTGCGTCGACTGTCGGCTCAGTCTTCAACGTGTCAAACATGCGCGTGAGTAGCCGCTCGTCATGTTGCAGGTCGGCGTCCATAACCGCGATGTAAGGCGCAGAGCTCGCCAAAATTCCTTCGACGCAGGCGGAAGCGAGCCCGCGGCGGCCGATCCGCTGAATGCAGCGCACTCGGCGGTCGTAATTTGCGAGCTGGGAGACCTCCTCTGCTGTTCCATCCAGGGAGTCATCGTCGACGAAAATCGCCTCCCAATTGATCTCTGTTAAAGTCTGACACAGCGCATCGTAAATAGGGCGGACGTTGTCGTGCTCGTTGCGGGTCGGCACGACCACGGTGAGCTCGGGTCCCGGTGTGGTCGCGCCCCGGGATTCGTGCTTCCGCGCAAGGGCGGTCGCTGGGAGATCCGAGGGTCTGGCTATCGTCATGATCGCGTCACCCGTCGCGACAATCGTACGGGCCGAGACAGTGTGGAGTTGAAGGTGCAATTCAAGGAGTCGCCCATGTAAACCTTGTAGGCAATGCCAATGACGACGGAGAAAATAATCGAAGCCGTTACACGTAACAACGCTAAGATTGGTACGCTAATACTTGCCTTTAGGGGCAGTCGATCCCCTTCATGACCGCCATCCGGGAAATTATAAAATCCTGAACGGCGTGGGTCAGGTCCCCCGGCTCGGTCTCGCCGCGTCGTCAAAGACGGACAAGAGCACCTACGTCGGCGCCCATCATGAGTCGGGCCGTCGCAGCCGTCGATGCGGAATCGCTCGCACCAGGGTACACACGGGTTCGACTTCATGTCCTTAGTCTAACAGTTGCAGAAGATCGCTCCTAGCCGCAAGGTCGCAATCTGTGATGAATCCGACCCATGGTCGTGATGTGGATGGACTACTTGAATGGGAAAACGAAAGCAATGTTTCCAAGCAGACGTCCGGTTAGCAACTGCTTCGCCTTGGAATTAGCAAGCTGCTTCGCCTTGGAAAATAATCGATATGGTGGCACTGTTGGGAGGAGTTGACATTGAAGGTGGGCGCGGCATGAAAGTGCGAGCAATTAAGCCTCGCCGGCATTGACGTATTTCGCGGCATTGCGGCGCTTGTGGTCGCCGCCTTCCACACGCGGGAAATTACATGGGTCGGCGTTCGTGAGTTCTGGAAGTTGCACGGACTGCACGCGGCGCTCGATACGATCCTTGGATACATGACGTTCCCGCTT
>Ga0114129_10012633_pt1 | contig 12024 bp, 11 predicted proteins | sample RhiMetdeltSRZDD1_FD_80071 | JGI IMG/M metagenome (GOLD analysis project Ga0114129, IMG submission 80071) | Populus rhizosphere microbial communities from Tennessee, USA - Rhizosphere MetaG P. deltoides SRZDD1 (version 2) (version 2) | ecosystem: Host-associated > Plants > Roots > Rhizosphere >... | reverse complement strand
CGGTTCTTTACCCGAGTCCTGGCAGCCTTGAAGGTGAAGCCGGTCGAAGTCGTCACCGACGCTGCCCCGGTCTACCCAGCGGTATTGGATGAGCTGATCCCGTCCGCCTGGCACCACGTCGAACGCTACGCCAATAACCCCATAGAGACGGATCACGGTCGGCTGAAACACCGGCTGCGCGCCATGCGCGGATTGGTCACCGACCGCACCGCCCAGACGGTCATCGCCGGACATGCCTTCGTCCAGAATCTGCGCCGTGGCCACTACGAACTCGCCGTCGACGTGCCACCCGCGTTGCGGGTGGTCGTCGCGTTCACCGAACTCGTCCACGCGATCTGATGACCGGCACCCACCGGTCGAGTTCACCGCGCCCACCGATCAGCAGATGCAACAGCGCCGACCAACTTTCCCGCGTCGAAGACGGTCGCCGGGTTCCTGCGCGGTCGTGGCGACCAGGATCTCAGCCAGGACATAGAGCAGCTTGACGTCGGTGTCGCCTATGTCTCGACCCCCGACCACGCCCAGGCCCGTCGGGTTCGCATGCGCGCCGACGTGGAGTGACTGCGCGATCTGATGAAGATCCTCGTTGGCGATGGCTGACCTCAACGGCATTGCCTCAAGGCTGGAGATGGCTACCAACCGGCCCGCAGGATGTACTTGTTGCTTGCAGTGTGCTAGCATGGGTGGGTGACTACGCTGTACATCCGGGAGGTCGCCGACGAGGTTGCCGAGACGCTCAAGGAGCGCGCGGCGGCAGCGGGTATGTCGCTGTCGGCCTATGTGGCGGGCGAGTTGGCCAAGCTCGCCGCACGTCCCACGAACGCGGAAATTGTTGCCAGGTTGAAGGCTAGGGATCGATCTGCGGGGCCGTCGACCGATGACATCGTCGAGGCGGTTCGGGGCAGCCGACGGTGATGGTCATCGACGCCTCGGCGATGGTCGAGGCGCTGGTCGGTCGCCGCGCTGAGGACGAGTTGCTCGATGCCCTTCAGGGTGATGTGCATGCACCTCACCTCTTGGACGTCGAGGTGTTGTCGGTTCTGCGTGGGCTGACCTTGAGTGGAAAGCTGAAGTCCGCCGCCGCGGAGCAGGCCCGCATCGACTACCTGGCGTTGACGGTCACCCGCTATGAGGTCCAACCGCTGGCGGAGCGGATGTGGGACCTCCGCCACAACTACACCACATACGACGCCTACTATCTGGCGCTCGCGGAAGCGTTGGCAGTACCGCTGTACACCTGCGACCAGAAGCTTGATGGCGAAGGTCATCACGCTCAGATCAAGGTGGTTGCCCGCAGTCATTGACGGTTGCGGGTCGGCGAGGGCTGCGTCCACGGTGGTGGTGTAAGAGACGATCACCGTGAAGATCCGGGTTGATGTTACGCGGCGATCGCCGCCGTGGTGGGTTCGGTGCCGGAGTGTGTCGGGTCGCCGTCGATGACGGTCAGCCGGGCTTTGGCGAGTATCTCGATTCCCATGTATCGGCGTGTTCGGTCCATTCGTCGGTCTGCTCGGCCAGCACGGCACCGACGAGGCGGATGATGGCGGCCCTGTTGGGGAAGATGCCGACCACGTCGGTGCGGCGGCGGATCTCCTTGTTGAGGCGCTCTTGCGGGTTGTTCGACCAGACCTGCCGCCAGATCTCGTGCGGAAACCCCGCAAACGCCAGCAGGTCGTCCCGGGCGTCGTCTAGATGTGTTGCCGCGTCGGGGAACCGGGCCTCGACCACCCGACCGAACTGCTCGCGCACCGAGGCGGCGTCGGGTTGGTCGAAGATGGTGCGCACCATGGTGGCCACCCACGGTTGTGCGGACTTGGGCACCTTGGCCAACAGGTTGCGCAGGTAGTGCGTTCGGCAGCGCTGCCAGCTCGCGCCGGGCAGGGCCGCGCCGATCGCGTCGACCAGGCCGCGATGGGCATCGGAGATGACCAGCTTCACCCCGGCCAGGCCGCGCGCCGTCAGGGACCGCAGGAAGCCCAGCCAGCCGGCGCCGTCCTCCTCACTGGCCACCTCCAGGCCGAGGACCTCCCGCTGGCCGTCGCCGTTGACCCCGACTGCGATCAGCGCGTGCACGTTCACGGTCCGGCCGCCCTCGCGGACCTTGACCGTCAACGCGTCCAGCCACACGAACGTGTACGGGCCACCGTCCAGCGGCCGGTTCCGGAACGCCTCGACCTGAGCGTCGAGCAGCTGGGCCATCTGCGACACCTGGCTCTTGGACAGCGAGGCGACGCCGAGCTGCTCGACCAGCTTCTCCACCCGCCGGGTCGACACGCCCAGCAGATAGCTGGTGGCCACCACCGAGACCAGGGCCTGTTCGGCCCGCCGCCGGTAGGTCAACAACCAGTCCGGGAAGTAGGAGCCCTGACGCAGCTTGGGCACCGCCAGCTCCACCGTGCCCACCCGGGTATCCCATTCCCGGGCCCGGTAGCCGTTGCGCCGGTTGGTCCGCTCCTCACTGCGCTGCCCGTACGGCGCCCCGCAGACCGCGTCCGCCTCCGCGCTCATCAACGCGTCAGCGAACGACTTGACCATCGCCCGAAGCAGATCCGGGCTCGCCGACTCCAGCTGCTCGCGCAGAAAGCCGGCAGCATCCACACTGTCATGTGCGGCCATCGTGTCTGACTCCTTTGATCGTGACTTCGCAGTCTCAAAGGATCACCACGGTGGCCGTCTCCCACCTCACGACACGCCGCACATCGCGGACAGTCGTTACACCAAGATCATGGACGTGACCTCGGCGAGCGGAGCGAGTCGGCGTACCTGAACGAAGACTCCTTTACTCGGCCACTTTATGCTTGACGCGACCTGGGCAAACATCGTCGAGCATGCCGCTGGGCCACCTGACTACTGGGGGTTCAAGGGGTCGTGGGTTCGAATCCCGCCGTCCCGACAGTGTGAGGGTTTCCACCGGTCACAGCGTTGCGGAGGCTCTCCTTGTATAGCTCGGCATGAATGCTCGGTCTAGCATGCCGCTGTTGGACTCCTTGACTCGGGCCAACGGGCTACAAGCACTCGGGTCAGGGGAGTACCAAGTCTTCGGTGAATCTGATCATGTAGTTAGGGTTTAGCTCGGGCCTCGGACACGAACCAAATCCCCACGGTGCTCGCCAAGATCAATTGTGGCGTGCACCGTTCGTGTTTCTGCTGAGTAGATCAATTTGAGTCGAAGGCTGTGGTACAGGTCGAGCTTGTGCTCGGGTGGGGCCTCGTCCAGCGCAGTTGCGATGCCGCCCAGCTCGGCGACCAGGGAGGCGATTTCCTCGGCGGTCATCGAGTTCGCGGCGTCGACCTCGCGCGCGGCAGGACGGGTTTGCCAGCGCTGCGTCCCGCCGCTGTTCCGCCTCGGCGATCCACGCCGCCACGACCGCTGGGCTGGCGCCTTCGTCGAGGGCCTGCTTGTAGCGGGCGATCTTCCTGTCGAACTCGGCGGCGATGTCGCTGCCGGCCCGCTGGCATGATCGCGTCCACGAACACCACGGGGTAGACCGGGTCGAGCCGATCCCGCTCGTGGGCTGCGCTTGCCGGCCATGTGCGGCGTGCCAGGAAGGTGCCGCGTCCCGCGCACGCAGAGGTCGCGGACCGGCATATGTGGCCGCGCGGTCAGGTGCCGACCGGACCCGCTCGTTCAGCGCGGATCCGCGGGTCGAGCACGGCGTAGAGAAGGTCGGCGACTAGGTTGCCGAGGATGACGAAGAAAGCCGTGATCATCAGCCAGGCGACGATTGCGTTACGGTCTTCGGTGGAGATCGAATGAATGAGGAACCTGCCCATGCCATTCCAGCCGTACGCCGACTCGACGATGACCGCGCCGCCGATCACCGTGGCGATCGTGAGCGCACTGTACCGGATCATCGGGAGCATTGCGGTGCGTAGTTGGCGCCGGATCAGGACCGTACGCCGCGGCAGGCCCTTCGCGCGCGAGCCGGACGTAGCCGCTGCCGAGCACCTCCAGCATCGCGGCCCGCTGAAACCGACTCCACGCCGCGTACGTGATCAGCGCGAGCGACGCGGTAGGCAACAGCGCATGTCCCACTACGTCGGTGACCAGCGACCAACCGTGTAACTCGATGCCGTGCGTCCTCGTGTCGCGGGTGGCGAAGGTCGTGGTCCCGGTGATGCTGTTGTACCGGGACGCGCCGTCTTGAATCAAGACGGCGACACAGAACACCGGCATGCTCAGGAACAGAAAGCCGAACGCGGTGAACGTGCGGTCCATGACGGACCGTCGCCGGATGGCACCTGATACGCCGGTCGCACCGGCCAAACGAACGCGAGCAGCATCGCCACGGAGATCAGTCCCAGCGTCGTCCAGAGCCGGCCGCCGATCTCCGCGTCGATGTCGATCCCCTGTCTGGCCGACTGGCCGAACGTCCGGGCGCGACGAGGTCCCGCAGCCAGTGCCAGTACTGGATGAACAACCCGTCCTTCAGGCCGAGCCGACGGTACTCGGCGTCGAAGATCGTTTGGGGCAGGAACCGGCCGCCGTACTTTCCTGCACCGGATCAGATGAGGCCGTCACCAGCCAGAAAGCGACGAAGGACACCGCACCGAGGAGTGGCATCGACGCCAGAAGCCGGCGGACCGTGTAAGCGAGCATGGGTACCTCCATACCATCGCCGCTTTGGAACCGCCGCGGGCTGTCGATCGATTGCTGACACGCCGGACGGTACACATGCCGATCCGGCCGGGAAAGACGCGCGGAGGCTGCCACGTGCGTAACGTGGATTACTCGGCGGCGCGCTGGTGTAGTGGCTGGCGTACCGGCCACTCCCGCCCGCTACCGGCGGCCCGATGCCCCGCCCCGACGTCGAGCCCGCACTCCCGGCCGACTCCGCGCGCTGCGCGAGGACCGCGGCCCGTCGCTGCGCGAACTGGCCCGGCTCGCCCTCTCCTCCAAGAGCCACGTGCACCAGTTCGAGCAGGATACGAAGGTGCCGGGTCCGGACACGCTGCGCCGGCTCGACGAGGTCCTCGCCGGCGGCGAGCTGATCGCAATGGTGACCGTGCCCCGGTGCCCGCGACACCGCCGGGAGCGCAGGCGGGCTGGAGTTCCCCCACCGCGTGGCCGGAGGCTTAAGGGCGCCAGCCTATTATTCCGCGGACTCCGTACCTGCCGCGGGCGTTCGTGGCCGCGTGTGTGCGATCAAGCGCGGCGGGGTTGTCCCAAGGGATAGCGGCAGCCTCGGTAAGAGTCCGGCGGCCGTGCTCGAGAGATCAAGCACCGCGGCGGTACTCGTGGATCAGTCCGTCCAGCACGTCGACGCGTTGCACCGATGACCGGGCGGTGTCCGGCTCGACCAGCCTGAGAAGACGCACCGGGCGCAGTGGCTGCAGGTCTAGGGGTTCCGGCTCCCGCAAGGTTACGGGAGCACTTGTGGTTGATGTGCACGACGCGTGGGCGCTGCGGTCGGTATGGTTTCGATCGGCTCCTCGCTAAGCTTGGGCGTTGACGATAAGCGTTCTGGCGGGCCGGAACAACTAATCCGAGGCGTTGCTGCGCAAGGCTTCGCGCATACCCTGGTCTCAAACCGCGGGGGAAGCGGCGTATCTTCAGGCGTCGCCCGTGGGTGGCGTCGGGTCGGACTTCAGCCGGCCCTACCGCGCCGTCCGCTGGATCTGGGCGCGAACGGGTTCGGCGTCTGGGTGGTGCAGGTCGTCGAGGATGGTCAGCGCCCGCTGCCAGGCAATGCGGGCCGCCCGATCGTCACCGGCGAGGTCATGGGTGTCGCCGAGGCTGGCAACGGTCAGGGCTTCGTTGTAGCGGTCGCCGTGACCGGCGTACAGGTCAATGGCCCGCCCGAAGCAGGAAATGGCGTCGGCGTGGCGGTCCAGGCGGCTATGGATGTGGCCGAGGCTGTCCCACACGGCCGCTTGGCCACCTTCGTCGCCACCCTGGCGGAAGTGGTCGAGCGCCTGCTCGCAGAGGGCCACTCCCTCGGTGAGTTGGCCGAGTTCGGCCGTGTACCAGCCGATGCTGTTGAGCACGTTTCCCTGGCCGCCGTGATGGCTGGCGGCCTGGTATAGGGTGAGCGCTTTGCCAGCCTGGTCGATGGCCTCAGCGAACTGTCGCTGCCGGGCCAGCAGGAGGGCCAGGGTGTGGTGGGTGTGGGCGAGGCCCACCTGATGGCCGATTCCCTTGTAGATGTCCAGGGCGGCGTGAAGCTGGGTCCTGGCGTCCTCGTAGCGATGGAGCTGCCGGTGGGCGCGAGCCAGTAGGCGGTGGACGAGGGCTCGGTCGGCGGGTTCCGCCGTTCGTTCGGCGGCGCCGACGGCGGTCTGGAGAATGGCGGTGAGCTCCGGCCAGGACCCGAGCCGTTCCAGGTAGTCGTTGATCGTCCAGGCGATTTGCCAGGCGTGGGCGTCGAATCCGGTGCGGACCGCATACTCGACCGCGACGACCAGTCCGGTCCGCTCGCTGGCATACCACGCGGTCGCCTGGTGCTGGTCGGTGAGCGGCATGGGATAGGTACCGGCGCTGGCCGGGGCGATCGCTATCTGTTCACGGATGGGATTGAGGAGCCGGCTAGCGGCGTAAGCGGTATGCAGGTAGTGATCGAGTACGCGACGGGTCGCTGTACCGTGCTCATCCGGCGAGTCGGACTCGGCCGCGAGATGGTCGGCGTATGCGCGCAGCAGATCGTGGACTATGTAGCGCCCCGGCGTGCGCTCGATGACAAGGCTGGCCGCGGCCAGCTCGGCGACCAGTGGCTGGACCGTCCTCGGTGGCAGGCCGGCGAGGCTGGCCGCTGAAGAGATGTCGACGTCAGGGCGGGGGAGATGGCCCAACAGGCGGAACAGGCGTTGAGCGGCCGGGGAGAGGCCGGCATAGGACCACGAGAAGACGGTTCGGAGGTCGACGGCCGGGTCCCGGTCGCCGAGGGCGTCGAGCCGGGTCTGGACGTTGGCGAGTTCCGCGGCGAGACCGGCTAGCGGCCGGTGCGGAGCGGTCGCGGCGCGGGCGGCCACGATGGCCAGGGCCAGGGGTAGGCCCGCGCAGTCCCGGATGAGCGATGCGACCGCCTCCGGTTCGGCGGCCAGGCGTTGTGCGCCGAGCCGGTGTGTAAGCAGGTCGCGGGCGTCGTCGGTGTTGAGCAGATCCTGCGGAAGGGTGACGGCGCCTGAGTTCACGACGAGGCTGGTCAACCGGCTGCGGCTTGTGACCAGCACCAGACTTCCCGGCGCGCCGGGCAATAGTGGCCGGACCTGTTCCGATTGCCGGGCGTTGTCGAGCAGGATGAGGATGCGCTTGCCTGCCATCAGGGTTCGGTAGAGGGCGGTCCGGGCGTCGGGATGGCTTGGGATGTGCTGTGGGGAGACGCCCAACGCCTCCAGGAGTCCCCGCATCGCGTCGGCCGGGTCGATGGCATCCTGCCCTGGGTCGTAGCCGCGCAGGTTGACGTAGAGCTGCCCGTCGGGGAATCGTTGGGCGGCGTGGTGCGCCCAATGGATGGCGAGAGCGGTCTTCCCGACCCCGGCCGTGCCGATGATCGCGGCGATGACGACCGCGGTCGCTTCGGTAGCCACAGTGTTGGCGAGAGCGTCGAGCTCGGCCAGCTGATCGGCTCGGCCGGCGAAACCCCAGATGTCCAGGGGTAGCCCGGTCGGCCGGGGCGCGGGTACGCCGCTCTGACCGGGCTTGACGACATTGCGAAGCACCACGGTCTTGGGTTCTGTGCCGGGCCGTTCGGCCAGGTCCTGTTCTAGCCGCGGCGATGAATCTCCGAGGTCGCCGCGCAGGATCATCTGATGCAACGCTTGCAGTTCGGCGCCGGGGTCGGCACCGAGCTGCTCGATGAGCCGCTTACGCATGGTGGTGAAGCAGTCCAGGGCCTCGGCAGTGCGGCCGGTGGCAGCCAATGCCCGCATGAGGACCGCGACCAGCGGCTCGGCCAGCGGATATTCAGTGAGCAGCGCCCGTACCGGGCTGATCAGCTGCCCGTGAGCACCGAGCTGTAGCTCGGTGCGGGCCCAGTCCACCGCCGCGTCGAGCTTCTCCGACGCCCAGGTCTCGCGCATCCGGGCTGGCCAGGCACCCGGTAGGGTCGCCAGTGCCGGTCCATGCCAGAGCCGCAGGGCCTGCTGAAGCAACTCGGCCCGCTGACTGTCCGGGTAGTTACTGGCTGTTGTGCTCAGGCGGCGAAACCGGTGAAGATCCACCTGCTGCGGATCGACCGTCAACACATACGCGACACCCTGAAGGACCAGCCTCGCCGAAGGCTGCTCATCGGCCATGGCGGCCGCGGCCAGTACCCGGCGGAGCACGGTGATGTGTGCGTGGAGGCCCGACCGGACCCGGGCCGGTGTCGCCTCCCCCCAGACCTGGTCGATCAACATCTCTATCGATACCGGCCGGGACGCTTCCGCCGCCAGCACCGCCAGCACCGCGCGACGCTGTGGCGGCCCGATCTCCATCCGCTGGCCGGCAGCCCACACCTCGACCGGCCCCAGCAGCCGAATGTCCACCCCGACTCCCAATCGCGCCCACCGTCTCGGATCGCTCGCTCGGCCCACCTGACCACGGCGGGCGCCAAGAACGCACCAAGCTGGCACCAAGTGCCCGGCCATAGCGTCGCACCACGCAAGCTTGCTGCACAGGGGTACGTTCCGGCCCATTTCTGCCGCACGTCTCCGCGCGACACACGAGGCGGAGGTCGACATGATCGACGTAGCTGACTTGACGCATTGGCCATCCGGCAGTGAAGGACGGGTGATTCCGCACCGCCGGAGAACGGTCTCCCCGAATCTCCAGTGCTACCGGCGATCAGCGGAGGTTGCGCCGGGCCGTGGGTCTGCTCTGCCCTTGTGCCAATTGCGGACGTCTCTGCGTCGACACGTGATCTCTCGGCCAAGGCCGGACGTCATATGGCACTACCAGTACGCGCCGCCGTTAGGGGACACCGTGACCGAGGCCGTCGCTTCACCATCTTCCGCCCAGCCGCTGGCCGGCGGCGGCCGCGCGGACATGGCTGGTGACAATCAGTTTGCCGAGCTGCTGCGCCTGTACCGAGAACGAGCCGGGCTGACACAGCGCTCGCTGGCCGACCTGTCGACGATTAGTCCGCGCACAATCCGCGAACTTGAGGCGGGGCGGGCGAATGCCCGTACCCGGACCATTGACCTGCTCGCCGATGCGCTGCGATTACAGGGCTTGATGCGCGAGCTGTTCATTCGCGCGGGTCTAGGCGGACGGCGAAACCACACGCTCCACGGCGAACTCACCCTGGCGGCACCCAAGCCGCTCAACGCCCTGGTCGGCCGGGACACCGAGGTACGCGCGTTGGTCGAGGTCCTCGAGTCGGGGCGGCAGCGGATGATCTCCATCTCGGGCTTTCCCGGCGTCGGCAAGACCCGGGTGGCCGCCGAGATCGCCGCCCGGCTCAGCGCTCGCCGAGGCTGGCCGGTGCTGTGGCTCGGTACCGACCCGCCGCCCCGCAGCGAGCACGGCACCGGGTTCGGGCCGCTGCTGCGGTCGCTTCGGTCGCTGTTCGAGTCTCGGATCGAGGACGTGTCGCAGGTCTGCAACCTCGTCGGCCGGCACGAGACGCTGCTCGTGATCGATGGGCTCGCCGACGTCATGATGCCTACCGGCGTAACCGAGCTGCTGGCCTACTGTCCGGGCGTACGGGTGATCAGCACGTCGCGGGCGCCGTGGCACATACCAGGCGCCCAGACGGCGGTGATCTCGCCGCTGGCCACGCCCGGCCCGGAGTGGGATGCAGGGTCTTCGCTGGACGCGCTGGCGGGGGTACCTGCGGTGGGCCTGCTGGTGGACCGCCTCGCCGGGGTCCGGCCCGGGTTCGCGCTCGGCCCGGCGACCGCCGGCGCCGCGGTGGAGATCTGCCGACGGGTGGACGGCCTGCCGCTGGCTCTAGAGGTGGTGGCCGGCCGGTTTCGGGTGCTGAGCCTGCAGCAGCTCACCGAGGTACCAGCCGGCGACGTACTGGACCTCACCTTGCCGGCCGGGTCGGCGACCATCGGCGGCTTGATCGGAGCCAGCGTCGAGCGGCTCGCCGACGGGCAGCTCGCAATCCTGCGGGTGCTGGTCGGCGCCGACCGGACCTGGACGGTACCCGAGGTGGCCGCCGCGTTGCACCGTCCTTTGGACGAGGTGGTCGACGAACTGGGCGTCCTGATCGGCTCCGGACTGGTCCGGGCCTCGCATGGTGAGCCGCTGATGGCGCTGTGCCTGCCGAATCTGCTCCGCGCATTCCTGACTCGCCGGCGGTGGTCGTCTTGTGAGACCCCACATTCGTGGGGTTGTGTCAGTCATCCGCCAACACGCACTCTCGAATTGTCCCCGATCCATCTGACAGACGAGGGAGAAGGCATGGCCTCCGATTCGCCGGACGCCCTCCGCGAAGCCGGCATTCTCGGCGCGACGATGCAGCCGGAGCTTGAAGAGTTCTACGCCAGCCTGACCAAGGACGAGGCCGAGGTACTCATCTCGCTCAAGAGCCGCCTCGACCGGGTCCTTCCTGACGTGATGGCGCACTCCCAGGAGTGGACCCGCCCAAAGGCTACCGAGGAAGGCTTCGAAGCCGCGATGCTGTGTGCATGCGGCCTATGGACCGGTTGCGGGAAGGTGTAGTCCCACATTCGTGAGGTTGTGTCACCCATCGCACCCTCGAATGGTCCCATCCATCCGACAGACAAGGGAGAAGGCATGGCCTCCAATTCGGCGGACGCCCTCCGCGAAGCCGGCATTCTCGGCGGAACAATGCAGCCGGAGCTTGAAGAGTTCTACGCCAGCCTGACCAAGGACGAGGCCGACCTACTCATCTCGCTCAAGAGCCGCCTCGACCGGGTCCTTCCTGACGTGGTGGCGCACTCCCAGGAGTGGAACCGCCCGGAAGCTACCGACGATGGCTTCGAAGCCGCGATGCTGTGTACATGCGGCTGGTGGAGTGGCAGCGGGAAGTTGTAGCCAAGTCGAACCTACATTCGTGAGTCATGTCAATCATCCGCCAACACGCACTCTCGAATTGTCCCCGATCCCAACGACAGACAAGGGAGAAGGTATGCCCTCCAATTCGGTGGACGCGCTCCGCGAAGCCGGCATTCTCGGCGGGACGATGCAGCCGGAGCTTGAAGAGTTTTACGCCAGCCTGACCGAGGACGAGGCCGAGGTACTCATCTCGCTCAGGAACCGTCTCAACCGGGTCCTTCCTGACGTGATGGCGCACTCCCAGGAGTGGACCCACCCTGAGGCTACCAAGGAAGACCTCGAGGCCGCGATGCTGTGTTCATGCGGTATATGGAACGGTTGCGGGAAGGTCTAGTCCCAGCTGTTCACAGGTGCGGTCCCGACCGCCGTTGCGTACCTGGCTCTCGCTACGACCAACGGGGGCTCGAGCCGCGCCTGTGAATGGGCAACTGTGCGCGGTGAGGGAGGGTGAATGAGCGGCAATCTGGTTCGCAACCGCATGTTGTTCGAGGTGCCGACGGACCTGACCTATTTCGTACACAACCAGGACTACCTCGTGGTCAACCCGGAGGCGGGTGCCCGGTGCGTACTCAGCGCGCCGGAATTTCGGGTGCTCGAAGCGTTGACTCGCGCGCTGCCCGATGGGCAGCCGGTACCGCTGGAGGGGACCGCAGAAACCGAACGTACCCTCGCCAAGCTCATCCTGAACTGGGTCGTCTACTTCAACGGGCACCGACCCGTGATCAAGATAAGCGAGCCGCCGCTCAGCTACGTGTACTACGCGATCACCGACGGCTGCAACCTGCGCTGTCCGTACTGCTACGCCTCCTCCGAGAAGTGCCTGCCCGGCGAGCTGACCACCGCCGAGTCGCTGGACCTGGTGACCCAGCTGGCCGAGTTCGGCGCCGAATACATCGTGTTCACCGGCGGCGAACCGATGTTGCGCAAAGACCTGTTCCAGGTCGTCGAGCACGCCAACCGCAGCGGCCTGCGATCGAACATCATCACGAACGCAACGATGATCCGTACCCCGCAACTCGCGCAGCGCTTCGCCGAGCTGTTCACCGCCGTCACCATCAGCGTCGACGGCGGCTCGG
>Ga0114129_10012632_pt1 | contig 12024 bp, 8 predicted proteins | sample RhiMetdeltSRZDD1_FD_80071 | JGI IMG/M metagenome (GOLD analysis project Ga0114129, IMG submission 80071) | Populus rhizosphere microbial communities from Tennessee, USA - Rhizosphere MetaG P. deltoides SRZDD1 (version 2) (version 2) | ecosystem: Host-associated > Plants > Roots > Rhizosphere >... | reverse complement strand
GCTTGATGTGACTGGGCTTGATGTGACTGGGCTTGATGTGACTGGGCTTGATGTGAGCGGGCTTGATCCGACCGGGCTCGATCGGAGGGGACTAGATCCGGCTGGCAGCGACGGCGACCTTTCCAAGGACACCGTGCTGTGGGTGGGCACCTCCAGGGACGACGGGCAGCTCGCGCTGAGACTGCGATACCGGACCGACGTGCTCGATGCTGACGGCGCGGCCAGGATCGCGGGCTATCACCTCACGGCGCTGGAGTTGATCGCCGCCGATCCGGATGCCGAGCACCTACAGCAGAGCCTGCTGTCCGCTGAAGAACTCCACTTCCAGCTCAAAGGGCTGGCCGGGCCACGGCGAGAACTGCTAGACGCGCGGGCGCACCAGTTCTTCGAGCAGCAGGTGCGGGCGCATCCCGATCGGGTCGCCGCCGTGTGCGGCGATCGCAGTCTCACCTACACGCAGCTCAACGCTCGCGCCAACCGGCTGGCCCGGGCGCTGCTGGCTCGTGGGCTGGGCCGTGAAGGCGTCGTGGCAGTCGTGGCAGAGCGCAACCTGGACTGGATGGCCGCCGTCCTTGCGGTCTTGAAGGCCGGTGGCGTGTACCTACCGATCGAGCCACACTTTCCGGCCGATCGCATTGCAAGGATGCTCTCCCGTGCCGACTGCGGTCTTGTGCTGACCGAACCCGACAGCACCACCACGCTCGACCAGGCCCTCACTTCGCTGCCCAACGTCCAGACGCTCTTCATCGAACCGGGCTACGAGGAGAACCACGGCGACGCCGATCTGGGCATACACGTCGCGCCTGATCAGCTCGCGTACATCTACTTCACGTCCGGCTCGACCGGCGAGCCCAAGGGTGCAATGTGCGAGCACGCGGGCATGCTCAACCACCTATTCGCCAAGATCGACGACTTGGGGATAGGCCCGGATCAGGTCGTGGCCCAGACCGCGCCACAGTGCTTCGACATCTCGCTGTGGCAACTGCTTTCGGCGCTACTGGTCGGCGGCCAGACCCTGATCATCGAGCAGGACGTGATCCTGGACGTCCAGCGGTTCGTCGACAAGATCATCGATGGCCGGGTCGCCGTGCTGCAGGTCGTTCCGTCCTATCTCGAAGTAGTCCTGTCCTACCTGGACCGCAACCCCCGGCCGCTGCCCGACCTCCGCTGCGTCTCTGTCACCGGCGAAGCACTGAAGTGGGAGCTCGCGCAACGCTGGTTCGCCTCACAGCCCGGAATCAAGCTGGTCAACGCGTACGGGCTGACCGAGACCTCGGACGACACCAACCACGAAGTCATGGACAAAGTCCCCGACTCCGAGCGGGTCCCACTTGGCCGCCCGATCAACAACGTGCACATCGATATCGTCGACGAGCAGCTGGCACCGGTGCCGCTCGGCGCGGTCGGCGAGATCATCTTCTCCGGTGTCTGTGTCGGTCGCGGCTACATCAACGACCCCGACCGCACCCGAGCGGCATTCCTGACCGATCCCGACCGCCCCGGCCAGCACCGGTACCGAAGCGGCGACCACGGCCGCTGGCGGCCCGACGGCAAGCTGGAGTTCCTTGGCCGCCGAGACTCCCAACTCAAGATCCGCGGTTTCCGGATCGAGATCGGCGAGATCGAGAACACCCTGCTGCGGGTGCCCGGTATCCGCGACGGCGCGGTGGTGGTCGCCGAGCGCGCCGACCACAGCAAGCACCTGGTGGCCTTCTACTCCAGCAAGCAGCCACTCGACATAGAGGAGCTGCGGGAGCGCTTGGGTGAGTCACTGCCCGAGTACATGGTGCCGTCGGCATTTCACTGGCGGGAGCGGCTGCCGTTGACCGCGAACGGCAAGATCGACAAGAAGGCACTGACGGCCCTGGCCGCCGAGCTCGCCGCCGTCGAGGACCGCTACGACGCGCCCGCGACGTCGACCGAACGGCGGCTAGCTGCTGCCTGGGCCGCGGTGCTCGGCATCCCGCAGAAGCAGATCGGCCGGCGCGACCACTTCTTCGACCTGGGTGGCACATCGCTGTCGGCGGTAAAGCTCGCCATAACTCTCGACCGGGCGGTGTCCCTCAAGGACGTCACCCGGCATCCGATCCTCGCGGACTTGGCGGGGGTTGTGGACGGCAGGTCAGACGGGCAGTCGGAGCTGCTGCAGGACCTGTCGGAATTGAATGGCGCGCAGATCGGCGCCCTCGTGTGCTTTCCGTACGCCGGCGGCAACGCGGTGAACTTCCAGCCGATGGCGAGGGCTCTGCGCGACAGCGGTCTCGCGGTCTACGCCGTCGAGCTGCCCGGTCATGATGTCGGCGCCGATCGCGAGTCGTTCGCGCCGTTGGCCCAGGTAGTCGACCGGGTGGTCGCCGAGATCAACCGGCGCGGTCTGACCACCGTGCTGCTGTGGGGACACTCATCTGGTGCTGCACTCGCCGTCGAGACGGCCCGGCGGCTGCAGCGGACCGGGACCACGGTGCCGCGGGTGTTCCTCGGCGCGCAGTTGCTGGGTGCCGCGGCGGACCGGCGCGCGGCCGCGACCGAGCTCAGCGAACGCGGCAACGCGGAGATCTCCGCGCGGCTGAGCGCCGACAGCGGCTACACCGAGCTCGGCGAGCTGGACGCGGAACGCGCCGAGCATGTCGGTGCGGCGTACCGCCACGACTGCGTGTCGGCGCACCACTATTTCGCCGAGGTGCTGGACAACCCGCCGCCGGAACGGCTGTCCGCGCCGGTCACCGTGGTGGTCGCTGCGGACGACCCTGCCACGGTGGGGTTCGGGGCACGGCACCGCGACTGGCAGCTGCTGGCTGAACGCGTCGAGCTGCACGAGCTCGCCGACGGCGGTCACTACTTCCCGCGCACTCGTCCGGCCGACGCCGGGGAGGCCGTTCTGCGGTCCGCCCGAACGTTGGCTTCTTCATGACCGACCAACTGAACTGAAGGGAGCCGAGATGTCGTCGTCACCCCTGGCGTCATTGCTCGATGTGGAACTGCAGAGAGGCAAGCCTCCGATCCTGCGGGCCGAGGCCACCGGCGACGCGGCCGGCTGGGCGGCCGAACACCGGGACGTGTTACGCGCCGTCGTGGCGGAGCACGGGGCGGTTCTGGTTCGTGGCCTTGGGCTGCGCGACGCCGCCGAGACCACCGCAGTCTTCCGGCGGCTGGCCACGACCCTGATGATTGAGAAAGAGGCCTTCGCTCGTCGGCAGGTTTACGCCGACGGGGTGTACTCCTCGGCAACCTGGCCTGCGAACCAACAGATGTGCATGCACCACGAGCTGAGCTACCGGCTCGAGGTTCCCAGCCTGCTGCTTTTTGCCTGCCTCGGCGCCCCCACCCGCGGCGGAGCCACCGCCGTGTCGGATTCGCCGACCGTGCTGGACGCGCTGCCCAAGGACTTGACCGAACGGTTCGAGCGGGACGGCTGGCTGCTCGCCCGCAGCTACAACGACGAAATCGGGGCGACCCTGGAGGAGGCGTTCGGGACCGAGGACCGCGCCGCCATCGAGAGCTACTGCCGTGCCAATGCGATCGAGTTCGCGTGGCAACCTGACGGCGAACTGCGAACCCGGCAGCGGCGTAGTGCGGTGGTGCGGCACCCGCTGACAGGAGAACGCTGCTTCTTCAACCAGATCGCCTTCCTGAACGAGTGGACGATCGCCGCCGAGATCCGGGAGTACCTGGTGGACGTCTACGGTGCCGAGGGCCTGCCGTTCAACACCGGATTCGGCACCGGCGAGCCGCTCACCGAGGAGATCGTGGAGCAGATCAACTCGGTTTACGAGGCCAAGACCGTCAGGGAGCCGTGGCAGGCCGGTGACCTGATGCTTGTCGACAACATCCGCACGGCGCACAGCCGGGAGGCGTACGAGGGACCGCGCGAGATCCTCGTCGGGATGGCCGAGCCGGTACGCCTTTCCGAGGCGTCGCCCATCGAGGACGTGACGCCCCGATGACCGCAACGCTTTCCGATACGACCGCACGGGAAGGGGTCGAGCGGGCAACGGTGCCACCGTTCGCGGTAATCACCGGTGCCCAGGTCCAGCGCGTGCTGCGGGGCCGGGAAACCGAGATCGTGGAGCTCGTCGCGGCCACCTACCGGCTGCACGGTGCCGGCGATTCGGTGAACCCGCCGTCGTACTTCCTACGATTCCCGGACCGTCCGTCGTCTCGGATCATTGCGCTCCCGGCATCGATCGGTGGGCCGACCCGGGTCGACGGTTTGAAGTGGGTCTCCAGTTTCCCCGAGAACGTGGCGGCTGGCGTCCCGAGGGCATCGGCTGTGCTGATCCTCAACGACCACGACACCGGGTATCCGTTCGCCTGCCTGGAGGCATCGATCATCAGTGCCACCAGGACTGCCGCGTCGGCGGCGCTGGCCGCCGACCAGCTCAGCCGTGATCGGGGGCGGCCGAAACGCATCGGGTTCGTCGGGGTGGGCCTGATCGCGCGCTACATCCATACCTTCCTGGTCGGCTCCGGTTGGTCGTTCGACGAGGTAAGCGTGCACGACCTGTCCGCCGACAGCGCCGCAGGCTTCCGCGGGTACCTGGAACAGTCGGGCACCGCGCGGATCACGGTGTACGACAGCGCCGAGCAGGTGATCCGCTCGAGCGACCTGGTGGTCTTCGCCACCGTCGCCGCTACGCCACACGTTAGTGACCTGTCGTGGTTTGACCACAATCCGGTGGTGCTGCACGTGTCGCTGCGCGACCTAGCGCCACAGATTCTGCTCGCCTCCACCAACGTCGTCGACGACGTAGATCACTGCCTGAAGGCCAACACATCACCGCATCTCGCCGAGCAGCTCACCGGCAACCGGGACTTCCTGCACGGCACATTGGACGACGTGATGGCCGGGCGGGTGACCATCCCCGCGGATCGAGCAGTGATCTTCTCCCCCTTCGGCCTCGGAGTGCTCGACCTCGCGGTCGGCAAATACGTCTACGACACGGTGGTTGCCTCCGGCGACCTGCAAGTCATTGACGACTTCTTCCACGAGGTGCGCCGATACGGCTGAGCAACAAGCGCTGCTGCAGAGATGAGGCAAGGTGCAGCTGGTTCACCCTTGGTGCGCGTCATGCTCGAGATGATCCTCCCGGGTGACGTCGAGAGCGAGGAGTGCTTTGGCGAGGCACCCGATGGGGTCCTCTTCCCGGAGGAGGAGAAGATCATCGCTCGCGCCGTGGCAGTACGACGGCGTGAGTACGCCGCAGTACGGAGCTGTGCGCGAGCATGTTTGGAACGGCTCGGTTACGCGCCGGTTCCGATCCTGCCTGGCACGGGCGGTGCACCCATCTGGCCGGCCGGGGTGCAAGGCAGCATGACTCACTGCGCCGGCTACACCGCGGCTGCGGTCGGTCTCATCCCTCGGATCTCCGCTATCGGCATCGACGCCGAGCCGGACGCACCGCTTCCCGATGGCGTCGTTGACCTTGTCGCCACACCTTCCGAACGGGATCGCCTCCCAGCGACTCAGCTAGAGCCTGCCGGCCCGAACTGGGACCGGTTGCTGTTCAGCGCAAAGGAGGCCGTCTACAAGGCATGGTTCCCTCTGGTCGGAGAGTGGCTCGAGCCCCAGGAGGCCGAGATCGGCTTCGACCCCCAGGACGGGACATTCGCGGCGCTGCTGTCGCGTGATGGTCTGATCGTCGATGGCCGCCAGATCAACCGCTTCCACGGGCGCTGGGTCCGGCAGCGCGGGATCCTTGTGACAGCCGTAGTCGTTAGCTCAGGGTGAACCGTTCCCCAGCGCCCGTCGTGTGATTAAGCAAGCAACACAAAGGAGGGCGCGTGCTGATTTCGACCTGGCTGACCAGGTCGCGTATCAGACTCGCGCTCATAGGGTTCTCGGCCATTCTTGCCCTAGCTGGCTGTTCTGTGCCCGTGTTCACCGTGCCACACGGGTTGCCGAGTTCCACTGCGCCGGACGGACCGCTGGTGCAGCAACTGGTTGGTGACGTGAGCGACGCCAGGGCGCTGAAGCACCTTCAGGCACTGCAGAAGATCGCCGACGAGCATGGCGGCAACCGCGCCGCCGGAACCCCCGGCTACGACGCGAGTGTCGACTACGTGGTCGGTGTTCTGCGCCGCGCCGGCTACAAGGTCAGCACCCCGACCTACGAGGCCGACGGCGGCCGCGGCAGTAGCGGGCCCGAGCGCAATGTCATCGCACAGACTGACACCGGCGACCCCGGCAACGTCGTGATGATCGGCGCGCACCTCGACTCGGTCGAGGACGGCCCAGGCATCGTCGACGATGGCTCGGGGGTGGCGACCCTGCTGGAGATCGCTACCCAACTCAGCGCCGACCCGTCGGTACAGAACACGGTGCGGTTCGCGTTCTTCGGCGGCGAGGAGAACGGCGCCGAGGGCTCGACCGGCTACGTCCAGGGCTTGTCTCCGGACGACCGCAAGAAGATCAAGCTGTATCTGAACGTTGACATGGTCGCCTCCTCGAACGGCGGTTACTTCGTCCAGGGCGGCAAAGGCCGCGGCCGAGATGAGGCGGGCCCTCCTGGCTCGGCGACGATCGCGCGGGTGCTCGCCGACCATCTGGCCAAGAGCGGCGTGACCGACCCGGAGATCATCGAGTTCGTGGGGGACGACGAATCGCCGTTCATCGATGCGGGCATCCCGGTTGGCGGCGCTGAGAACGGCGACGCGGAGAGGAAGACAGCCGCGCAGGCGAAAGCCTGGGGCGGGCAGGCCCGAGAGCGCTATGACCCCTGCTACCACGAGGCTTGCGACCGCATCGACAACGTCAATCGGGACGTACTCAACCACTACATGCGCGCACTCGCGGGCACCCTGGCCCATTTTGCGACGTCCACAGCCGAACTGCGCTGACTCGGTGGGCAGGAGCTCGGGCAGCGGCAGCCGGAAGAGCAGCTCACGCGGCCGTCCAACCGGGCTCGAGCCGCCACCGGAGAAAGTCCGCCAGCGCGGCCGTCTCGCCATCCCGGCCACCCTCACCGACGACGAGTGGCGGCGGACTCGACGTCAGCTTGACGCCGGACAACCGCTCCCGCAGTCCACCCGGAACGGCCAGCACGTAGTAGGAGCCGTCATCGCCGATCGCGACGCTCTGATTCTTGCGGAGGTACCAGCCGACCTTGTCGGTCTTCACCGATTGGCCGCTGTACAGTTTCGCACGCAGTGGATGCGGAGCGATACCTTTGGCCTTGGCAGTTACAACGAACTCATCGATCAGCTTTTGAGCCTGAAGCGACTCGCTCCGCGCCCGCGCCGCCGCGAGTTCGGCGCGTCTCGCCGCGTCGTCGGCGCGTGGCATGTAAGGATCCTAACGTTCGCCACAATGCCGTGATTTGGGCGATGATTTGGCCCGCTCGGCTGCACCGATCGATTGGGAGTTCCGACCCAAACCGGCTCGGCGGCATAGACTTCCCGTTGCTCTTCTCCCAATAAAGGAAGCCCATGGCCCAGACCACCATGACTCGTGAGCCGCGCCGCGCAGACCCCGCGCCTCAACCCAAGAGGCGCCGACTGCTGCCGAAGATCTTGATCGCGGCGGCGGTGCTGCTGATCGCGGCGATCGGTGCCGGGCTGCTTTACGCCGCAACAATCGATCGCAGCTTGACCAAGAACCTGAATCGAGGCGTCGAGCTGCCGTCGGAGGGACCCTCCGCTGCGGGTACCCCTCAGAAAGCGCAGGAGACCGGCGCATTGAACTACGTGTTGCTCGGCTCCGACAGTCGCGATCCTGGAAACGAGAGCAACGGCCGCAGCGACACGATCATGCTGGTCCATCTGAACGCCAAACGCACCAAGGCGTACATCGTCTCCTTCCCGCGCGACATGTACGTCAACATTCCCGGATATGGCAAGAACAAGATCAATGCCGCCTTCGCCTTCGGAGGTCCGCCGCTGGCCGTCCGAACGCTGGAGAATCTGACCGGCGTAGGTATGGATCATGTGGTGCTGATCGATTTCGAAGGCTTCATCAGGCTCACTGATGATCTGCACGGCGTCACTGTCACCAACAAGACCGCGTTCAGCTCGCACGGTTTCCACTACGCCAAGGGCAAGATCACCATTGCGGGCGAGCAGGCCCTCTGGTTCGTCCGGGAGCGCCACCAACTGCCCGGGGGCGATCTTGCTCGGGCGGAGAACCAGCGCAATGTGATCAAGGCGATCCTGGACAAGGGCCTGAGCGCTGAGGTGATATCCGATCCCGCGACCTCCATCAACTTCATCGCGAACGTAGCCAAGCACCTCACGGTGGACAATGGCCTCAGCGACAGCGAGATCAGGCGTACTGCTCTTTCGCTGCGCCTCACGGGCAAGGACATCGCGCTCTTGCAGGCCCCGATTTCGGGCTTTGGAACTTCGCGCGACGGGCAGAGTATTGACCTCGTGGACGCAGCCAAGATGGCTGAGCTGTCCAATGCGCTGAAGAAGGACAAGCTTTCGGAGTATGTGAAGAAGTATCCGCAAGGTTGAGGATGGAATTCGCTCGGAGCCTGCAGCAGCTGTGGCGGCACCGTTACTTCCGCCGGCTTCTGGCCGTCCGCATTGCCATCCAATCCAGTGACGGCGTTCTCCAGGTCGCGCTGGCTGCCTATGTGCTCTTCTCTCCCGAGCGGCAGCCGGACGCGGTATCGATCGCGGTTGTGCTGGCCATCACCTTGCTGCCGTTTTCGATCCTGGGACCATTCACTGCAGTCGTGATCGACCGGGTGTCTCGCCGGCAGGTCCTCATCGTTGCAAATCTGGCGCGAGCTGTGGTGGCGCTCGGCCTCGCGGCGCTGGTCGCGACAGGCCTGCAGACGCTCGGTGCCCAGGCGCTGATCTACACCGGGCTGTTGCTGGCCATGAGCCTCAATCGGTTCCTACTGGCTGCGCTGTCGGCCTCACTCCCCCACACCATCGATCCCGGCGAGTACATGGTCGCCAATTCGGTGATTCCCACCGTTGGTCCTGCTGGGCTGCTGATCGGCGTCGCAGTGGCTACGCCGCTGCGGCTGATGTTGGGCCATGTGATGCCCGACTACCAGGCCAACGCGATCTTGTTCATCATCGCCACGGCTGGCTTCGTCTTGAGTGCTGTCATGGCGTTGTGGATCCCACGGCGGCAACTTGGTCCTGACGAGGTCGTCGCAACGCGAGCACGCGATGTCCTGAGCGGTCTGGTAGAGGCGGTCGCCCATCTGCGAAGCCAGCGTGCTGCGGAACTTGGGCTGATAACAATCGCGGCCCACCGACTGATCCAGGGCATCGTCACCGTGGCGATGATCTTGGCGTTTCGCAACTATTTCCACAGCCCGGACCAGCTCGACGCTGCTATTACCGACCTGGGCTTGCTGGTCGTGATCACTGGGGCTGGCTTTGTCTTCGCCTCAGTGGTGACCCCGCCGATGACCGCGCGGGCGGGCCTCCGAAGCACAATGATCATCTGTTTAGTGGGATCGGCGATCTTCCAGGTGGTGCCGGGTGCGATCTATACCCAGGTCACGCTGATGGTGGCGGCCTTCTTGCTGGGCTTGACCGCGCAGGGTATCAAGATCTGTGTCGACACTCTGGTCCAGGCACATGTTGCGGACGAATTCAAGGGCCGGGTCTTCGTGATCTACGACATGATCTTCAATGTCGCGCTCGTGTTGGCGGCGGTGATTGCCGCCGTGATCCTGCCGGCCAACGGCAAATCAGTGCTGATCTTGATCATCATGGCGGTCTGCTACTTGCTGATCGGTCTGTGGTTTGCCGCGGTGAGCCGTGGTGTCAGCATGAATGAAGGCACCGAATCGTTGCAGGCGGTTCCAAGCGATTCAGCCGAGCACTCGGCGTAGGTAGGCGTTATCGAAGGTTCGGCCTGGATCCAGCCGATCCCGGGTCTGTACGAAGCTGTCGAACTCCGGATAGAGCCGGCGCAGCTGATCAGCCTCGAGGGTGTGCAGCTTTCCCCAGTGGGGGCGGCCCTGGTGCTCGGCGACGATCGATTCGAACGCCGCGAAGTAGCGGCGGTGATCGATCTTGACGTAATGATGAACGGCGATGTAGCCGGTCTCGCGCTGGTAGGCCGTCGAGAGCCAGATGTCGTCCGCGGCGGCGACGCGTACTTTGACAGGGAAGCAGATCCGCTCGTCATGATCATCGATCCAGGCGCGTAGCGCTCGCAGCGCGGGTGCGAGCGCTTCGCGTGGGACCGCGTACTCGGATTCTTTGAACCGAACGCGTCGGGGCGAGGTGAACACCGCGTACGAGCTGTCGGTGAACTGTCGCGGCGTGAGAGCCCGCGCAGAGATCTGGTTGATGCGCGGTATTAGCGAGGGGCGAAGCCAACCCAGCCGATTGACTCCTTCGAACAGGCCGTTCGAGAGCAGCTCATCGTCGAGGAGGTAGCGCCACCGCGGCAACCGGTGATTGACGTCGTCGTGCGGCACCCGGTTGTTGCGCTTGACGAGCGTACGGTCGGTGTGCGGGAACCAGTTGAAGTCGACATGATCATTTTCGGCGACCATGGCGTCGAAGCCGTCGAGGACCTCCTCCAGTCGTCCTGGTCCGTCAGCGGCGTGCAGCCGGAAAGCCGGCACGCACTGCAGGGTGAGCTCGCTGATCACCCCGAGCGCGCCCAGGCCGACTCGCGCTGCCGCGTACAGGTCGGGGTGCTCGACTGCCGAGCACCGCAGCTGTAGGCCGTCGGCGGTGATCATCGTGAGTCCCCGGACTTGTGTCGCCAGTCCTCCGAACTTGGCTCCGGTGCCGTGCGTCCCGGTGGAGATGGCACCCGTGATCGTCTGGTGGTCGATGTCGCCGAGGTTTTCCAGCGCGAGACAGTGGGCAGCCAGGGACACATTGAGCTCAGCGAGTGAGGTGCCGCCGAGGACGCTGACCAGTCCCGTGTCGTAATCGACATCGGTGATGCCGGTTAGCCGATCCAGGCTGAGCTGCACGCCATCGGTGGCCGCAATGTCAGTGAACGAGTGCCCACTGCCCGCCGCCTTGACCGGTCGGCCGGCTTGCGATGCAGCCGTGATGATGTGGGCAAGCTCATTGACCGTCTCGGGATGGGCGACCTGCAGTGGCTCGCTGGTGACGTTGCCGGCCCAGTTCCTCCACTCCCCGACGACCTGCTGGCTCACCCGAAGTTCCGCCCCTCACCCCGATACGTTGGCACCTCGTCGACGATCTGGTCACCCTGCACAAGATGCAAACGGTCAAACCGTTCGCACAGTTCACCGGCCTTGGCGTGTCGAAACCAGACCCGATCGCCGACCCGCGGCCGATTAGGTAGTCCGTGGCCTCTGGTGATCATGGATGCCGCATCGGAATCAAGTGCATCAAGATCAACAACTGCGAAGGGCGGCGTCAGCCCGGCCGTCACAGCGTGCCGCTCCGCCACCATGTTCACGCGCTCACCCTAGCTACTGACAACACTGCGGTTCGGATGGGCAACACCCATGGTGTTTCGACCAACGCATCGGACAACACATGGTGTGCAGAGTCCTCCCGTGAGCAGCGCATCGCGTCGGTACGGCGGACTGGGCGTCATTGGGGCACTTGATCAAGAGTGGTGCGAGCTCGTCCGCGCTCACGCGAACGCCGCAAGCGTTTGGGCTGATCGATATGACGCCTTGGCTGCGTGCCGCTCACTTGATGATGTTTTGAGAGCCGCGAGACTGAACTCAGATCCCGTGCTTGGTGCCCTCTTGACCGAGGTGTCCACGGGCGATCGGCTTGGAGGCCGCGTTGTACTGCAGGCACTGGCCGGACGGATGGTGCGAATGGCGCAGCGCGACCCACGCTCGAGCGTCGACGACTACCTCGCACAGCTGTGGTGCGTGATCAATTGCTATCCGCTGAGTCGACGTCCGGCGCGGATCGCGGCGAACCTTTCGATGGACACCTTGCAAGCTGTCTCGCGAGAGCGTCGCTGGATGCGACGAGGCGACGTCACGTTGTGGCCGTCGTGTGACGCTCTGGAGGACCTGCTGGAACCGGCCGGGCTGGATGGCAGCTCCCACGATGCAGGGCTCCCTGCTGATCTTGAAGCGCGGCGGGTCCTCGAGGCAGGCG
>Ga0114129_10012630_pt1 | contig 12025 bp, 18 predicted proteins | sample RhiMetdeltSRZDD1_FD_80071 | JGI IMG/M metagenome (GOLD analysis project Ga0114129, IMG submission 80071) | Populus rhizosphere microbial communities from Tennessee, USA - Rhizosphere MetaG P. deltoides SRZDD1 (version 2) (version 2) | ecosystem: Host-associated > Plants > Roots > Rhizosphere >... | reverse complement strand
GTGAGCGAGCTGGCGACGTTGAGGTCGGCCATCGGTGTCACTCGGTGGTCACGGCGCAGGCGTCGTCGGAGACAGCCACCACAGCGGTCCGCAGGTCATCGAGCGCGTGGCCCAGCCGGCGGTCGGCCAGCTCGTACCGAATACGCCGCCCGACCGGGACCGTGACGACGAGTCCGCAGTCCCGCAGGCACGCCAGATGGTTCGACAGCCGCGACCGGCTGATGCCCAGCTCGTCCGCCATCTCGGCCGGATGTGCCGGACCATCCTGCAGGATCAACAGCAGTCGGCAACGGATCGGATCAGCCAACGCGCGGCCGAAACGGGCCAAGACCTCGACATCACCAGCAACCGTCAACACCCACCAGACGATACATGAACAGGTGAACTCAGGTAGGGCTGAATCAAAGTCATCGTCACCGGCTTGGCCAGATGACGGTCGACGGGGTCGCACACAGGCGCACGCCGATGCATCCCGCCCCCGTCTTCGCAGGCTCATGAGGACATCTGTCCGCGTCGAGAAGACCCTGATAAGGAAGAGTCCCTGGTTCAATCCAGGTAGGCCACCTACATCTGCGGCGGAAGCCCGTGTACTCGCTTACCCGAGGTGGGGACTGTCGGACCGGCGAGGCAAGGTCGATGACCGCTGGGCGGTTGCAAATCGTGAGACCTCCTGTCTAGTCACGCCTCGGGTGCTGGGTCATCATATGGTTGTGAGGCCCGATCAACCCGAGCGCGACTCGGACGAGCGGCGCAACGAGCAGACTCGGCGAACGAAGCGGGCCAACCAGCGGGCGGCCGCCGCCGACCATTGGGAACAAGCAGCCGAGCGTAGCGGTCGGGAGCCGGAGGAGATCGAGCGCGCGAGAGCCTTGCGCCGCCAGCTCGCCGTTCTCGCCGGCCGACTCGCCAGCACCGAGCGCGACGTCGCTGACCTTCAAGAACGCCTCGCATCCCTGCATCCCGACGAAGCCGCCAAGTACGAACACCTCGCCGAGTTGGCCCGTGAAGGGGAGCGGCGGGCGAGCCAGATCGCCAAGCACTTCGCGAACTGACGCCATGGCGACCATCGAGCGCATCGCGGGGGGCACACAGCACTGCAGCTGTGCCGCGGCCCGACTATTCGTCTGACCGGCGCCCGTCCGAGCCTCGCGACTCACCGCCGGGGACATTCCTCGGCAGGAACTCGGCAGCAAGCTCAGCATCGAGAACCGCCAGGACGCGCTCCGCGTGGACCGGGCGGTCGCGGGCAACGATTGGCGTGCACCGGCAGCCTTGGATTGCGTTCGCAACGAGGGGGTCTGGGGCGTCTCGACCGCTCCCGCCCCATCACCAGTTCAGTGGTGGAAGCTCGTCTTGGACCATCAACGTCGAGGAGTAGAGGTCTTGGACTCGGCATGCGAGGTTGATGTCGGATGGTGCCTCGATCCCGCTGGCCCTGAGGCGGTGGCCGGTGGCGGCGACGGCGACTCCGTCCGGATTCGCGATGGTCACCGTGCCGTCTGGCTGGCGGGATGCTGTGTATCCGGTCGGCCAGATGACGTTACGTACCGATCCTGGGCTGCTCAGGAATACGCAGCCGTTAGCGTCGATCCGCACGAAACTGACGATGAGCGCCCCACTGGTGGCATCTGTGGGTTCCCACGAACTGGTATTGAGCGTGATCCCGTTCGAGGACCAGCCCGGCTCGCCGGGAGTCAGCAGACGAGTAAGGACCACGGGGGCCGCCAGCACCGCCAGCACGGCGGCCACCACCACGACCAGGCCGCGCCAGCTGGGAGCGCCCGCCCGGATCGCGTCCTGGTGGGGCGTCTTGGCCGTGCGCGCCCGGGTGGCCGGGTCGTCCATATCCAAGAGTCTGCGCCAACCCTGGACGCCGCCTGAATCTGGGGCTCTCCCGCCAACAACCCACAGCCGTCGACGGCAGGGAGCGGCCAGGGCATGGATGGATCGGTGGGGTCCCGCGTGCACACCAGGTGCACGGGCCGATGCAAAACGGCGGCTAACGCTGAACAACGCTGCGTAAGCGTTCGCCCATGTCAGCCACCGTTTCGCTCGACGGGCTGCGGGCGAGTGGCACCCGTTTGCTAGATGTCGAAGTACAGCTCGAGCTTGGGTCTCATGCGGACTTGGCGGGGCTACGGCGACCAGGATTCGCCGGTGGGCAATTGCTCGGATTGTTGTTGACGACCAGTCGGCATGAGGTAGCTACGACCGCCTGTGACCCTGGTCAGCTGTTCGCTAACTTCAGCGAGCGGCTGCTCGAGCTTCTTCAGCTGCTCCGGCGTCTGCCTCGACAGTGCTTCGGTGGCGGGCTTCATGTACAGCTGGAGGCCAGACTGAGCATCGTCATACCGCCGGCGGAACTCGGTGTAGGTCACAAGACGGAAGCCATCTGGATCTCGATCAAGCACGCTCTCGGCGAGCGCCAAGAGATGATAGAAGAACACGCCACCCATCGCGCTCTGGACTGCTCGCGTAACTCGGAACGGCGTAAGGCCGCGGCCAATTCGATCCAGCTCCACGTAGACACCTTCGAGGGCGAGTATGCGCTCCGCACCGAGGGCCCGCCCGAACGCGTAGATGGTCGTTGGCTCCCAATACCCGGGATCCTTCAGTTCGGAGTACTCGCGCCCCCCGTAATGCGCCCAGTTCGCTATGCGAGACCGGAGCGAATCGACGGCCTCTTGGAGCTGGAACAGGTAGCGCTGAGCAAGAGCATGAAAGGCCTCGCTCGCCCGGCGGTCAGCCTCGCTCGCGCGACGATCGGCCTCATCGCGGGCTTCCTTCGCGCGGCGATCGGCCTCATCGCGCGCCTGGCGCTGCGCCGTGCGCGCTTGCAACAGTGCACCTCCGAGCGCTGCGACACCGCCAACTAGCGCACCAAGCAGCCCGATCAATGCCTCAGACATGGGCCCAACGCTACGCCGGGCTTCCCTTCAGAACGGTCGACCCGCCAGCTACTCGATCGGTCGTACGCATCCCCGGCCATTAGCAGGCCATTGACACCGTCCCCATAGGGCCACTCCAGTCCGCGACGGGCCGGTGGAGCAGGCGAGATCATCGGCGTGGGCCCGCCCCTTGGCACGCTTCCCAAGCTGACAGTGCGGGCCCGATCCGGTCGCCAGCTTTACCATTTGATCGGGCTAGCTCGGCGAGGGGGGCCTCGGTCCGCGTTAGTGGCGGTGTTTGACGGAGACGAGTCGGAGGGTTTCCGGTGGGCCTTTGGTGACCGATTCCTTGATCTGGCCGAGACCTTGTGCGTGGTATGAGTGGGAGATCTTGGCCATCGAGGCAAGCGGAAACCAGACGCTCTCGTCGTCGACATTCACGACCACGCGCTGAGGCAAAGGGTGCGTCGGCGGCCGGCTCGTGCTCGCCGCCGACGTACCCCCAGCGGCATCGGCCCACACTGGCCACCAGATCACGAACTTCGACGATTCCCTCGACGACGTTCTACTCGCTGGCGACTAGATCAGCATCCGTTCGGGCACCAGAGGGCATCAGATGTGTCGCCACCGGGGTCACTCCATGCCGGCACTGGCCGTCCGAGCAGGCGAAACCCGCACTCTCTTACCCCTGGCCCGACTCCCAAGTTGACAGGAGCACCACACCCACGCCCGTAGATAGTCAGCAACGGTCCGTGAAGTCCAGGCTGCCCAGCGACAGCGAATAGCACTCAACCCGCGTGAGCAAGTTACCCAGACATCCATCGCCACCCAACGCCGGTAGCGTCCGTGGCCGTCACCCCGACGACAGGGCATACTCCATGCGGTGAAGGTAAGTCGCCGGATGTGGGCCTGGGTTCTCGTCGGGGGAGTCAGCTACTTCTTGTTGGGTTTCCTGGGGGCCCTGTTGAGTGGTGATGCCGCCGGGTTGTCGGTGGTGTTCGCGGTGGTGTTCGCGCTGATCTGCGTGTCGCATCTGGTGCGACCGCGGGACCTGTCGATTCCGCGCCGATGGGCGATCGTGGCCCTCTTCCTGTTCGCGGCTCTATCGCTCATGGGCGGAGTTCAGGCAACCGTCGACGCAGTTCAGGCCTCCGGGGCCGACCGAGCCGTGTACTCCACTCTCGCCGCCGGCTTTCTGCTGTGCGTCGCGATCTTCGCCTTCGTCACCGTGGATGCCCACAGACAACCAGAGGTCGACACAGACGCGCCAAGGATCGAGAAGAACTGATCATCCGAAGTCAGATGGGGCTAGGAAGCCTGCCTCTTCAGGTGTCCTCCGCGAACGTGAGGTAGTAGCCGTTCGGATCCCGCACCACCAGCTCGCGGCGGCCCCAGTCACGCTCCTCGACACCCCATTCAAGGTCGATCACGCTGCGCAGCTCGTCGTGAACCGCGGTAACGCTGGGCGGTGCAGGTAGAGACATCCGGTCATCGCCGGCACGCCGGGCCAGGGTGTCCCACCGGACAGGAACTGGACCACGAGGTCGTCCCGCGCCAGCTCGCACCAGGCCGGCTCAGTGTCAGGGAAACGATTCCGCAACTCGAGGCCCACCGAGGTGTACCAGCGAATCGTCTCCGCCATGTCGAGCGTCTTCAAGATGACGTTGGCAACACCTTCGGCCATAGGCCGATCCTAAGGCTGCACAGATCAACGACCGGCAGCAAGACAGCGGTGACGGTCCGAGGAACCGATCGATATGGGAGTCGAACTCGTCAGCGGTCCTATGCCGGTGCGGCGATGCTAGGCGTCGGTCAGCACGCGTATGACCCGAAGCTGCGCCGACGAAATCGCCGCCCTCACGCCTTCGGCCATCGTCTGCGCCTGGGCCTCGTCCTCAAGAATCACCACGGCGTGAGCCAGGGTGACGTCATCCGGCTCCTGGCCCCAGTAGCCACGCACGAACCCTTCCTGCTGCCGCACCGTGTCGGCGATGTGGGTCAACTGTTCCGCATCCAACGCCCCGTCGACCTGCCACGTACCAATGACTGCGAACACAACAACCTCCAAGTCCTCCCACCTATAGACCGCCCCGGCCGACGAAACTCATCGCTCCGAGTCGCCGCCAAGCACAACAGTCGGCACAAAGTCGGCGACATCCGTCAGGCCGAGGGATGAGGAACGGCGACGATCGACGCTCATCTCGGCTCGAGTAGATCGGACACAGAGCACGCGTCAGTGGCGTTGGTCGCCGACCCGAGGCTTAGCCCAAGCAGATGATCGTGGTGGACGGTGGGCAGCGCCCGTTGCGGGACATCCGGCCCTGGGCGTAGCGTCGCGGTAGCGACATGAAACTCGTGGATCTCTCCTCGCCTCGGGCGGCACCGACAGCAGCTGGAACGGTCCGCCCGGGGCCAAAATCCCCGAGAGGTGCGCCATAGGCAGCGCGCACCAGGTAGCGGCCCCGAACCGTCGCGTCACAGGTTGGCTCGGGGCCGTCGCCTTCGCAGACGTGGGAGCCTCGGCGGTGCGGCTGGGTCTCAAAATTCGCCACCGTTCAGCGACATACAGCATCGGGACTGACCAACCCTCCCCAGGATCAGCATCCACTTTCGACTCGTGTCACACGACGACCCCGACCTGTGAGCCACCGCGTCGGCGGTCACACCCGTGGGCCGGGGTCGCATCTTCCGCTGGGTGGGCAAAGGCGTACTTCACCAACCGGCTTCAGGGTACGCCTCGTGGCCAGTTCCCGCCTCCCTCGCTGCCGGTGGTCGGTCTGACCCACCGCGAGGAATACTCCAAGGGCGTCGCCGAGGACCAGTCCCGGGTACTGGCGCTCGACGAGCAGGCCGAGGTCCCCGCCGGGCACAACAAGCCCGTGTTGATGACCGAGGACTTCTCACCAATCGAGCCAGAAGTTTCTGAACTCAAGTTCTACGCCAAGGAAAGCGGCCAAGCAGTGCTCGACAACAACCCGCGTTCGCAACGAGGGGGGGTCAGGGGCTTGGGCCGCTGACCTAACTGATGGCCTCTGAGGTCGCACAAAAGCGCACGCCGACGCACGCCGAGCCCTCTCGCGAGGCGAGGGACGAACCCTCTCACCACGGCCCCCATTGCCTTCACCCGGAAGAGGTCAGCGGACATCACCTGCCTCGTAGACCCATGGTTTTGCCCATGCCTATCGATCGGAAGCAACCAGAACTGATCGACCATCCTTACGACCACGAAGCGGGATCGATGCGGGTCAGGGGAGGGGTCGGGGAGTGGCCCGACATGGTCGGTACCGACGAAGAGGAATCGGAAGGTTCTCGGTTCAAATCCGAGCGTCGGCTCTCTGATCTGCGGAAACGCCGATCGTGGGGGATCACGCTCTGTGGCCGTGACCCGAAATTACCGACGCCATTTCCCAGAGTCCCACGCTGCTGGTTAACGGCGGTGGCCGTCGTCGTGTGCTCCTAGGTGGGGTGCATTCGGAGGATCCGTATGCGGCGATGCGGATGGTAGGTCGCAGAGTGCTCTGGTCCGTGGATCTGATGGGACAGCTGCAAGGCCTTGCTCGAACGCAGGACCGCAACTCTCGACGCCGGCGGCCTCGTCACGACCGTCATCCACCTCTTCGCCGGGCGGTTCCACCACGAGGGCTGAGCCCCGGACGGGTCGAAGCGGCAGCTCAGCGGCGGGGCGGCGTCGCCGGGTCATCGGAGGTCGAGGGCGGCACCGCGAAGAACACGCCGCCGGCCGTCACGATCAGGGCGACGATGAAGTGCCAGACGTACGCGTGCTTGCCGCGGCGCCCGGCGCACATGGCGAACGCGGCAAGCGCGGAGCCGATCGCCACCACGAGATAGGTCCTGAACCGGGACACCTGCTGTGGCGTCGGCTGCGGCACCTCTCCCCAGAGGACGAAGTACGCGTCGGCACAGTTGAAGATCAGCGCGACGACGAAGGCCAAGGCGCAGGCCGACATGACGACTTCGGGTGATCCGATGCATCTGCGGAGTGTCATGGCACCCATCCTGTTGGCGCGTCGCGTCGCCGGCATCGGTGCAACTACTCACCCGATCAGGCCGCGTCGGCGCAGTCTCCTGCCGGTTCGATTCGGAACCGTGAGCTCGTTGCGGGCGTCACAATAGGGGTCGGTGGCGGGGCCGGGCAGTGTGAGGGGAATGCCGATGGTGGTGAGGCTTGGTGCGGTGTGGCTGTCGGTACTCGTCGCGATGGCCGGGTGTGGTGAGACCGAGCTGGGTACGAGTCAGAGGCCTGGGCTGATGATGGTCGACGGCGAGCCGATGGTGGCCTGCGGAAACATCCGTCCTGCGTTCGCGGCGTCCGCGATGGATAACGGCGTAGCCGGTCTGGCCGATGAAGCCGAGGTGGCCGCCGCGCTTGACGACCTGCGCGCGGAGGCCGGCATCGACGCGCCCAGGGAACTTCAGCGGGCTTCAGCGGCGGAGGCCGAGTGGAAGGTGCTCGGCGGGGACCCGGTCGACGATCCCGAACGGCTGCTGGTGGGAGTTGGGCGTTGGGCAGCAGCGTCCGGAACGACCCACGGGCAATACGTGGTGCTGGAGCGCGCCGAACACGGATGGCAGGCGTCTGAATGGGGTGACTGCAACCTCGCCCCAGTGCTCGTCGAAGGCGCGTCGTGGGCCGAGATCGCTGCAGCCCCGGGAGGTGAAGGACCCGGATCGTCCAGCGTTGACGTCCTGGTCTCCGAGACCGAGTGCGCTTCGGCACGTGATCCCGGCCCGTACCTGCATGAGCCTGTCGTCATCGAGCGCCTCGATTCGGTCACCGTGTACTGGACCAGTGACACTCCAACCGGAGCTCAAGACTGTCCCGGCAATCCGCGCGTGCGACGGACTGTCGAACTCGGCCGACCGCTCGGTGACCGCACGATCTTCGACGGCTCGAGGTGGCCACCCAGGCCAATCAACGGCTCCTAGCCGGCACTAGCCGACAGCTATCTCACCACTGCTGGCCGAGCCCGGCCTCGGGCAACCTCGTGGACGGCCCATGGTGTCTGATCAGGTGCCGCGACCCAATCGTCCGGGACATCGGACGTCGCTGGCGCGGCTTCGACAGAGCGGAGACAGATCATGGCATCGATCAGCAACCCCAGGAGGCTCGCCGGATACCTCACGATAGTCGGGATGGCGGCGGCGTCGCTCCCGTTCGCAGCTTGGGCGGTGTCGACGGCTCCGGCCACCGCGACAGCGACGGTCGCGCCCACCTGCCAGAGCGACTACCACAACTTCCGCAACCTCAACGTCCGCCACGACCGGTACGACGACGGCGCCGGCGGGTGCGAGGACGGCGGCGCGGCCGCCTTCGTGAGCTACATCCGGGTCGCGCACCGGGCGCCCGACACTGCAACGACCAAGACCAAGTTCAAGACCGCGTTCGGCTACGCCTGGATTCAGGTCACCGCCGATCCATCCGATGGCGGCGAGCCCGGACTGGTCGGCCAGACCGTCGATCTGGCCGGTGGCGGCACCCGCGAAGTCAACGCGGCATGCCTGGTCAACGTCGGCCCCAACATGACCTACATCGCGTGGCCAAACAAGCACGGCATCGGTGTCCGCTGAGTCCACAGCCGACGCGCCGGCAAAGGCGGGGAGCACGGATGATCAGCCCGAGCTAGACCGGCGCGGATTCGCGACATGTACGCCCGGTGCTATGCGGCCTCTCAGTAGTCCCCTTGAGCGGTTGATCGGCGTAGCATCTTCGACATGAGCCGAAGGGTTGGTGCTGCGACAGCGCGACTCCGGCTCGCACTTGTCCTCGTGGTCGGCGGCGTGGCCGCCCTGCTGATGCCTTCGCTGTTTGCGGCGGCTGACACGCCATCGGCCGTCGTGCTGGCGGCTGTTGCGGTGGTTGTGGTCGCGGTTGTTCGCCTCAACAGCCGGTTCGTGACCTCGGTGGCCAGCGCGCTGGTACAGCAGCCTCGCAGTGCGGATGAAGTGCCCGCTCTGACTGGGCGAGTAACCGACCCCCTCCGCCACCCACTACGTCCACGTGCTCCTGGACTGGCCTGACCCTCGCCACCTCGGCAACCTCCGGTCCGACCAATCCCCCTCACTTCTCCAGGAGTACCCCCATGTCGTTCCTCGACCCACTGTCACATGCTCTTGCTGCCCTCATAGCGGCAGCCCACGTCGGTCTGACCTCCCTCGGCGCCGACCCCACCAGCGGCACCACCTGGCTGCTCTGCATTGTCGCCGTCGTCGTCGCTGTCCGCGTCGCACTGCTCCCACTGGTCGCTCACGGTGTCCGCCTTGCTCACGCCTCAGCCCGGGCGCGGCCACATCTTCAGGACCTCACCAAGCGCTACCGCAACGGCACGGACCCCGAGAGCGCGCGCCGCCTCATGGCAGAGCGCCGCCGCATCGCCGCCGAACACGGGATGCCACGACTTGGCTGTCTACCGATGCTGGCGCAGTTGCCGATCTGGTTTGCGCTCTACCACCTACTGGCGAACGTCGCCGCGGGTGTACCTGTCGGGGCGATGAGCCCAGAGCTGGTCGGGTCGCTGGGCGCGGCCACTCTGCTGGGTGTCCCGCTGATCGGGCGCGGCTACCTCGGTGCCGGAGCGGCACATCTCGCCGTGGTTGCTGGCATGGCCGTTGTGGCGGCCGCGCTCACGTACTTCACTCAGCGGTACCTCGTCGCCACCAACACCGTGACCGACGGCCTTCCTGAGGCCATGGCCAGAGCCCAACAGATGATGCCGGCCCTCTCGGCTATTGGCGTGATCGTGGCCGGAGGCGTTGTCCCCGTGGTACTCCTCGCCTACTGGCTGTGCAACGCGCTTTGGACCCTCGGGCAGGCAGCGGTCATCTGGCGCTGGTTCCCCACGCCCGGCTCGCCAGCGGCCAGCCGTGCGCGCTGACATCAACCTCGGCATGTCCGCGCTGAAGGCGGCATGATGGGCGGATCGTCTGACGCGATGCCCGAGTGGATCACGCCACTACGAGGACATCGCCGGGCATCTGCGCGGCCTCCTCATCCGACTGGACGCAGGACATGGTCGATCGCGTCGTCAATGGTGCTCGAACGAGAAACGTCGCACAGCTGTATCAGGGATGCCAGGTGTACTCCGCAGGAAGGTTGACGGCCCGCCAGAGTTGTTGATCTCGTGAGCGTCCTACATCCGAAATCGCAGTCATCGAGTCCCGCGTCCGGGGCGTGCATACGATGTCACGGTGATCGACTTCGGTGACGGTGCCGCCGGGCCCGGGAACCTCGATGTCCAGTGGCATGCCGGATGGCCCTCGTCGAAGCATGATCCGGCACCCGAGATCCAAGTCCATCACTACGACCCGCACACGGTGATTCTGCGGCAGAATATGTCGGTCCACCACGAGGCACCGTTCATGTTCCTGCTATCCGGCAACTCCCAGGCGGTGTTGATCGATACCGGCGCCACCGCCGATCCGGCGTACTTCCCGCTCCGCCGTACGGTCGACAGCCTGATCTCCGAGTGGCTCGCCGAAAATCCTCGAGACGGCTACCGGCTGACGGTCGTGCACACTCACGGACACGGCGACCACGTGGCGGGTGATGCTCAGTTCGACGACCGCCCTGACACCACCGTGGTGGGTAAGTCCCTGACCGACGTGGTTGCGTTCTACGGCTTGCCCGAGTGGCCGGACGGTGCTGCGACGCTTGACCTCGGCGGGCGAGTAGTTGACGTACTGCCAGGTCCCGGGCACCACAAGGCGGCCGTCGTGTTCTACGACCGCTACACCGGGCTCTTGTTCACCGGCGACACCGTGTATCGGGGACGGCTCTATGTCGAAGACTGGCAGGCATTCCGCACCACCATCTCCCGGCTCGTGGACTTCGCCGCCAGTCGGCCTGTGAGTCATGTCCTCGGCTGCCACATCGAAATGACCACCACACCTGGCCGGGACCATATGATCGGCTCGACCCACCAGCCGCACGAACCACCGCCGCAGTTGACAGTCGAACACCTTCGTGCGTTGAACGACATGCTCACCGAGGTCGGTGATAGCCCTGGTGCTCCGCCATTCGGAGAGATCGGCACCTACCCTCACGACGACTTCGTCATCTGGCGCATGTGACCGAAGCGCCAAGTGGCGCGCGCCTATCGTCGATAGGGGATGCTCTTAGCCTGCAAAGCCAAGGTCGCGGAGGTCGTGCCGTCGGCGTAGTCAGCAACCATGACGATGTATCTCGTACCGCCGTCGATTTGGTGAACGAGCACGGATGAGAGGTTCCCTCCGCTGTCGTCGTCGCAGGACACGAGCCGCAGGTCGCCGGAGTCGGTCCGGCGATAGAGGTTCAACACCGTGTCGTAGCTGCTGTGGTGGGTGGCGAGCATGATCCGATGGGTCCTGGCCAGGGTCAGGCGATACCAGACCGACCTGCCGGTCTTGCTTCGGCATGCGCTGTCGATCGGCGCCGACGCGTCGCGGGTGGCGGCGGTGACGTTGACCGAGTGGCGGAACGGCAGGGGCGCGATGCGGATCGCGTTTCGTAGATCATCGTTGGACGGCGTCGCTGCGACCGCGGACGTTGGTGCGGCCAATGTGCTCATCGCCGCCGCGATGACCAGACAGGTTGCTCTGTAGGGTTTCATCGTTGTCTCCAGTTGAAGGGTGGTCGTCGGAGCTGTCTGAGTCGACATCGAGGTAGCAGGCGGTTGCCCGACATCGAGTACTGCCAGCGACAAGGTGGGGTCGGTGACGAACCCACCCCGCCGGCACCGGAGCGGCGCTTCCTCGGCGGGGGTGACACCGCCTTGCTCCGGCTAGGTCAGTGCGGCACAGATGTCGATCGTTCTTCCGGTGCGGCTGAGGCGAGTGAAGTTCCCATCCCGGTCGACAGCGATGTCCTCTCGTCCCACGACCAGCGTCGTCGAAGGGCCGGCCGGGTTGTCGGTCGGGAAGTAGATCACGACCGTATGACCGGTCAACGTAAGCCGAGATGATCCCGTGGCGGTGTCGAACCTCTGCCACCGCACTGCGCCGTTTCCTGCGAGCGAGAATGTGGCTCCAGTTGCGACATTGGTGAAGACGAGATCCGATCCCTTGCCTGCGTCGAGCGTGCGTATGCTGCCGTCGGGCGCGACGAACTCCTTGTGAACCTGTCGGTCGCCGGTCTGGTCGAT
>Ga0114129_10012628_pt1 | contig 12025 bp, 9 predicted proteins | sample RhiMetdeltSRZDD1_FD_80071 | JGI IMG/M metagenome (GOLD analysis project Ga0114129, IMG submission 80071) | Populus rhizosphere microbial communities from Tennessee, USA - Rhizosphere MetaG P. deltoides SRZDD1 (version 2) (version 2) | ecosystem: Host-associated > Plants > Roots > Rhizosphere >... | reverse complement strand
GTCGAACCGAAGATCTTGATGCAGTCGACGCCGGCCGCGACGAGCTGACGCACGACCCGCGCGACTTCGGCCGGCCCATCGGCCGTGGCTTCAGGGACGCGCGTGCCGAGCGCTGAACTGGTCCGCAATCCCGGGCCCGAGGCGATCATTCGCGGTCCGACGATCGCGCCCGACGCAATGAGATCGCGCATCGCCAGATCGAGGAATTGCACGGCTCCGAGGTTGCGAATCGTCGTGACGCCGGATTCGAGCATCGTGCGTCCGGCCGGTTGAGACCTGAACATGCCCATCACGGCCGCATACGGCGGCTGCGGCGGTTGCTGCGGCGGGCGGTTGCTCGGCGCGCCGGCGCCGCCGGCCAGATGCGTGTGCACGTCAATCAGCCCGGGGATGCCCGTATAGCGAGAGAGATCGATGACCTCGGCGTTTCTCGGTACTGTCGATTCGGAGGTGCCGACGCTCGTGATGCGGTCGTCGTCGATCACCACGATGGCGTTCGTGATCACGCCTCCAGCGCCGGTGACGAGCTTTCCGAATCGGACGACCTTTGTCGCGCTGAAGCCGTTGGACGCGTGCAGCAGGAACAGCGAAGCGATCGTCAGTGCTCTTGCACACCGCATGCGGGCCCTTCTTTCATCTACCATTCGTACTTCAGCCCGAGGCGCATGATGCGCGGGGCGACGAACGTCGACGGCAGCAGGTACGAACTGCCCGACGTCCATGCGAGGTTCACGACGGTGTTGGTGTTGAAGATGTTGTAGACGTCCACGAACGGCGAGATGGTCCGCGACCCCGCGCGGAACACCTTCTCCGCGCGCACGTCCAGCTGACTCACCATGTCCTGGCGCTGCGAGTCGATCGGCTCGCTCAGAATCTGCTGATTCCCGTAGTTCAGCCTCGCGACGACGATGCGGCCGAACGACTGGCCCGCCTGGAGACGAATCGACGGCGAGACGCGCAGGCGCCATGGCGCCTCGATCGTGCCGTTGATCTTCGCCGACCACGCGGTGAAATCGTAGCGTCCTCGGTCCGTGTTGATCAGGTCGTTGGGGTTCGACGGTGTCTTGAGCGAACGGAGCGTGTTGCCGAAGTACGAATTGTCCTGATCGCGGTTCCAGCGATACCCGAACGAGCCCTGGACCGACCACCGGCCCGCGGCGCGTTTCGTCGCGCTGATCTCCAGGTTGTGAAACTCCGCCGTCCCCGGCAGGTTGGTCTGCTGGTTCAGCACCGGAAGCCCGAGATACGCCGCATTCAGATTGAACGCCCGGATCGCCGCGCCGTCATCCGAGTTGCCGACGACGCCATCGGGGCCGGGGTCGGGAACGCTGATCGGCACGTTGAACGCATCGAACGGACGGTTGGCATTGGCGAGGACGCTGATGTCGGTGATCCGGCGGTACACGTACCCGACGCGCATGCCGAAGTTCGGCAGGAGCTCGCGCTCGAGCCACGCGCCGACCTCGCCCGTGCGTTGATCCTTCAAGTTCGGATCGACGACGGCGCTGCCCACGCCGCCGCGCGACGCGATCAGCTGGCCTTGTTCGCCGGGATCCCAGAGACCGTTTCTGTTGTTATCGGTCCACGCATACTGCCGCCACCAGTCGGGTGGGTTCGGATTGACGTTCTGTGAGATGTTCGTTCCCGGGTTCCACCAGTACCAGCCCGCATTCACCTTCAAGACCGTCTTGCCGTTGCCGGACAAGTCGTAAATCGCGCCGACGCGCGGCGCGGGCAGCGTCCACGAGAAAATCTTGTCGACTGCTGGAAAATCCACTTGCGTCACGGCGGCACCGATGACCGCCTGCGGCCCGCTCGCCGGCGGACTCGTCTGCGATGGGAGGAACCCGCGATAGTGATCGACGCGGACGCCGAGGTTGAGGGTGAGTCGGCTCGTCACGCGCCACGTGTCCTGCACGTAGCCGCTGAACGTGTAGAGACCATTCTGAGAAACTGACGGCGTGCGAAACAGATACACGGCGTTCGGAATGCCGTTGTTGAGAACCTGCAGCACGTCGCGCGGCAGGTCGCCGCTGCCATTCTGTCCGCGGAACAGGGTGTACGTTTCGCGGAGCCACTCGCCGCCGATCCGGAGATTGTGGCTCCCTGCCCAGTTGTTTTGCGTGCGCGTGAGCGTGGCGAGCATCTGATTGCGCGCCGGTACGGTCGACCACCCGTCCCGGTTTCCGCCGCGCACCTGGTTGTTGCCGATGTCCGCGAAGGCGGGCGCGTTGACGTCGTAGCTGTCACAGAAGAAGTTGTATTTGTACTGTCCGCCGCGGACCTCCAGAAGCGTGACGTCATTCAGGATGCTCTCCCAGCCCGCCTTGTACAAGTGGGTCCACCAGAAGTTGTTCCAGGTCGAATCTCCAGAGGCGTGGCGCGCGGCGGCGGCGCCGATGAGGAAGGTGTCCAGCCGGTTGATGTCGTGCAGATGGTTCACCATCGCAAAGCCCGTGATCTTGTTGTTTCTGTCCGCGGCGACGGTGACCTTCCCCATGAGGTTTTGCATGGTGTTTCCGCCGTTCGGAATGGCGAGGTTCGGTTTCTGCGGGCGGAATTTCTGCAGGCGGCCCGAGCCGTACCACCAGAGCGTGTCGCGCTTGAGGAATCCGCCGATGTCGCCATTGAGGTCGTAGTGTCCAAGGTTCCGGTTCAGATCTTCAGGCTGCACGTAGTCGCACCGGCCGAAGGGGCAGAGGCGCGTCTCCGAATTCGGAATGTTGTGGGCTTGCAGCGCCTCCCATTCGTTGTCGATGTACTCGCGGCCGTGGTAGGCGTTGCCGCCGGACTTGAAGACGAACTGCGAAAGGACGCCGGGCGTTGGCATCTCGGCGGAGTTCCCCGCAGTGCCGATCGCGGCCTCGTCGACCGCGCCGTAGTCGTAGAACATGCCCGCGCCGCTCGTGCCTTCCGTCATGACGAGCCCTTCGATCAGCGGCCGATGCTGATCGGATTTGGTGTCATACGCGGAGTAGCCGGTCTGCGAGCCCGCGGTGCTCCCTCCGACATCGATCCGCGTGACCTGCATGCTGGGGGTCACCGCCAGCAGCGACCAGAAATCGCGCGCGTTGGGCAGCGCGGCCAATCGCTCGGAGTCGAAGGTCATCGTCGTCTTCGTTGAGGTGACGTCAACAACAGGCGATGCGCCGCTCACGGTCACCGTTTCCGAGAGGCTGGCGATCTTCAGCGCGACGTTGATCGTGGCCGTGAACCCGAGGCCAACGCGAATACCTTCGCGCACCAGCGTCTCGAAGCCGCCCAACTCGTAGGTGATTCGGTACTCGCCGGGAGGGACGGCGAGAAATTGGTACGTCCCGTCGGGCGTGGTGACGGCGCTTCGCACGCCTTGCATCGACGTGCCCGAGACAGTGATCGTCACTCCCGGCAGTACCGCGCCGCTCGCATCAGTCACCTTTCCATTGACGGACCCCGTCGTTCCGCCGACGGTTTGGGCAAACGCCATCGACGCGGGCGTCAGCGCCAGCGTCAGGAGAAACGCGAACATCAACAACCGCTTCATCGGTGCGCCTCCATGAAGAGCCAGCAATCCCATCAGCGATGCGGATTATATGCAGATCGTCCCGACAGTCTCTTCGTCTCCTCAGTTGCGGATTGAACGTTGCGTGCTGTTTTCGCTTGTCATGCTATCGTTCCGCAAATTCGTCGACGCGGAGTATTCAGCCATGTAAGGAGAAAGTCATGACTCTCAGCCGCCGAGAGTTCGTCAAGACGACCGCCGGCGTGGTCAGTGTCGCCTCGGTGGGTCCGACTGCGGCTCGGCCGGCCGCGGCCGCCCTCGCGAGCGGTCCTGACTTCAATTCGGTCCGAGCCGACTTTCCGTGGCTCAAACGGAAGGTTTGGCTGAGCGCCGCCGATTACCATCCGATCGGAATCCACTCGCTTCGCGCCGTCGAAAACTACAACGCGTGGCGCGCGAACGGGCCGGGGAACGGGCGCTCGAATTTCACGAACCAGCAGCAGAACGAGACGAAGGAGTTGTTCGCCAAGCTTGTCAACGCAAAGCCGAGCGAGATCGCCTTCGTTGGCAGCACCACCGATGCCGAGAACCTGGTCGTCTCGGGCATGGACATCCCGCGCAAGGGTGGCAACGTGGTGATCGACGACCTGCACTATCAGGCGTCGAAGTACATGTACCGGATGCTCGAGAAGGACGGGAAGATCGAGCTGCGGATCGTGCCGCAACGCGACTGGAAGATCGATGTCGACGAGATGGACCGCGCCGTCGATCGCAATACACGGCTCGTATCGCTCGCGCTCGTCTCGAACATCAACGGTTACCTGCACAATGTCAAAGCCACCAGCGACATCGCGCATGCCCGCGGCGCATACGTCTACGCCGACATCATCCAGGCGGCAGGTGCGGTTCCCATCGACGTTCGCGCCATGGGCATCGACTGCGCGGGCTGCGGCGCCTACAAGTGGCTCATGGGCGACTTTGGGTTCGGATTCCTTTATGTCCGCGAGAATCTGCAGGGAGCGATCGTCGAGCGGTCGCGATGGGGTGTGCGACAGTACAGCAGCGCCTACCAGTCGGACTCACAGTTCGAGCTGCGACCGGGTGCGTCGATGTTTGAATCGGGAAGCTTCGCCTACGGTCCGGGCGTTTGCACGCACGCGGCCCTCAAGTACATCACCAGCCTCGGCGTCGATAACATCCGGGCGCACGTGAAGCCTCTGACTGATCGATTGCAGAAAGAACTGCCGCCGCTTGGTTATGCGGCCATTACGCCGAAGGACAATCCGACACCCATCGTCAGCTTCCTGAATCCCGATCCCGAGAAGACACAGGCGAAGCTCGATAAAGCGTTCGGTGAATATGTCGTCGCGCCGCGCCGCTGGGAGTTCACGGATCGCGCTGGCAAGGTGACGATCGTCCAGGGCCTGCGGATCTCCCCGTCGGTGTACAACAACCAGGAAGACATCGACGCGCTCTTGAACGCACTGAAGTAAATCCAAGACAGTCGCCGCGGAAGGAGAGATCATGAGAGTCGTTGCTCTTGCCGCCTGCGCGTTGCTTGTCTCGCTACCGTCAGACGCGAAGGCTCAAGGTTCACCAAAGATTCATGAGTTGAAGGCCTCGCCCGCGACCGTCCATCGTGGATTCTTCGACGCGTCGCTCAAACCGGTCCTGACGATCGACTCTGGCGACATCGTTCGCCTCGAGACGGCATCTGGAAACCCGCGCTTCTTCGAGAGCATTGGTGTGCCCAAGGAGAAGATCCCGGCGGAACTGTACGCGATCTATGAAGGAGTCGAGGGGACCGGTCGAGAAGACCATACGCTCAATGGACCGATTGCGATCCGCCGTGCAATGCCCGGCGACACGCTCGAAATCAGAATCCGGTCGGTTGACGTGCGACTTCCGATCGCGGGTCAGAGCTTTGTGCCAAACCGCGGACTCCTGCCGGAGGAATTTCCTTACGAGAAGGCCCGCGTCTTATGGATTGACCTGGCCCGTAAGACCGTCGAGTACGCCCCAGGCATCCAGGTGCCGGTAAAGCCCTTCTGGGGTGTCATGGGCGTGGCACCGCCGCCAAGAATGGGGCGGGTGTCGAGTGGACCGCCAAACGTGTTCGGCGGGAATCTCGATAATCCTGATCTTGGAACCGGAAGCACGTTGTATCTGCCGGTTCACGTTCCCGGCGCGCTTCTCTCGATCGGAGATGGCCATGCTGTTCAGGGCCGCGGCGAGGTATGCCTGTCCGCTGTCGAGACGTCGCTCAAGGGCGAGATCCAAGTGGTCTTGCATAAAGGGCAGCCTCTTCGATGGCCACGCGCCGAGACGCCGACGCATTACATGACGATGGGGCTTCACACTGATCTCGACGAGGCGGCCAAGATCGCAACAAGCGAGATGCTCGACTTTCTCGTGGCGACCAAGGGGTTGTCGCGAGACGATGCCTATATGTTGGCGAGCGGAGCGATGGACCTCATCGTGACGCAAGTGGTAGATGGCACCAAAGGCATTCACGCGATGCTTCCGAAGGGAATTTTCCGACGATAGCTGTGTTCCACGGGAACTACGACTCGATGCGATTCCTCATCGACCGCGGCATCGATATGACCATCGAGGACTACCGTTGGAACGCGGCTGCGCAAGGTTGGGCGCGCTATGGCGCGAAGGACGAGAAGATGGCCCAGTGGCTGGAGGAGGCGGTACGGCAGCGGGAACAGGGAGCCGGTCATCGCGGACGTGGAATCCGCCAGTGAGCTCGGTCATTCCAATGGTCCACCCGGGCGCCCTTTTTCCGCAGGCGCCACCGGCATGTTGATGATGTAGTTCGTGCCGCCGTGCGCGATCCACACGCGCACGTAGTCGCCGCCCTTCAGGACGTCGACGCGCGCGCTGTCAGGACCGGGCGGCGTGCTCTTGGCGATCGCGCCGATCTGTTCGCGCCCGACGACCGTCGCGAGCTCGCGCCCGACGACCTGGCCGCCCTTCAGAAACTCCACCCAGCGTTCGGCGTTCGGCGACTGACCGACGAGCGGTTCGACGTCCTCGTCGGTGAGCCGGACCTGGTACGTCCCCGGCGCCATGCGCTGACCGTCGGCGAGGACGGCCTCCCCGATGCGGACAGTGGCGAGAGTCGATTGCGTGAACGCGACGCTGGCGAGCACCACGCTCGCGAGCGCCGCCGCCAGAATGTGATGCGTGCGCATGACGCTCCTCACTTCGCGATGTTGACCACGAGCGCGGCGCGGCGATTCATCCGCCGCGTCTCTTCGCGCGAGTTGTCGTACTCCGGGTTCTCCTCGCCGTAGCTGATCGTTCGCAGCCGATCGGCGAGGACGCCGCGGCTGATGAGGTACGCCTTCACCGATTGCGCGCGTCGATCGCCGAGCGCGAGGTTGTACTCGGCCGAGCCGATGTTGCACGTGTGGCCGTCGATGACCACGTGCAGCGTCGCGTCAGCCTGCAGCGCGGCCACGGCTTCGTCGAGCAGCCGCGCCGTCTCGGGCCGGAGCGAGTAGAGATCGAAATCGAAGTGGATGTCCTCGAACGTGTAGGTCTTCGTCGCCGGCCGGACGACGCGGATTCTGATCGAGTCGCTGGCCGTGCCGCCCCGGCCGTCGTCGGCCGACACGTTCAGCGCGACCGTGCCTTCTTCCTGTGGCGCGGTCCAGATCGTTCGACGCTGCGCCGGATCGGCGAGTGTGCCGGCGGGCGCCGACCAGCGGTACGTCAGTGGGTCGCCGTCCGGGTCGCGCCCTTCGGCGACGACCGTCGCGCTCTTGCCGATTTCGACCGTGCACGGATCGCACTGCGCGTCGAGGGTCGGCGCCATGTTTCGCGCGGCGGCCGGCGCGGGTGGTGGCGGCGGCGGTGGGGGCGGGGACGCCGGCGCCGGCGCCGCATATTCACGGACGCCCGGGTGAAAGCCGACGCGTATCTGGTAGTCCCAGTAGTCACCGGCCGGCGTGCTCGACGCGCGCGCCGGATCGCGTGACAACGTCGGCATGTTCCAGCTCGCACCGCCGCCGACGAAGAAACCTTTCCCCATGGCGTACGTCGCGCCGGCGGTCAAGCGCGTGAGGTTCTCGGTATTCGACGTGAGCGGAGCGCTGCCGCCGTCGAGAGCGAGCGCCGACGCGCTCGTCATCGTGGCGATGTCGCTCGACGGCATGCTGCCGCTCAACTCGCCGAAGGCTCTCAGTTGACTGTGCGACGGAAACGCCGCGCCGCCGCCCCAGCGAAACGCGCCGTTCGGAATCTGGAAGCCATCGGGACTGCCGCGGTACTCGTAGCCGCCGTAGCCGGAGACTTCGACCATCCGTCCCGCGTCTTTGCTGGCGATGAAGTCGAACGACACGTCCATTTTCCCCGTGCTCACGCCGGCGCTCTTCCTGCCCGTGGGTATCTTCACGATTCCGCGCGTCGCGAGCGCCGCCGGCGCGTCACGCGACTCCGACATCAGGTTGACCTTCGTGCCGAAGAAAAAGTCTCCGAGGTTGTCGCCGGACCATGACGAGTTGGTGAGCGGATAGCGATCGATGATTCCGCCGAACGCCGGATCGGCGTTGAACAGCGGGCGCGTGTCGCGATTGATCCGCGTATCGACGAGGAACGACCCGAAGATCTCGGCGCGGTCGGCGATCCCGACGGAGAACGTGCCGGCGAAATCGCCGACGTTGCTGTAGCCCTGGATGTAATTGGTGCCGCGGCGATAGCCGCTGGCCGATCCTTTGCCGGCCGGGACGACTTCCGCGGTCGGCACGAACCACAGACCGGTGTCGCCGAGGAACGTTGTCGCGGCGGGTCGAGTCGGACCCTCATCGGTGGACTGAGAGGTGGTCGGTTGCGGCGGTCTGGTTGGAGTCGGCGCCGGCTGCGCGGCCGCGACCGCGGCCCACAGCACGCCAGCCACCGACAGGCCGACCGCGTGAAATGAACGATTCATGTCATCTACCTCGTCGTGCGAATTGCGATGTCTGCTACGGCATGAACGGGACGGCGGCGATATGCCGCTTCACACGCGACAGGCGGAACGGTTCGCTCGTCCGGAAGACGAAGCGCCATCCTTCAGAGCCGTACGCGACGTCGGCGCGAGCGAACGTCACGCTGTCGGTGTGCAGCCTCAGGCCGGCGCCGTACGATGTTTTCTTGAGATTCAGATCGCCGAAGCGAGCGGCGACGTTGCCGGCGTCGAAGAACGCGGCGGCGTCGACATGTTGGTACAACGCCCATCGCGATTCGCCGTTGACGTTGAGAAGGTTGTTGTCGTGGAAGCGATAGTCGGTGAAATCGCGAAGCGTGTTGTTCCCGCCGATGCCCGGCAGCAGGTAGAACGGGATCTGATGGCCCGACGGAATGTCGCTGTACAGCGTCCATCCGCGAAACGCGAGCACCCAGCGCTTGTCGGCGAGCGGAATGAACTGCGCGGCTTCCGCTTCGTACTGGCGAAAACTGAACGTGCCGCCGCTCTGATCGAAGAAGGCCGTCGATGCCGCCCGGTAGAGGCCGCCGCTCGACGGATAGCTCGGATGGTCGCGCGTGTCGGCGGTCACCGCCGCTTCGGTGTGCAGGAAGTTGGGTTGTGAGCTCAGGGCGACGCCGGGATCGTCCGGGAATGCGTCTTGGGTGTCCGGAAAGCCGCGCTTGAACGTGCCACCCGGCGCCATCACCTGCGGCCGCATCAGCCACCCGTAATCGGCGCCGATCGACAGCCAGTCCCTGGGCTTCACCGTCGTGTAGCCGACAACGTCGGTGGTCTGCATCCGGTACTGGCTCCGGTTCGCTTCGAGCGAGTCGGGGCCGATGCCGAAATAGCTCACTTGCGTTTCGTCCTGCCACATGGCTTGCACGCCGGTGGTCACGTAACCATTCGCCAGCTTCGGCAGCTCGAACTTCCCCTGCGCCATCTTGTAGAAGCGCCACGAGACCGCAGCCGACGCGTCGAGCAGAACCCGCTTGTCGGAAAAGTACTGACGATATCCGGGACCCGCCGACAGCCATCCCGAGCCGGTGATCATGTTCGACAGCTCTGGGTAGAAGCCGCTCTTCTGCGCATCGCTGCCGTCACCGAGTTTGTCCGTGACGTAGTCGATCGAGGTGGTGAGGAAATGCGGCTCCGACAGGAATCCTCCGGGCGCGGGTCGCTGTACGCCCGTGGGCGGCTGCGCCGACTGCGCGGGCGGTGACGGCGCGGGCGCTGCCTGCGCGGACGTGTTGTCCTGCGCGAACACGGCGGCCGGCGGCGCAGCGAGGAGCATTGCACCGATCGCGAGCGTGAAGACACCACGGGTGTGAGCGACTGCATGGATCAGCATTGAGAACGCCTCCTGTGCGGTTTGTGTCGTGCGGCGCAAGACGCCATGGCCGCAGGAAGGGCAAGAGCGACACCAACCATCGCGCGACGCCGCAACGCGAAACGCACGTCTTCTAAGAGCGCGGAGCAAGCCGCGGCGCGATCGGATTCGCGTGACCGACGGAATGCTGTGACGCGCTGACGGGCGTCGGTGAGTCACCGTCCCCGCAGAACTGGCCTTCGAGCTGCGCGCACAGGCGCTCGACTCGATGCCAGTCGGTGCAGTGCCGGGTGGAGACGACGCGATCGTCGAGCTCCACGCAAATGTTCCAGCCGCCTTCGGTCGGCATCACGACCGAACAGCGTGCGGCGTGCCCGGGCCGGCACGTCAGAGGAAACGCGAACGATGTGGGCTGCATGGCGCCTCCCGTTCGACGCGTACCGCCGCATCGGTTGTGCCGCCGGCGAGTCGCGGCGCGGGCGACACGCGGAAGGCGCGGACGCCGATGGATGACGGAGTACCGTGACCGCGCTGACAGACCTCGGTCAGTCGCAGATGATCCGCGCGGAAATCGCAGGTCGGCCGCCGGGTACACGCGATGCACCATCTGAGGAAACGTGATGTCGAAGCCGCGTGTCCTCATCGCAGACGACCATACGCTCGTCGTCGAAGCGCTCGAAACGCTGCTCGCGCCGGCGTGCGAGATCGTCGGCCGTGTCGCCGACGGCCGCGCGTTGCTGCCGGCGGTGCGCGAGCATCATCCGGATCTCGTGGTCATCGACATCGGGATGCCGCTGCTCAACGGCCTCGACGCGGCGCGCCAGGTCAGACAGATCGATCCGTCGATCCGGCTCGTGTTCGTGACGATGAACGAGGATCCCGATCTCGCCGCCGAAGCGTTCCGCGCCGGCGCATCCGCGTACTTGCTGAAGCGTTCGGCCGGCTCGGAACTGCTCGCCGCCATCCGCGAGGTGATGAACGGGCGGTCGTACATGACGCCGCTCGTCACCGACGGCGTGGTGCACGCGTTGATGCACGCGCCGGACGCGGGCAAGCCGGCTCACGAGCTCACGATCCGGCAGCGTGAAGTGCTGCAGCTGTTGGCCGAAGGCAAGTCGATGAAGGAAGCGGCCAGCATCCTGAGTGTCGCGGCGCGCACCGTGGCGTTTCACAAGTACCGCATGATGGCGCAGCTGCAGATCAAGACGAGCGCCGAGCTGATTCGTTTTGCGATGGCGCAGCATCTCGTGTGACGCCAGCGCCGACCCCTGTCACTTTTTCAGGCCGAGCGGCTCGGCCTTCATCCGAACACGCTTCGCTTCCGCATGAAGAAACTCGGCATCGTCCGGGGCAGCGCCGCCTGACCCGAGGAGGACCTGCCGGTCACCTCACATGGGCGTTCTCCCACGCGCGCACGCGCCGCCGGGCGTCGTCGAAGAGCCGCGCGTAATTCGTCTTCCGCACTTTCTCGCGCGCCTCCGTGCTCAACTGCACGAACAACGGATCGTACTGCTCGGAGATTCGCAGGTACGTCGCCTGCGTGAACGGCGCCACTTCGTCGGTCCCGAACAGGAACCGATCGGGATAGCGGTTGATGACCGCGGCCATCATCCTGATCGATTCAGGCGTCGACACGATGTACTTCGCGGTCTCGTTCGACGACAGGTCCAGGTACACGTGCTGAAGCGCGGGATTGGACAGCACGCCGTCGACGATCGCGACCTGGTTCTTCGGCGGACGCACGACGCGGCCGAGGCCCACATGCGCCCACACGATCGCCGTCGCCGGATGCCGGGCGAGCAGCCGCTTCAACTGCGTGATCTGATACGGCTCCTGATCGGGCTTCGGGTACGGCACGTCGATGTCCTCGTGCAGGATCGCGACGAGGCCGACGTCTCCAGCGAAATCGAGCAGCCGATCGAGCGCCGGGTTGAGCAGGCTGGGCGCTTCGCCGGCAATCTTCGACGACACGAGCTCCTTGTGAACGATGAACTCGCCGATGCCCGAGAAGACACCCGGGAACGCCGTCAGCACGCGGCGGACGTGATCGGCCGCGTACATGTCGGCGGGATTGAAGCCGGTGATCATCGGATCGAGCCGCGCCTGCTGCTCCGGCGTCAGCGACCGGTACGCCATCGCGATGGAGGCGTCGGTGAACGAGTAGTAGTAGAGCGGCGCGTCGGTGACGATGTACGAGCTCGGCGCGAAGTCGCCCGTGTGCGCGTACGACCACTGCTGCTGCAGCGGGATCCCG
>Ga0114129_10012627_pt1 | contig 12025 bp, 14 predicted proteins | sample RhiMetdeltSRZDD1_FD_80071 | JGI IMG/M metagenome (GOLD analysis project Ga0114129, IMG submission 80071) | Populus rhizosphere microbial communities from Tennessee, USA - Rhizosphere MetaG P. deltoides SRZDD1 (version 2) (version 2) | ecosystem: Host-associated > Plants > Roots > Rhizosphere >... | reverse complement strand
AAGGGTGCCTTCATCTTCGGCTTGGAAGGCGGCAATGGGCTCATGCTTGCGCGCGACGAAAAGACCGGTGCATGGAGCGAACCGGCATTCTATGAAACCTCGACAGCCAGTTTTGGCCTCCAGGCAGGAGGTCAGTCATCAGAAGCCATCCTGTTGATCAATACGCAGAAAGCGGTGGATTCGCTTTTGGCGAACAAGATTAAGTTTGGCGTTGATGGATCTGTCGCGATAGGGCCGAAGGGGTCGGGAGCCGACACGAGCCTGACGGCTGACTTCGTGACGTTCACGCGCGCGAAGGGATTATTTGCAGGCGCCTCGTTCGATGGAGCGTCGGTCCGGACAAAGGACGAGTACAATTCTGCCTACTATGGAGGGGACGTGCGGCCGTCGGACATCATTGTTGCACGCAAGGCAAAACCCAACCCAAGTTCGAAGGAATTGCATGCGTTGCTGGCAGCGACCGAGAAACCAAGTGCGGGAGAAAAACCGAAACCGTAGAAGACGGCGCCCGCAGCAACTTCTCTCTTTTGTGGTCTTCCGGCACGCCATAGGGCGACAGCCTTCGCTCTGTGGCGGCGCCGGGCCCCCGACGACCCCTCCCAAGTGATAACCCGACCCCCCAACCCTCTGTCACTTTTGACAGTTCCTGCGATCGTTGATTGATGGTATGTCTGTGAACCTCGGAAAATTACGCAGGACCATGACGTGGCGTAATGGCGATTCCGCTGGAGTGAGAGGCCAGGCGGCCGACGCGGTTGCCTTTGCGAAAACCCTGGGAGGCTGGGAACGCTATCAACCCGGCTGGTCGCTGCGGTAGTACCTCGGCAAGAAGTTGCCGGCCGGCGATTATTCATCCCAGGAGGTGTAGTCATGGACACCACAAGTCTCATCATTAATCTGATCAGCGGCGCCTTGGGCGGTAATGCGGCAGGAAAGGCCATGCCTGACAAGAGTCTCGGCACGTTGGGAGACTCTTTGGCAGGTCTCGTGGGGGGCGGAGTCGGAGGATCGATCATTCAGGCACTGATTCCTGCGTTGACTCAAGGCGGTGGGGGTGACCTCGGCTCGATTTTAGGCAACGTGGCCGGTGGAGGAGTCGGTGGTGCCTTGCTCATGGGCATTGTGTCGCTGATCAAGAACGCTCTGGCCGCGAAGGCGTAACATTCGGTCGAGGCTGGGAAGGAGGCGATGTCATGAACATCTCAGCAGTATTTAAGCTCCGCGGTTTACGCAGTCTGCTGCTTGGCGCAGTTATCGTGACTACGATGAGCGCAACCATCTCGTCCGCCTCGACCGAACAACAGCAGCTTATCGATAGGGCCAAACTGACAGCAGAAGCCTTCGCAGCGGACCCGCAACAAGCGGAGATACGTGAATGGGTCAAGACGAGCAAGGGCCTGTTTATTGTCCCGCAGCTGTTCAGGGGCGCGTTCGTTTTCGGAGGGACCGGCGGAGGCGGAATCCTGCTTGTCCGCGATGAGAAATCCGGAGAATGGTCGCAGCCGGCCTTCTACAATATCGGCGCGGTGAGCTTTGGTTTGCAAGCCGGCGCGGACACATCAGAGTTAATTTTCATCGTCAGAACACAGAAAGGGCTGGAAGAGTTTTATCGTTCGGATTTCAAATTGGGAGCCGACGTAGGCGTGTCTCTGGGACCGATTGGAAACAGCAATTCGATGCAGGGCATCGCCGCAGATCTCGTGTCTTTCGGGCGAACCAGAGGTGGGTTCGCGGGAATGGCACTCGACGGTGCCATGATTACCGTATCAGATGATTCCAACTCAACGTATTACGGTAAGAAGGTTCGGCCCACGGACATTCTGGTGAAGAAGACCGTGAGCAATCCCGCGTCGGCAGAGCTGCGCGGCGCCGTTGCCTCGTTGACGAAGGAAAAGTAACCACTTTTACCCATAGCAGAAAGGATGACTATCATGAAGAAGCTCGTCGTGTTGTTCCTGGCAGCACTGATGTGTTTTGCCCTATCCGCCACCGCCCAGCAGGCGTCGGATAGCAGTAGCTCGGATACCAATATGGAAATTTTGAAAGAGAAACTGAAAGCGGACAAGAAACTCATTGTGGCGAGCAACATGGAGCTTTCCGACGCCGAAGCCAAGAAGTTCTGGCCCATTTACGATTCGTATCAGAAGGACCTGGCGCAAGTGAATCAGAAGCTCGGTGACACAATCAAGGAATATGCCGAGGCCTACAACAAAGGGCCGGTGCCGGACGCCACGGCGAAGAAACTGCTCGACCAGGCGCTTTCGGTTGAGGAACAGGAGACCAAGCTGAAACGAACTTATGCGGAACAACTGGACAAGGTGATTCCGCCAACCAAGGTTGCACGATACATCCAGATGGAAACCAAGATTCGGTCCTTGATCAAGATGGAATTGGCCAAACAGATTCCTCTCGCCTACTGATTGGCAGAGAAGTGTCTTGCGTTGTAACCGATTTCGAGTGCTCTGGGAAAACCATCGACGCAGGAGGGAAGGAGCCATCATGAAACCGAGCGCCGTGGCCGGCGTGTGTCTCATGTGTCTATTGATGGTTCCTGACCTCAATGCCGAGGAATCGAGCCTGAAGGTTGTTCGAATCCGTCCGAATTTGGACACCGACAAACTGCAATATATTCTTTCGACCGAGCGCAAAGAGGTGTTCGAGCGGAACATGAACCTCGATGAGCAACAGAGCGAGGTGTTTTGGGGGGTGTACCATCGGTATGAAAAGGAGAAGGACCAGCTTGAAGCGAAGCGTCTGCGCCTGTTGGGGACCTATATCGAGAAATTCTCCTCTCTCACCAACGATGATGTGATGAAGATTATCAAGCAGTCGAGTGAGAACCAGCAGGCAGACCTTGCACTGCGGAAGAAGTATTTCCACATTTATAGTAAGAAACTGGATCCGATCGCAGCTGCCCGGTTCATGCAGCTCGATGATATCGTCGGGATGGTCACGCGGCTCGCGATCCTAGGCAATCTGCCTTTAATCGGGGATGTACATCACGTCGCAGCGTCCGGAGCCCCGACTGACAACACGTCTCCTGTTCCGGAACGTGAGACACCGGTGTCGAGCACAGACCAGACACCGGTGGAGCCGACGAGGTGAGCGAGCCGGAAGATTCGTGAGATTCAAGGAGGCAGCATGCACTACTCACGATTGATTTGCGTCGTGATGGGTTTGATCTTCGCATCGGGTGAGGCGTTTGCGGGCACCGACGTATTCGTGTATCCAAGCAAGGGCCAGACGAAGGAGCAACAAGAACAGGATGAGTTTAGTTGTTACAAATGGGCCAAGGAACAGACCGGATTCGATCCGAACCAACCCATGCAGCAAGCTGCTGCGCCTCCGCCACAGGGCGGTGCCGCGCGCGGAGCTGCGAGGGGTGCCGCGGTCGGAGCGGTCGGAGGAGCCATTGGAGGCGATGCTGGAAAAGGCGCCGCGATCGGAGCAGGGGTTGGGGCAGCAGGAGGGGCGATGCGCCGGCGGCAGGCCGAACAGAAACAAATGGCCGCTCAAGAGAAAGCGAAGCAGGAATACAACGCCGAAGTCGACGGGTACAAACGGGCCTTCTCCGCCTGCATGACGGGGCGAGGCTATACGGTGAGTTGAACGAAAAGTACCTGCACGCAATTCAATTGAGAAACAGGGAAGCGAATTGAGGCCGCTCTTACGTTGTCCAGTATACCTATGGTTCAGGACATCCTGCTGTTCAATCGCACTGCTGGCTGTCTGTTCGACAAGCGCATGGGCAGCCTCCGAGCTTCAGATTCCTAAACCCACTGATCCCCTCAAGCCCGCGCCTCCGCCGCCTGCCGTGGAGCCCTCTGTCGTGAATCTGGAAGTCAGGCTGCCGGCTGAAGAATTGGCTGTCGCCGTCGATCAGGCCTTTCCTCAGGTCTCTGCCCGAGAGGACAATTGGAACGATGCCGGCACACTCGGAGGGAGAGATGATTTTCGGTTTCTCTATCGCCTTGTTCGAGGTCCGTTCCGATACCGCATGGATCACGATCATTTTGATGTGTGGTTCGACCAGGTCAGGTATCGAATCTGGGCGCGGATGAACCAGGGAGGCACCATGGTCGAAGGTCGTTGTGGCCACGGCGATGACCCGCCGAGAAGACTGAATCTGTCCACTCGTTCTGCACTGACCTGGTCGGATACATGGCGGCTTCAATCTCTGACTACCTTCAATGAACCGACATTCGTCGAGCCCTGCCGGCTTGAAGGTCTCGATCTCGATGCGACGCCCTTCTTGAAGTCCGTGCTGGAGCCGAGACTGACTGCGCTGGCTCAAAGCATCGATCGGATCATTCGCGAGCGTAGCGAAGCAAAAAAACGAGCAGAGACGGTGTGGCAGAATATCCAGGAACCCATCGAACTCGGACCGGACCGATGGTTACAGTTCAATCCGCGCGAGGCGCGGGTAAGTCCTATTGCCTCGCACGGCACCCAACTCGTGCAGACCTCAGTGAATCTGGTCATGGAGCCGAAAGTCCTCAACGGCTCGAGACCAAGCACCACCCAGGTCCCGCTTCCCCTTCTTCAAATGGCTCCCCTCGCGTTAGAGGGATTTCATCTCGCACTGCCCATCACCGTTGAATACAGCCGGATTAATCAACGGCTCGGACAGGAGATGATCGGACAGACGTTCCGAACACCCCTTGGAGAGTCAGTACAGGTCGACGGCGTTCAGCTGTACGGGAGCGGAGATAGGTTTATCCTTGCCCTGCAGGTGTCGGGGGGCGTGAACGGCAATATCTATACGACCGGGACTCCGGTGTTTGATGAGGGTCTCGGAATGCTTCGGTTTCTCGATCTGGATTTCACGGTGGACACCCGGAATGTATTGGTGCGCTCCGCAAATTGGATGTTTCACGAGGACATCTTGTCGAGTTTGAAAGACCACGCTTACATCGATCTCTCCGACCAACTCCAAACGCTTCGTTCGCGCCTCAAAACTGCGTTGACGCGAGAGCTTGGACCAAATGCCTACCTTGAAGGGGATGTTGCGACGCTTCGACCACGAGGCATTTATCCAACATCCGATGGGGTTGAAGTTCAACTTATTGCGGATGGGTCTATGTGGCTCGAATTGAAATGAAGGCTGTCGTCTGAGCCGTCGCAGTGATCCGTTGATAGGGATCGCTCGACGATGTGGTGGAGGAGCACATGACAACGTTCACACGTACTATGGGGGCTGTTTGTATCGTTTGCATCGCAAGTCTTCCTCAGATCGTGGAACCGACTGCAGGACGTGGTGAGGAGACGGTATCGGAATCCGACTTCGAGCTCGTGCGTTCGGATATCCGGACGAAGAAAGCGACAATGATCGCCGACCGCATGAAGTTCACAGACCAGGAAGCTGCTGCCTTTTGGCCGGTCTATCGTCAATATGAAGCGGATCTGGCGACTATCAACGACAAAAAAGTTTCCATCATGAAAGATTATATGCAGCACCACGAATCGCTCAACGACAAACAAGCCAAACAGCTTGCCGATGATGTCTTCGATGTAGACCGAAGGACGCTCGATCTGCGGGCGAAGTGCTTCGGCTCGCTGGAGAAAGCGCTGCCGGCGAAGACCATTGTGCGGTGGCTGCAGCTTGAACGTCGGCTGCAACTCCTTGTCGATGCACAGATTGCACAGAACTTCCCTGCGATCAAGAAATGAGCCTTACCACGCGTGGGCACGCATCAGAAGCTATTAAGGGGCCAGCCGGTCGATCGAGTGAGGTCGCACGGTCCCACTCGAACGGCGTGCGCGCACATTCGACATGGCTGATCCCGAGTCGTAAGCGCGACACCGCTGTGCTCCTCCTGGCGCTGGTAGTCTGTGCCGGTATCGTTGTCTGGGGTCTTCATGAGCGTACGCTCCCGTCTGCTCCTGAGGGAATGGTGTGGATTGCCGGTGGCGAGTTTTGGATGGGAAGCGACGTCCCCCTGTTTCGCGACGCACAACCTGTGCATCGCGTGAGCGTAGAGGGTTTTTTTATCGACAAGACCGAAGTCACCAACGAGCAGTTCGAGCGTTTTGTCCAGGCGACGGGGTATGTGACCATTGCGGAACGGATCCCGCGTGCCGAAGACTATCCTGGCGCATCTCCTGAGAATCTGATCGCGGGATCTGTTGTGTTCACTCCGCCCGCCGGACCGGTCCCTTTACACAATCATTTTCAGTGGTGGAGTTATGTCGCCGGTGCGAGTTGGCGCCATCCTCACGGCCCCGACAGTACGATCAAGGATCGGATGAATCATCCGGTAGTGCACGTGGCGTACGAGGATGTCCTCGCCTTCGCGGCATGGACCCGCAAGCGTTTGCCGACTGAGGCGGAGTGGGAATATGCCGCACGTGGCGGTCTGGACAAGAAAGCCTATACGTGGGGAGATGAGTTTGAACCCAACGGGAAGACCATGGCCAATTCGTTCCAAGGACACTTTCCCGACCACAATACGGGTCAAGATGGTTTTGACACGACCGCTCCGGTGGGTTCGTTCTCGCCCAATGGATATGGTCTGTATGATATGGCGGGCAATGTCTGGGAATGGACTTCAGACTGGTATCGCCATGATTACTATCGAGTAGTGGCCGCGTCTGGAACCGTCAGAAATCCGCAAGGACCGGCTGACAGCTTCGATCCGAGCGAACCGGGCGTGCAGAAAAAGGTGCACAAGGGCGGTTCCTATCTCTGTACCGATCAATATTGCGCGCGCTACATGCCGGGAGGCCGTGGCAAGGGCGCGACAGACACAGGCACATCTCATCTCGGCTTCCGCCTGGTCAGGGATGCTCCCCGGAGTGACAGGGGTGAGACCGGCTAAACTGACGGGCTTTGCGGCTGTCTCACACGTCTGGTCGAAGGCATGATGGCAGAGACGAATGTTCTTCCCATGAGCGCTTCCCGAACGGCCACGAGAAGATCGGTGGCCAACCGGGGTTTGACCACATACCCGACTGCTCCTGCGGCGAAGGATTCCTCCACGAATTCCCAATCTTCGTGAACTGTGAGAAAGACAATTCTGGCCTTCGAACCTTCACGCTTGAGCCGACGCGCCGCTTCCAGACCGTTGAGAATCGGCATCGAGATATCGAGAATCACGATATCCGGATCGAGCTTCGCCGCTGCATGAAGGAGGGCTTCGCCGTTCTCGACAGTTTCAACGACCTGGAACTCGGGCTCAAGGATTTGGCGCGCCTCGTACAGCATGGAGGGACTATCATCGGCCAAGAGCACCCGCGCGGAGGCATCGCCGCTATGGCCGCTCGCTTGAGATAGAGCCATCTGAGACCACCACCACTTCTTGTGAAAGCGTGAGCCGCCCTGATGCTCTTTATCACTTATGATCTCGGTGTGATACTGGCAAAACTAACAGATTCGAATGGACGCGATCGAGGATTTCGCTACGGTATGACCGCTGCTGATCGTCATCTATTGACGACGCGGTGAACCTAAGGCGAGACGTTGGCGCATCGCGAATTGAACCAGTTCAGCATTACTCTTAATTCGAAACTGTTGCATGATCCGATACTTATGAAAGGCAACTGTGCGCGCGGTCACACGGAGGATTTCAGCGGTTTCCTTCATCGAAAAACCTTCCGCCAGAAGCTGGAGCACCTCGCGCTGGCGTGAAGTGAGCGCGTTGGTTTTAGGCCGGCGGTCTCCTTGGATGAAGGAATCGACTATTCCGTGAGTGGCCTGCGAGGTGATATATGCTTTGCCTTGAACTGCCGCCCGGATGGCCTCTGAGAGTTCCGAAGCTGCTGAGCTTTTGAGCAGATACCCCGAGGCTCCGATGCGGAGCGCTTCCGTGGTGAGATCCGGATCTTCATTCATCGTCATGAAGATCAATTTCACGCCCGGCATTGATCGCTTCAACTGCCGGCCGGCATCGAGTCCGTTCAACAACGGCATTCCGATGTCCAGCACGATCACGTCCGGGCGAAGCTCTCTGGCGAGGGGAAGCAGCTCGCGTCCGTCCCTGACGGTGCCGACGACTTCGCACTCCGGCTCCAGAAGCTTGGTACAAGCTTCGACAAGTAGCCGGTGATCATCGGCGAGCAAAACCCGTGGCCTCTGCACCGCATCCTCCGTTGATCGCAAGAGAGTTTACGCCGAAATGTGGACAGCAATCCGCGTGCCTCGCGATGGTCGCGTTTCAATCGAGATTGTTCCACCGGCTGCCCGTACACGCTCCTGCATACTGATCAAGCCCAGCCTTGCTTTGGATGATACGGACTGCAGATCGAAACCTACGCCGGGATCCGATACACACAAATGAAGCATTTTCCGATCACCAAACAGTTCGAGTCTTCCTTTCTTTCCGCCGCTGTGCTTGATCGTATTGCTCAACGCTTCCTGAGCGACACGGAACAGGCATAACGCCGATTCTTTCGCAATCGATGTAGGAACATTGCGGTGGAGAAAGGCAATCTGAGCGCCGTATTGCTCGGACATCTCTCGACACAACCCCTTGATCGCCGCGACGAGACCAAGATGTTCCAGCTTCGCGGGGTGGAGTTGATGGGAGAGTCGATGAACATCCGAGGCGATTTCCTGGGTTAAACGGAGCAGATCCTGTAGCTGAGTGCAACTCGTGGCATTCACGGCCTGTCCTAACCGCTCAAGGCCGATGGACAGCAATGCCAATCGTTGATTGAAGTCATCATGCAGTTCGCGAGCGAGGCGACAGCGTTCCTCCTCCTGCGCGCTGATCAATCGCCCGGTCACTTCCGCCAGTGCGTGTTCAGCGCGTTTGCGGTCCGTGACGTCCACCATGACACCGATCAACTCCCTGGAGACTCCATCCTCGAAAACAGCGTGGACAGAGTCGTGGAACCAGACCACCCGTCCATCGGCCGTGATCATGCGATATTCCAGCGCATGAGGCTGCTTGTCTCGTGTGACCTGCCGGTACGATGCGAGGGCGTTCAAGCGATCCTCAGGATGGAGATGTGCCTCCCAGAAGTTTGGCTCGCGCAGCCATTGGGTAATCGGATATCCAAGAATGGCTTCCGCTCGTTTGCTGACATAACTGGTCTGCAGGGTCGCAGTCTCCGCCCGCCACACTATTGCCTCCAGCGAATCAACCAGCTCTTCGTAACGCCGGTGCGCATGACGTATTGCGGCCTCTGCTTGTTGGACCGAAGGATAGTTTTCCTGTGGGTCGTTGGTGCGAAGTGGAAACGGACGGGCGAGCATGCCTGAATTCCTCACCTGGGAGACCGTCAAGCGAACGACGGAGGACCGAGCATGAACTTGTCCTTTTCAGGAGTCAAGGGAGGCCATCCGGATTTGTCCGATAGGCGATGCGGGAAGTAGATTGGACAAGGGTTTATGCTAGGGGATAGGTTTCCCTAAGGGTTCCACCGTGGATAGGTCTCCCTGTCAAATTTGACAGTTTTCTCCAAGACATCCGCGGTGTAAAGTCAGCCTCCCGTGCATGAAAGGCGTTCGGTCCCATCAGGTTTCGGCTGACGAACGATAAGAGACAAATTTTGGCCATTGTTTTGGCTATGGCGAGTGTGAGCGAGAGACAACACCGATGGAGGGGATCATGACCGAGGAACGTCGGGCAGCTGAATGAGAAGGAGTGGCTCGAGAGTGGAATGGCCTTCGGTGTGGAGCAGAAGAAACCTCCGTCAATGACAATGCAGAAGGAGCCTGCGGAAAAGGTTTCGGCCTAATCTGGAGTGAGGCGCGGCATCATGGCTCAATGGCCCCGGCACCCGGTCATCTATGAGATCAACACCTGGGTCTGGCTTGGCGAGCTTAGCCGGAAAAGCCGGAAGCCCCTGACGCTGGCCACAGTTCCCGATCAGGAATGGGACGCGGTTGCGTCGTACGGCTTCGATGCGGTCTGGCTGATGGGCGTGTGGGAACGCAGTCCTGCCGGCATCGCGATCTCCATGCGTAATCAAGGACTCCTGGAAGATTTTCGTCGAGCACTGCCGGATTTCTCCTCCCAGGATAATGTTGGTTCTGCCTATTGCGTACGCCGCTATAGCGTGGACCCTCAATTGGGCGGTCCAGACGGGTTGGCCCATGCGAGAAAGAAGTTGGCCGATCGTGGAATGCGATTGATTCTGGATTTCGTCCCGAATCATGTGGCGCCGGATCATCCCTGGGTTACGGAGCATCCGGAGTATTTCATTCACGGTAGTTCCGACGACTTGGTGCGACAACCCAACGATTTTTTCAGAGTCGGCGATAACATCCTGGCTTATGGCCGCGACCCCTATTTCCCTCCCTGGCAGGATGTCTTGCAATTGAATGTATTTAATCCCGGGTTGCGGAAGGCGGCATGCAACACGGTGACCTCGATCGCCGATCAGTGCGACGGCATGCGCTGCGATATGGCGATGCTGCTGATGAATCCCATTTTCGAACGAACCTGGGGAGCCCGCGCCGGCGCCAAGCCACAAACTGAATACTGGCCGGATCTCATCGCCGCTGTCCGGAAGCGCCATCCTCGTGTGCTCTTCATTGCCGAAGCCTATTGGGATCTGGAGTGGGATCTCCAACAGCTGGGATTCGACTACTGCTACGACAAGCGGCTGTACGACCGCTTGGAACATGATGGAGCCGAGAGCGTCCGGTCTCATCTGTGCGCCGACCTTGCCTATCAGAACAAGCTCATCCGGTTTCTGGAGAATCATGACGAGCCACGCGCGGCCGCGACGTTCTCATCGTTGAAAGCGCGTGCGGCGGCTGTCGCGATCGCGACACTGCCAGGGGCCAAATTATTTCATGAGGGGCAGTTCGAAGGACGGCGCATTAGGGTACCGGTCTTTCTGAGGCGCCGGCCGGATGAACCGGCTGAGCCCGCACTACAGGATTTCTATCGCCACTTGCTGAAAGCCATCAGTGCGACCGATGTGAAGGGCGGGGTATGGCGACTGTGCGAGCAATCCGGATGGCCGGACAACGAGCGATACCGCAATCTTGTGGCCTGGTGCTGGGCGAAAGGCAAAGAGCATCATTTGATGATCGTGAATCTCTCCGACACGGACTCTCAAGGGAAAGTGCGAGTACCGTTAGACGATCTGCGCGGGCGAATATGGCGCATGACCGATGAGATCAGCGGCGCCGTATACGACCGTGACGGAAACGAACTGTGCGATCCAGGGCTGTACGTGGACCTCGGACCCTGGGAAGCTCACGTGCTGAAATTCTAACCGGAATGGAAGGTTCATTTTTGGTCGAGCTGACGACCCAATAGGACGAAGGAGGCACCGGTATGTGGTTACGACGATCAATGTTCTCGCTCCTGATCCTGGCAGCATGTCTTCATTGGGGTTGCGGAGCAATGCAGTCCATGGGTGGGACGGATACGCTGACGCAGTTACTCACCAGCCAGTTGGGCGTGACGTCAAATCAAGCGATGGGTGGTACGGGCTCTATCCTCAGCCTCGCAAAGGAACGGTTGCCCGCGATGGATTTCAGCACATTGACCAAATTCATTCCCGGCTCGGACACCTTCATGAAGGCTGCAAGAGATCTCGGTGCTGTTACAGGGCAAGTGGGTGATCAGGCCGGATTGACCTCTGCCTTTTCGCGATTGGGAATGGGACCTGACATGGTGCCGAAATTCACGCAGAGTCTCTCGGATTTTGTCGGAAAAACAGGTGGAGAGCCGGCGAGAAATCTTGTGGCGGCTGCCGTCAAGTAATCTCCCGGTGGCGGTGAGGAGCACATGATGTGTGGATTGACGAAGAGAGCCTGGTGGATCACAGTTCCGGCTGTGGTATTGATAGCCTCCTGTTCGACGATGCCGAAAGATTTTGAGGCGCCACGGGTGAATATCAGCGACCTGACTCCCAAAGAGATGGCCATCTTCGAGCAGCGGTTCGATGTGAAACTCCGGATCCAAAATCCGAACGAGGTTGATCTCAGTGTGAACGGCATGAGGTTTGACATCGAGCTGAATGACCGAGAGTTTGCGAACGGTATGACCGGGGAACGGCTAACGGTACCGCGTTTTGGTTCACAAACCGTGAATGTCGAGGTGTTCACGACATTGGCCAGCTT
>Ga0114129_10012626_pt1 | contig 12025 bp, 14 predicted proteins | sample RhiMetdeltSRZDD1_FD_80071 | JGI IMG/M metagenome (GOLD analysis project Ga0114129, IMG submission 80071) | Populus rhizosphere microbial communities from Tennessee, USA - Rhizosphere MetaG P. deltoides SRZDD1 (version 2) (version 2) | ecosystem: Host-associated > Plants > Roots > Rhizosphere >... | reverse complement strand
GGGCTACAGCGCGGGTTTCCTGCCGTGGTTCGCCGACATCGACCGGCAGATGTACTTCTTCTATGCGGCGACGATGGCGCCGTTCCTGGTATTGATGATCGCGATGATCCTTGGCGACATTTTGCACAAGCCGAATCAAAACCAGGAGCGACGAACGCTCGGGCTGATCGCCGTGAGTTGCTATCTCGCCCTTGTCATTACGAACTTCCCGTGGATGTACCCAATCCTGACGGGCATCCCGATCTCGCAGGCGACGTGGAACATGCAGATCTGGCTGCCTTCCTGGCGATAGTCCTTTCGCAACGCTCTCGCCCATTTCGACCTCAGGGCTGTGAAAAGTACGTCTGCCACGTCATCCACAGCCCTGGTGTCGATCTGGGCGCTAGCTTCCATAACCTGTCAGTCGTCCCGGAGACCATCCCTGGCATGTGGCCAATCGTCGGCACCGAAGCCCTCGCGACCGGTGCGCTTACTCGCGGCGCGCTGCGGTGGAACTACACCGCAGTTCACCCGAACATCTACCTGCCAAAGGACGTCCGTAGGACGCTCTACATCAATACGGTGGCGGCCTGGTTATGGACCGGCCGCAAGGGCGTCATCGCTGGACAGGCGGCCGCTGCACTTCATGGCGTGCAGTGGATCAATGACGCCGCATTGATCGAGTTGATCGCCAAACACGGCAGACGTCGTCCGGGCGTCGTGGTTCGAAACGAACGGGTCGGTGATGACGAAGTTTGCGAGATTGGCGAGCTGTTGGTGACGACACCTTCACGCACCGGCCTCGACCTGGCTCGCCGCCTGCCGCGAGACGCAGCGGTCGCTCATCTCGATGCCCTAGCGGCCGTGACGGCGATTGCCGCCGGCGATATCAGAGCCCTGGAAGCTCGCTACCGCGCGATAAGCGGAATCCGGGCCGCACGTGCCGCCATCGATTTGATGGACGGGGGTGCACGGTCGGCGCGGGAGACCGCTCTACGAATGTTGCTAATCGATGCCGGTCTCCCCAGGCCGCGCACCGACATCCGTGTGCGCGATGACGCATGGGCAGCCCGCATTGCCATGGGCTGGCACGGCGCAATGGTGGGCGTTGTCTACGAAGAAGACGAACAAATCGGGGGTTACCGCGCCCTGCAGCAGATCGAAACTCAGGAATTGTTCCAGCGACTCGGCTGGTTTGTCATCCGTGTACGGCCGCAGCACACAGGGGCGTTCATCGTGCATCGCGTCCGCACAGCGCTACGTGATCGCGGGTCGCCCTAGAGAGCGTCACGAGCCGCTGGGCACGACATGCAGCGTGGGCCGCCGCGGCCGGTACCTAACTCCGACGCCTCGATCGGCAGCACTTCGATGCCCGCATCGGCAAGTCGCGCATTGGTTTCCGTGTTGCGCTCATATGCCACGACCACACCCGGCGCCAGCGCCAGCGTGTTGTTGCCGTCATCCCACTGCTCGCGCTCGGCCGTCACCGGATCCAGCCCCGTCGCGATCACCCGCAGCTTCTCGATCTGCATCGCAGCAGCTGCGGCCTCCACAAACGGCAAAGCCTCGTCAATCTGGACCCCACCCTGGCCGTCGCGGTGAATCGTGAACGCCGACAACGAGTCGACGATGTTCGGGTACATCACCACCGCATCGACGTCGACCATCGTGCACACCGTGTCCAGATGCATCTGTGCGCGCTCCTGCGCGATCGGCACCGCCAGAACCGTATGCGCCAAATCATCGTCGAACAGGCTGCGCGCCAACGCTTCCGCGCCCGCGGGCGTGGTCCGCTCCCCCACGCCGACCGCAACCACACCCGGCGAAAGCAGCAGCACGTCGCCGCCCTCGACGGGTGCCGACCGCGACTCGTATGCCCGCCGCACGCCCAGGAACCGCGGGTGATGCGCGTAGATCAGGTCGGTCAGCGACGTCTCGCGCACTCGCGCAGGCAGTGCCAGCGATGTGATCGCCACCCGCGGCCCGATCCAGAACGACGAGTCGCGCGTGAACAACAGATTCGGCAGCGGCTCGATGACGAAATCCCCGCCGTGGTGCATCCGCCGCACCAGCGACAGCTCACCACCGGACAACGGCAACTCGTTGAACGTCATCCCCGCCATCAGGACGTGCGCCAGCTCGCCCGCTGCCAGCGTCCGCAAGTACGCCGAAAGCTCTTGCGCCAGCGGCAGTCCCAACCGCCGAGAATCGACCGCGGCCGAAATGCCATGCATCCGCGCGGCGCCACTGTGCGACAGCGCCTCGGTCAACAGATCCGCGAGCAACAGCACCTCGACGGCGCGCGATTCCAGCACCGCCGTGAACGCGTCGTGCTCCTCCTGCGCCTTGGACACCCACGGCAGCCCGTCGAACAGCAGCGCGTCGTTGTTTCGTGGTGTCAGCCGCTGCAATTCGGCCCCGGGCCGGTGCAGGATGACCGCCCGCAGCCTGCCGACCTCCGAATCGCAACCCAACGTCACATCTAGCACCGTAGCGCCACCGTTCACCTCAACTATGGTTTAGGTCATGGAGCTGATCCACGAACTCACTCCGGGCGAGATGTCGCATCGCAGCGGCGTGGCCGTCTCTGCGCTGCATTTCTACGAACGCGAAGGCCTGATCGCCAGCCAGCGCACTGCCGGCAACCAACGCCGGTACGCGCGGGAAACACTGCGGCGCGTCGCGTTCATCCGGATGTCGCAGCGCCTCGGCATCCCGCTCGCCCGCATCCGCGACGCACTCAAGAGCCTGCCCACCGACCGCGTTCCGACCAGCAAGGACTGGGCCAAACTGTCGGCGGGCTGGCGCCAGGATCTCGACGACCGCATCCTGCACCTGGAGCGGCTGCGCGACAACCTCGCCGGCTGCATCGGCTGCGGCTGCCTGAGCCTGAAGACCTGCGCGCTGTCCAACCCCGGCGACGTACTCGCCGACCAGGGACCCGGCGCCGTGCGGCTGTAAGAAATCGAACGCCTGTGCGATAGACTCGCGATCATGGAGCTGGCCCTCCAAAGCGCACTGTTCGACCCCGCCGAACGCCGCGATCTCGGCAACGGCGCGTGGGTCGAGGTGCGCTCCGGTTGGCTCACCGACGCCGACGGGCTGTTCGCAGAACTCCACGACGGCATCCCGTGGCGCGCCGAACGCAGGCACATGTACGAGCGCGTGCTCGACGTGCCACGTCTGGTCAGCTTCCACCACCTCGTCGACGAGCCGGCCCCGCACCCACGGCTCAAGCAGATGCGCCGACGGCTCAACGACACCTACGGAGGCGAGCTTGGCGAGCCGTTCACCACCGCAGGTCTATGCCTTTACCGCGACGGCAACGACAGCGTCGCATGGCACGGCGACAAGATCGGCCGCAGCAATACCGAAGACACCATGATCGCCATCGTGAGCCTCGGCGCCACAAGGGTTTTCGCGTTACGCCCGAAGGGCGGTGGCAAGTCGCTGCGGATCGCGCACCATCACGGCGACCTGTTGGTGATGGGCGGCTCGTGCCAGCGCACCTGGGAGCACTCGATCCCGAAGACGACGCGACCGGTCGGCCCGCGGATCAGCATCCAGTTCCGCCCGCACGACGTTCGCTAGCTTTTCACCGCCGCGACGGCCGCCGTCAGCAGGTCACGCGCTCGCTGCGTGTTGACCGGCGTGACGGTCTTGTCGGGCAGTACCAACGGGTTGGCCGTGACGATCACCAGGAAGGGGCCGAAGCTCGCGACGTAGTTGTAGAGCTCGCCGGCGCGTGGTTTTCCGTCGACGGTCGTCTGCAGCACCCGACGAGTGCCCAGCGTGTGCACACCACTGATCTGCGGCGCCTCGACCACCTCCACGAGACCGCGCACCCCCGGCCCGGTGAACCCGACCTTCTGGCAGTTCTGCGACGGGTCGCTGCGCGGCACGGCCTCCGACGTTTCGACGGCGATCGCGATGAACCGATTCCCCTCGCCCTCAGCGGTCGTGGCGGCCATGTTGCCTTTCACCCCCGACGGCACCAGCTGCTGGCTGGCGGCCTTCCCGCAGTCGGCGGGGTCGAACGTCATCCCGGGCGGCAATGTCTGCGGGCCGAGCAGCCGCGGATCGATGCCCGTCGGTCCCACGCTGGTCACCTTGAAGTCCGACCCGAAGCTGGACTTCACGTTCGCCACGTGCGCGATGTCGGCGTGCGACAAGTCCGGTTCTGCGGATTGTCCGGTCCCGCAAGCGGCCAACACGGCTGCGCACGCAACGGCGAGCATCGCCTTTGGGTTCGACATCGCTGCCAATGTACCCGCAAGACACCGCTCAGCCGCGTAACGCCGACACCGTTTTGACCAGCAAATCAGCCGCGAAACCCTGTCCGAGTGGAGGATTCGGCGAGCCAGGATCGCTGACCACCGTGACGAACGCGACGTAGTCGCCGAGATAGGCGATGAAGGTGTCCGCGTGCGAATGGGTTTCGGTGCCGCCCTCGACAACTGTGGTCGTCGTGGTCGACAGGCCGACGGTCGCTGAGCCGTCGACCGCGGGCGCCGCCACGAATGCCACGGCTCCGCTCGTGTGCCCGGCCGACACCGACCACTGGCCGCAGTCATCGATCAGCGACGGATCGAGCGTCGCCGTTGAGCCAGCGATCACCGCGTAGACGATCCCTCCGGCACCCGACGCCGACCATCCCCGCGTCGTCGTCGCGCCGGCGGCGGGGTCGGCGAGCGCCCCGCACCGCGGCGGGTCGGCGGCCCAATCGGGACCCAGGCCCCAGAATGCGACCGGTGCGGCCATGCCGGTCAGCGGCGCCACCTCGTAGCCACTCGGCAGTTCCGCACGCTCCCGTTCGATCCGCGCGGGATTCACCGAAGCCGACGAGACCGTCGTCGACGGCGCGGGTGACGGCGACGTGCCACAGGCGGCAACGCCGAGACACAGCGCCACGAGCGGGGCAAATAGCCGCACGCCCGTTAATACCACAGAGATTGCTTAGAAAACCCCTGCAACGAACCGTGTCCGGCGAGCGATGAAACGAGTACCAGGCAAACAACAGAACGGAGACTGTCATGCGCACAGGCTGGGGTGTGGCAGCAACGATAACGGCCGCGGGCGTCATGCTCGCGCCGGCAGGACTCGCGACGGCAGAGCCCACTCAGGGCGCCAACGCCTACCAAACGATCGGCGTGCTGGAGGACGAGGGCTACGACGTCATCATCGACCGTGTCGGAAATGCGCCCCTCAATCAGTGCATCGTCACGAGCGTGCGCAACCCACAGACGCAGACCAGGACGTTCTGGGTCGATGAGGGCAAGCATCGTCGGCTCATCACCGTTGTGGTCAACCGAACGATCAACGTGACGCTGAACTGCGACTTCTGAGCCTAGGCTTGGGTCATGCGAGCGGCACTAGGTGCGGCCGCGCTCGCGTTAGCATTCACGCCGACGGCCGTCGCGACGGCTCAGCCCACCACTTCGGGGGAGGCCGAGCAGACAATCTCGCGGTTGGAATCAGAGGGCTACGACGTGATTGTCGATCGGGTCGGCAGCGGTGATCTCTCGCAATGCGAGGTGACCGGCGTCCGGCATCCCTAGACCCTGACGCAGACAATTGTCGGAGGGCACGACCACAATCGTGAGGTCGTCACTGTCGTCGTCAGCAAGACGGTTCATGTGTCGCTCGACTGCGGCGGCTGAGCTTGCTGCGCGCCGTTTTGAGGTGCGGCCGCCCCGAATTCATCTAGCCGATCAAAGTAACAACCGGTAGTCGGCCGCGCCGCATCGAGTTGTGGAATCAAACTGCGCTACTACGAGTTTGACCAATCAGACCGCGGTGACCAGAGGGGAAGCCGTCGGTCTTAAGGAGCAAACGTGAAGGCACCACAAGTAAATCGCTTGACCTTTGCCACCGTTGCGGGAGGAGTTCTCATCGGGCTGGTCCTCGGATTTCCAGGGAGCGCACAGGCCGCGCCGTCGGGCATCGGGTCCGCACAGGACGCCGTGCACGAGCTAGAAAACAACGGCTTCAGGGTCGTCCTCAACAAAATGGGTAGCGGGCCGCTCGATCACTGCCCGGTCGACTCAGTCCGGCCGGGCGAAACCGTCACCCGCCCCGTTCAAAGCGGCGGCGAGTTCGTTGACCAAATCGTCTATGAAACCGTGTATTTGACGGCCAAGTGCTGACGGGCGGCCAGCTTGGTCGCGAGTGGAATTTGCGGTCGCTTCAGCGATCGATGTAGAGGTCGCCGGGAACGCGGAGATTTCCACCTCCTGCGCGACGATTTCGCATGCGCCCGTTGTTTGCCGACCGTAGGCTACGCCCGAGATTTCTACTCGACAGGAGACCCAATGACACGCTCACTTCGGGCCGGCGTTATTGCCGTTGCGGCGATAGCCGTCGGCATCGGACTGTCCGGTTGCGGATCGGACACCAAGTCCGAACCGTCCACCTCCAAGGAGACGTCGGCCGAATCGTCGAAAACCACTACCGGTAAGGTCGCACCGACGACGGAACAGGCCGCGGGACAAAACAAGACGATCGTCGACTACATCAAGGAAAACGGCATCGTCGAAACGCCGGTGCACCGCGGTGATCCCGGCTCCCCGACGATCAATTTGCCGTTCCCACCCGGATGGGAGGACGCCGGAGATCGTACGCCGGAGTGGGCGTACGGCGCGATTCTGCTCAGCGATCCGGCAGTGGCCCAGGATCCGCCCACTGTCATTTCGCTGGTGTCCAAGCTGGCGGGCAACGTCGATCCGGCCAAGATCCTGGAATTTGCGCCGGGTGAGATCAAGAACCTGCCCGGTTACGACGGCGCCACCGAAGGCAGCCCGAGCACGCTTGGCGGGTTCGACGCGACGCAGATCGGCGGCACGTACACGAAGGACGGCGCCAAGCGCGCCATCGCTCAGAAGACCGTGGTGATCCCGGGTCAGGACGGGCTTTATGTGCTGCAGCTCAATGCCGACGGCACCGAGGATCAGATGCCGGCGTTGATGGACGCGACGGGCGTCATCGACGAGCAGACCACGATTACGCCGTAGCGCGATGGCACGTCGCAAGTGTGACGCACCCTAGTCACGCCCGCGAAATCGCCGAAGCTTCCGCGATCTGCTCGGGAGTCGGACGCACTCCGGTGTAGCGCTCGAACTGCTCGGCCGCCTGCAGCGCGATCACCTCGGCACCGGTGATCACCTTGACACCCGCTGCGCGCGCCGCCTTGATCAGCGGAGTCTCCGACGGCAGGGCCACCACGTCGAAAACGGTGTCCGCCTTGGCGATTGCCGCCTCGCCGTACGCCGCCTCGCTCTCTTCAGGACCGCCTGCCATCCCGATCGGCGTGACGTTGACTATGATCGGCGCCGCAAGGTCGCCGACGTCAGGCGCATACTCATAGCCCAGCCGGTCAGCCAGCGCACGCCCTGTTTCAGGGTTGCGTGCGACGATGATGCCGGTGTGAAAGCCGTTGCCCTGGAAGGCGGCGGCGACCGCGCTGGCCATACCACCGCTGCCGCGGATCAACACGGCGTCGTCTGGATCCAAGCCATGTTCGTCGATAAGTCGTTGTACCGCAATGTAATCGGTGTTCGACGCGGTCAGGTAGCCATCGTCGTTCACGATCGTGTTGACCGAGTGGATGGCCCGCGCGGACGGCTCGACCTTGTCGACGAGGCGAATCACGGCCTCCTTGAACGGCATCGACACCGAGCATCCTCGGATGCCTAGCGCACGCACACCGCCGATGGCTGCGGCGATGTCGGTGGTGGTGAATGCCTTGTAGATGAAGTCAAGGCCGAGTTGGTCGTACAGGTAGTTATGGAACCTGGTGCCGATATTGCTAGGCCGGCCCGCCAGCGAGATGCACAGGCGAGTGTCCTTGTTTAAAGCTGGGCGCATCAGCCGACGACCCTGACAACTTGGTTGGTCATATCGCGAATCTGTTTGGTCAGCTCAGGCGAGAAGGGCGGGTCGGGAACGTCGATGACGGTGGTCACAACGCCGAGGTCGTCGCGGTGCCATTCCGCGCCGAGCAGATCGAGAATTGCGCGCATCGGGTAGTTCTCTGTCAGCACCCGCGCCGTAAAGCGTTGGACGCCATGGTAATGCGCTGCCACCGCGAGAGCGCCCATGAGAAACGTGCCGATACCGCGACCCTGGTAGGCGTCAGCGACGATGAAGGCGATCTCGGCAACGGCAGGGTCGACCTCATCGCGGACGAAGCGCGCATCGGCCACAACGGGTCCGTCGAAGCCGTCGGTCATCACCCAGACGAAGTGGTGGACGTAGTCCACCTCGAACAGGTATCTCATCATTGATTCGGTGGGGGTCCGCGGGGTCTGGAATCGGCGGTACAGCGTCTCACTGGAGAACTCGACGGGGCCGTTCGTGGTCCGTTCGTTGTCACCGGGCAACACGGGCCGCAGGTGCAGCTGGGTGCCGTCGCGCATGCGCACCGGAATCGGTGTGAGAAATGCGGCGAGGCGCTGACGCCCTATGCGCAGGAGCTTCTCGAGCATGCCTGGCAGCTCGAGCATCGTCGCGAACGCCTCTCGGCCGCCGAGCCAGCCCGACAACGGTTCCTTCGCGATCACGGTCGCCGTGCGCGGCCCGTCCCGGAGCAAAGCGATCTCGCCGACGATCATTCCGGGTCGTGACTCCGCCGCGGTGTCGTGCCCGTCGAGGCCGGTGTGCGTGACCTCGGCGCTGCCGGATCCGATGATCAAGAAGGAAACTGCAAGCTCGCCCTGCTGCATGAGCACTTGCCCGGACGCCGCGGTGAGCGGCCGCAATTGCGCCGAGAGCGGGACCAAAGTTTCGACTGGGAAGCCGGCGAAGACATCCAGTGCGGCTAGCGCTTCGGCGCTGACCGCAGTCACCGCGGCCACGTGTCCCGCTCGATCTGCGGCGCCGTCGTTACTTCCGCAACCTTGAGCTACCCCTCCGATGTCACGAGGCTACGGCTGCACGTCGCGACGGGCAACCAGGGAAGCCGCCCTGCGTAGGGTGCACCGGATTTAGCGTTAGCCAATTTTGCACGGTGATCTTGTGTATCGACGCTCGCGAAGGAGGTTCTGGGGGACCATGCGGTCCGATCCTCAGGCACGATCGCCGGTCAACTGAGACGGTCGCGCTTAGCCGATGGCGGCACCGGAAGAGATATGTCTGGGTGCACTGCTTATTCCCTCCCTTGTCGCGTAATCGTGGGGGGAATCTGTGGCATTGTGATCAGTAGCGCGCATGAATTGGGTCACAAGCCGGAGCAGGCGCGAAATGGCTAAGCAAGATCGCGCTCGCCCAGACCTGATACGGGCATTTCTTTGTCGAGCACAACCGCGGACATCATGTGCGCGTTGCCATGCCGGAAGACCTCGCCAGCTCGCGAATGGGAGATAGCCGTCTACTCATTCATTGCAAGGTCAGACCGGCAGTCTGCGGTCTGCCTGGTCGTTAGAACAGAGGCGCTTGACGTGCAGGGGTAAGTCTCCATGGAAGAATGATGTGCTGAACGCGTGCTTGATGACGGACCAGTGCATCCGTCACATAGCTGGAACAGCGATACGGTGATCGCGAACGTCTTCCTGTTTTATCTTCAACGGCACTCTGACCATCATGTGCACCCTGTGCGCCGGAATCTAGCTCTATGCCATGCCGATCAAGCACCTCAACTTCTGGCTGGTTACGCCACCATGATGGGTGGCCATTTCCCCCTGTTGTGGCGTCGCGCCAGGAACCCGCGCGTACTCGACCACTACCGCGCCGAGATCCATTCGGGAGCGCTGAGCCTACGGCACGAGAAGCGGCTGCTGGAAAGATATTCTGCAGCGATAAGTGATAGGGCGCCCACGACGTCCAAATCCTTTGCGAGAACGAATTATTGATGAAGCAGGCCTGATTTCATCGAAGAATCAACGACTCGAGCCAAACGGCCCCTGGTCTCAACCCCGAGCTAGCTTGTGATGCAGCGACGCGGACGTCAAAGTATTGCCTCGTCGCACGCGAAACCGGTCTGGTCTGTGGCGGCATATGCACCGAAGCACATTGAGAGTTGCGCTTTCGTCATCGCATGAACATCCGCTCGGAGCCGGTGCCTACGCGGGCGCCGGCATGGTCCGTTGTTGTACCCGCTGCGGGTGCGCTTGCTTTACGCTGGGCGCTAATAGCGACGAGCAGAGGAGACGCAGTTGGCGTGGTTTCTCGCCCTTCAGGGCCCGGCCCACATGGCCCATCAGTCGTCGGTCTACGAGCTTCAAGACTCGGTGGATGTGGAGAAGATTGCGCGAGAGCTGGTCAGTTCGGCAACGCTGGACCGAGTCGTTCCTATTCCTGCCATGTTGCCGCAAAACACTCGCCGACAGCAGAAAGTGACGCTATACGTCCGGCCGGCCGCCTGGGGCATGTGGACCTTCTACCAGTTGTCGGAAGAAGACCGACGTCAGCTGATGAAGGAAAACCCGGTGCTCAATGCGCTTTCTCAAGCAGCACAGCAGCGAGGGCAGACGGGCGGACCGATGAATCCGCTCACGGGTCAAGTGAATGCCGGCAGCGTCGGCTCCCTGGGTCCCCGCCCCTAGGCTGGCGGCCGCATGTAGCTCTTCGTCCCTGCACGGACTGCGGTTTCGCGCCGAGAGTCTCTTCACCTGGCGTTGAGGCGGACACGCCACTTGCAGCACGACTTGGCAACAGTTTCTTCACTATTCAATCGCGCGAGGGTCATAACTACCGGTGACATGCGAGCGTTGGGAGGTGAGAGCACATTTCCTTGCTACTGCTGCGGTGGTATCAACGTTGACAATGCTGAATACGGCCATCTGCATTCCTTTGGCCGTTGCTGCACCGTGCCCCGACATCGAGGTGGTGTTCGCCCGCGGCACCGGTGAGCAAGCTGGTGTTGGCTGGGTTGGACAGTCATTCGTCGATTCACTGCGGTCGAAAGTCGGCGGAAGGTCGGTCGGGGTGTATGCGGTCAACTACCCTGCCAACTACGATTTCTCCAAGTCCGCGTCGGCCGGTGCTGCCGACGCGAGCGCTCATGTCCAGTACATGGCTGCGAACTGTCCTGCTACCAGGATGGTGCTCGGCGGAATGTCTCAGGGTTCGGGCGTTATCGATCTCATTACGATGAGCCAACGAACGGTCTGGTTCTTCACGCCCGTGCCGATGCCGCCAGAGGTGGCTGACCACGTTGCGTCAGTCGCCGTCTTTGCAAATCCATCGCGTACTTATGCGGGCCTTGGGCCCCTCGCCGCGATCAGCCCTCTGTACGGCCCTAAGGCCATCGACTTGTGCGCCACCGGCGATCCGGTCTGCTCCAATGGCACTAACCTCTTTGCGCACTTTATGTATCCCTTTAACGGAATGGTCAGCCAAGCGGCTACTTTCGCCACGAGCCGGCTGTAGGCAAAGTTCCCGAAAGCCTTCGTTCAGAGGCTTGGGCTTTCTCGGCTCAGCTCTCGATGTATCCGGCAAGCTCGGACGGTCCGTAGCTGACGTCGGCGATCGCCACGTTGGTGGGTGAACGCGACGCCGTTGACAGCAGGCTCAGCGCCGCGCGGATGAACTAGGTCTGCGGCGGGCCGCAATTCACGCAGCCCGGCAAGCACATCCCGTGGTGGCGGGGAAGCGTAGAGCGCCGCCCGGCAGGTGCAGGACCACGTGCTGGTAGCCGGAGGAGTTCGACTCGTAGCCATGTGACAGAAGCACCGTCGGCGACGCCACTCGACACGCTGCAGAGAATCACAACCGGCGCGGTACTAACACTTGCGCCGTGAACATGCCAGCGAATTATGTGTCGCGCCCGCGTTTTTGGGTAATCGGCCCACGATTCGAATATAGTTTCGCTCAGTAACCGTGCCATTTGCTGCTGCGAACTGTTACCGGGTCGTTGCGTCTGTAGGAAATAATTGACGAGCGAGCAGCTTACGAGGGGTTGGAGATCAAGTGTTGTCTGACCGACAGACACGTGTGCGGACTGACCGGGAATCGGCAACGCGTCCGGCATGGAAGGACCGGAAGAAGTATCTCTGGTTACTCGGGTTGATCATTCCGGCCCTTGTCGTGACGTCTTGGCTCGCGGTTAAGG
>Ga0114129_10012625_pt1 | contig 12026 bp, 11 predicted proteins | sample RhiMetdeltSRZDD1_FD_80071 | JGI IMG/M metagenome (GOLD analysis project Ga0114129, IMG submission 80071) | Populus rhizosphere microbial communities from Tennessee, USA - Rhizosphere MetaG P. deltoides SRZDD1 (version 2) (version 2) | ecosystem: Host-associated > Plants > Roots > Rhizosphere >... | reverse complement strand
TGCTGGCTGACGCTCCCGGAAGCGGTCGCCGATCCGCACTGCCCGCCGTGGACCCGCCGGGCGCTGCGCAAGGCCGAACGGCTACGCATCGACGATCGTCTTTGATTGACGAGGGCGTACTCGGCCTACCCCGAACGGTGACAACGAATCCGCCAGGTCGAGTTGCTGATCAGACACGCATCGTGTCGGGTAGGTGGACGCCGGATCCGCCCATGACGTGCTGCGATATCAGCAGGCACGAACTGCGGCATCAGCAGCACGAACGAAGGGGCGCGACAGGTGGACGGCGTGGGAGTTGGCGGACTGGTCGCAGCGGCCGGTGCGGCGGCGCTCGTCCTGGCCCTCGTTCGCGGCGTCGTGCGTGGTACGCGCCCAGCGAAGGAGCCGCGGCCGGTGCCGATCGGCGACACCCGGATGCTGGACGGGGACTGGCTGACCGCCGGTGCCCGGCGCTACGAGGCGCTCCTACCGCAAATCGGTCCCTCGGCCGATGCGGCCATGGCGGCCGGCATCACCCGCCAGCGCTGTGGCGATCCGGCCGCGGCGCTGTTCTTTTACCAGAAGGCGATCGATCTGCTGCACGCCGACTACATCCTGCACGACATCGGCGAGCACAGCCCGACCCCGGCCGACCAGGCGCCGATCGACCGGTTCCTGGGCGTACTGGCCCTCATCCGCGAGCAGCGCCCGGGCGCGCCGATCACGGCATCGGTGCTCGAAGTGACGCACCGGCTGCGCACGATCACCACGGCGTGCAAGGACGCCGGGCTCGACCCCACCCGCTACCTCGACGCGCTGGACCGGCTGGAAAGCATCGCCCCCGACATCGACGTCAGCGGCATCTACTGGCGCTACCCGGCCAGCCCCGACGAGAACGAGGCGTGCTCATAGCGGACGCCTCACAGCCGGTGCAGATCGAAGACGTGCAGACAGGCTCTCGCCGGTACCGGTCGACCACCACAGGAAGCCGCTACTCGTACTGCTCCTTGGGCGGCGGGATCGAGCGCCACGAACTCACCGCGATGAACGGGATGATCTCGCCGTTGACCGCATCGGTGACGCGCTGGTCGCTGTAGACGCCTTCGACCTCGACCCAGGAGTCGTCGGCCAGCCCGGCCGGGCCGGACCCGGCGAAGCCGACCTTGATCGGGCGGGCGTCGGCGGCGCAGCACGACAGGATCATCCGGGCCAAAACCTGCCGGCCGTCCGATCCGGTGGCCAAGAAGCCGGTCAGGCGGACCCGGCGATCGCCGAGGGACTGTCCTTTGTCGAAGACCGCGCGGGAGGCGTAGTCGAGCATCGTGATCGGCAAGACGTCGTCGCCGGACGGCAGTGGCGGGAAATCCGACTCGGCAGCCGTGGACAGCGCGGTGCCGGACTGCCCGGCCGCGAAGGCGCCCATCGCGGGCGGCGCGACCAGAAGCAGGCCGAGCACCGGCGCGATGATCATCCAGCCGATCCTCGGCTCGCGGTGCGGCTTCCCGTCACCGTGATCGTGCCCGTCATCGCGCCCGTGCTCGTCGCCGTGCGAGCTGCGGAACTCGTGCCACAGCGTCATGAGCGCGGCGATGATGAGCAAAGCGCCCGCGGCGATGAGGAAGGGCCGCAGCCCTGCCTTCACATAGCGCAGGTACAGATCGCCGATGCTCGTACGCAGCACCGCGCCGCCGAGCAGCAGCATGACGACCGCCTGGGCCTGCCGGTTCACAGGAACGCCACCCCCAGCCCGCCCGCGACCGCGACCGCGGCGACGAAGGTCGTGGGCGCGAACCGGACCGCGAACCGCCGACCGAACACACCGGCCTGCATCGATATCAGCTTGAGGTCGACCATCGGGCCGACGACGAGGAAGGCGAGCCGGGCGGTCAGCGAGAACTGCGACAGCGACGCGGCGACGAAGGCATCCGCCTCGGAACAGATGGACAGCAGTACGGCCAGCAACCCGAGGGCGATCACCGACAGCACCGGCCGGGCGGCGACGAGCAGCAGCCACTTCTCGGGGACGAAGACGTTGATGGTGGCCGCCGCGGCGGCGCCGAGGGCGAGGTAGCCGCCGGCGTGGATGATGTCGTGACGGAACGAGGCCCAGAACGCCGGGCCCTTGGGTAGGCCGTCCAGCTCGGGCCGGTGCGGCAGCTTGATCCACTCTGTCTTGCCCAGGCGCAGCCACAGCCAGCCCATGACCGTCGCGACGATGAGGCTGCCGATCGCGCGCAGCACCACCATCTGCGGCTGGCCCGGAAACGCGACCGCGGTGGCGGTCAGGACGATCGGGTTCACGGCCGGCGCGGCGAGCAGAAAGGCCAGCGCCGCCGCCGGGGTGACACCGCGGCGCATCAGCGATCCCGCGATCGGCACCGAACCGCATTCGCAGCCGGGTAGCACCACGCCCGCGCAGCTGGCGACCGGTACGGCCAGCGCCGGATGGCGGGGCAGCGCCCGCGCCCAGAAGCTGCGGGGTACGAACACCGCGATGACCGCCGACAGCGCCACGCCGAAGACGAGAAACGGCGTCGCTTGCACCATCACCGACACGAACACCGTCGTCCACGTGCTGATGCGCTGCCCCGAAAGCAGATCGGCGATCCGTTCCCGGAACACGACCACGGCGACCAGGACGGCGGCGAGCACCTCGACCGAGCCGATGCGGTGGCGGCCGGGTACCGGCGGTGCGTGCGGGCCGGCCGGCCGCGGCGGGGAAACGGTGGTCACGCCCGTACGGTACCGGGTGGACCGGCCGAGGTCCGCGTACGCACCCTTTGGGCAAATCGGCCCGCCATCCGATCCGGCCCGGTTACGTTGACGAAATGGCCGACATCGGACACAGCCACGGGACCGGCCGCACCCCACCGGCACCGCACCAGGTACGCCAGGCGGTGGCGGCCATCATCGTTCCGATGATCGTGGCGACCGTCGCCGGACTGATCATCTTCTGGCCTCGGCAGGCCGGCCCGGCACTGACCGATGACGACCTGGCCGTGACGGCGCCACCGCGCTCGCGGCGTGGATCGTGGCGCTGTCGCATCGCGCATCGTGAGCGGCCCGTGAGCGCCTCTTGAACCCGTTCCACTGTTGGGGTTATAATGGGGTTATCTCATAACCCCTAGGAGACCGATGATCATGCCGAAGATCAACGTGTACCTCCCCGACGAGCTGGCCGAGGCGGTCAAGGAGGCCAACATCCCCGTCTCCACGATCTGCCAGCGCGCCCTCGAACAGGCGGTACGCCGAGTCACCGCGATCGAGGAGACGCTGCGCACCGACGACGCGAGCGGCTTCGAGCACGTCAAGTTCACCGGCCGGATGCGGGTGCTGATGGCGATGGCCGTCGACGCCGCGCGGGACGAGGGTCGGCCGGTGGGCACCGAACACCTGCTGAGCGCCCTGATCGACGAGGGCGACGGCCTCGGTTTGCGCGTACTGCGGTCCATGGAGATCGAGCCGCAGGACCTCGCCAACGCGCTGTCCGGCCGGCGCAGCGACGCCACCGGCACCGGCTTCACCCCGCAGGCGCAAGACGCCATGCGCCTGACCGCGGCCGAGTCCACCGCGCTCGGCAACCCCTACATCGGAACCGAACACCTCCTGCTCGGCCTCATCGCCGAGCCGGACGGAACCGCCGGGCAGGTCCTACGCGGTGCGGGCGCGGAACTGCGCCTGGCCCGCCGCGCCGTGAAGGCGGCACTGGTGGGCTGGTTCGCCCACCGGGAGGCGGTTCCCCCCACCGACATGATGGCCGCCCTCGCCGAAACCGTCCGCGTCCAGCTGGCACCGATCCTCGAACGCCTCGACCGGCTCGAACAGCGCGCTACCGCTTGATCCAGGCCGCGGCCTCGGCCACTACTCGCTCCAGCCGTTGCGGGGCAAGGAATTGCGAGAAGTGGCCGAGGACCGGGCCGGCGTCAAGACCCAGCTCGGCGTGGCCGAGCAGGTAGTTGCGCAGCTTGTCCTCGACGGTCAGCGGATAGGGCACGCCCCGCGGCCGCCCGAACCGGTGCATCCACCGCAGCCATGGCAGGCACAGGCAGCGTCCCCCCGCGCGGCGGACCTTCTCGTGCAGGTAGCCCTCCTCGCCGCCGAAGCCGCGAAACCCTGGATGAAATCCCGGCCACGCCGCGGCCATGCTGCTGAACACGCCCAGGCCCTGCATCGGGATCTCGAACGGCTCGCCGTCACGGTCGCGGCCGCGCGGATCGGTCGCCCAGATGCCCCACATCTGGTCGCGCCAGACCGGATCGAAGTGGGTCGACACCAACGCGCCGTCGTCGTACACCAGCGGGCCTTGCAGGAGGTCCACCGAGTCCGGGTACTCACGGTGGTAGCGCTTGAGCCGGGCGATCACGCCCGCCTCGAACAGCACGTGCGAATCGCAGCACAGGACCGCCGCGCCACTGGCCTTGGCGAAGACCAGATCCTTGGCGTACGCCGTCCCGACCGCATCCTCGGCGAGAACGTAGGTACCGCGAACCCAGTCCTGAACGAACTCCCGGGTGGACGCACAGCCGTAGTTGTCCACGACCAGCAGCTCGGTGTCGTCGAGATCGTGGTAGAGACGCAGGGCCTGAATCGTGAAGTACACGCCGTCGAAGTCGTCGTAGGTCGCCATCCCGATGGTCAGCTCCGGCCGGGTACGCATCAGCGCCGGTGCCCCGACTCGTTCCGGCTGTGCTCCTTCGTCAGCTTCTTCGGGCAGGCTGGCTTCGGGCTGCGCGTCTTTGCGCGGCCAGGCGCCCGCAACCACGGCCGCTACGCCGGCCACGACGACGATCTGCTGCACCGGCGTGATCGTGGTCAGCCACGGCAGGATGCTCGGGCCGGCGTACGGGCGGCCCTCCCAGAGCACGATGCCGGCCGGGATCGCGAGCCCGGCCGCGCGTACGACGGTCGAAACAGCGGCCGAATCGAGCCCGGTACGCACCGCCACGCCACACATGAGCAGCAACAGGCACAGCGCCACACCGGCCGACGCCCACGCCGATCCGCCGATGAGCAGACCGGCCGCCACAGCGATCTCGGCGAGCGTGACCGCAGCGGCCACGGGGTCGACGGCCCGAGTGGGTACGCCCCAGCCGAGCAGCGCCCGCCGGATCCCCAGTGGACGGATGAGCGCAGCGATCCCGGCGGCCGCGAACGGCAGCGCCAGGATCAGCCGCGCGACCGGCAGAACGGACTCCACCGGCGTCTTACGGTTCGCGGTTGCGCGACCACCGCCGTATCGCCCGGCGCTGCTTGGCCTCGGTACGCCACTGAGCGATCCACTCAGCGATGTGCACGACCGCCAGCAGTACGCCGAACAACCCGGCCAGAAGCAGCATGCCACCGGCGCAGTTGAAGTCGCCGAAGACCGCGAAGATCGCCGCGATGATCGGCGTACCGGCCGACAGGCGGGCGACCCAGTCCTTGAGGACCCGCACCACCGAGCCGTCCCACCACAAGATCACCGATAGCGGGATGACGGTGAGGGCCGCGAACGCCAGGCTCAGACCGGTGGCCACCAGCGAGACACGCAGGTAGCCGCCGCACGCCCAGACGAAGATCGTGACGGCGGCACCGGCGAGCAACAGCAGCCCCAGCAACAGAACGGACACACCGAGGAAGCCGAGATCCGGGCGCGGTGCCGGAGTCGTGGTGGTCGTCGTCGGCGCCGGAGTCGTGGTCGTCGTCGTGGTGGTCGTCGTTGTCGTGGTTGTGGTCGGCGCCGGAGTCGTTGTCGTCGTTGTGGTAGTCGGCTTCGGCGTCGTTGTCGTGGTTGTGGTCGGCGCCGGAGTCGTTGTCGTCGTTGTGGTAGTCGGCTTCGGCGTCGTCGTCGTGGTGGTCGTGGTCGTCGGCGCCGGAGTCGTGGTTGTCGTCGTTGTGGTCGGCGCCGGAGTCGTCGTGGTCGTGGTCGTCGTGGGCTTCGGCGTCGTCGTGGTGGTCGTGGTGGTCGTCGGCGCGGGCGTGGTCGTCGTGGTCGAGGCGACCTCGTCGCCGGTGAACTCCAGCGCCAGCGTGCCCGTCTCCGGTGAGCCGTACATCTGGACGTTGCTGACGCCGTTGGCCCAGTAGCCGTTGGTGGGTACGCCGTCATAACCGGACTTCGGGAAGACCTCGATCAGCCAGACCCCGCTGGCCGACGTGATCGCGTCCACCGACCAGCACGCCTGCAAGCCGTCGAACGGTGCCGCCGGATCGCCCCAGGCGGGCATCGGCGCCATCGGCCCGAACTCCATGCCCGTCGGCATGGGGAGGCGTACGCCGGCCGGCGACACGAGAACGTAGTCGAAATCGTTGCGCTGCGCACCAACGAGCAGGACGCACAGCCGCCCGGCGTGGAAGTCGCCGGCGGACGACGAGTAGCCGATGTCCCAGCGCCACTCGTCGGGCAGCGCCGCCGCGTCCTGCCCGTAGCCAGGCTCGCCGGATCCGGGCGCGTCTACGGTCGACTGGTCGACCAACTCACACCAGTACTGCGCGAGCGGTAGAGGGTCGTCTCGATCCGGCAACGTTGCCGGGTGAGGAACCATGAACCCGGCCGGAACCGGGCCGTGGTGGGCGTACGCCCTGATTGCCGTCATACCCGGATCTCCGTCCGGTGAGCCATGTTGGGGCGTCAATGTATCCAGGCGCCGCGCCGACGGTCGAGATCGGACAGATGCCGAGGTGACCTAGGTCACCCGTTCGGTACCCCAAAAGAGTTACCCAGGCGGCTACTTCACCCACCTTCAGCGGTTGACGGCATGAGGAAGGCGCGCTCGCCACAATCATCGACGCGTACCTTTCTAGAAACCTGTCGATCTCCCCAAAGAATGTGAGCCGCTATGACGTCTGACGACTACCTCCCCGACCGGCCGGACGGACGGCTGGTCGACTACGAGACCGCGAACGTCGTCACCCCGATGATCCACCCGCCCCAGCCCCGCCTGGTGGTCAAAGGCTTCAAACCCCGCCCCGGCATGGAGGTCAGCCTCGTGCCGGTGAACTACATCCAGCAGCCGGAGTACTGGGAGATCCACGTGCTGGGCTCCCTGGGCCTATCCGTCGACCCCGGCGAGACACCGGAGCCCACCCCGCTGCCGGCCGAACCGCCACCCGTGGCCGCCCAGATCCCGGCCGAAGGTACGCCCTACACGGCCGAACTGGATCTGGAGGGCTGCACCGGCACCGCCGGCATCGAGGTCGTCGGGTCCAACCAGACCGAGCGGATCGCTGTACCCGGACCCGCTCCCACGGAGGAATGATCGCCGTGCCCAATTCCGGACAACCGAACGTCGGCTACGGGGACGAAGGCGACGCGGTTCGCGAGGCTCAGCGTGCGCTGCGGCGTACGCCCAACCTCTCGCTCGTCGTCGACGGCGTCTTCGGCTCGAAGACCGAGGAGGCGACCAAGCAGTTCCAGACCTCGGTCGGCCTGATCGCGACCGGGGTCGTGGACCCGCCGACGTGGGAAGCCCTGCCCTACGGCGGCGCCATGCCGGTGCTGTCCGAAGGCTCGACCGGCGAAGCGGTACGCAGCCTCCAGACGATCCTCACCAAGGGCGCGTACGGCCTGTGGGACACGACACCGCTGGGCGTCGACGGCATCTTCGGCCCCAACACCGCCGCCTCCGTGCGGGCGTTGCAGACCTGGGCCCGCATCACTGTCGACGGCGTCGTCGGCCAGCAGACGTGGGATGCGTGCGGATCGCTGGAGTTCGTCGTCGGGTTGCAGCACGCGGTGGGCGTACAACCGGCGTGAATTGGATATCGTCGCGCGGTGCGATTGCTGGCGAGTGGGCGTACCGCTGACGTTTTCGACCTGGGCGACGGCACGGTGCTGCGCCGGTTCCGCGAGGACTGGCCGACCGAGCGCGAGGCGGCGACGATGGCCTACGTGGCCGGGTTCGGCTACCCGGTGCCGGAAGTCCTGAGCGCGAACGGAGCGGACCTGGTGATGCGCCGGGTCGACGGGCCGACCATGGTGGTGGCCATGGCGGCCGGCACGCTCGGGCTCGACGAGGGGCAGCGCCTGCTGGCGGATCTGCACTCCCGCCTGCACGCGCTGCCGCCTCGGCTGGGTACGCAGCCCGGCGACCGCATCCTGCACCTGGACCTGCATCCGGAGAACGTGCTGCTGAGCCCGGACGGACCGGTCGTCATCGACTGGTCGAACGCGACCGAGGGACCGCCCGGCTATGACATCGCGGTGACCGCCCTCATCTACGCCGAGGTGGCGGCCGACCCCGACCACCCCTACGCCGCCGTCGCGGCACCGGCGCTGCACGCCTTTCTCCGGTACGCCGGCCGCCCCGAGCCGGACATGATCGAACGAGCGCTCGCGCTGCGGTCGGCGAATCCGACCTTAAGCGCGCAGGAGAAGGTAAGGCTCCCGGATGCCGCAAAACTGATTCGCGACAGTCGGATTCCGTCACCATAGAGAGTGATGAATCTCAAGACTGTCCATGTGTACAGTGCAACGTGCGCCACACGGAGGGGCATCCGCGATCTGGGTGAAAGCCCTGGTCGCCCCACGTAGCGTCCCGGCTTTTCGGCGGCCACCGAGCCGCGCCGAGATGAGGTGGAGATGCCCACATCCGTACCTAGAATCGTGCTTGCCGGAGTTGGCGGCGACGCCCACTCCGTCGGTTTGACGCTGCTATACCGCGCCTTGCACCGCAAGGGGTATGACGTCGACTTCCTGGGCATCCAGGCGCCGCTGGCCGAAATCGTGCTGGCCGCCCGGCACGCCGACGCCGTACTCATCTCCAATCTGGATGGCCACGCCCGGTACTACCTCACCGATCTGCCGGCGCTGCGGGCCGAATTGGGTACCGATGCCGCCCGCTGGTACCTCGGCGGCCAGCCGGTGCTGTCGGCCGACGAGGACGCGGTGGAAGAGCTGCACCGCCTCGGCTTCGACCGGATCCTGACCGCCCACGCCCCGCTCGCCTCGGTGCTGGCGTTGCTCGCCGCCGATCTGCCCCCGGTGGTCGAGCGCGACACCGTGCTGCCACCGCGGCGGCCGCCGGCGCTGGACGGCCGGCCCCGGCGCCGCGAATCCATTGCCGACCAACGGGAGGAAGTCCTCGCCCAGTGGCACACCGGCGAAGCCGTACGCGACCGGGACAAGAACGCCGAAAGCCTGATCGATCGCATCAGCATGCACCTGGCGCAGCGCCATGCGGCCGCCTGCTCCACCATCATGCTGCAACCACGCACCGGTGTGGCCGGACCCCGAGGCCAGCTGGATCTGTTTCACGCCCTCGCCGACGCCGGAGCCGACGCGCTCTCGTTCCAGATCGACTCGCTGACGCGCAACAACGCGTACGCCGACGTCGAGCTGATCCTCAAGCGGCAGACCGAATCCGACGCAACGCTCAACGGCTTCCCGGCGGTCAACCACGGCGTCGAGGTGGTGCGGGCCATCGCCGCCGATTTTCCGCACATCCCGCTGCAGGTCCGGCACTCGACCCGCGATCCCCGGCTGCTCGCCGAGATCTCCTTCGGCGCCGGCATCACCTCCTTCGAGGGCGGCGCCATCACCTACAACCTCCCCTACTACCGCAACTACACGCCCCGAGAGGCCGTCGCTCGCTGGCGCTACGTCGACGCGCTCACCGCGTCCTACCACGCCCGCCACGGAATCGTGCTCGACCGCGAGTTCTTCGGCGTCCTCACCGCCGCGCTCATCCCGCCCTGCCTCGCCATCGCCGCCGACGTCCTGGAAGCGCTGCTGGCAGCCGAGGCCGGGGTCAAGTCCCTTTCCCTCGGGTACGCCGAACAAGGCAACCGGGTCCAGGACGTGGCCGCCATCCGGGCCCTGCATTCGTGTACGCGGGCGTACCTGGATCGGTTCGGCCACGGCGACGTCCATCTGTCCACCGTGTTCCATCAGTTCATGGGCGCGTTCCCGGCCGATGCGGCCAAGGCCCAGCAGCTGATCCGCGCATCGGCGGTGACCGCACACCTCAGCGGCGCGACCCGGGCCCTCATCAAGACCTACGTCGAGGCGACCGCCATCCCCAACGGCCAGCAGAACGTCGACAGCCTGAAGCTGGTGCGCACGGCGATCGAGGCGGCCAGCGACGAGCTGGATCCGGCCGCGGTCGCCGAAGAACACGCGCTCATCGCCGAGGAAACCCGGGCGATCGTCGACGCCGCCCTGCACGCCGGATCCGGCGACTTCGGCGAAGCCGTCGTACAAGCCATATCGCGGGGATTCCTGGACGTACCGTTCTCGCCGAGCCTGTGGAACGCCGGCCGGACGCTGTGCGTACGCGACGAGACCGGAGCGGTCCGCTTCGCCGACCCGGGCGGGCTGCCGCTGCCGCGCTGGATCGCCCGCAAACACGCAGATCTGGTCCGCCGGCGCCGCCGCCGCGAGGACCGAACGCTGGAGGAGATCATCGAGGCGGACATTCTCGACATCGCCTCCGGCGCCTTCGACCGCTGGCCGCTGAGCCAGCGCTGAGGTAAGGAGGGTTCCACCGGTGATCACCGAGTACGACCAGCGGGTCGCGGCGCTGTCCGACGAACGGCGCACGCTGCTGGCCCGGCTACGCAAGCGCACGGCGCCCGTACCAGCACCCAGCCGCCGCCCCGCCGACCTGGTACGCGCACCGCTCAGCCCGATGCAGGAAAACCTGTGGCTGGTGAACCAGCGGCTGCCACCGGGCGACCCGCTGCGCAACATCGCCGTCGCCGCTCGCCTGGACGGCGTGATCGACATCGACGCCCTGCGGTCCGCATTGGACACTCTCGTCGCCGAGAACGAATCGCTGCGTACCATATTCGGGGACGTGGACGGCGTACCGTATCAAGAGGTCTTGGAGGTGGCACCGGTGCGCCTGGCCTTGGACGACCTGACCGGCCTGCCCGAGGCGCAGCGCGAGCAAGCCGCGTGGCGGTTGGTGAATGAGGGCGAGGGCCACGGGCCCTTCGATTTGCGCACAGGCCCGCTGTTTCGGGCCCGGCTGATCCGCCTCGCGCCGGACTCCCATGTGCTCAGCGTTGCCGTGCACCACACGGTCTGCGACGGCAGCGGGGTGTCATTGATCTGCACGAAGCTGGCCGAGCTGTACGCGGCCCGCATCGAGAACCGTACGCCGACGCTGTCGCCAACCCTGGGCCAGGCCGACTACGCCTGGTGGGTCACCCAGCATTACCTGCCCAGCGCGGAAATGACCGGACACCTGGACTACTGGCGCAAGCAACTCGACGGCGCAATGCCGGCCCTCCTGCCGACGGATCGCCCCCGCCCGCCCGAACCGACGTACGCCGGCACGTACTACCGCCGGCAATGCCCGGACGGCCTGCGCGAACTGCTGTCGGACGTCTCGCTGCGGTTCGGGGCGAGCCCGCTCATGGTGTTGGTCGCGGCGTTCTCCGCGGTCGTCAACCAGCTGAGCGGCAGCGAGAACTTCGTGTTCACGACCGACACACCCGGCCGGGACCGAGCCGAGTTCGAAGACGTCATCGGGATGTTCGTCAACGTCCTGTACCTGCGCATGGATGCCTCCGGCGACCCGACCTTCGGCCACCTGATCCAGCGAGCGCGCAACGTCGTCCTCGACGCGTGGACCCACCGGGCCGCACCGGGCCCGACAGTCGTCCAAGCCGTACGCCCAGACGCTCCACGCCATGTCAATCCACTATCGACGATGACGCTGCAATTCCTGGAGATGACGACCGGGGCTTCCACCGTTTCACTGGCCGGATGCCGGGCGACACCGCTGGACCTGGTGCTGCACCGGGCTCGCCGCGATGTGAGCATCAGCCTCGTTGATACAGGTACGCGCATCGAATACTGGGTCGAGTACGCCACTGATCTGTTTGATGAGGCGCGGATTCGGGATGTGCTGGACCGGTTGGACCGGGTTATTGCGGCTGGCGCCGCGAATCCTGAGGCTCCGATCTCGGATTTCTGAGATTCTCGTCCTCCGTGGCTGTGGATTTTGGGTTTGGGTTTGGGTTTGGGTTTGCCGGGTCGTCCCTTGGTTTACCGGGCCTCGCTTGGTTTACCGGGCCTCGCTTGGTCTGCTGGCCGCGCTTGATCTACCGGACCGCGCTTG
>Ga0114129_10012624_pt1 | contig 12026 bp, 11 predicted proteins | sample RhiMetdeltSRZDD1_FD_80071 | JGI IMG/M metagenome (GOLD analysis project Ga0114129, IMG submission 80071) | Populus rhizosphere microbial communities from Tennessee, USA - Rhizosphere MetaG P. deltoides SRZDD1 (version 2) (version 2) | ecosystem: Host-associated > Plants > Roots > Rhizosphere >... | reverse complement strand
GTAGCGCTGTTGAATCAGATCATGGAAGCCGAGCTGGCCGGCGTCGTCCGGTACACACACTATGCCCTAATGGTGTTCGGTCACAATCGCATCCCTATCGTCAGTTGGCTTCGAGGTGAAGCGAACACGTGTCTGACCCATGCTAACGAGGCAGGCGAGCTCGTCACACACTTTGGTGAGCACCCCTCGCTGAAAATCGGTCCACTTCTCGAGACTCACAAACATGGCATCAACGACATTCTGCTTGAGTCACTCGAGGCTGAGAAGGTTGGCCTTTCGCTATACAAGCAGCTATTTGATTTGACCCGTGATCGATCCGTGTTGCTCGAGGACTATGCCCGTCGTTTGATTGCCGAGGAAGAGCGACACATCGGAGAGGTGAACAAGATGCTGCGTAAGCCTGGCGAGATTGGGCAGTTCGACGCGACGAAGTGAAGCAGATCCACCGATTTCCACAGATTAAGAACAAACAGGAGCAGGGGCAGTAAACAGGAGCAGGGGCAGTAAACAGGAGCAGCAGGTTTTCGTGCTCCTGCCGGCTGCCCCTGCTCCTGTTTGTTCTTAATCTGTGGAAATCGGTGGATCTGCTTCGCTTACTGATAGAACCGCCAATTCGTCTGGAAGTCTCTCGTCAGCTTTTGCTTCGTTAGGCTCGCACGCACCATCTCAATCGGGATTCGGTTTTCCTTCAAGACTGCATCGTTAAATGCGCGATTCGTCATCTTGCCTGAATCAACCAGCTCGTGATGGAGTGAGTAGAGCTGCAAGCCGCCGATCAAATACGCAATCTGATACAGCGGTCCGTAACTGCCGTCGAATGAACGTCTGACTTCGGCCGTGGCATTGTCTCGCTCGTGACCCACGCGATTCACGAGGAAATCAATGCATTCCTGCGGGGTCATTTTCTCCAAATGGAAATTGAGGGAGAAGATGATTCGCGCACAGCGATGCATGCGCCAGAACAACATACCAATCTTGTTCTCAGGCGTTTTCGGAAACTTGAGATCCCAGAACAACAGTTCCCAATAAAGAGCGCCACCTTCTGTCCAGAACGGCGTACTAAACAATCCTCGATAAGGCTTATAACGAGCGGCCATATACCCCTGCAGATGATGACCCGGAATCAATTCGTGAAAGACTGTGGCACGAGCGAAGTGCCGATTGTTTCCCCGCATGCTCATCATTTTCTGCTCGTGCGCCATTGTGTTGGTTGGGAACGACACAAGAATGACTTCGCCGCCGAGGAAAAACGGACTAACGAGTTGGCGTTCGGGTGTCATCATTTCCATGCGCCAGCTGTCACGAGCAAGTTCAGGTATCGTGACCAGATCGTTGTCCTCGACAAACTTGATTGCCTCAAGCGCCAATTCTTTAATCATCTCCGGTTGTTTGCCCGGTTCGACATAGAGATCTTTCACGTGTTCGAGCGCTTGCTTCCAATCATCGCCGTAGCCTAACTCGCGCGATGCTTTTTTCATTTCGTTCTCGCACCACGCCATTTCCTTTTCGGCGATGGCGATTAGCTCTTCAGGAGTGTAGGGAATCATTTCGGACCGAAGCTCACTTAACAGAGCTTCGCGCCCGATCGGGTCACCGACAATGTCGCTGGTATCTCCCGGTCGAGCTGCTGCGCTGCTCGGTCTTTGAAACGCTTGACCTCCGCCACCACCTCCAGGAGCTCCGCCTTGTCCGCCGCCACCACCACCGCCACCACCACCGCCGCGCGGCCCGCCACCTTGTGTTCCGGCGGCTGTTTGGGCTCTATCTGATCTGATACCTACAACGCGTTCTGTTAGAAACGATGCATAATCAGCGATCGCCTGGTCCAACGCACGGTATGGTTCTTCGTTCCACCATGTAAAGACAGGGTCGTAACCGTTATAGAAGGTGTACCAGTTTCTTAAGGTCGCGCGAACATTATTTAGAGCGGCAACCGCACGATTAGCGACTGTTTTCTTAGTACGTAGTGGTTCTGTAGCCCCATCCGTTGATGAAGTCGTCATTCCGCGTCCTTCCGGCCGCAGTCCCATTTCCACGGCGCGACGTTTTTCATCAACTTGTTTTTTCAGTTGTGTTAGTAATGCCGCGGCCTTGGCTGAGTCGACGGGTTCCATCCGCCGGCGGGCTTCCTCCAAATCGGCAATCGGTCTTGCAAACGGAACGAGTGGCTCTATCTCGGAAAGCTGGCGGGCTTGAATGTCTAGTTGGCGAAGTTCGTATTCCAGATGGTTCTTGAAGAGAAGGTAGTCTATTTTGCCGTCCTGGCTCATTGATTCGAAGTCGAGCTTCTGTAGCGAGGCAAGCCAATCTGAGTAGAACTTTCGGAATCGTTCGCGGCGGGTTGTGGAATAGGAGACTGTGTATGATCGTGCGAGAGTCCCCCGGTCGACTGTATAGCGTTCGATTCCCGCGCGCATTTCGCTGACGGGAAAGGGCGCAAGCGGTTCGGTTGCGGTCTTGTCTACAGTTGATTTGGACCGACCGTTCTGAGCAAGAGAATGAGTCGAGAACCAGTTAGTAACTGCAAACCCGATAATGAGGAGTATGATCAAAGCGCATGTTCGCGGGCGCATACTTTGTATCTCCTATTAATAACTGTTTGATTGCTACAGAAACTGGAAGTGCGCGGATGCGTATCCTATCGCAAACTGCTGCAAAATGAGTAAGTAAAGCGTGTCATGACATTGAAGCTTGACCCTCTGGCTGATCGCGCTTGGCTCTTCGCCCTTTGCTCTGTTATTATCCGGCTTCGTTATTTTTGGCGGATCTAGTAAGTACCCGCTCGTTTTTCTAATTTTGATAGGACGCTCCGGAAGACCTTCGTCATGAATCGAACATACACTCGATTCTTTACTTTTTAACTGTCGCCCGCACCACGCGGGCGCCGGCGAAGGCGCTCCTATCGAATCCGATCTGTTAGTAAATAGTAATTGGTAAATAGTAAATCGTAGGAAGCCTGAGCCGTTTTGGCGCTGATTTCTCATCAGTGCAGGCTATTCACCACCTACGATTCACGATTTACGATTATGAGTGACATCAACGTACAACTTAAAGACGGTGCGCCGGTGCAGGTTCCTGCCTCGACGACGATTGCTGAGGCTCTAAAGAAGCTGGATAGGGACGTTGCCAAGCAAGCTCTCGCGGCGAAAGTTAAAGGCCACGAAGTTGATTTGGCGGCGCAACTTGATGCTATCCCGTCAAATGGCGAAGCAGATGCAGTGCAGATTGAACCAGTCTTGCCACAAACGCGGGACGGTCTTGAAGTGCTGCGACATTCCACAGCCCATTTACTGGCAGCTGCCGTCCTTGATTTATTTCCCGGCACAAAGTTGGGTATTGGCCCAGCGTTGCTGGACGATCCGCGTTATGGATTCTTCTACGATGTGATCACGCCAACACCGTTGACGGAAGCGGATCTGCCTGAAATCGAAAAGCGCATGAAGCAGATCGCGAGTCGTAATCTTGCTTATCGGCGCGAGGAAATTCCAAAGCGGCAAGCGCTGGATGTGTTCAAACAACGCGATGAGCCGTTGAAATGTGAGCTGATCGACGAAAAAGCCGGCGACATTGTGAGCGTGTATTACATCGACGGCTCGCCGTTCATCGATTTCTGCTTGGGTCCGCACGTTCCAAATACGAATAAGCTTCGCGCTTTCAAACTGCTGTCGTTGGCCGGCGCCTATTGGAAAGGCGACGCGACGCAACCACAGATGCAGAGGATTTATGGGACCGCCTTTTTCACGCCGCAAGAACTGGATGCCTGGCTGAAGCAACGTGAGGAAGCGGAGAAACGAGATCACAGACGTTTGGGCCGGGAGCTAGATCTGTTTTCGATCCAGGAAGAATATGGCCAGGGACTCGTTCTATGGCACCCGAAGGGCGGAGCCATCCGTAAGGAGATGGAAGACTATCTTCGCGAACAATTACTAGTTCGTGGATATGGTCTGGTCTTCACGCCTCACATCGCAAAGCGCCACCTCTGGTTTACGAGCGGTCACGAAGAGAATTATGCAGATTCGATGTTCTCGCCGATGGAGTTTGAAGAACAGGAATTTCGCATCAAGCCCATGAACTGTCCGTTCCATATCGGCATATATAAGTCAGCGCAACGCTCGTACCGCGATCTGCCGCTTCGGTATGCCGAGTTGGGCGCCGTCTATCGGGCTGAGCTCTCCGGAACGCTTCACGGTCTGACTCGGGTACGAGGTTTTACGCAGGACGACGCGCACATCTTCTGCACACCCGAAACTGTCAGGGAAGAAATCCTCGGCTGCATTGATTTTGCTTACCATCTTTATGAGGTTTTTGGCTTCAAAGACGTCAAAGTAGAACTATCAGTTAGAGGCAACGATCCCAACACTCATTATTTAGGTTCCGATGAAGATTGGAAACGCGCTGAGGCCGCGCTGGTCGACGCTCTTGAGCATAAGGTCATTCCGTACCAACGAATGGAAGGTGAAGCAGTCTTCTACGGGCCAAAAATCGACATTCGCGTGGAAGATGCAATTGGCCGAAACTGGCAGTTGACCACCGTGCAGTTTGATTTCAATTTTCCCGAACGGTTCCAGCTGGAATACATCGGGGAAGACAACAAGCCGCACAGACCGCTTATGATTCACCGGGCACTCTTTGGTTCCATGGAGCGTTTCTTCGGTGTGTTAATCGAGCATTATGGTGGTGCGTTCCCGATGTGGCTCGCACCAGTTCAAGTCGCCGTACTGCCGATAACCGATCGCGTCAATGATTATGCGGATCAGGTTGCTCGAGAACTCCTGGAAGCCGGCTTTCGTGTCGAGTCGAACCTGCGCAGCGAAAAAATCGGAGCAAAGATCCGCGATGCTCAGCTGCAGAAAGTTCCTTTCATGCTGGTCTTAGGCGATCGAGAGCTGGAGCAGAAAACGGTCGCAGTCCGTGAACGTGCGCAGGGTGATATCGGTGTAATGTCGCTAAGTGAATTTAAGGAGAAGGCACGACGACTCGTAGAGTCGCGCGCTCTGACAAACACATAAGTTTCGAGTTTCAGGTTTCAAGTTTTTGAGTGAGAACATCAACTCGAAACTCGAAACTTGGAACTTGAAACTTACTAACCTAGGAGGTGCAGCAATAGCTACAGGCTTTCGAGGTCGCGGTCAACGCCCGGACAATAGGCGATTACCGCCAGTACGTATTAATGAAAGAATTCGCGTGCCTGAGGTGCGTGTCATCGGTGAGGAGGGTGAGCAACTTGGCGTAATGGATGTGCGCGACGCGATCCGGTCCGCCAGAGAGCGCGGGCTGGATCTGGTAGAAGTCGCTCCTAATGCCGCTCCCCCTGTTTGTCGCATCATCGATTTTGGCAAGTTCCAGTACGAGGCGAAAAAGAAGGCAAACGAAGCCAAGAAAAAGCAAGTCACGATCACCGTCAAGGAAGTGAAGTTTCGTCCAGGAACTGACGATCACGATTACAGCTACCGGATGAAGCATGCCAGAGAGTGGCTCCAGGAAGGCGACAAGGTAAAGGCGACGATCTGGTTCCGCGGACGTGAAATGACACACCGTGAACTGGGTGCTCGAATTTTGCAGAGACTAGAACAGGATCTGTCGGACATAAGTGAGGTTGAAGCCCGTCCCCGCATGGAGGGGAACCAGATGTTCATCATCCTCGGTCCGAAGAGACATAAGCCCGGGACAAAGGCGGATCAGCACACAAGCGTGCCGCCGAACTAGGAACATTGCCAATTGACGATTGCCGATTTGTCCTTGCACCGAATCGGCGGAGTTTTAAGTATCGACCGCTAAATCGGCAATCGGCAATAGTTGGCAATCGGCAATAATTACTTTGAAGGGACATATGCATCATGCCTAAATTAAAAACACATAAGGGCGCGGCGAAACGTTTTAGAACTACCGCGACCGGTAAGATCAAGCGGGGCCATTCGCACGCGCGGCACATACTTACTAAAAAGACTAACAAACGGAAACGGCATCTCGATATCGACACGCTGGTCGCGAAAGCTGATCATGACCGCGTTCTGGAAATGTTGCCGTACGGAAGAGACTAATACACATAAAAGATAAGTGATGAGTCATAAGTTGCTCATCTTTAGTAGAAAGGGGATACAACATGCCTCGAGCAAAACGTGGAAATAAGCGTCTTGAACGACGTAAGAAGATATTGAAGCTGGCCAAAGGTTATCGCGGAACTAAGTCGAAGCTTTATAGATCCGCTAAGGAATCAGTCGAGCGAGGGCTGAACTTCGCTTATACGGGGCGAAAACTAAAGAAGCGTGATTTCCGCAGTCTTTGGATTGTTCGTATAGGTGCGGCTGCGCGTCTTAATGGTTTGAATTATTCACAACTGATGCATGGGTTAAAGCTCGCAGGAGTTGAATTGGATCGAAAGGTATTGGCGGATTTGGCGGTTAATCAGCCAGAATCGTTTGCTTCGATAGCTTCCCAGGCGAAAACAGCTCTGGAGAATGAACAGAGAAAACAGGCAGCAGCCTAGAAAGGAGTCACGTCCGTGAGAACCTCAATTGCTATTAAATTTGTTGCGGTCTTTGTCATAGTTGCGTCAATGGCAATTGTCGCATCTGCCCAGCCAGCTACCGCTCAGAATACCGCTGACACGCTGTCGGGTCGTTATGAAGGCGTAACGAAAACAGAGGGTGCTGAAGTCCCCCTGACGCTTGAACTCAAGAAAGAGGGTGACAAAATTACAGGCCGCGCTGTTGGGCGCGAGACGGTCGCCGAGATCAGCGAAGCGACCTTTGTAGGTGGCACGTTGACGCTGAAATTCGCCGATCGGAAAGGGTCGCTTACCGCAAAAGTCGATGGAGACAAGATCGTTGGTGATTGGGTTAACGACGCTCGTAAAGGTACTGTCGAATTAAAGAAGGTTGTTCCCGCAGCCGTGGCCCCAATCAATTTAAGCGGTGAATGGGAAGCAGTTGCTGACGCGAATGGGCAACCGTTTCCCTTTGCGCTCATTTTGAAGATCGATGGCGAGAAAGTAACCGGCAGCAGTAGTTCGCAGTTAGGCGAGGCCGTTATTTCAAGCGGCACATGGAAAGACGGTCAACTAAATTTCGCGCTCGAAGGAAGTAGCGGCACGATCACGATGAACGCCACCGTTATTGATGGAAAACTGTCGGGATTGTTTGACTATGCCGGACAGTTACAGGGCAAGTGGGTTGCAGTAAAAAGAAAGTAGCCCCAAGCGGATTAACTGATGACTGATAGTGAAAACGATCAGCAACCAACCGCGCAGGTTGAAACAGCACGCAAAGCGTTCGAGCTAGAGTTCGAGCGCTTTGCCCGCTTTACCGGAGATTCACCCAGCTTTTCGGATCTAAATCTGGATCAGGCGATAGCTGAACAGCGTGCCCTGGGCGAACTGCGCACTCGGCACTTGGGCAAAAAGAGCGCGTTGGCCGCGAGCAAGAAGTTGATCGGTAGAGTCCCTGCTGAGGAAAGAGCAGAATTCGGTAAGGTCGTGCAGGCTACAGAGGCGCTTGTTGGAAGTGCTCTCGATGAAGCGGAGGAGAACCTTAAGCGCTTCATTGAAGCCGAACGCACGTCACGTGAATCGGTTGATATTACGCTGCCTGGGCGGCGGCCGCGCCTGGGCCATCGCCATCCGATCACGCTTGTGCGCGAGCGGATCGAGGATATTTTCGTTTCGCTTGGGTATGCAATTGAAGACGATCGTGAGATAGAGACAGATTTCTACAACTTTGATGCGCTGAATATCCCTGACACCCACCCCGCACGCGGGTGGCAAGACACGTTCTACACTCGGGATGGCTTTGCATTGCGCTCACAAACCTCAACGGTTCAGATTCATGCAATGCAACGTCGAGGCGTGCCTGTGCGCATGATTGCGCCGGGACGCGTTTTCCGTCGCGACACGCCTGACCCAACGCATAACCCAATGTTTTTTCAGGTCGAAGGTCTGTGTGTAGATCGTGGAATTAGTATGGCGCACCTGAAGGGAACGGTCGCTGAGTTCTTAAAGCGAATGTTTGGCCCGGACACAGTCACAAGATTTCGACCGTCTTACTTCCCGTTCACAGAACCGAGCGCGGAGTTTGACTTTAGTTGCTTCAAATGCAAGGGCAGAGGATGCCGCATATGCAAGAACTCCGGTTGGATCGAGCTGGGCGGGTCAGGAATGGTACATCCAAACGTGCTGAGAGCAGTAGGCGTCGATCCTGAGGAGTTTTCCGGATTTGCATTTGGTTTCGGCATCGACCGTATGTGCGCCCTGATGTACACGCTGGATGACATCCGCCTTCTGTTTGAGAACGACATCAGGTTTTTGGAGCAGTTTTCTTAGACCGAAGTTCTCAATAGTTCGAATACGTCCTATGTTCATAAGCTGCAACTGGCTTCGAGAGCTAACTCCGACGCAGCTAACTCCGCAGGAGCTACGCGAGCGGCTGACGATGGTCGGCCTGGCTGTCGACGCGGTGGAAACGCACAATGACGATTACGTGCTCGACGTTGAGGTGCCTTCGAACCGGCCGGATTGCCTCTCACATGTCGGTATTGCGCGAGAAGTAACGGTATTCGCAAACACCGAGCTTCGTTTACCGAAAGGTGAAGCGCCGAGAAGTGAAGGACGAGCTGAAAAAGCGACTTCTGTAGACATAACCGCCCCGGATCTTTGTCGCCGTTATGCCGCGCGGCTAGTGCGGGGCGTCACTATTGGCCCATCGCCCGATTGGCTGGTGCGCAAGCTCGAAGTGATTGGCCAGCGTTCCATTAATAACGTCGCCGACATCACCAACTATGTTCTGCATGAACTCGGTCAACCCCTCCATGCGTTTGATTTTGCAAAACTTGCCGGCCAACGGATTATCGTCCGCCGTGCGAAACCAGGCGAAAAGCTTAAGACTCTCGATGGGGTTGAGCGCGTTTTGCAAAAAGACATGCTGGTGATTGCTGACGCTGAGAAGCCAGTCGCCCTCGCAGGCATCATGGGCGGCGAGGAATCGGAGATCTCATCAACAACGAAAGACGTTTTGATTGAGAGTGCTTATTTTGATCCGACGTCAGTTAGACAAACAGCTCGTTTGCTTGGAATGGACACCGAGGCTTCGAGGCGTTTTGAACGAGGGGCCGACTGCGACAATGTGCTGCACGCACAGCAGCGTTGTGTTCAACTGATCTGTGAACTAGCCGGCGGCATAGCAACTGAAAATGCCGCTGATGTTTATCCAAATCCGATTGTTCCACGTGTAGTAACACTGCGGCCAAGTCGTGTGGAGCATCTAACCTCACTCGTAGTAGATAAAACTGAAATAGATCGAATACTCAGAAGCTTAGGATTCGTCAGTAAAGACGACTCTGACTCAGCTATGAGTTATGTTGTTCCTTCATGGCGGATCGACGTGGAACAGGAAGAGGATCTCGTTGAAGAGGTCGCTCGACATACCGGGTATCAGGGCATTGGATCTGAACTGCCACCATCCAAGATGGCTGGTGAATATCAGCCAAGCGAAATGAAACAACGGCTACTGCGTCGCGGACTCAATGCCTTTGGTTATGACGAAGCAATTAACTTTAGTTTCATACGCCCACAGAACCAATTCGAACTAATCCCCGCGTTTGCTCGCCGCCGCGAAGAATCGGTCCAATTGGAGAACCCGATAATTGAGGATGCGGCCTCAATGCGTCAGACGCTGTTGCCTGGACTGCTCGATTCACTTAAGACCAACCTGAATCATGGCATGCGCGACGTCAGATTGTTTGAAATTGGGCGCATTTTCGGTGGTGTGGCGGGTGGAGACCTTCCGGAGGAACGACTGGCGTTAGCTATGATTGCAACCGGTGGCGCACTCCAACAGAACGTTGCACAAGCAACGCGAGATCTGGATCTGTTCGACGTGAAAGGCGCTCTCGAGTGTGCAGTGGACTGGATGAATACTCCGCAGGTCGTTTATAAGAGCGCGACTGTCAGCCACCTGCGAGAGGGGCAGTCAGGCACAATTTCAATTGCGAGTGGAAAACAAATCGGTACGCTTGGTCGTTTGGTCGAAGACATCGCAATAGCCTACAAGTTCCGGCAGCCGGTCTACGTATTGGAGCTCGACCTATCGGAGTTGCTTGCGGCAACCGAGAGGCAGGTACAGTACACGCGTCTACCAAAGTATCCTTCGGTTGTTAGAGACCTGACTTTGCTAGTGAATCGCGACGTAACCTTCGCGGCCCTTCTGGATGCCATTCATCAACAGGCGATTGCTGACTGTCGCGAAGTTAGGCTCGTCGGGACTTATGATGGACCAAACATCCCAGCCGGCAAGCGTTCAATTACATTGCGGGTCGAATATCGTTCAGACGATCGCACACTACGTGACGATGAAGTGGAAGAACGACATGCCGGTTTGACCGGTTCTTTATTGAAAACTTTTGCAGCCGAGCAACGTTAGAAAATAAATCTTCTGAGATTGTTGAATGAGTCTTGCGCTTGCGCAGCTTAAGACGGATAATCAGTGGCGCTTTGAAATCACCTCGCTAGGAGTTGGACGATGGTAGGTCTTTCGGGTTTGGAAAAGTTTTCGCATCTGGAAGACAAAATCTACCGGACCATCGAACTAACCAAGACCTTACGCCAGGAAAAAGAGAGTCTGGAGAAGGAACTCTCGTTGATGCGACGCGATATGGGCAGCGTCCTAAACGAGAAGGAACGGTTGGAGACACAAGTTGAGAAACTTCTCGCGGAACGTGAAACGATCCGGACGAAAGTAGAAGCCATGCTCGATGCGGTTGCCGCTCTTGATCCTGAAATGGCAGAGGAGTTCAGATGAGCGCCCATATCGGTCAGAGCTTGAATAAAGGCAGTACGGAAGGATACGGCAGTCAGACAATTCGAGTCGAGATCTACAATCAGACGTAAAACATCAGATCCGACGGCGACACGGAATACATCATCCAACTCGCAGAGTTTGTTGATAGTCGAATGCGGGAAATCTCGTCAGGCACCCTCACGGTTGATTCTCTCAAAGTGGCCATTCTCGCCGCATTACACATCGCGGACGAACTGCATCGCTTAAAACACATGCATGAGCAGGCCGATTCTCAACTAGCTGCCCGCAGCGCGGAATGTGCTGAAATGCTCGATAGATTGCTGAAAGTTCGCAGCAGTGTAGAGCATGAGCAAGGTGGCGCCGGCAAACTCTCGCTTGGTTGATTACACTCCCAATCCCACCAGCCCATTGGAAAGAGCGCGAACCGAACCCGAAGCGCATCGACGAACCTCGGGGCGTTGTGTCACACGAAATGCTCACATTCTTATCGGTTAGGCACAATCCACAATTTTGAAAACACTCAACTACAGAACGGGAGCGAAGCGACCGATTTCAAGTCGCGGAAGGATCAACTATTCAGTACCGTCTAGGGAGTTCAGACACCACTGGCTTTAGCCATGTGGTATTTCAACTTCAACCTACAACTAGCTGCAGTATTGAGTTGGCGCCACCGACTTAAGGCGCACCACGTTGGGCTTAACTTACCTCCGAATGCGCCTTAAGTCGGTGGCGCCAAATTCACGGTGGCCGCTATTGCGTAGGTTGAAGTTGAAATACCACGTGGCTAAAGCCAGTGGTGTCTGCACAGTTCGCGGTAGCAAACGGCCAGGTAACTTGATCTGAGTCTTGACCATTTGCTACCGCGAACGGTACTGAATTGGCCGGTCGTACCTTGAAAATCAGTCGCTTTGCTCCCGTTCTGTGGTTCAGCGTTTTTGACCGTTATATGCAATCCGCTAACGTAGTTCGCACAGCCGACCGTTCTCAGTCGATTCGCACAGTCGCAACAAAAACAACCCGTTTCTTGGGGCTGTGAGTCTGTGTTACTATCCGTCGCGGCGGAGGGAAACATTCTGCGGTGTTCGTCACCGACGTTACGATGATTGAGCCAACGCCGTTGATTAGGGAGACCGAGGTCGTTCTGCCAGTGCACTTCTTCATAGCTAAGAAATGCCAGAGGCGGCGGCATTAAGAGGTCACCCACCTGTCTATGCAGGTTCAATTACGGCTTCGGAG
>Ga0114129_10012623_pt1 | contig 12026 bp, 10 predicted proteins | sample RhiMetdeltSRZDD1_FD_80071 | JGI IMG/M metagenome (GOLD analysis project Ga0114129, IMG submission 80071) | Populus rhizosphere microbial communities from Tennessee, USA - Rhizosphere MetaG P. deltoides SRZDD1 (version 2) (version 2) | ecosystem: Host-associated > Plants > Roots > Rhizosphere >... | reverse complement strand
TTTATTGGGCACCAACGCCAAGATCCTGACCTCAGTTGCGGACGGCATCAAAAAACATGCGCCCAATTCCTTCGTCATCGTCATCACCAACCCGCTCGACGCCATGGTGACGCTGATGCAGCGCGCCCTGGGCTTTCCGAAAAACCGGGTCGTCGGCCAATCGGGAATCCTGGATTCGTCGCGTTATCGCTCTTTCATCGCAAAGGAACTGAACGTTTCCGTGAAAAGCGTGCACGCGATGGTGTTGGGCGGCCACGGCGACGACATGGTGCCGGTGCGCAGTTCCTGCATTGTCGGTGGCGTGCCGGTGGAGAAGCTGATCCCGGCCAAGCGGCTCGATGAAATCGAAGCGCGGGTGCGTAACGCAGGCGGCGAAGTCGTCGCGTTATTGAAAACCGGATCAGCGTATTTCTCACCCGCTTCCGCAGCGATTCAAATGACAGAGGACTTTCTCTTTGACAAGAAGGAAATCCTTCCATGCGCGGCGTTGCTCGAAGGCGAGTACGGCGTCAGCGGCTATTACTTCTGCGTTCCGGTGATGATCGGCGCCGGTGGCGTTGAAAAAGTCATCGACATCAACCTCAATGCCGCCGACAAGAAGGCCTTCGATGAATCACTTAGTCACGTTAAAGATATCGTGCAGGCGATGAACCGCGTTTTGGGCGTCGCGTAACCGAGTCGAAATTCAGTCGTCTTGAGACCCTGAGGCTAATCGTCTAGTCTTAGGGTCTCTCTTTATCACGCTCTAAACCGATGAACATCCACGAGTTTCAAGCGAAGGAAATTCTTAAGCGTTTCGGTGTCGCCGTACCCAGAGGAATTGTTGCTACGACGCCTGAGCAAGCCAAAGCTGCCGCCCAAGAGCTTGGCGGCGGGGTGAGCGTCGTCAAGGCGCAGATTCACGCCGGCGGGCGCGGTAAGGGCGGCGGCGTCAAAGTCGTCAGGAGTCCGGACGAGGCGGCGGCTAAGGCGCGCGACATGCTCGGCAAAAACCTCGTCACGCATCAAACTGGCCCGGAAGGCCGCCAGGTCCGCCGGGTGCTTGTCGAGCAAGGGGTAAATATCGAGCGTGAGCTTTACCTGGCCATGGTTTTAGATCGAGCGCAATCGCGCGTAACCGTGATTTGTTCGTCGGAAGGCGGCGTCGAGATCGAGGAAGTCGCCACCAAGCATCCGGAAAAAATCTTAAAGGAAACGATCGATCCGGTGATTGGATTAGCGCCTTTTCAATGCCGCCGTCTTGCGTTTGCGCTGGGTATTCCGCCGGAATTGACCGGCAAAGCCGTCGCGGTGATGCAGGGGCTTTATCGCGCCTTCGATGAGTGCGACGCGTCGCTCGCGGAAATCAATCCGCTGATCGTCACGAGGGAAGGCCAGGTGATGGCGCTCGACGCCAAGATGAATTTCGACAGCAACGCCTTCTTTCGGCAGAAGGAAATTGTCGCGCTACGCGACTTGGATGAAGAAGACCCGCGTGAAGTCGAGGCAAGCAAATACGATCTCTCGTATATTTCGTTGGACGGCAACATCGCCTGTATGGTCAACGGCGCGGGCTTGGCGATGGCGACCATGGATATCATCAAGCTCTGCGGCGGCGAGCCGGCTAATTTTCTCGACGTCGGCGGCGGCGCCAACAAAGAAAAGGTCGCGCAGGCGTTCAGGATTCTGCTCGCCGATGCACGAGTGCGCGGCGTGCTGATCAACATATTCGGCGGCATCATGCGCTGCGATGTGTTGGCTCAAGGAGTCGTCGACGCGGCACGGGAGCTGAATGTGCGCGTGCCCCTGGTGGTTCGGATGGAAGGCACTAACGTCGAAATCGGCAAGAAGATTCTGGCGGACTCGGGCCTGGCGATTATATCGGCGGAAACGATGGCGGATGCTGCGGAAAAGATCGTGAAAGCGGTTAAAACGAATTAAAAATGAAAATTAAAAGATAGTAAATCGGAGCTTTCTAATTTTTAACGTTTAATTTGAAATTTGTTGTAACGACAGATGTCAATCTTGGTTAACAAGAGTACGCGAGTCCTGACCCAAGGCATCACCGGCGCGACGGGGCAGTTTCACACCAAGGCATGCAAGGAGTACGGGACGCAAATGGTGGCCGGTGTGACGCCGGGGAAAGGCGGCACGGCGTTCGACGGGATCCCGATCTTCGACACGGTGGAGCGCGCGGTGCGCGAAACCGGGGCCAACGCCACTGTGATTTATGTGCCGCCGCCGTTCGCCGCCGATGCAATTCTCGAGGCGGTCGACGCGGCCATCCCTTTAATCATCTGCATCACTGAAGGCGTGCCGGTGCGCGATATGGTCAAGGTGAAGCGCTATCTTGAGGGACGCCGCTCGCAGTTGCTCGGACCCAACTGCCCGGGAACGATTACACCGGGCGAGTGCAAGATCGGCATTATGCCGGGACATATTCATTTGGCCGGAACCATCGGCGTGGTGTCGCGCAGCGGCACGTTGACTTACGAGGCGGTGGATCAGCTGACTCGACTGGGTTTGGGGCAATCGACTTGTGTCGGTATCGGCGGCGATCCGGTGCATGGATTTGAATTTATCGATGTGTTGAAATTATTCCATCAAGACCCGAAAACCAGCGCGGTGGTCATGATCGGCGAGATCGGCGGCAGCGCTGAGGAAGAAGCTGCCGCATGGATTAAATCTAACATGAAAAAGCCCGTGGTCGGCTTCATCGCCGGCCAAACGGCGCCGGCGGGAAAACGTATGGGTCACGCTGGCGCAATTATTTCCGGCGGCAAAGGCACCGCCAAAGAGAAAATCGCAGCAATGAAGGCGGCCGGGATTCACATGGCGTCGTCGCCCGCGACCATCGGCCGCACCATGCAGGAGGCATTAGCAAAGTAATGAGCGTCGAAAAAACATTATCGATCATCAAACCCGATGCGGTGAGCAGGAATCTCATCGGTGAAATCTTGGGCCGATTCGAGGTCGCCGGGTTGAGAGTCGCCGCGGCAAAGCTGCTCAGACTGACGCCCGAGCGGGCGCAGGCATTTTATGCCGTGCACAAGGAGCGGCCGTTTTTCGCCAGTCTATGCGCTTACATGTCTTCCGGGCCGATTTTCGTTTCGGTGCTCCAAGGTGAAAACGCGATCATGAAGAATCGCGAGATCATGGGCGCGACCGATCCAGCGAAGGCCGCGGCCGGAACGATTCGCAAAGATTGCGGTAAAGACGTCGAGCAGAACGCAGTCCACGGCTCGGACGGGCCGGAGACGGCGGGCAGCGAGATCGCTTTCTTTTTTAGGCCCGACGAGATTTTTTAGCAGGCCGCGTATTCGTTCCGATCCGCAAGACCACACAGGGTCACCACTACCGTCGTTTTCTGCGAGCGCAATTTGAACGCGAAGCCCAACATTAAAGACTTGAGCTTCAAGGAATTAGCAGTGTTTCTGACGGAGCACGGCCATCCGATCTATCGTGCCAAGCAAATCCGGCAATGGCTGTTTCAGAAGCGGGCGATTTTATTTGCCGAGATGTCGAATCTTTCGCGCGGGCTGCGCGAGGAGTTGGACGAAAATTTCACAATCGGACGCTTGCAAGCGCTGCGGCGCGCCGAGTCGCGCGACGGCACGGTGAAGTTTCTTTTCGGTCTCGCTGGCGGCGCCAGCATCGAAAGCGTGTTGATCCCGGAGAGCAGGCGGTTAACGCTCTGTGTCTCGACTCAGGCCGGTTGCGGTTTCGGCTGCGCGTTTTGCGCCACGGCGGTTTTGGGTCTTACAAGAAACCTAATGGCCAGCGAGATCGTCGATCAGGTACTCGAAGCCAGTCGTACGCTTAACGCTGACCGGCGCATCACCCATGTCGTTCTTATGGGAATGGGCGAACCGCTGGCCAACTACGACCAGACTTTGAGCGCGCTGCAAATCATGACTGATGGCGAGTGGGGCGTCGGCATATCGCCGCGCCGAATCACGGTGTCCACCGTTGGGCTGGTGCCGCAAATCCAAAAACTCATGGCAGAGACACGGGTCAATTTGGCGATTTCACTGCACGCTCCAAGCGATGAACTGCGCGGCAAGCTGATGCCGGTCAATCGCAAATATTCGCTATCCCAACTGCTCGATTGCTGCCGGGCGCTGCCGATTCCACGACGCAAGCGCATCACGTTCGAGTACGTTTTGCTGCGCGCTGTCAATGACTCCGAGCAACACGGGCGCCAGCTTGCCAAGCTTCTCCAGGGGATTCGCAGCAAAGTCAACGTCATTCCTTTCAATCCTCATCCCGGTACTGCCTATTTCAGACCGACGGACGCGGAGGTCACGCGCTTTCAAAAGGTCCTGTACGATGCCGGTGTGCAGGTTAACGTACGCCGGCCGCGGGGCGACGATATTCAAGCCGCGTGCGGACAGCTTCAGGGCGAGGAACACGAGCGCGCGCCGGCAATTCCGATTTCCGCCGCGGTAAGTTGATCTGAGATGGCCTCACCTACCATAGGCGTCATCGGCGGCAGCGGGCTCTACCAGATGCCCGAAATCGAGCGGGTGCGGGAAGTAGCGGTAAAAACACCCTTCGGCAAACCCTCGGATCGACTGATTCGCGGCCGGCTGGGCAATGTCGAACTGGTATTTTTACCGCGCCACGGCAGGGGACATCGCTGGCTGCCGACTGAAATCAATTTTCGCGCGAATATCTATGCGCTTAAGAAACTCGGCGTCGAACGAATCATTTCGATCAGCGCGGTGGGCAGCTTGCGCCAGGAAATCGCCCCCGGGCATGTGGTCGTTCCTGATCAATTCATTGACCGCACGACGCAGCGGCCGAGCACTTTTTTTGGTCGTGGACTGGTGGCGCACGTGAGCCTGGCGGATCCCTTGTGCAAAGACCTGTCGGGTATTCTCATCGATGCCGCGGCTGCCGAAGGAGCGGAAGTCCACGCCGGCGGCACTTATCTTTGCATGGAGGGGCCACAGTTTTCGACCCGCGCAGAGTCGCAGCTGTATCGAAGTTGGAATGCGGACGTGATCGGCATGACCAATCTCCAGGAGGCCAAACTGGCGCGCGAGGCGGAAATCTGTTTTGGCACTCTCGCCTTGGCGACCGATTACGATTGTTGGAATCAGGACGCCGGTGATGTCGAGATCGAGCATGTGCTCACCGTGCTGAAACACAACGTGGACCTGGCGCAACGAACGATCCGGTTCGCTGTCGCGAAACTGACCGCGGCGCGCTCCTGCGCCTGTGCGTCGGCGTTAAAGAATGCTATCATTACCGAACGCGCGCGTATTCCAAAGAAAGTCCGCGCCGAATTGCGGCCCATCATCGGAAAATATTTATGAGTGTTCTCGTCGTTGGAACGGTTGCATTCGATTCGATCGAAACGCCTTTCGGTTCGGCCGAGCGTATCTTAGGGGGGTCGGCGTCCTATTTCGCGCTGGGCGCGAGCCTTTTCGCGCCGGTGCGCATCGTTGGCGTGATCGGCCAAGATTTTCCGCAAGACTATATTGACCTCTTCAACCGACGCAACATCGACATCGAAGGGATTCAGCGCGAGAAAGGGGACACGTTTCACTGGCGCGGCCGCTATCACGAAGATATCAATCTGCGCGATACCCTCGAGCTCCATCTAAATGTCTTGGCCGGGTTCAAGCCGAGGCTGCCGCAACGCTACCGCGACGCCGAATACGTCTTTCTCGGTAATATCGATCCGGCAATGCAAATGGAAGTGCTGCACCAGCTCAATCGCGTGAAGCTGGTGGTTTGCGACACCATGGATCACTGGATTCGCGAGAGCCAGGAAGAGTTAAAGAAAGTATTTAAGCGCATCGAAATTCTGGTCGTCAATGATTCGGAGGCGCGGCTGCTCAGCGGCTACGACAACATCGTCAAGGCGGCGCGCGCGATCCTCAAGATGGGGCCGAAGATGGTCCTGATCAAGCGCGGCGAGTACGGCGTGCTGCAATTTTCGGATTCCTCGGTCTTTGCCACGCCGGCCTATCCACTGGAGGAAGTGTTCGATCCCACCGGGGCGGGCGATTCTTTCGCCGGCGGTTTCATGGGCCACCTGGCGCGTTCCGGTGACCAAAGCCAAGGAGGCTTGCGCCGGGCGATCGTTTACGGTTCCGTCGTAGCGTCGTTCACTGTGGAAGATTTCGGGGTGAAACGGCTGACCGAAGTGTCTTTGACAGATATTGAAGACCGTTATCAGCAGTTCGTGCAACTGACGGATTTTCATTCCTGAGCCGATGGAGCTTTCGATCGTCATCCCGGTATACAACGAAGAGGAAAGCATCGAACCATTGATTCGCGAGATCGACGGTGTCCTGGCGCCTTTGAAAATAGCCTTTGAGATCGTCGCCGTTGACGATGGCAGCAAGGATAGCACGTTCGCGGTACTGAGGCGCCTTCACTGTCACGAGTCCGTGCTCAACGTCGTGCGCTTGAAGAGAAATTTTGGGCAAACAGCGGCGCTCGCCGCCGGTTTGGCCTTCGCCCAGGGCGAGATCATTGTCCTCATGGACGGCGATGGACAAAATGATCCCGCTGATATACCGGCCTTGCTCGCTAAGTTACAGGAAGGAAATGATCTGGTGGCGGGATGGCGGTTTAACCGGCGGGACCCGTTTCTCAATCGGCGTCTGCCTTCAATGATCGCCAACCGTCTGATATCCTGGGCCACCAACGTAAAATTGCACGATTACGGATGTACGCTTAAAGCGATGCGCCGAGATATCGCGAAGGGTCTGAAGCTGTACGGCGAGATGCATCGATTCATTCCGGCGATTGCCTACGAGAGGGGTGCGCAGATCGCGGAGCTTAAAGTCAATCACCGGCCACGGCTTCATGGCACATCGAAGTATAGCATCACGCGGACTCTGCGCGTGGTGTTGGATCTGCTGACGGTGAAGTTTCTCAGCAGCTACTCGACGCGACCGGCGCATGTGTTCGGGCCGATCGGCTTGATCAGCGGTTTGACGGGTTTTGTCCTCGCGCTTTACTTGACGGTGCAAAAGCTTCATTACCATCTTGATATCGGCAATCGGCCACTGCTTTTGCTGTCGATACTGCTGATCTTTATCGGGTTTCAATTCATTACCATGGGACTGCTGGGTGAAATGCTGGCGCGCACTTACCACGAGTCGCAGGACCGACCGGTCTACGTCGTCGGTGAAGTACTGCAGAGCGGAGGAGGGCTATGAACATAGCGGTGATTGGCACCGGATATGTCGGCTTAGTTGCCGGCACCTGTTTTGCTGAGATCGGCAATGACGTTTCCTGCGTCGATATCGATGAGCAGAAAATTAACCTGCTCAAGTCCGGTAAGGTGCCGATTTATGAGCCGGGCCTGGAGGAAATGGTGCGGCGAAACGCGGCTGAGCAGCGATTATCCTTCACCACCGACTTGGCTGAGGCCGTGAAGAAGTCGCCGATTATCTTCATCGCCGTGGGTACGCCGCAAGGCGCTAACGGACGGGCCAATCTCGACTACGTTCGCGCCACCGCCAAAGCCATCGCCGAATCTATGGACTCCTTTAAGATCATCGTGACTAAAAGTACGGTTCCCGTGGGCACCGCGGATCAAATAAAAGATTGGATCGGCGCAGCCACGGCGCAACCGTTTGCGGTCATTTCCAATCCCGAGTTTCTCAAGGAAGGGGCTGCGGTCGAGGACTTCATGAAACCGGATCGTGTCGTTTTGGGCGGTGATAATCCTGAGGCCCTAGATGCAGTTAAGGAGCTCTATGAGCCTTTCGTCCGCACCGGGAATCCTATCCTCATCATGGACAGCCGCAGCGCAGAGATGAGCAAATACGCTTCCAACGCGATACTCGCGACCAAAATTTCCTTTATCAACGAAGTGGCCCGACTATGCGAGCAAATGCGCGCCGACATCGGCGAGGTACGGCGCGCGATCAGCTTGGACCGGCGCATCGGTCCTCATTTCATTTTCCCGGGTGTCGGTTACGGCGGCTCATGTTTTCCCAAGGACATTCGCGCGATGATCAGTATGGGCGGCGACGAGCCGGAGATGTTCCTTCTCAAGGCGGTGGAGCAAGTGAACGAGCGGCAGAAGGGTCTCTTGATTGAAAAAATCAAGCGCCACTTTGGCGCCGAATTATCTGGTCTGACGTTTGCCATCTGGGGGCTTGCGTTTAAGCCGCGCACTGACGATATGCGCGACGCACCGGCGATCACCGTAATCGAGTCGCTCGTGGGCGCGGGCGCGCGGGTGCAAGCGTTCGATCCGGAAGCCATGGAAGAGGCGAGAAAAATGTTCGGTGACCGGATCCAATACACCCACCGCAATTACGACGCCCTCCACGGCGCCTCGGCGCTGCTCATTTTGACGGAATGGAACGAGTTCCGCCGGCCGGATTTTGACCGTGTCAAAAAACTCATGATGCATCCGGTGATTTTCGACGGGCGCAATATCTATGATCCTGCCGATCTGCGCAAACTTGGCTTCACCTACTATTCTATTGGACGGGACAATGGCTAAATACTTGGTAACCGGCGGCGCTGGTTTCATAGGCTCCCACTTATGTGAGACCTTTCTCACCCGGGGGCATGAAGTGCTCTGCATGGATAATTATTCCACCGGCGCGAAACAGAATATCGGCTCATTTCTCAAGAATCCGCGTTTCCGATTTATCGATCATAACGTCAGCCGCTACATCGAAGTGCAGGAGCCGCTGGATTTCATCCTGCATTTCGCCTCGCCGGCGAGCCCGGTCGACTACTTGGAGCTGCCGATCCCCACGCTCAAAGTGGGCGCCTTGGGGACGCACAATACGTTGGGCTTGGCGAAATCGAAAGACGCCGGTTACTTGTTGGCGTCTACGTCGGAGGTTTACGGCGACCCAGTGGTCCGACCGCAAAGCGAAGAGTACTGGGGCAACGTTAACCCGATCGGGCCGCGCGGCGTGTACGACGAAGCGAAGCGTTTCGCCGAGGCGATGACGATGGCATATCACCGCTTTCACGGCTTGAATACACGCATCGTGCGAATCTTTAACACTTATGGACCGCGCATGCGCTTGCGCGACGGCCGGGTCGTGCCGAACTTCATCATGCAGGCGCTCAAAGGAGAACCGCTGACGGTTTACGGCCAGGGACAGCAAACTCGCAGTTTCCAGTATGTCGATGACCTGGTCGCGGGCATCAACAGGCTTCTCGAAAGCGATCATCACTTGCCGATCAATATAGGCAATCCGCATGAGATGACCGTGCTCGAGTTTGCAGAAAAGATTATCGCCCTCACAGGCTCGAAAAGCACGATCGCATACAAACCCCTGCCGGAGGATGATCCTCAGGTGCGCCAACCCGATATCACCAAGGCGAGAAAAATTCTCGGCTGGGAGCCCAAGGTCGAGCTGGAAGAGGGGTTGATCAAAACCATCGAATATTTTCGTACGCAGCTAGAGGGGCGGGCGAGGTGAAAATTGTTGTCACCGGCGGCGCGGGATTCATCGGCTCGAATATCGTCGATGCCTACTTGGAGCTCGGTCACGAAGTCCATATCCTCGATGATCTTTCCACGGGGCAAACGGCGAATATCAACGCCAAAGCGACCTCGCACCAGCTCGATATCGCGGACGAGCGGGCGGCGCGCCTGATCGAGCGAATCAAACCTGATGTCTTATGCCATCATGCGGCGCAAATGGACGTGCGTCATTCCGTCGCGGATCCCAGCTTTGACGCGCGCGTCAACATTCTCGGGTTTATCAATTTATTGGAAGCCTGCAAAAACTCCGGCGCAAGCAAAGTGATCTTCGCTTCTTCGGGCGGCGCCGTTTACGGCGAGCAAGAAGTGTTTCCGGCGTCTGAGGATCACGTTACGCGGCCGGCGAGCCCGTACGGCGTGAGCAAGCGTGCCGGTGAGCTCTACCTCTCGTATTACCACCAGGCGTTCAACCTCCCTTACCTCGCGCTGCGTTACGCCAATGTCTACGGGCCGCGCCAGTCCGCCAAAGGCGAGGCCGGCGTCGTGGCAATATTTTTATCGCTACTGCTGGCCGGCCAAACGCCGGTGGTCAACGGCGATGGCAAACAGACCCGCGATTACGTTTACGTAGGCGACGTGGTGGCCGCCAACGTTGCGGCCTTGGACGCGAAATTCGTCGGCGAGATCAATATCGGCACCGGCGTCGAAACCGATGTGGTGGCGATTTTTCAGCACTTGCGCCAAGCTCTTGGCAGCGAAATCCAAGCGCGCCACGGTCCGGCCAAGACCGGCGAGCAGCGGCGTAGTTGCATCGACGCTAGCCGCGCCGCGAAGATTCTCGGCTGGCGTCCCCAGACCGCGCTCGCGGAAGGGCTGCGGCGCACGGCGGCTTATTATCGGGATACCGTTGGCCGATGATCCTGGACCACATCAGAAATTTTTCCATCATCGCGCACATTGATCACGGCAAGTCGACGCTGGCGGACCGCTTGCTCGAATTCACCGGCGCGGTGAGCGCGCGTGAAAGAACCGCTCAAATTCTCGACAGCATGGACCTCGAGCGCGAGCGCGGCATCACGATCAAGGCGAGTCCGGTCTGTCTGCGCTATCGTGCGAAGGATGGCAAAGAGTATAAGCTCAATTTGATTGACACGCCGGGCCATGTCGATTTCACCTACGAAGTTTCGCGTAGTTTAGCGGCCTGCGAGGGCGCGCTGCTGGTCGTCGATGCCGCCCAGGGGGTCGAGGCGCAGACCGTCGCGAACGTCCACATGGCGCTGGATCACGACTTGGAAATTCTGCCGGTGATCAACAAGATCGATCTTCCCAGCGCCGAGCCCGAGCGCGTCAGAACCGAGATCGAAGACGTCATTGGCCTGGATGCTTCCCACGCTGTCTGCGCGAGCGCAAAAGAGGGGATCGGCACCGAAGAAATCCTCGAAGGGATCGTGCATTACTTTCCGCCGCCGAAAGGAGACGCTTCGGCGCCATTGCGCGCTTTGATTATCGATTGCCGGTTTGATCCTTATCACGGTGCTGTTGTGATGACACGGGTCTTCGACGGGAGCATGCAAAAAGGCACTAAGATTCGCATGATGTCGAGCGGCCATGCGTTCGAAGTGCAGCGCCTGGGTGTTTTCTCGCCCGGATCGGTGGAGGTCTCGGAGCTAAAAGCGGGCGAAGTCGGTTTCGTTATGGCCGGTATCAAAGAAGTCGCTGAAACCCAAATTGGCGACACAATAACCACCGACGAGCGGCCGGCAAGCGCACCGCTGCCGGGATTCAAACCGCTGAAGCCGATGGTTTTCAGCGGCCTTTATCCGACGGACTCGGGGCAGTATCAGGCTTTGCGCGACGCGCTGGAAAAGCTGCGGCTCAACGATTCGTCTTTCACCTACGAGCCGGAAACCTCCCAGGCGCTCGGTTTCGGCTTTCGCTGCGGTTTTCTCGGCCTGCTGCACATGGACATCGTGCGGGAACGGCTCGAGCGCGAGTTTGGCCTGAGTCTGATCACTACCGCCGCGACCGTGGTTTACCGGGTGATCACGACGGCCGGGGCAACGCTCATGATCGACAATCCGATCAAGCTGCCCGACGAATCGGAAATCGATCGGATCGAAGAGCCTGTCATCCAAGCGACGCTGCATGTGCCGCAGGAATTTCTTGGCGGTGTTCTTAAGATCTGCGAGGAAAAACGCGGCACACAGAAAGAGATCCGCTACGTGGGCCCGAAGCGGGCGGTGCTGGTCTATGAGTTGCCTTTGAATGAAATTGTCGTAGATTTCTATGATAGGCTCAAATCGGTGAGCCGCGGCTATGCGTCGATGGATTATGAGTTGGCCGGATATCGCGAGGCCAACCTGGTGAAACTCGACGTGCGCATCAACGGCGATGTCGTCGATGCCATGTCGATGATCGTGCACCGCGAGAAATCTTATTATCGCGGCCGCGACTTAGTCCAGAAAATGCGCGAGCTGATCCCGCGCCAACTCTTCGAAGTCGTCATCCAAGCGGCTATCGGCAGCCGGGTGGTGTCGCGCGAGTCGGTGAAGGCGCTGCGCAAAAATGTCACCGCGAAAGGTTACGGCGGCGATATCACGCGCAAGCGCAAGCTGCTCGA
>Ga0114129_10012622_pt1 | contig 12027 bp, 8 predicted proteins | sample RhiMetdeltSRZDD1_FD_80071 | JGI IMG/M metagenome (GOLD analysis project Ga0114129, IMG submission 80071) | Populus rhizosphere microbial communities from Tennessee, USA - Rhizosphere MetaG P. deltoides SRZDD1 (version 2) (version 2) | ecosystem: Host-associated > Plants > Roots > Rhizosphere >... | reverse complement strand
TACTATCTGAAAGAGCAGGGCGCGGCTCCGGAGCCAGCGATTTATGCCTCTCGCACTGACGAAGCATTCAATCCCGCTCACGTTATCCGCGTCACCGACTGGGCGCAGTTGTCCACTAGTGCAACGACTCAGGATTGGACGGGGACAGTGACACCGTTGGTGAACCCTGCCACCTGCATCACGAGCGGCGTATTCTGGGATCCGTTCGTTGGCATCGCTGATGGCGAGCTGCAACCGTATGTCGCGACACCGCCGCCGTCTGACACCGGGGCGTGCAGCCTGTCGACTTTCTCATTTACGGCGACGTCCGATCTGACGATCATCGGACAGCCGACTGTCACACTGGACGCAACCGTAGTCGGGCATCGTGTTCAGCTCAACGTTCGACTTATAGATGTCGGAGACGGCGCGGAACGGCTCATCACGAGAGGGACGGTCACACGCGACGCCGGTGTCGGCGTTGATGTTGGCGCCACCCAAATCGTAATTCCGACATACGGCAACTATTGGGTTGTTCCCGCCGGTCACGCCGTCCGTCTGGAAATCTCGAACGTCGACAGCCCTTACATCACCCCGAGTCGCGAGCCTTCCAGTACGATCATCACCGCCGTTCACTTGCGAATTCCGACGCGTTGAATTGGGTTGAAGAAGTCGATTTGCCCCAATAAGTTGCGGGACTCCAGGACAGGTGGCCGAGTGCTTGAACGCACCGGTCTCGAAAACCCGCATACCGGTGAACCCGGTATCGAGAGTACGAATCTCTCCCTGTCCGTAAAGGCTTCACCTTCGGAACCGCAGCGAACTGTAGGGACGGGTGGCCGAGTGGTTTAAGGCGCACGCCTGGAAAGTGTGTGTACGTTAATAGCGTACCGTGGGTTCGAATCCCACCCCGTCCGTCGCGATTGTACCGCGCTTAACCGCTCGCCTGCAACGACTTGAGAGCAGGGTCCAGGTCCGGTCGCATAACGCAAGGATTTCTCAGGATTTACGTCCCACCTCCACCAATCATTGGAAGTGGGATTTTTTTCGTGACTTAGCTCAGCCGTTTCACGTCTAAATAGACGATGGCCGAGACTCCCCTCACAATCGCGAAAGCGCGTACAGCCTGGCTCAAGCACACTGCGAAGCTCGTCGCAGTCACAGCTTCGTCGGGGGCAGCGCTTGTTTCGATTTTCACCGCGCTCTATTCCTACGGCGTCATCGGCCAGGCGGAATCGCACCAGTCGATCGGCAATATCGGCGCGTCATGGGTCGGACTTCGGCCGGCGATCGATACCGCCACGGCACTTGGCGACACGGTGCATTACGCGGCAACTGTCACCGACAAGAACGGGAGCATCCTGGTGGGTGCCCGGCCGACGTGGACGACGGGCGATTCGAGCGTTGCGACCGTTCTGCAGGACGGGTCGGTGATCGCCAGGGGACCAGGTCGCACAATGGTGAGCGTGGTCGTTGGGAAGCTGGTTACGCATTCGACCGTGATCGTGCGGCAACGCGTTGCCAGTGTGGAGGTTGGTCGTGCCGGGAGCGACAGCACGATCGTTTTGCCCGAGGGGTCGGACCTGCAGCTGCGCGCGAGTGCACTCGATTCCCGCGGTCACCCAATAAGGGGTTTCGAGACGAGCTGGCACATCGAGGATAACTCGGTCGCGAGCCTTGATAGCGTTGGACTCTTGTCCGGAAAAACGGCGGGCCACACGACGATCGTGGCCAGGGTGGAAGGGGTCATCGGAAAGGCAGGCGTGTCGGTGGTGACGCCGGCTTCCGCGATCGCACTGGTGGCGGGGACAAATCAGCGGGCGCTCGCCGGCAGGCAGCTTCCGCAGGCGATCGTAGTGAGGGCGACCAATCGACGCGGCGGGGCGGCGTCAGGCAAGAGGGTCACGTTCCGGGTCGGCGAGGGCGAGGGCTCGGTTGAACCCGCTACGGTGAACACAGATGCCGATGGACGTGCTCGTGCCTCGTGGACGTTGGGGAATGATCCAGGGCGACAGACTCTCTTCGCATCAGTTGAGAACGTCGACAGCGTGCTGCCGATCATTGCCGAGGCGGATCCGGTAGCTAGCAACACGCGAGTGGTGGCGATGGCGGATCACTTTAGCGCCAAAGCCGGCGACCAGCTTCCTGACTCGGTCGCGATTCGCGTCACTGATTCTGCGGGTCGCGTGCTTCCAGACGTGCCCGTCCGTTGGGCGGCAATCGATGGAGGAGTCATCAGCGACGGCTCAACCCGAACTGACTCGCTCGGCATCGCTACGGTGCGGTGGACGCTCGCTCGGAAGACCGGCACGCAGCGCCTGCGGGCTCAGATCGGACTCGGCCCCGGTCTTGGGATTCCGCCTGTCACTATTAGTGCGGTGGCGCAGGCAGGGGCACCGAGCACTGTGGCAGCCATTTCCGGCGACAACCAGAAAGCCGCAGCCGGCGCTAAACTGCCGAAGCCACTGGTCTTCCGCGTCGCCGACGCCACTGGAAGTGGGGTAGGAGGAGCCATACTCAGCCTGTCGCCATCGGGTGGAGAGCTCGCCGATACCGCTTTGACAACCGACTCAACGGGGACTGCCCGCACTACCTGGGTACTCGGCCATTCGGCGGGCGACTACTCACTGGGCGTCCATGTCGAAGGCATCAAGAAGCTGCTCCGGGTTGCCGCCAAAGCGACTCCCGCCGCCGCGGCGAACCTCGCGTTCGATGATGTGCCGGCGGACAAGAAGCAGCGTGACGCACTCAAGGTGAAGCGGCTATCCGCGCTCGTGACCGACATCTACGGGAACCCCGTTCCCGACGCGCGTGTGAACTTCTCGGTCAAGTCGGGCGTGGTGACACCCACCCGCGCGGTAAGCGATGTGAAGGGGCGAGCTGCACTGACCTGGAAACTTGGATCGAAGACGGGTGAGCAGACGCTAAAGGGTGTGGTTCGCGGTACAGACGTGACCGGTGAGTATCTGGTGCAGGTGGGTCCGCGGGAGCCATTGGCGAAACCCGCATCGATGCGGTCGGCGAACAACAAATAGCCGCTACTACAAACGTTTCCGCAGCAGTTATTCGGACCCGAAAATCTCCCCCGCGACGCACAAAAAACTCTCGCAGCGCGCGTCAAGAAAAACATTATCTGCACCGCCGTATCCCACGACCGCCGTTAGAGTTAGCAATCAATAGTTGAAGTAACGCAGCACGAAGAAGCAAGCTCTGCAGTTACACTTTGGCTTGCACAACAGTCATTTTATTGTTCGCGCCCAGCTGAGCTTGCGGGCGCCTCCGAAAACCGGCAAAACCGCTGAAAAGCGGCGACGCAAAGCCCCGAGACTACCGCGACAAATCCGTCGCTACGTCAGTCGAGCTACCGAAGAGGAGCCAGTTAGTGAAATCATTTCGCTGCAGATTCAGCCTTGCCATTGCGATCCTCGCTGTCATCGGGGTCGCGATCCCCGTTCCCGCCAGCGCGCTACAGGTTTTTGGGCGCGCCAACCGGGCAGGCTCGAATGCTGTCGCGAACCACAGTGATTCGCTGGCCAACCCGGTCGTCGGCAACGGCAGCACCGTAGAGGACAGCGTCTACCCGTCCGCCGATAAGAAGTCACTCGTGGCGCCGACGGGCGAGCGCGGCACCGGGCTGAGCGGAAAGGTCTTTGCCCGTTTCGTGATGCCGGAGGACTGGATATCCCTCGCCTCCGTTCCGGGTGCCACGGTAGCCAGCGCATCGGTCCAGCCATCTCCAGCAGCAAGCCCCGAAACGGTGTTCACTATGCGCTCATTCGGGCAGAAGGTCCGCGCCTGGTTGAATGGCTATCGGCTTGGGTATTGGCCGCAGGAGAAGGGCAGACTCAGATCGGAGGCGTACCGGAATCCCGATGGCTTCATCGAAGTGACCCCGGATAACGAGGATACCCGTGTCTCCGAACACTTCCGGCTTCGCGACTTCCTATCCCACGACCAGAAAGATGTCTGGCCGAAGTACCTTGTTTTGCGCGAGCCGCTTCTCGACAAGCTCGAACTGGTGATCGAGGATTTGAACGACCACGGCGTCAACGCCGAGGGGATGAGAATCCGATCAGGGTTCCGGACGCCAGCCCACAACCTGGCCGTCCGTGGTGAGGGAAGTGCCCGCGACAGCCGCCACCAGTTTGGCGACGCCGCCGACATCTTCATCGACCAGGAAGGCAACGGCAAGATGTCGGACCTGAATGGCGACCATAAAGTCAATTTCGCCGACGTGAAGATGATCCTTGACGCCGTTGAAAGAGTCGAAGCCCGTTATCCCGAACTCGCCGGCGGCACCGGCCTCTATGCCTACTCGGGTCGCAGCGGACCGTTCGCGCACATCGATGTGCGCGGCACCCGCGCCCGTTGGGTGCGCGGGGTGTACAAGGGTCGTTCGCGCCGGGTTGTCAGATCCCGGAAGTCGACCGCTAAGACGGCGTCGGTCAAGACATCGGTCGCCAGTAGCGCGTCTAGCGGACGCGGAAAAGCGTCAGAAACGCCGGAGTAACGGCGGAGTGATTGTCGGCGTCGCACGACCCTGAGTTAACCCGCAGGATCTCCGTTACCTTCCGATCCAGTACGTTCCCTTGACCTGAAAGATGTTGGTCGGCCGGTCACTGAACAACAATGACCTGTCACGGCTGAAATCGAAATTCCCAAACTGATCGAACCCGTTTCGCTCCTGGGTCCAGACGAAATAGAGCGTGGATCCCGGGCGGTACTCCCACCGCAAGACGCCCGTTCCGCGCAACGATCTAAAATTAAAGTCCGGATTGTCGACCACGAACGGCGCCGCGGCTCCGCCCGCTCCGTCCGGGTCGATTGTGTAGCTGATCGCCCCCGACTGCGGATCGGTATTCTGAACGACCGTGCTTCCATTGTCTCGACCAAAGAAGTTCATGCGACGCGACTTCACCTCGGCGAACTCCTTGAAGCTCGAATAATGTCCGCTGGACAGGAACGGCTGCGCGAACATCTCCAGCGTAAGGTTCGGGGTGAAGGTCATGTTGACCCTTGTATCCACCGAAAGCGTCTTCTGGTGAAGTCGGCCGAACACATAACGCGTTCCGGCAAACTCCGGTGCGACTGTGGGATCCGTGACAGCCTGGACGTATTGCTGTGCGGTGTTGTCGACGTCGAGGGACGGCGAAAGGCTGAGCAAAACCCGTGAAGACGGCTTGTACGTCAGGCGCGGTGCGTAAAACTGTCTGCCCCCTTCGCTGTTATCGCGCGGACTGATGCGCTGATACGTGAAATTGCCGACGATGCGCTTGCGCGAATCGGTCCCGAAATCGGTTGACCACATGTTGTAGCCGTAGCGGATCACCGTGGGCCCACTGCGGGTCAGCCTTTCGTCGTAAGAACTCGGCTGGATTAGAACGAACGTGCTAAGGTTCATGTAGTTCTTGAAGGTCGCCTGCCACCAGGCGTGGAGATCGCCGCCGTTCTTGTCGCCGTCGAAATTGTTCTGTGTCTGCGCTCCCCAGATAGTGTACATGTTCCGGTACCACTTGGTGGGCGTAGTCCATTGACGGAATACATTGACGAGGCTCCACCTGTAGTCGGCGCGACTGAGCACGCCGAGATCGTTCGTTTCGAACCCCGGGCTGCGCCAGTTTTGAGTCGTTTCCCAAAGCCAGTCGCCCTGATCCTTGGCAAGGCGAGCGTAGAACCCGTAGCCATAAAGGTTGCGTCGTGTCGGATCGAGTTCCGTGTTGAACAAACCGTCCGTGGTCGCGGTGCGGCCCGGCCTCTGGTAGTAACGGGCGCTCGAGAACTGAGCACGACGTATGGCCGCGGTATCGCCGCCTATGTGAGTCAACGCCGTCTGGACGTTGAACGAGTAAGTACGATTGCCCCAGTGGTGGTCGAGGTCGAGACCAGCTGCCTGCGCGTTGGATCTCAGGCGCCCTACTTCGTCAGGGTTCGACAGCGCTCTATTCACCATGGTTGTGATTGAACCGATTCGGGTATTTCCGCCGCGCAAATCCTTCCGAAAGCGGCCAACGAAGTAGTTCGTTAGCGGTTCCACTTCCTGCGTCGCGTCCTCGGTAGTGCCAATTGGTTGAAAATGAGCCCGCTCTCGGGCTGTCAGTGCGTCCATCACCCCGACACTGATGCCGCTAGCGGTGCGGCCGGTGACTTTGCCGGCCCCGAGGATTGTGGTGGCGTCCGCGGCATCCATGAAATCCGACTGGTCCGCAACGACCCCCGCCAGCTGAGGTGAACGCCCGATTCGACGCGTGTAGACCAGGCTCAGACTTGAAACATTGCTGCAGAAAAAGCAACTGAAGCCGCCGGTGGAGAAATAGCCGGAGTTGGAGACAAAAAAGGGCCGCTTTTCGCTAAAGGTCGTCTCGAACACCGACAGGTTCACAACCGCTGGATCAACCTCCACCTGGCCGAAATCGGGATTCACCGTTGCGTCGAGCGTCAGGTTAGAGGTCAGGTTCATCTTCAGATCGCCACCCGCACGGTAAAGCATCTCGTTCGTCGAGTGATAAGGATCACCTGGCTGCACGCGCTCGAGCTTGCTCCGCGTCGTGACGTACGGGACGATTTCCATTTGCCGCGGCTGCGAGGCCATCTTGATCCCTTCGAGAGTGCCGAAAAAGGCTGGCCCACCGGATTCGTTACTTCTCCAGAAGGCCCACATGTCCTGCTCCGCGCGGCGATTGATTTCCCGCCAGATCTGCATTCCCCAAACCTGGTCGGTGGCTCGCGAGAACTTGAGTTGCGAGAAGGGAATTCTGAATTCAGCCGTCCAACCAAGTGAGTCAATCTTGGCAGCGCCATCCCAGACAGGATCGAACGACCGATCGCCGTTCTGGTGATCGCCCTTTACACCGCTCGGGTTGATCTCGAACCAGCTGCGGTTGTTCTTGTCGTGGAACGTGTCGAAGACGAAAGCGATACGATCCGAGGTCAGGTTGTTGTCGCCGGTCATCACCTGGTCGCGGCGAGCCAGAGCAGTGCGTATGCCCTTGGCGCCGAGCGAGTCATACATCCGGGCGCCGATGTAGAGAGCACTCGCATCGTACAGTATGCGAATCTCTGTGCGTTGAGTTGGCGGTTTCGCCTCATCGGGTACTGCTTGAACAAGCTCTGTGATGGGCTTGGCAGCTGCCCAGGCAGCTTCGTCGATCCGGCCATCGATCGAGATTTCGCCTTGTCGCAACGCCGCCTCGGCAACGGGGCGCGGGTCGTTCTGGGAACGAGTTGTGGTTTGAGCTGATGTCAGAGTTGAAAGGGTGAAGCAAGCGAAAACCGCTGCTCCCAGTTGAGCGACCGACGAACGAACGGGCATATCGGCTCCTACGGGTGGATGCGCTTGCCAGCGGCAGCACAGCGGCCGGCGTTCGATTTCTTAGACCGCATCAGCGGCGAAATGGTTGGAAGTACCTACGGCGTGCTATCTTCAGCGCGCATCATATGATGCGGGTCGTCATCGGGTGTCATGCTTCGGTAAAGGGAATGTTTAGAAATCTCAAATTCTTTCCTGTAGCGCTTGCGCTGCTTGCCGCAACCCTCCCTGGGCAGAACGTCCCAAAGCCAATTGCGCGCGATCCCAGCAGCGGCGAACAACATCTCCGCAATATCCGTCAGCTCACCGACGGCGGTGAGAACGCCGAGGCTTACTTCAGTCATGATGGACGTCGTCTGATCTTTCAGAGCACCCGCGATGGTCGGTCGTGCGACCAGCAATACGTGATGCGGATCGACGGCTCTCACGTTGCCCGGGTGTCCAATGGTCGGGGGAAGACAACCTGTGGGTACTTCTTGAAGGGCGATCGCCGAATCTTTTTCGCATCGAGCGAGGCTCTCGAGAAAGAATGTCCGCCACGGCCGGATCCATCAAAAGGCTATGTCTGGCGGCTCGATCCCTTTGATATCTACACCGCGCGTCGAGACGGGTCGGACACCCGTCGGCTCACCAACTTCGGCGTGTACACGGCTGAGGGTGTGCTCTCCCCGGACGGCAGGAAAATCGTCTTCACCTCGCTCAAGGATGGCGATCTCGACATCTACGTTATGAACGTGGACGGTTCCGGCGTTCGCCAGCTGACGCATCAATTGGGATATGACGGGGGACCGTGGTGGTCGCCAGACGGCAAGAGGATCGTCTACCGGGCAAATCATCCAGATACACCGGACGCGATCGCTAGCTATAAGGACCTGCTGGGTCAACTACTGGTGCGACCGAACAAGATGGATCTCTGGATCATGAACGCCGACGGGAGCGACCAGCACCAGATCACGCGACTAGGTGCCGCCAGCTTCGGCCCCTCGTGGACGCCGGATGGCCGGAAGATCATTTTCTCGTCGAATCACCACACCGATCCAAAACTAGGAAACTTCGATCTGTTTCTGATCAATCCTGATGGATCGGGGCTCGAGCAGATTACGACCGCCCCAACATTCGACGGGTTTCCGATGTTCAGCCCGAGCGGGAAAAAGTTGGTTTGGGCGTCAAACAGGCACGACGCCAACCCTCATGAGACCAACATTTTCATCGCCGACTGGGTTAACTAGCCGCGTAGTCGATTTGGCCGAGGTGATGTTTGAGGTGTCCGACGTAATCGCTCATGAAATAGTCGAGGGTCGCCGGTTGGTCGGCAGGAACGGGACGCCACGCCAGCTTGTCCAGATTGTGCTTCACGCGCGCTGAATTTCGGACTGAATCAGGCGTCTTTTCCATCACTCGCGCAATGTGAAAATTGAAATTTTTCCATAGTGTGACGAGGTCGACCCATGACGCGTCCCCGTAGGCTTGCACGACCACCCACGCATCTTGGTCGTAGCCCGGAAACACGAGATCATCCTGGAATTGCGCGCGCACGAAACGCTGATGGTTATTGGAAGCAGAATCGATCAAATGGCCGATGATTTCGGCCGGCGACCATTTTTCGGGTCGCGGACGACGCTTGGCTTTGGCGTCGCTCATGCGCAGCAACTTCGGCGCGGCCTCCTCGACCGCGCGACGCAGCTCTCCGATGTACGGAGGCAGAGTTCTTCCAGATTCGGACGTCTGGCTCATGGGACTATTTCCTGGCCCGATCTTTCCTGTTACTGTGGGGTAGTCATTCCGATCGGCGCAGGTCTCTGAACTTACTAATATCCCATCGATGAAAAAGATTGCTCTCTCATTTGTTCTGGTGATCGGCCTTGCTGCTGCGTCTGCCGCCCGTTCTCAGCAGCCGACAACTCCCGCGCAAGGCAAAGCCAGCTCGACAGTTACTGACACGGTGGTTTTCAAGCCGTCGCCGGAGCTGCAGAAATCGCTCGAAGATCTTGCTGCTGCGATGCAAGCGCTTGCGCAGCGAATCGCGAATGATCCCGAGATCAAGACAGCCGCGATGAACGTGGCGTCCGGATTCGTGACGACCGCTCAGCAGGTTGTGGCCGAGCAGTCGGGAGCGATCGAGGAAGCGCTCAAGGCTGCCGCCGAACGGATCTCGGCTGCACAGAAGAACCAGCGAATCGGCACCAAGAAGTAGCTCCCTGACAAGCCGCAGCACGGTAGCGCAGCCGGCCGATCCTGGCCGGCTTAAATTTGCGCCGTGCTGGAAGGCCCCAGATCTCAGCTCATTGCGCGACAAGTAGTCAGCGGAGTGATCCTCGGCGTGCTCTGTGCCGCCGCTGCTTATTTGCTCGGGTTTCAGCAACTCACCCGCAGGCCTGAGATAAGCTTCCTCCTTCCGGCGGCAGCGATTGGTGGTGCGATTGGGGCAACGCGACTGCGGCCCCTCCTGTGGATCGCCGCAGGTTTGCTTTCTTTTCTGTGCCTGCTCGTCGCCTACACGCCGCTCGTTGCCTCGATCTCCAGGCCACTGATCCGTCGTGATCCCGTACCGCAACACCTCGACGCAGTTGCGGCATTGTCAGCCGGACTAACTCCGGAGGGATGGCTGCGTAGCGAATCCCTCGATCGATTGCTCAGCGGATTGGATCTTCAGCGGTCCGGCGTCGCGCCGATCTTGATGGTATCGCGTGAGCGCGCACGCGTTGGTGGACGCGCCGTATCGGATTCGGCAGACCTCGCGAAAATCGTCGGGCTGACAGGTCGTTCATCGGTGGTGCTATTCGTCGACTCGATCTTTACCACTCGAACGGAAGCACTCAGGATGAAGCGGATTGCAGACGCTCGTGGGTGGCGCCGAATAGGAGTCGTAACATCGCCCCTGCATACGCGAAGGGCCTGTGCTACTTTCGAAGCGGTTGGCTTCCAGGTTGTTTGCGTGCCTGCTGCGCTGCGCGGTTCGGGGCTCGATCCCCGAAGCAACCCGGAGGATCGTTTCCGGGGTTTTCGTTCCTGGCTCTACGAGACATTCGCCACCGATTCCTACAGACGTCGAGGCTGGATCCGTTAAGCACCGAATGGGGGAACACTCACGATGACATCTGCAGTTCCAGGGTCAATGTCGGCAACAAGCACCAGGAACGGTCAGCCAGAGATACGAGGAATCTGGAAGGTGATCACCGCATCGTCGGTTGGCACGATGATCGAGTGGTACGACTTCTACATTTTCGGCAGTCTGGCCGCGATTATCTCGACCGAGTTCTTCCCGGGCAGCAACCCTACTGCGGCTTTTCTGAAGACACTCGCCACCTTCGCCGTGGGCTTCGCCGTTCGGCCGTTTGGAGCGCTCGTATTTGGAAGGATTGGCGATCTAATCGGGCGCAAGTTCGCTTTCCTGGCGACGCTGCTGATCATGGGCGGATCAACTGCGGCAATCGGATTTCTTCCTGGCTACGCCACGATTGGCATCGCCGCGCCGATTATCCTCGTCCTTTTGCGTCTGCTGCAGGGTTTGGCGCTCGGTGGTGAGTACGGTGGCGCAGCTGTCTATGTGGCGGAACACGCTCCCGACGGCAAACGCGGTTACTACACCAGCTATATCCAGACGACGGCGACCCTCGGTCTCTTTCTATCGCTGGCGGTGATTCTAATCGTGCGCGGACTGGTCGGAGAAGACGCCTTCAAGGCCTGGGGTTGGCGAGTTCCGTTCATTCTCTCACTCTTGCTGTTGGCGATCTCGTATTACATCCGCGTGCGTTTGCGGGAGTCGCCGTTGTTCTCGGCGCTGAAGGAATCGGGACGGACGTCGCGGGCGCCGATTCAGGAAAGCTTCGGCACATGGGCGCGCTGGAAGATCTTTTTCACCGTCCTGTTCGGCGCTGCCGCCGGTCAGGCAGTCGTCTGGTACACCGGGCAGTTTTACGCGCTGTTGTTCCTGCAGACCGTGCTCAAAGTCCCGCTCGTTACGTCATACGTCGTCGTAGCGATAGCTCTGGCGCTCGGCGCGCCGCTTTTCGTGTTCTTCGGGAGTCTCTCCGATCGGATCGGACGCAAGAAGATCATGATGGCGGGGAACCTTCTCGCCGCGCTTCTCTATGTGCCGATCTACCACGCGATGAAGGCATACTCGAGCCCGGTGAATGCGGTGATGCTCACCCTGCTGGTATTCGTGCAGGTTGTGTTCGTGACGATGGTGTACGGACCGATCGCTGCCTTCCTGGTCGAGGCGTTTCCAGCCAAGATCAGATACACATCCCTTTCGCTGCCGTATCACTTCGGCAATGGCTGGTTCGGTGGATTCCTTCCCATCATCGCCACGAGTCTGGTCGCGCGGACCGGTAACATCTACGCTGGTCTGGCGTTCCCGATTGTGGTTGCGCTGATCACCTTCGTCGTCGGCTCGCTGCTATTGCACGATCGGCACAAAGAGAGCATCTGGGCGGAGGTCGCGCCCGGCGCGCCCGCGCCCAGTCTCAGTTGATCGCCACGGTGCATCCGATTCGAATTCGCCAGTGGGCAGTGATCATGTACAAGGTACCGGGTACCTGGTCCCTGGCATCAGACAACTGAACGCCAAACACTGCCCGTGACATTGTTTGTGGCCGGAGCATTGCTCCTCGTCCTTCAGGGCAACGACTCCCTCCGCTCGCAGATTGAGCGCCGCGTTGCTGCGGATTCGGGCGCTCAGGTTGGCGTCGCCTACGTCGATCTTGGCTCATCCGACACGCTGTTCATCAACGCCGATT
>Ga0114129_10012621_pt1 | contig 12027 bp, 9 predicted proteins | sample RhiMetdeltSRZDD1_FD_80071 | JGI IMG/M metagenome (GOLD analysis project Ga0114129, IMG submission 80071) | Populus rhizosphere microbial communities from Tennessee, USA - Rhizosphere MetaG P. deltoides SRZDD1 (version 2) (version 2) | ecosystem: Host-associated > Plants > Roots > Rhizosphere >... | reverse complement strand
TAGATCGGCATCTCGCCGGGAATCGCCGCGAACTCTGCTTGTTATTCTCGCCTGCCGTCGAAAGCAGTTATTCGACTTCGACCTCGATGCCCCCAATCCATCGCGCGAAAACGTTGTAAAGCGCAGCGGCAATAATTCCGCCAATAAAACCCATCACGCCATAGATGATGGGCATAAAAATGCCGAAGCCGAACATCATCCCGACGAAAAGAGCCGGCGCTGAAGCTCCAGCTGATTGTTCCGTCGATGGGGCAAACGCTCCGGCCACTGCGGCCAGGGCGAAAAACGGAAGAAGAATCAGACCCATACAGGCGTAAAGCGCCCCGAGCATTTTGCCGGCCTGCAGTGGAGAGATCCGTTTAATTCGTCGTTTCATTTCAGCAGTAGAAATTATTCGTTGTGCCAGCCGCAATATTTTAATTACTGACCACTCTTGGCTCGTTCGAGAAATTCCCACTCCTGCAGCGCGATCGGCACGTTGCCGTTTTTCCAAACGAAATCATGGAACGCGCGAAGATCGAACTTGTCGCTCCATTGCATCCGCGCGTCGGTAAGAAATTTGAGGATTTGTAGTTTGCCGATCTGATACGTAATCGCCTGGCCAGGACCGGTTGCGAACGCGATCGCTTCCTGGCGCGCGGTCTGTTCGTCCATCGGTACTTTCTGCTGCAGATATTTCGCGGCTTGTTCCAGCGTGAATTCTCCCAGGGCGAGTTTCACGTCGACCTCCACCCGCAGCGCGCGAAGTCGCATGAAATTGTAAATGATCTCGCGCGTGTGCGGGCTGTCGTCGAACAACCCTGCCTGCAGCATCATCTCCTCTGCATAAAACCCGATCCCTTCGTTCGCGCCGGAGTCGTAGTAATGACGTCGGATCGGATCTTCATGTTTCCACGAAAGACAAAGCTGAAAATAATGGCCGGGAATCCCTTCGTGAACCGTGATCGGCCGCGGGTCTTCCGCAGTAGCACGCCAAAAGTAACCGAGGGTTCCCGACGGATCGGTCACGTAACGAATGCAGTTCTCCTTCAAACGCGATGGCGACGTGAAATCGTCCATTTCGCCGAACCCTTGCAATACGCGCAAATATTCTGGCATCGTTCGAAGTGTATAGTGTTGGACCCAATTCGGAACGGTAAGGGTGCCCCGCTCATCGAGAAACTTCCGGATCTGCAATTCTTTGTCTGCTGCTTCTTTGATCCAACTGTCGATATTGTCGACTGCCTTAAGCGGCGGCACCCTCTTGTTTCTATTTTTCTCGAACGCCTCGAAGGCGACGGCGCGGCTCCATTCCTGTTTGCCCATCGCCAGGAGTTCTTCAGGTGAATAAGGCATCAACGCGACGTTCTTGAGAAAGAAAACGTAAGCGTCACGGCCGAGTGCAGTCTCATTCGGCAGCGACGGCAACATTTGTCGAAGCTTCTCGCAAAAACGTTCGAGCGCGTCCGCTGCGCGATCGGTTGCGCTGTTCAATTCCTGTTCTTTGAGAGTTGTGGATTTCAACAGTGCTGCCGCCATCTGACGCATACGCGGCCGAATGTTTTCCAGCGCTGCAATTGCTACTGTGGCAAATGGCGCTGGCGGGTTATCAAGATTCTCGGCGCCTTGCTGGAGGATCGACGGAATGTTTTCGATGCGCGTTAGAATCTCCCGGCTGCGCGCGGCGTCATACGGTCCGGGCACGGTGAGCGCTTCGACTAATGCCGTAAGCGTTTGCGCGATATAAAAATTAGGATCGCGTTTCCAGCGTGGATTAACATCCAGCTCCCAGCGTACCCGCGCCAATGCGGAGCCAATCAGACGATAATCTACCTGCTGTGGAATCGGCCAGGCGGTTGGATCGAGTTTTTTCCAGCGCGCTTCGAACTCATTTAGATCGTTTCGCTGCTTATCGGTGCTCGCTCGCGACCATTCGCGAATCCCGCCGGGTCGCTCGATACGGTTCACGTCATCGCCGGTAAAAGGCGCATACTGTGCGCGCCACGCCCAGAAATCGTTCGCCGCTTTGTCCAGAGACTCAGTTGCAGCCGAAGCGTTGGCTAACAAGAACACGACTAGAATGAGAGCCCCTACCCAATGTTTCTTCATGAAGAATTAGTCGGCGTCGCGCCGCAGAGTAACTACGCTCGGACTCTTACCGGGCCGATACATCGACGCGCCGTAAGAGAGCGCGGCGGATTTTTCGCCTGCGTAACGAATCTTGTTCAGCTTTTCATCCCAGTGTTCTATGTAAGAACAGTTCGCCGTTTTCTTGGTGCCGGGGATAGGCACGTAGCGATTCTCTGCAAATGTGAGAAACGCCGCTTCGCCAGGTAATGGAATTGGAGCAGCCCAGTTAGGTGATAGCCGGACGAGACGCGGACCGGTGAGGTCGAGTGCAAAAATTGTGTCACCGTCCGTGCTGTTCAAATGCAGGTCGAAAAACGCCAGTCGCAGCGGCCCGTCGAACAGAAAATGCTGATTGTTGTCCTGACTTTCGTGCAGTAACCCGAAGACGCCGTAAAACCCAGGGATCTTATCGAACTCAGTTTCAGTTCCGTTTTTTAAGTCGCGAAGCAGGTAATGTTTTCCATGACCAGGCCCGTCGATCTGGTCGTCTTCACTGTTGGGATCTTCACGTAATATCAGTTCTACCGAACCATCGGGCGATTTGTAAGTTGGGACTGGCGTGGTAGTGGGGGATGCAGATTGCTCAGGTGAAATTGAAGGGCTGGGGGATGCCGATTCTTCCGGCTCGACGTTCGTGAAATACGGTGAGTTTTTCGCGGCGATATACCAATCCGGCGCAGCCTCTAATTTTTTCACTGTTTTGCCGAGTGGATCAACACTCCAAAATTCGCGGACGTTATTCGATTTTTCGCGCGTGAAAACAATGCTCGTGCCGTCAGACGCGAAAATAGGGCCAGAGTCCTGCCCAGAATTGTCTTTCGTCAACTGCCGCAGCAGTTTTCCGTCCTCGCGGTACAGATAGAGATGCGAATGGCTGGTGCCTTCAGCCTGCAAATAACGAATCGCAATAACAATTTCGCTGTCAGCCCACGCGTTCGTCGCCACGAAAATTCCGGCGATGATCAGTATTCGAAGTTTCGCGCGCATCACCGCAGCGGAAGTTGAATCGTGCTGGGATGAGTCGCGTCATGATACACCTGCACATGGCAAGTGCGCGCGTCCTTCGCCGTTTCTTCGGCGACGACTCCGCCCGAGCAATAGTTTTTTTGCAGCTGAGTTGAATTTGGGGACGACACGACCAGGCGAAGCCGGCTGCCTTTCATCAGTCGACGAGCCACGAATAACCCGGGATTGAAATCGCAACGTACGATTTCACCCGGCTTCACGAGTTTCCCTTCTCGCAGCGACTCACGGTAACGCAAGCGGCGAGTATCGTTCCAAAGGATGATGCTGGTCCCGTCCGGCTGGATTTCATAGAGATGGGCAGATAGATCAACATCGGGCGTGTCGATCGACAGCCACAGCGTCACTGCGGGGCAACCAACAAACGTCGTTTCATTGGGCAACGGTTCGGTGTGGTACACCAAACCATCTTTGCTAATGCTGAGAGGATATGCTTGATCAAGGCCTGCCGTTTTTTCTTTTGGATCGATCCCATCAACTGTTTCGCCGCGTCTCGTATCCAGCGGATCGTAGACAAAGGTATCCGAACCGTCAGTGGGCTCCGTTTCGGAGAGTGAGCCGGACCGAAAGACACCGTTCGCGTCACCGTTTTTGGAATTGAGGTAAAGGGTTTTCGGGTTCGCGACCAGTGTCTCGAGACTATCGGCATACTTCCATTCGCCGTTGGCGCCGCTATTTCCTGGCGCGAGCAAATAGTAGGCGACCTGATTCTTGAGAAATTCCGGTTTCGGGCCGCTTTTCATTGTCCAGTCGTACCATTTCTTATGGAGATCATTAAGATCGATAACGGCCCCGGGTCCGAACTTTACGCCACCGACTTCATCTGTAGGGGTACGCGTGCCCGCGTGATCCCATGGGCCGATGACCAGAAAATGTTTCGCGCGCACTTCTGGTGAGCTGTTTGCCAGATGGTCCCGGTAATAGCTAAGCGCGCCGAGCTCATCTCCGTCGTATTGTGCCGTGATGGTGAGGATTGGGAGGTTGATCTTTTGGAATTCCTCGCGTGTTGGCACCATCGCGTCGTAGTACGCGTCAAGTGTGGAATGTTTGACGACGTGTTGGAAATTGACCGACAGGTTTCCGACGAATGAATCGAGCGATTTAAACGGGACGTGCTTCTTATAAGCGTCGAGGAACTTCGTTCGCCAGAATTTTTGATCGCCGAAAAGGTTTTGCTGGCCGGTGCGGCCGCTGGTGAACGTGTACCATTGCACATCGTAGGTTACACCGACGTTCTGGGGCGCAGGATAATCGAGGCCGGGACGAGCGGCTGCCGCGGGGACGATGGTGGCGAGGTGTGGCGGGAATTCTTTCGCTGTCGCCCATTGATCGAATCCCGCGTACGAACCGCCCCACATCGCAACCTTGCCGTCGCAGTACGGTTGCTTTGCGAACCACTCGACCAAGTCGTGCCCGTCCCGCGGATCATTTACAAACGCCTCGAATTCGCCGCCGGAATTTCCGCGACCGCGAACATCGACAAGCGCGAATGCAAAGCCGTGCGATGCGAAGTAAGCTCCGCGCGCGTGGTAGCTATCAGAGATATAGGGCGTCAGTGTGAAGATGACTGGCGTTTTCGATGACGAGCCATCCGTAGTCTTCGGCAAATACAACGTTGCGTTCAGTTCCACCTTGTCACGCATGGGAATCTTTACGCCCCAGCGGAGGTCATAATCGCCCGGCGGTTGCGACGGCGACGGCGCCGATGCTGGAGATGGAGTCTGCGCTGGCAGCGGTTCAATGGCGACCAACGCCATCACAAACAGAGCACACAAGACAACGCGGCGAACGACGTTGAATGGTTTCGTCATGCGAGCATTGAAGCGAAACCGCGCGGCTAAACAATGGGTAAATATCTTCGCGGCGGCAGCCCATCAATGCGTTCTTCGAGGTGGCGATTCTCCCTGTTTCAAATTGTTTAGGAACTTCGCCCACTGTTTCCTGTAGGAAGTAATAGAGTCACTCAACAGTGCGACAGAATTCTCTAGTCCCCATCTTCGGCCTGCTCTTCTGGCTCGCATTCGTTAACACCGGTAATGCTCAAGGTGGTGGAACATGGCAAACGCGTGCTCCGATGCCTCTGAGCCGACAGGAACTCGCGACTGGGGTACTAAATGGGAAGGTTTATGTCGTCGGTGGTTATGATGCGGACACTCACTCGACGGGCACCGTGCAAGTCTATAATCCAACGACGGACGCATGGACTTTGGCTCAGTCGCTTCCCATCGCGGTAAACCATAACGCTGCAGCCGTTGTGGCAGGAAAACTTTACAGTTTCGGCGCGGGCGTAGGACAGGCGTTTGTTTACGATCCAAACAACAACTCGTGGGCCGCCAGACCTTCCAGCCATTATGTGCACCGGGGAACCGCCGCGGTGGGAGTAATCAATGGTAAGATTTATGTTGCTGGCGGGGCAGGCACTCCCAGCCAACGCGAAATGGAGGTGTACGATCCGGTCGCAAATACATGGACAATTAAGGCGCCGATGAGGGTTCCGCGCAATCACACCGGCGGCGGCGTGATCAATGGGAAATTTTATGTTGTTGGCGGTCGAGCGGGACCTTCAACCGATGCTCTCGAAGTCTACAATCCGCAGACCAATAGCTGGTCCACGCTAGCGTCAATGCCAACGCCTCGCTCCGGTTTCGCGACGGCGGTTGTGAACAATGAGCTTTGGGTTTTCGGCGGGGAAGACCCTCAAACTTTGGTTCTGCATGCACAGGTAGAAGTTTATAATCCTACCACCAACAGCTGGCGTCGAGAGCCCAATATGCCCTTGCCGCGGCATGGCATCTGGGCATCGGTCATCGGGAATAAGATCTATATTCCAGGTGGTGGCACCACACCGGCTTTAGTAAATCCCACGAATACGAACCAAGTCTTTACCGTTGGCAGTACGCCGGCAGAAGCAGGCCGTGCAGCGATAGGTGACTTTAACGGTGACACCCATCCTGACTACGTGCTTCGAAACGCGAGCACGCTCCAAACGGCGATATGGTACCTAAACAACAACGTTCGCGTTGGGTCCGCCTATGGACCGACCCTCGCGGTCGGCTGGGGACTGGAAGCCGTTGCGGATTTCAATCGCGACACCCATCCCGATTACCCCCTGCTCAATTTTACCACGCAGCAGACCGGAATCTGGTATTTGTCCGGACCCGTGCGCATCGCGAGCGCGTACGGTCCGACCTTGCCCGCGGGCTGGGAATTGGCAGCGGCAGCGGATTTCAATGGCAACAGCTCCCCGGACTATGTGCTCTTCAACACGGGTGCGCGTCAGACAGCGATCTGGTATTTGAACAACAACCTTTACGTCAGCGGCGCGTTCGGCCCAACTCTTGCAGCTGGTTGGGGACTGAGAGGTGTGGCGGATTTCAATGGCGACGGCCACCCAGATTACGCCTTGTTCAACTCCGCGACTCGGCAAACAGCAATTTGGTATCTATCAGGCCCAACGTTCATTGGCAGCGCTCTTGGCCCGACTCTGCCCAGTGGCTGGGGGCTGGTAGCTACAGCGGACTTTAATGGTGACGGCAAACCAGATTATGTCCTTTACAACGGCGGGACGCGTCAGACAGCGATCTGGTATCTGAACAACAACGTTTACGTTAGCGGCGCCTTTGGCCCGACTCTTCCATCCGGTTGGAGCCTGGTCGGGCAGTAGGCGCCACGCTAGCCTCCAATCGGCCGCTGGAAAGCGCAGCGGAAGGTGGAATTAGCAGTTTTCTCGTTGCGCGCCTGCGCGGTTAGGTAAGCTCGCTTATTGATCATTGATTTGCAGGAGAGCGAGTTTGCGAGACGATAGGCCATGGCGCGCGGACTATCGAAGAACAGACGAGATTTCAGCGCTACGATTAAACAGAGGCCGGCGACCTCGGAGCCAGCGCTGCAATCCTCCCAATCGACGAGCTCTCGAATAACTTCGGTGGAGTTATTCTCTTCGGGCACTGTATTTCTTCTCGCGCTCATTCTTTATAGCTGGACCCTCGCGCCGACGGTTACTCTGACTGACAGCGGAGAGCTGATAGTAGTTGCTCAAGGGCTTGGGATCGCACATCCACCGGGCGTTCCGCTGTGGACCATTCTGGCCCATCTCGCATCGCGTGTGCCTTTTGGAAATGTTGCGGTGCGGATTAACTTTTCCTCTGCGCTTTTTGCGGCCCTTGCTTGCGCGATGGTCACGCTTGCGGTAGCCGAATTAATAATCACCCTGTCATGTCTCGCCGCGTCAAAGCAGCGAAAGAGAGGCGCTCAGCGGAGTAAGCCAGTCGACCGATCTTGGTTTGCGAGCCTTTTTTTGATAGTACCCGCGCTGGGCGCGGGTTTGCTCATGGCGTTTTCTCGCACGCTTTGGTCTTATGCGACGATCACCGAGGTCTATGCTCTGAATACACTGCTTATCGTCGTCATCTTCTTTCTAATGCTTCGATGGCGCCGTCGTATCGTTGAAGATAGGACCCGTATTTCAATGGCGTCGAACACTGGCCAAATCATTACGCTGGTCACGAAACATGACGCTTACCTTTATGCCGCTGCGCTGGTATTCGGGCTCGCGCTAGGCGTCCATCACGTTACCGTGGCGCTGACTCTTCCCGCTATTGCTGTCATTGTTTTTCGAACCCAGGGCGTGAGGTTCTTCACCAGCAGACGCCTCGCTTATGCCGGGTTAATTTCAATTGCGGCGTTAGTCGCCGTTTATGCCTACCTGCCGTTCGCGGCGTCGCACTGGCCTGTCATTAACTGGGGCCACCCGCGTTCGCTGCAGGAAATATGGTGGCACATCACGGGCAGGCAGTATCAGGTCTATTTTTCCTTTAAGCCGGAGATAATGGGCGCGCAGTTTGCTGAATTCTGCAGAATGGCGCTGCGCGAGTTCGGCTTTCCATGGCTTCCGTTGTCGCTGGTTCTGGCTTTTGCAGGCTTCGTTGACGCTTTCAAACGAGATCGAACGACTTTCTGGTTTCTTCTCGCTGTCGTCGTTGCTGATTTAGCTTACGCGCTCAGCTACGAAATCGCGGAGGACAAGGATGCGTACTATCTGCCCGCATTCATTTCGATCGCGACTGCCGCTGGCCTTGGCATTCGATGGGTGACGCAACGCGCCGTTTCCAAGCCCGCGCCGGTCGCGAAGCTCTATGTAGCGGTCGCAACCGTCGTATTGCTTGTTTGCGCGACTACTCTCGCTGCGAACTGGCCTTACAATAATCGCAGGCAATACTTCATCGCGCATGACTACGTGGAAAATCTACTGAGCACGATCGCGCCCAACAGTCTCCTGCTCACGCTCGATTGGCAGGTGGTGTCGCCGATGTTTTATGCGCAGGAGGTAGAACGGGTCCGCCCTGATGTAAAAGTGGTGGACATCAACCTTCTCCGGCGCTCGTGGTATTTCGATTATTTAGAACATGCTTATCCCGGATTGATGGAGCGCTCGCGCGAGAAGATCGACTTATTCGTTGAGAACCTTAAGGAATGGGAGCGCGATCCTGGAGCGTTTGCCAGGAGCACGGCGCTTACTCAAAGAATCAGCGCGGCATTTTTGGAGATGATCCAAGCGATGGTGACGAATGAAAGCAAGGTTGGACCGGTTTACGCAACGAACGATTTGCTTTTCTCCGACTCAGTCAACGGTGAACTGACCAGGTGGCTTAAACAAAAATATCAGCTGATTCCAGAAGGGCTTGTCTTTAATCTCGCGGACAGTCAGGGCTTTCATGATTCGCCTGATGTACAGCTGCAAATACGCGGCCTGGCCGACGGGACACTGCGATTCGCAAAAGGAGATCCGGTAAACGTAAAAGTCATACCGGCCTATACGAACATGCTGATTAATCGCGGACGTTATCTCGCATTATTCGGTCAACACGAGCGCGCTATTACTGCTTTCGAACAGGCGCTCGCGCTCAATCCGGATCTTGCCTTGGCACGGCAGGGCCTCGCCGAAAGTACTGCGAAAGCGCGGAAACCGTAGACTGGTAGTCTGATTCAAACTTCGCTTGTCATTCGGTCTTCATCGTTCCGGCGCAGTCTTGCTTTGTTGGTGCGAACCTTTTATATGCGCGGGAATGAATGCCTGTGGTTGTGATCAATGGTTGCGTCTCGTTCCGGCAATCCTCACGTTCGTCATTGGAGCGATTCCAACTCGGGCGGCTGACAATGTCATCGCGCTGAAAGCGGCGCGTTTGTTCGACGGAAAATCGAAATCACTTGTTCCAAATGGCGTCGTTATCGTTCAAGGCGATAAGATTGTCGACGTTGGCAGCAATCTGAGCGTTCCAGGCGATGCGCAGTTGATCGATCTTGGTGACGCGACGCTCGCACCGGGATTCATGGACGCACACACACATTTAACCTTGGATTATTCTGGCGATTACAACGTGCGCCGATTGAAAGAACTCGACCTCAACGTTTCCGAACAGGCAATCATCGCCACGGCACACGCCCGCGCCACTATCGAAGCAGGATTTATCACCGTGCGTGATCTCGGAAGCCGCTTTATCGGCAGCCGGGAGTTTGTCGATGTCGCCCTGCGAAATTCAATTAACAAAGGAGTGGTCGTTGGCCCGCGCATGTTGGTTGCAACGAAGGGAATCGGCGCTACCGGCGGCCATTTCGATCCCACCAGCGGGTTTCGTGATTTCCTTTTCGGGCGTGAACCGGATTACACGGATGGAATTGTCGATAGCCCGGACGACGCTCGAAAGGCCGTCCGTTTCGAAGTCAAAAACGGCGCTGACGTGATTAAAGCCGCAGTCTCGGGTGGAGTTCTTTCGTTAGGAGACGAAGTAGATACTCCGCAATTGACGCCGGCTGAGATGGCGGCGCTCGTCGATGAATCCCATCGATTGCGCAAGAAAGTGGCGGTGCATTGTCATGGCGACGAAGCTGCTCGGGAAGCGATCGAGGCCGGTGTCGATTCAATTGAACACGGCTCGTTTATGAAACCAGAAACGCTCGCCCGTATGAAAAACAAGGGCGTGTTCCTGACGCCCACCCTCATGGCCACAGAATGGATCATGAGCAAGCTGGACAATTATCCGCCATCTCTGCAGGCGAAAGCGAAAGCGGCAGCGGCTGCGCGCTCCGACATGTTTCGGAACGCAATCAAACTGGGAGTGAAGATTTCCTTCGGTACTGATGCCGCTGTCTTTCCACATGGTCAAAACGCACGCGAGTTCAAGGTGATGGTTGATCTGGGGATGCCGGCAATCGAAGCGCTGAGATCTGCAACCGCGAATGACGCCGAGCTTTTTGGCATCGCGCAAAAGACTGGCACCCTGGAAAAAGGGAAATTCGCTGACATCATTGCAATGCCAGGCGATGCGACTACCGATATCACGGCAACCGAGCGGGTTTTCTTTGTCATGAAAGAGGGAAAAATCCTGAGGAATGGAGCGCCGACTCTCCATTCCAGTACTAAAAACACAGATCCCGCGAATGTCGCAGCTCCGGTGGAGTAAGTGGCCCGGACAGGCGCGGGTAAGTTGATTTTGACAAAGCGGGGATCGCCGCTAAGTTTGCCACCCGCCGCCAGGTTCGGCGGCGTAACATTTTAGCAGGAGCTCCGCGTTTCTCCCAAGAGGCCGGGGCGCTAGAACTGCATACTGACATGCAAAGAAATCGAAGCAAACGTTATCGCGCAGCTGCGCAACAGGTGGATCGAGCGAAGGCTTACAGTCTACCCGAGGCTGTCTCGACGCTAAAGAAGTTTCCGCCGACAAAATTTGACCAGACCGTGACGGTCTCATTCCGTCTTGGTGTCGATCCCAAGCAATCCGATCAGATGGTTCGCGGAACCTGCCCGCTCCCGCATGGCAGTGGTAAACAGGTTCGTGTACTGGTTTTTGCCGAGGGCGAGGCTGCAAAGGCGGCCACGGAAGCGGGCGCGGAATTTGTTGGGATGAAGGATCTAATCCAGAAGTGCCAGGAAGGCTTTCAGGACTTTGATGTTGCGATCGCAACGCCTGCGGCGATGGCAGAAGTGCGGAAATTGGGAAAGGTGCTTGGACCGCGCGGACTAATGCCGAATCCGCGGACCGGCACGGTCACGGACGACACGGCCAAGGCGGTGCGCGAAGTCAAAGCAGGCCGCGTGGAGTTTAAACTAGATAAGAACGGCAACGTAGCCGTGCCGGTCGGAAAATTTTCATTTGAAGAAAACGCGCTTGTGGAAAATGGAAGCGCCGTGATCGACGCAGTGGTTCGAGCCCGTCCGGCCAGCGCGAAGGGACGATATCTTGAAGGTATGACAATCAGTGCGACGATGTCCCCGGGAGTTCACGTAGATCCATCGCCATATCTAAATGTTTAGCGAGAGACTCATGTCGAAATAAAATGAGACCAGAAAAAACCAGTGTCGTTTCCGATCTTTCCGAGAAGTTGAAACGCTCTCCGTTCGTTCTCGTCACCGACTACCAGCGCATGAAGGTCGTGGATTTTAGCGAGTTGCGGAACCGGTTGGCTCCGATGGGTGCGGAGGTGCACGTCGTGAAGAATAATTTCCTAAAACGAGCGATGACCGATTCTGGCTTTCCGGATGCGAGTGAGACATTGACCGGTCAGACAGCGGTTGTTACAGGCGAGAACGATGTGGCGCCCGTGGCTAAAATTTTCAAGACGTTTGCAGCTGAATTCAAAATTGCCACGCTGAAGATTGGCTTCGTTGATCGCGCCATTCTTTCCGCTGCGGAATTGGAAAAGCTGGCGGAGTTGCCGGCGCGCGAAGTTTTGCAGGCGCAATTGCTTGGACTGTTCTTGTCTCCCGCAACGCGCCTGGTGCGCCTACTAAATGAGCCAGGCTCGGCACTCGCACGGCTATTGAACGCAAAGGCAGAAAAGGAGGGCACCGGCGCGCAAGCGACGGCATAAGACATTTTTTCGACTCGCAATGGCGGG
>Ga0114129_10012620_pt1 | contig 12029 bp, 4 predicted proteins | sample RhiMetdeltSRZDD1_FD_80071 | JGI IMG/M metagenome (GOLD analysis project Ga0114129, IMG submission 80071) | Populus rhizosphere microbial communities from Tennessee, USA - Rhizosphere MetaG P. deltoides SRZDD1 (version 2) (version 2) | ecosystem: Host-associated > Plants > Roots > Rhizosphere >... | reverse complement strand
TTCCGCAGGATGTCGCGCATGCCGCTCGACTCGAACTGGAAGATGCCGTACGCCTGGCCGTCCTGGAAGATCTGATAGGCCTTGGGATCGTCGAGCGAGATGTCGTTGATGTCGAGCCGCTCCCCCGTCGTGCGCGCGATTTCCTTGACGCAGTCGTCGATGAGCGTCAGCGTGCTGAGGCCGAGGAAATCCATCTTCAGCAGGCCGACGCGCTCGATGTCCTTCATCGACCACTGCGTGACGATCTCGTCGTGCGCGCCGCGGTAGAGCGGCGCGTACTCGGTGATCGCCTGAGGGGCGATCACGACGCCGGCCGCGTGCACCGACGCGTGCCGCGTCATCCCCTCGAGCCGCCGGGCCACGTTGAGCAGTTCCTTGACCTTCGGATCGTTCTGCTCCATCAAGCGGAGCGGCTCGCTCTCGGCAAGCGCCTTGTCGAGCGTCATGTCGAGCGCCGCGGGGATCTGCTTCGCGACCTTGTCGACGTCGGCGAACGGCATCTTGAGGACGCGGCCCACGTCGCGCACGACCGCCTTCGCCTTCATCGTCCCGAACGTGATGATCTGCGCGACGTTCTCGCGGCCGTACTTGCGCGTGACGTACTCGATCACTTCTCCGCGCCGCCGCTCGCAGAAATCGATGTCGATGTCGGGCATCGACACGCGCTCGGGGTTGAGGAAGCGCTCGAAGATCAGATTGAAGTCGAGCGGATCCACGTCGGTGATCCGAAGGCAGTACGCGACGAGACTGCCCGCCGCCGATCCGCGGCCGGGCCCGACGGGAATTCCCTGCTCCCGCGCGTAGCGGATGAAGTCCCAGACGACCAGGAAGTACCCGGGGTACTTCATCTGTTTGATCATCTCGATTTCGTACGAGAGCCGCTGCTCGTACTCGTCGATCGTGTGGGTCAGCGCGCCCGTCGCCGCGAGCTGTTTCAGCCGCGGCAGGCGCCGGGTGAAGCCCTCGCGGACCACGTGATCGAAATAGTCGTCGAGCGTGAATCCCGGCGGGACGTCGAAGTTCGGCAGATAGTTTCGGCCCGCCTCGAGCGTGACGTCGCAGCGTTCCGCGATGCGCACCGTGTTCGCGAGCGCGTCGGGATAATCCTTGAAGACCTCCGCCATCGCCTCGGGCGTCTTGAGGAAGAACTGGCGAGCCTCGTAGCGGAGCCGCTTGGCGTCGCTGAACGCCTTGCCGGTGCCGATGCACAAGAGGACGTCGTGCGGGTGGGCGTCCGACTCGCGCACATAGTGGACGTCGTTGGTGCACACGAGGCCGAGACCGAGATCGCGCGCGATCGCCGGAATTCCGGTGTTGACGATCCGCTGCTCCTCGATCCCGTGCCATTGCATCTCGAGGAAGAAGTTGTTCGGACCGAGAATGTCCTTGTAGGCCGCCGCCGCGTCGCGCGCCTTCTTGTCCTGCTGATGCGAGAGTCCTTCGGCCACCTCGCCCTTCAGACAACTGCTCAAGCCGATGAGCCCCTTCGAGTGCCGCGCGAGCAGCTCCTTGTCGATGCGCGGCTTGTAATAGAAGCCTTCGGTGTAGCCGGCCGACACGAGCTTGATCAGGTTGTGAAAGCCCTCGTCGTTCTCGGCCAGCAGCACCAGATGATTCGCCGTCTCGCCCGGATTGCCGTTCCGGCTTCGGCGATCGCCCGGCGCGACGTACACCTCGCAGCCGAGGATCGGCTTCAGACCCTTCTGCCGCGCATGATCGTGGAACGTCACCGACGAGAACAGATTGCCGTGCTCGGTGACCGCAATGGCCGGCATCTGCAGGTTTGCCGCCTGGTCGAGCAGCTCGTCGATGCGGCATGCGCCATCGAGCAGCGAGAACTCGGTATGAAGATGCAGATGGACGAAGTCAGCCACTAATCCCCAGGCCCCAATCCCTAATTCCCAATCCCTAATGCCTAATGCCTAATCCCTAATCCCTAATCCCTACTCCCACTCAATCGTCGAGGGTGGTTTCGACGAGATATCGTAGACGACTCTGTTGATGCCTTTGACCTCGTTGACGATGCGCGACGAGATCCGCGCGAGCAGATCGTGCGGTAGACGCGCCCAGTCGGCAGTCATGCCGTCGCGGCTCTCGACGGCGCGAATCGCGGCGGTGTATTCGTACGTCCGCTCGTCGCCCATCACGCCGACGCTCTGCACCGGCAGCAGCACGGCGAAACTCTGCCACAGACGCTCGTACCATCCCTCGCGGCGGATTTCTTCGACGACGATCGCGTCGGCGCGCCGCAACAGCGCCAACCGCTCCGGGGTCACCTCGCCGAGGATCCGCACGGCGAGTCCCGGTCCGGGGAACGGTTGACGGACGACGAGCTCCTCGTCGAGTCCGAGCTCGCGGCCGACGATGCGCACTTCATCCTTGAACAGCTCGCGCAGCGGCTCGATGAGGGTCATGCGCATGCGGTCGGGCAGACCGCCGACGTTGTGGTAGCTCTTGATCACCGCCGACTGTCCCACGATGGCGACCGATTCGATGACATCGGGATAGAGCGTGCCTTGCGCGAGGAAATCGACGCGACCGAGCTTCGCCGCTTCGGTTTCGAATACCTCGATGAACGTCGCGCCGATGATCTTCCGCTTCTTCTCGGGATCGACGACGCCTGCGAGCCGATCGAGGAACAGCGACGAGGCGTCGACGAACACCAGCGGAAGCCGCAGCCGCTCGAACCGCTTGCGCACCTGACTCGCTTCGTTCAGCCGCAGCACGCCGTTGTCGACGAAGATGCACGTGAGCTGCTCGCCGATCGCACGGTGCAGGATCAGCGCCGCCACCGTCGAGTCGACGCCGCCGCTCAGCGCGCAGACGACGCGTCCGCCGCCGACGCGCGCGCGGATGCGCGCCATCGCCTCCTCCACGAACGATGCCATTGTCCAGTCGCCGCGACAGCCGCAGACGTTGAACGCGAAGTTGCGGAGGATTTCGAGCCCGCGCTCGGTATGAACCACCTCAGGGTGAAACAGGAGCGCGTAGAGCCGCCGCTCGGGATCGGCCATCGCCGCGACCGGCGCGTTCGCGCTCGTGGCGACCACCGAGAACCCATCGGGTGCGGCCGCCACGAAATCGCCATGACTTGCCCACACGCGTATCTCGTCGGGCACGTCGGCGAACAGGGCGGCCGGACTCGCCCGGCTCGCCACCTTCACGACCGCGTGCCCGAACTCGCGCTGCGGTGCGGGCGCGACGCGTCCACCGAGCGCGTCGGCCATCAGCTGCATCCCGTAACAGATGCCGAGCACTGGTTTGCCGAGGTCGTAGACGTGCGGATCGCATTTGGGCGCGCCCGGTTGCGACACGCTCTTGGGCCCGCCGGACAAAATGATCCCGGCCGGCTTGCGCGCGCGGATTTTTTCGATTGGCGCGTCCGGCGGCCAGACTTCCGAGTACACCGACAGCTCTCGCAGGCGCCGGGCGATGAGTTGGGTGTACTGGGAGCCGAAATCCAGGACGATGATGGTTTGGTGGTCCACGAAGGGAGCCTGAGGTTAAACGCTATTATAACGGTGTGTCCGTTCGACCGACCACAACATGTTGTAGTGCACTTGCCCTGACTGCCGCCGGCGTGCTCGCTGTTTGCGCACAGACGACGAGGCCCGCGCCGTTCCCGACGCCGGTGACTCGCACCCACAAACTCGATCGCACGCCGACGTCGCTGATGCCGGTGGCGCCCGTCTGGACACTGGTCCTGAGAAACCAGTTGACCGTGCCGCCTGCGTACGACGACGCGCATGCGTTCTTCTCGATCGAAGGCGATCGCGTCGTTGCCTACGAGCTCTCTTCGGGCACGAGGACGTGGATTGTGTCAGCGCGGCCGCAGGTGGAGCCAACGACGGGTGATGGACTCGTGTTTCTCGTCGAGCCTGGCACCCTCACTGCGCGGTACGCAGCGAACGGCTCCATTGCATGGCAGCTGCCGCTCGCGGAGAAACTGATCGTACACCTGGTATTCGACAACGGCTGGCTCGTCGCCGCGACCGAGGGTGGCGAGATCCTCGCGTTTCGCGCAACGGATGGTCGGCTGATTTGGCGGCGCGAGATCATGTCTCCCGCCCACGCGCTTCCCGCGCTGGCCGCGGATCGCGTGTACGTCCCGACCGACGATGGACGCATCGTCGCGCTCCGCGTCGAGACAGGCGAGCCGCTGTGGGAACGTCGCCTCGGCGGCCCGGCCGATGAAATCCTCGCGCAAGTCGATCGCCTGTTCGTGGGATCGGAAGACAACTATTTCTACTCGCTGATGACGAAGGACGGACGCGTCGACTGGCGCTGGCGCACGGGCGGCGACGTGATCGGGTTGCCGGTCGCCGACGAGCATCGCGTGTACTTCGTCGCGCTCGACAATGTATTGCGCGCGCTGGATCGTGTTTCCGGTGGTCAGCACTGGATGCGCCCGCTGCCCCTTCGGCCGATGACTGGGCCCGTTCGTTCGGGGTCGACCATTGTCGTCACCGGCCAGGCGGTTCCGCTCCACGCGTACGAAGCGAACGACGGCGCCGTCTCGACGGCGCCCGGAACGATCGCGCCGGGCGCGCCGGCACCGGCTCCGCCGAAGAGCACCGCGCCGCCGGGTGATTCTGTGATCAAGGTTCCGGCGATACCCATCGGACCGACATCGGTCGTGCCGGTGACCAAGCCACAGGAACCACCCGACATCACGAGCTCGTCCGCGGAACCGTGGGTCGACATCACAACCGATGCCGAAATCGCCGCGCCGCCGCACGCGCTCGTGGATCCGAGAACGGGACTGCCCATGCTGCTGTTGATCACGCGCGACATCGCCAGAGGCGCAGCGGCGACGCTCGTGATGCGCAGTTTCGAGCCGGTGATCAGTCCGGTGAATCCGTTGCCGAACGTGATCACCTTTGGACCTCCGACGACGACAAAGTAGCGTCCCACGCGAAGGTGTCAGGCGCCTGTAAGTGGTAGCCGGCATAGAGCGTGATGTAGGCGCCCAGCGCCGTCAGACCGAGATACTGAAACACGAGGCCGCGCAGGAGCAGCGCGGCGAGCTGCAGCGGGAACACCGCGAGACCGACGAGCGGCACGAATGCAATCAGGCCCACGCCCGACCACGCGAGCGCCGAGGCGATCGTCGCGGCCGCGACGAGCGCGCACACGACGAGGAAGACGCCGACGAGCTGACGGAAGTCGGCGCGCACGAAGCGCGCGACGGCGCGGCAGGCGCGCCCAAGGCCGCCGCCTTCCACGGCGATCGCGATCTGCATCAGGAGATAGAAGAGGTTGACGAGCGTGATCCACGCGACGAGCGCGGCGGCGGTAATCGCCGCGATGAACGTCCAGCCCGCGATGAGGACGCGTCCGCTGACCGCCTGGTAGCCGCGCACGATCACGATCACGTAGCTGCCGACCGACAGCCCGTAGACGAGCATCAGCAGCAGGCCGAGCGCGAGATATGGACGAAACAGTCTCGCGCAGCCCTCGGAAAAGCGCGCCAGCGTGAACCGCGAGGCGCCGCGCAGGTGCTCGAACGTGATCGGTTCGCGCTCGATGGGACCCGCCGCCGCATTCGCCGCGAGCAGGACGTCCACCGTTCCGCCTTTGAGGAGGAACATCAGGACCGATCCACCGAGCAGCACGACGCCGAACGCGGCGATGAAGGCGACGAGCGCCACCGGCTCGGACAGCAGCGCGCTGGCGATGGTCGTGAACATGTCGCGCAGGCTGCCCTGCAGCAGATCGGCGAGATCGGCGCCGAGCAGCACGGCGACCAGAATCGCGGCGCCGATGATCGGGACGGCGAGCAGCACCTGAAAGGTGGTCTCGGCCACGAACTGAATCGCGATGGTCTGCCAGTTGGCGGCCGCGACGAGCGCGCCGCGTTTGAGAACGTGTTTGAGGTCCAACGGAATTTCACTATAACACCCGTGTATTCTTGATCTACCCGTGTCACTCATCGTCCGCGTGTCGGGAGCGGGGCTCGCCGCCGCGCTGCTCGTCGCCGCCGTCGGCTGGGTGTCCGAACGTCAGCGGTTCGGGTCTTCCGATCAGGCGGCGCTCGCACGCGTCGAGGACGAACTGCGCCAGCGGTTCGACGCCAGCGCCGCCACGCTCGGCGATCTCGCGGCCCGCGTCGGCACGAACCGCCGAGCGCTGCTCGAGATGCCGCGCGATGCCGCGGCGACGAAGCGGCTCTTCGAGGATTGCGCGGCCGCGATTCCTCAGGACGAAGCGGGGCGTACCGGAATCACGATCTACGACGCGACGGCGGCGCCGCTGGCCTGGGCCGGCCGCGTGTCCGATTTGCCCCGCGCGCGCATCGACGGACCGGCGAGCCTGTTCGTCGCGCCGGGAGCGCTCGGGCCGCGCCTCGTGCGCGTCGAGCCGATTGTCGACGGCGATCGATCGTCCGGTCTGCGACTCGCCACCTCGGTCGTGGAACAAATCCTCGGCACGGCCGCGGCTGCGCCTGGACCCGCCGACACCTTCGTCCTGTCCACGTCGATTGCGCCGGTGACGGTTCGTGCGACGCCGGCGATCGACACGCGGCGTCCCTACTCGTTCGTCATTCCTGCCCGCGACGGCAAAGCGCTGGTCGAAGCGGACGTGTTTCCCGACGATCTCGCGGCGGCGCGCGCGCAGTGGCGGCGCGGCGTTCGCGCCGCCGTCATCGCGGTCCTGGGCGTCACGCTCCTGCTCTGCGCCTGGCCGACCGTTGAGCTGCGTCGCCGCGCGCCGAACGCGCGATTGTTTCTCGTCGCGACGGCCGCGACGATCGCGCTGCTCCTGGTGGCACGGCTCGTGTTCTGGGGCGCGACGGCGGCGGTGGTGGAGTCGCCGACGCCCAGCTCACCGCTCAATTTGCTCCTCACGGCGCTGACGACGACGGCGCTGGCGTGGCTGGCAATCGATCTGATCGAGCGGCGGCGGCTCGCGAGGCCGCGGCCGCGCGTGCTGCCACCGTCGCTGACGTCGGGCCTGCTGTGGACGACCGCGTTCGCGATGGCAGGACTCGCCGGCACGTGGCTCATCGCGTTGTACGAACGGATTGTTCAAGCGGTCGTGTCGCACACGGAGCTCGATCTGCTGCACTTCTCGCTGCATCCGATCAGCGCGCCGCGGATCGGGTTGACGTTCGCGTTCGTGCTGCTCGACGCGGCCATCATCTGGAGCGCGGCCGCGATGATTCGCGTGCCGGCGCTCGTCACGCGCCCGCCGCGAAGCCTTGCGTGGCGCGTCAGCGCGGGCGTCGCCTGGATCGCCGGCGCGCTTCTCGCGACGTTCGTTCTGCAATTGCCGGGGCCGCCGATGCCGGCCGGACCGCTGTGGGTCGCGATCGTTGCCGCGGGCGCGTCCGCCGTCGTCCTCGCGCGCGTCGGCGGCAAATTGCGCCGGGCGTCGCAGGCGGCGCGCCTCGGCGCGCTGTTTCTCGCTCTGCTCGTGCCCGCGGTCTCGATGTATCCGTCGCTCTTCTCGTTTGCCACGGACGCGAAAGAGCTGTTGATCGCCGGCGAGTACGGCCCGCAGGCGCGGCGTCAGCGCGAAGACCTGAAACTGCGCCTCGCCCATACGCTCGATCAGATCGACGCGTTGCCGTCGCTCGCGCAGTTCGTCGCGGCACCGGGCGGCGCCAATACCCTCGTGCCGACCACGGACCGGGCGTTCTTTGTTTGGAAGATGACCGATCTCGCCACGTACCGCCTCACGTCCGCCATCGAGCTGTACGGCGCCAACGGCCGTCTCGTCGACCGGTTCTCGAATCTGCCCGAATACACGACGGCGCCGTACTTCGCCACGAGTTGCGGCTGGGAATTGTTCGACGAGCCGTCGCCGCTCGGGTCGGCGATTCGCCGCGTCCTGCGCGCGAGCCGCGGCATCTGCGAACACGAGCGGCCGATCGGCGCCATCGTCGTCCGGGCGATGTTCGACTATCGAACGCTGCCGTTCATCTCGTCGCAGAGTCCGTATCTCGAGTCGCTGCGGCCGAACCGCGACGCGCGGGCCGAAGGCGTCTTTGGCCGCGACATCGAGTTCGCGGTGTACGGCTGGAGCCGCGCGCCGCTGTTCACGTCGGGCACCGGTGTCTGGTCGCTGCCCGATCGCGTTTTCCAGCGCATGGTCGATTCCCGCGAGCCGTTCTGGGACGAGGTGGAGCGCGATGGCCGGCCGTATCGCGTGTACTTCCTGAACGATCGCGGCGGCATTTACGCGCTCGGCTATCCCGTGATCACCTGGTTCGGCCATCTCATCAACCTCGCCGAGCTCGTCACCGTGACCGGCGTGCTGTACGGCGCGCTGCTCCTCGGCGCGACGCTGTTCAATCTGCTGACGTCCCGCACGCCCGCGAGCGGACGCGCCCTGCTGCGCGAGGTGCGATCGAGCTTTTATCGGAAGTTGTTTCTGGCGTTCTGGCTCGTCGCCGTCGTCCCGGTGGTCATTCTCGCGTTCGGTACGCGCGCGTACTTCGCGTCGCAGCTTCGCGTGAGCAGCGAGGAGACGGCCGCCAAGACCGTGACCGTGGCACAGCGCCTCGTCGAGGACTACGCGTCGTTGCAGCCGCGCGGTTCCGCATCGCTCGCGGGTCTCGACGATCAGATCATGGTGCTCGTGCGGCGCGCGATCGACGAGGACGTCAACCTCTTCGATCGCGATCACCTGCAGGCGACGAGCGCGCGCGATCTGTTCGTCACGCAATTACTGCCGATGCGGACGCCCGGCGAGGTCTACAAGACGATTCTGCTCGACCGGATGCCGACCTACGTCGGCGAGGAGCAGGTCGGCGACTTCACCTCCTATCGCCTCGCGGCCGCGCCGGTCCGCGCCGGCGGACGCGAAGGCATCGTCACCGTTCCGCTCACGTCGCGGCAGCAGGAGATCGAGCAGCAGATCGACGAGCTCGATCGCCGCGTGCTGTCGGCGGCCGTGCTCTTCAGTCTGCTCGGCGCCGCGATCGGCTACTGGATGGCGGAGCGGATCGCGGATCCAGTGAACCGCCTCACGCGCGCCACGCGCCGGATTGCGCGTGGCGATTTGGACGCGCGGATCGCGGCGACCTCGTCTGACGAGCTCCGGCGTCTGGTGGAAGACTTCAATCAGATGGCGGCGGATCTCAAACGTCAGCGCGCGGAGCTCGAGCGCACCCAGCGCATCGAGGCGTGGGCTGCGATGGCGCGCCAGGTGGCGCACGACATCAAGAATCCGCTGACACCGATCCAGCTGTCCGCGGAGCACGCGCGCCGCGTCAACGTCGATCGCGGCCGTCCACTGTCGCCGGTGCTCGACGAGTGCGTGAGCGCGATCCTCACGCAGGTGAAGCTGCTGCGCCAGATCGCGACGGAGTTTTCGAGCTTCGCGTCGGCGCCCACCCCGCGCCCGTCGCCGACTTCGCTGCCGGCGCTCCTTCAGGAAGTCGTCGAGCCCTACCGCGCCGGCCTCGAGGGACGGGTCGCGATCGAGGTGGACGCGCCGGACGACTTGCCGCTGGTGAACATCGATCGGACGCTCTTCGCGCGCGCGTTGACCAACATCATCGAGAACGCGCTGCACGCGATGCCGGCAGGCGGTCGGCTGATGATTGCCGCGCGTGCGGAGGCCGACCAGCGTGTCGTCGCGGAGGTTTCAGACACCGGCGTCGGCATGGACGCCGAAGCGCTCGCCAAAATCTTCGAACCGTATTTCTCGACGAAAGCGACCGGCACCGGCCTCGGCCTGACGATCGCGAAGCGCAACGTGGAGTTGATTGGCGGAACGATCGACGTCCGCAGTCAGCGTGGGGTTGGAACGACGGTGACGATCACGCTCCCGCTGGCCTAGCAACCACGCGTCCGTCATCGCTTGCCCGTTTCAATGGCGCGAGCTGCAGCGTCAGAAGCCAGCACGCACAGGCGGCCATCGACGCTTTCTGCGCGACCGGGAGCAGGTGCCAAAAAATGTTGCCATAGTACATGGTGGCAGCGACCATCAGCAGGCCGAGGCCGAATTCGCGCCCGAGAACTGGTGGATCGGGGATCGCACGTTCCTCACGGAACGACGTGCAAGTGCTTCATCGACTCGATCGGGCGCTCCGGCCTCTTGTTGTTGCGGGCGACGGGAGGATGTTCGTGAGTGGCCGTTGCTCGAGCGCAAGCGGATCCTGCGCCGGCTGGATGCCACGGATTCCGTCGCAGTGCCGTATGTGGAGCACCTCGAACGGCGCGGCTGTGATCTATTCCGAGCGGCCTGTCGGAGGGGTCTGGAGCGTATCGTCCGACGTCGGATCGGCGGCCGCATCGCGACGCACGCCGCAGGAGACGGCCGACAATTCGCGATGTAGCGCGATGTAGCGTTGTTGACCACGGGCCGGCCAGAGGCTAAGCTTTGCGGCGTCCACAGACTTGTCACGCCACGCACCCTTCCATCCGGTGAGGCTGCTAGTCGTCGTTGCCGCGACGATCGTCGTTTGGCCTGACCTTGCAGTCGGCGCCACGTTCGTCGTCAACAGCACGCTCGACGCCGTGGACGTTCTGCCTGGCAACGGCGTCTGCGCGACCGCCGGAGCCGGGTGCACTCTGCGAGCCGCCATTCAGGAGGCCAACGCCCTTTCCGGAGCGCACGCAATTACGCTCCCGGCCGGGACTTACAGGCTGACTATCTCTGGTCGTGGAGAAACCACGGCGGCGACTGGCGACCTCAATGTCGCCGCGAACATCACGATCAACGGCAGCAGCGCTACGACGACGATTGTCGACGGCAACGGTCTCGATCGTGTGTTCGCAGCCGCCTCGGGCAATCTCACCTTGAACGACCTGACGGTGCGAAACGGCAATCCCGGGAACACGCCTGGTGGCGGCATTTCCGTTTCGGGAGTGAACTTGACGCTCGCCCGGGTGGTCGTCCAGTCGTGCACCGTAGCCTCCGGAGGAGGCGGGATCTTCGTCAGCGGCCCGTCGATGGTGACACTGACGGACATTACGATTTCGCAGAACGTGGTGACGGGCGCTAGTGGCGGTGGAGGTGTCTATCTCACAGGTGCCATAACGGCAACGATGACCCGCGCGACGATCTCCGGCAACTCGAGCGGTTTTGGCGGGGGCATCAGAGTTTCTGGTTCCGGGGCGTCTCCATCGACTCTGACTATGACCGACAGCGTTATTGCGCAGAACGTCGTGAATACCACGACGATTCCCTTCGGCAGCGGCGGAGGCGTAGCACTGGATGGTGCCGTCACGGGTACCATGAACCGCGTGACCGTCTCCAATAACTCGGGCTGCTGTGGAGCGGGCATTTCGTTCTCCGGCTCTACGGGATCTACAGCGATGCTGACGGTAGTGGACTCCACGATCGCGCAGAACGTCAGTCCGACGACTGGCGGCGGCGTGTACGTGCAGAGCGGCGGAGGCGGTGCGACGGCGACAATCACCCGCACCACGATCTCCGGTAACTCGGCCAATCAAGGCGGTGGAGTCTATTTGTTCGGCGGCAGGATGACCTTCTCCAACGCCACGATCGGCGGAAACACGTCGACGGATGCCGGCGGTGCGATTTATCGAGCGCCTGTCTCTGGAACAGAATTGACCCTCGTCAACGTCACGGTTGCGTCGAATTCCTCGGCGGTATCCGCCGCCGTGCAGCTGTTCGGTCAGATCTCGGTCAGGAACACGATCATCGCCAACAGCACAGGAGCGGCGTCCTCGAATTGTTCGGCGCCGGCGCCGCTTCTCATCGATCTCGGCAACAACCTCGAGTTCCCTGGAACTTCGTGCGGGTTCGTCCTGGCCAGCGACCGCCGGGGCGATCCGCTCCTCGGCACGCTCGCGAACAACGGCGGGCCGACCACGACGATGGCGCTCATGGCGGGCAGTCCGGCGATCGACGCGGGCGATGACGCGGCGTGCGCCGCGACGCCGGTGTCCGGCCGGGATCAACGTGGCGTGAGCCGATCGGTCGGCGCCGGCCAGCACTGCGACATGGGGGCGTACGAGCGGGCGACGCTCCAGTTCACCGACGACCCGGTCGTCGCAGCGGCGACCGCGATCAGGGCGTTGCACATCCTCGAGCTACGGCTCCGTATCGAC
>Ga0114129_10012619_pt1 | contig 12029 bp, 8 predicted proteins | sample RhiMetdeltSRZDD1_FD_80071 | JGI IMG/M metagenome (GOLD analysis project Ga0114129, IMG submission 80071) | Populus rhizosphere microbial communities from Tennessee, USA - Rhizosphere MetaG P. deltoides SRZDD1 (version 2) (version 2) | ecosystem: Host-associated > Plants > Roots > Rhizosphere >... | reverse complement strand
CGAACGGTTTGTCGATGGCCGGCTCGGCGCGCAGGAGCAGGATCCGTCCGCGCAGTGTGGAGACCTGCTCATTCGCGATCGCCAGGGGAACTGGACCTATCAGTTCTGCGCGACTGTGGACGACTGGCGACAGAACATCGACGTGGTGATCCGTGGAGTCGATCTCCTGCCCTCGACGGGCCGTCAGATTCGTCTGGCGCGGCTCCTCGGTCGCACGCAGCCGCCGGCCTTCTTTCACCACCCGCTCATCATGAAGTCGCCGTCGCAGAAACTCAGCAAGTCCGACCGCGATACGGGCATCCGCGATCTGCGGACACGCGGATGGACGCCCGAACAGGTCAAGGCTGCTGCTCAGGCGCTATAATCGGCTCTTCCCGGAGATAGCCATGAACCCAAGGACAGCCACAGCGCCGACGTCGACCAACACCGACGTCGAGACGCTTCAGAACCACGTCGGCGGACGCTGGGTCACCCCCGAGACTCGCGACTTTTCCGACGTCTACAACCCGGCAACCGGCCGCGTCATTGCCCGCGCGCCGCTATCCACGCGCGCCGATCTCGATCTGGCCGTCCAGGCGGCGAAGCGCGCGTTTCCCGGCTGGCGCGACACACCGGTCGTCCTTCGCGCCCGCGCGCTCCTCCGTTTCGCGCAGCTTCTCGAAGCGCATGCAGAGGAACTGGCGCGGACCGTCACCACCGAGCACGGCAAGACGCTCGACGAATCGCGCGGCAGCGTCCGCCGCGGGATCGAGTGCGTCGAGGTCGCCTGCGGGGCACCGTCGCTGATGATGGGCTACGGTCTCGAGAACATCGCCACGAACATCGATTCCGCGGTCGTCCGCCAGCCGATCGGCGTCGTGGCCGCAATTGCGCCGTTCAATTTTCCCGCAATGGTTCCCCTCTGGTTCCTGCCCTTCGCGGTGGCAACCGGCAACACCATCGTCGTGAAACCATCCGAACAGGTCCCGTTGTCCCAGCGGCTCATTTTCAGGCTGCTCGAGCAGTGCGATCTGCCGCCTGGCGTCGTGAACCTGGTCAACGGCGCGCGGGAAGTCGTGGAAGGGATTTGCGATCATCCGGACATTCGCGCCGTCTCGTTCGTGGGATCCACGCCGGTTGCGCGTGCCGTTTATCAGCGCGGGACGCATTCCGGCAAGCGCGTGCAGGCGCTCGGCGGCGCGAAGAACTTCGTTGTCGTCATGCCGGACGCAGACCTCGACCGCGCGATCGGCATCATCACCGAATCGTTCTACGGATGTGCCGGAGAGCGCTGCCTTGCCGGCAGCGTGCTCGTGCCGGTTGGCGAGGCGCACCGCGAGTCACGCGACCGACTGGTCGAATCCGCGCGGAGCCTCAAGGTTGGTGATGGCCTCGAACCTGGCGTGCAGATGGGACCCGTCATCAGCGGCCGTCATCGCGACCGCGTCAAACAGTACATCGATCAGGGTGTGCACGAGGGCGCCAGGCTGGTGCTGGACGGACGCGGCGTGAGCGTGCCCGGCCGCGAAACAGGATTCTTCGTCGGACCGACCGTCTTTGACGAGGTGTCCGCGCGCATGAAAATCGGCCACGAAGAGATCTTCGGGCCGGTGGCGTCGATTCACGCGGTCAAGGATCTCGACGAAGCGATCGCGCTGATGGAGTCTCACCCGAACGCGAACGCCACGTCGATCTTCACCTCGAGCGGCAAGCCCGCGCGCGAGTTCGCGCGGCGTGCGACGGCATCGATGGTCGGGGTCAACATCGGCGTCGCGGCGCCGATGGCCTACTTCCCCTTCGGCGGAGCGCGCGACAGCTTCTTCGGCGACCTGAAGGTCCACGGCCGCGACGCGTTCGATTTTTATACGGACAAGAAGGTCACGATCACGAGGTGGTTCTGATCATCGGCTCGGCGTAGCCCTCCGGCACGTCGCGGCCGCCGAAGTACTCCTTGGTGTCGGGCCGCTTGATCTCGGCGTGCGAGACGATGCGATCGCGGCGAAGGCCGCGAAAATCCTCGAGCGAGTGCCAGCCGTCGGCCTCGTGGCGGGCGAGGAACGTCTCCAGTCCGGATACCAGCTTCCTGATCACGTTCGGGCCGATGGCGTGGTCGAGCATTGCCGCCGTGCAGACCTGCACGGTCCCGCATCCCAGCAGAAAGTAATTCAACGCGTGCGTGAACTCGGCGATCCCGCCGATTCCTGAAAAGCTCTTGTCCGGAAACGCCGTCGTCATCTGCGCCATCTTGGCGAGGGAGAGCGGAAGGATCGCAGGTCCGCCGAGACCGCCGTACGACACTTTGCCTTCCACGTTCACCTCGAACTCCAGCGTGTCCGGATCCAGCAGCGGGAGCGACGTGAATGTATTCGACGAGGAAATCGCGTCGGCGCCGGCCTTGAAGGCCGCTTCCGCCTCCTTCGCGATGTTCGTCGTCGTTGGCGTGAGCTTCACCCAGACAGGCACCCGCGACGCTTCTTTGACGACCCGCACGACGGTGTCGATCAGCTCGCAGTTCTTGCCGATGTTCGACCCCATGTCCTCGCGATCCATGTGCGGGCACGACAGGTTCAGCTCGAGCGCATCGACGCCCTGCTCCTGGCACGCCTCGGCAAGCATGCGCCAGTGATCGAGCTCGCGGTCGTCCTCGGAGCCTGCCATGATCGAAGCGATCAACGCGCGCGTCGGGAACGCCTCCTTGATGCGGCGAAGGCGCGGCAGCCACCAGTCGAGCGGCTTGTCCGAGATCAGCTCCCAGTTCCACGAGGAATGAAGCGCCGTGTCCGGCCGCTTTTCCATCGAGACGTGGTAGCTGTTCGCGGTCGAGCGCAGGAACTTGGTCTTGGGTCCTTTGACGTTGATGACGGGGTGCAGACCGATCGTCTTGGTGACGACCCCGGCCCAGCCCGTCTCGAAGGCCCGCAGGATGTTCGTGTCGGACTCCGTCGGGGGCGCGGAAGCCAGCAGAAACGGGTTGTCCAGGCGCAGCCCGGTAAAAACGGTCCCGACCGATGCGGTCATGGGGGCTCCTACCGCGCGAGTGTACCGCATTTGCGTTCGCTGCGGCGACGGGAGTACCTTCGCCTGTCCCGGAGGATTCCATGGCACGAACGGTTCGCGGCGGGTTGATTCAGGTCAAGGCCGATGTACCGCTCGACGGCGGGGCCGCCGACGTCAAGCGGCGGATGATCGAAAAGCATCTGCCGCTCATCGAGGAGGCCGGGCGAAAAGGGGTTCAGCTGCTCTGCCTGCAGGAGCTGTTCTACGGTCCGTACTTCTGTGCCGAACAAGACACGCGCTGGTACGAGATGGTCGAGCGGATTCCCGACGGCCCCACGATCCAGTTGATGCAGGACATTGCGCGCGACCGCGGAATCGTTCTCGTCGTCCCTATTTATGAAGAAGAGATGACCGGCGTCTACTACAACTCCGCTGCGGTCATCGACGCCGACGGCAAGTACCTCGGGAAGTATCGCAAGCATCACATCCCGCACGTCGCTCCCGGCTTCTGGGAGAAGTTCTATTTCCGCCCCGGCAATCTCGGCTACCCGGTATTCGAGACGGCCGCCGGAAGAATCGGCGTCTACATCTGCTACGACCGTCATTTTCCGGAGGGGGCGCGCATCCTCGGCCTCAATGGCGCGGAGATCGTGTTGAATCCGTCCGCAACCGTTGCTGGATTGTCGGAGTACTTGTGGAAGCTCGAACAACCGGCACACGCCGTCGCGAATGGCTATTTCGTGGGCGCCATCAATCGCGTCGGGATCGAGGCGCCATGGAAGATCGGCGAGTTCTACGGTCAGAGCTACTTCTGCGATCCTCGCGGCCGCCTCGTGGCTGAAGGCAGCCGCGACCACGACGAGCTCGTCGTCGCCGATCTGAATCTCGATCTGATCGCAGAGGTCCGCAACACGTGGCAGTTCTTTCGGGATCGACGGCCCGAGACGTACGGAACGATCACCGCGCTGTAGAGCCTATGTCTTTGCTTATTTCCAACGGCCGCATCATCACCGCTTCCGACGACTACGTCGCGGATGTTTACTGCGACAACGGCATCATCTCGGCGATTGGGAAGAATCTTCCGTCGCATCGGTTCCAGGCGGACCGCACCATCGACGCGTCCGGCAAGTACGTCATCCCAGGCGGCATCGACGTGCACACGCATCTCGACATGCCGTTCGGCGGGACGAACTCGTCGGACGACTTCGAAACCGGAACCATCGCAGCGGCATTCGGCGGCACGACGAGCCTCGTCGACTTTGCCATCCAGTACCGCGGCAAAACGATGAGGCATGCGCTGGACGACTGGATGGCGCGCGCGTCGGGCAAGGCTGCGATCGACTACGCGTTTCACATGATCGTCACCGAGCTGCCTGATGCGGGTCTCGGCGACATGGACACGATGGTCAGAAATGAAGGGGTCACGAGTTTCAAGCTCTTCATGGCCTACCCCGGCGTCTTCATGGTCGACGACGCGACGATTTTTCGGGCGCTGGTGCGCACGGGAGAAAACGGCGGACTGGTGTGCATGCACGCCGAAAACGGCGGCGTGATCGATGTGCTCGTGCAGGAGGCTTTGCGAAAGGGTCAGAAGGCGCCGAAGTATCACGCGCTGACGCGTCCGTCGCGCGCGGAGGGCGAAGCGACCGGACGCGCGATTGCGCTGGCCGAAATGGCCGGCGTCCCGATTTACATCGTCCATCTCTCGTCCGCGGACGCGTTGGAGAAGGTCAGGCAGGCGCGCGACATGGGGTTGCCCGCGTACGCGGAAACGTGCCCGCAATATCTCTTTCTCTCATACGACAACTACGAGGAGCCGGGCTTCAACGGCGCGAAGTACGTCATGTCGCCACCGCTGAGGGAGAAGTGGCATCAGGATGTCTTGTGGAGGGGGCTCGCAAAGAACGATCTTCAGGTGATCTCGACGGACCATTGTCCTTTCTGCATGAGCGAACAGAAGGAGCTGGGGAGCAACGACTTCAGCAAGATTCCCAACGGCGCGCCCGGCATCGAGACGCGCCTGACGCTGGTCCACAACGGCGGGGTTCGCACCGGCCGCATCGGCCTCAACCGCTTCGTCGAGCTGTGCTCTACGACGCCGGCAAAGATGTTCGGTCTGTTTCCGCGCAAGGGTACCATTGCGGTCGGCAGCGACGCCGACATCGTCGTGTTCGATCCAAACGCGGAGCAGACGCTCGGGGTCAAGACGCTGCACATGCGTGTGGACTACAACCCGTACGAAGGCACGCGTGTGAAAGGGGCACCCAGCACAGTCATCTCGAATGGCGCCGTCATCATCGATGGAGGCACGTTCGTCGGCAAGAAAGGCGCCGGACGCTTCGTCAGGCGAGGTCCGAGCCAGGCGCCGAGCGGCTTGTAGGGCAGGTCCGTAGGTCGATCACGACATGACGACAACTGCCACTCAAATCGAGCTGCCGGATGGGCGCGTCGAACTGCGAGACCGCGCGAGGGTCGAAGCGAGTCCGCTCTACAACGAGGACCTTGCACCGGTTCCGATCGCGCGGCGCAAGTGGACGACCTACAACTACGCGGCGCTGTGGATCAGCATGGCGCATTGCATTCCCACCTACATGCTGGCCTCGGGACTCATTGCCGAAGGAATGAACTGGTGGCAGGCGCTCGTCACGGTGCTGCTCGGCAACACGATCGTGCTCGCGCCGATCCTGCTCAACTCGCATCCGGGCACGAAATACGGCATCCCCTTCCCCGTCTTCGCGCGCGCGGCCTACGGCACGATCGGTTCGAACCTGCCGGCGCTGATGCGCGCGCTCGTGGCGTGCGGATGGTTCGGCATCCAAGCGTGGATTGGCGGCGAGGCGCTCAACACGTTCTTCTCCAGCGTCATCCCCGGCTGGTCCACCTTGCTCGGTCCGGGGTTCTCCGGCCACACGATGACGGAGTGGTTGTCGTTCCTGCTCTTCTGGTCCCTGAATGTGTTCATCATCTACCGCGGCATGGACCTGCTGCGAAAGGTCGAAAACTGGGCCGCCCCGTTCGTGCTCGTCATGACGACGGCGCTGCTGGTGTGGGCGATCTGGCGGGCGCACGGGTTGGGTCCTCTGATGTCGCAGCCCGGTCGATTCTCGAACGGCGGCGACTTCTTCAAGGTATTCGTTCCGTCGCTGACCGCCATGATCGGGTTCTGGGCCACGCTGTCGCTCAACATGCCGGACTTCACGCGGTTCGGGCGGAGCCAGCGCGAGCAGACGATCGGCCAGGCGGTCGCGCTGCCAACGACGATGTTCGTGTTCGCGGCGATGGGGGTGATGATCACGAGCGCGACGGCGCTGATCTACGGGGAACTGATCTGGGATCCGGTGAAGCTGATCGGCAGGTTCCAGAGTCCGATCGTGATCGCCGTCTCGATGTTCACCGCGGTGGTGGCGACGCTCGCTGTCAACATCGCCGCCAATGTCGTCTCACCGGCGAACGATTTCGCGAACGCGTTCCCTCGCGCGATCAGCTTCAAGACCGGCGGTTTGATCACGGGGATCCTGGGGATCGTCATTCAGCCGTGGAAGCTGCTTGCGGATCCGTCGGGATACATCTTCACGTGGCTGCTGGGGTATTCAGGCGGACTCGGGTCGATCGCCGGCGTCCTGATCGCGGATTACTGGATCGCGCGGCGCCGACAGCTGAGTCTCGAGGATCTGTATCTGCCGGACGGCGCGTACCGGTACTCGAAGGGCTGGCATCTGCCGGGGATCGTCGCCACCATTGCCGGCTGCGCGGCGGCGTGGGGCGGTCTGGTCATCCCCGCTTTGCGGCCGCTCTACGACTACGCCTGGTTCGTCGGCTTCGGCGTCGCCGCCGTCACCTATCTGGCAATTGGGGACACTCACATTTTAAAAACGTGACACTCACGTTTTTAAACCGTGACACTCACGTTTTAAAAACGTGAGTGTCCCCAAATGCGGCAGATTCTGCGACGGCTGGTAAGCGGTAAGCGCGCAGATTCTGATCGCTGACGGATCGCAAGACGCCGAACTTCGAGACAACGAGAGCGGCACGGAGCTTGCCTCCCCGCTGTCCGTGGTGAGGCTCGAACAGCTCCGCGCGGAAATCCTCGAACGCCTGGAACGGCTCGACCGCCGGTTCGGACAGATGGAGCTTCGCATCATCCGCGTCGAGCAGCGCGCGGACGACCTCGCGCGCCTGCAGTTGGACCTGCTGTCGCGTCTCGACGCCATCCGCGACCTGCTCGCCGACCACATCGAGATCCACCACTGACACGCGACGGCATACAATGCCTCGTCGTGCGCCTCGTCATCACCGCCATCGCGCTTGCGATCGTTGTCGCAAACGCCGCACTGCTCCGACAGCGAGCTGCCGATGCCTCGACCGACATCGGGTGGCCCGTGAACGGCGGGATCGACAACATCCGGTACTCGCCGCTGTCTCAGATCGATCGCGCCAACGTGTCGCGATTGACGACCGCCTGGACGTACGACTCCGGCGACGCGTTCAAGGGATCGGAAATGCAGAGCAATCCGATCGTCGTGGACGGCGTCCTGTATGCCACCACACCGGCGCTGAAGGTGATCGCGCTCGACGCGGAGACCGGCCACGAGTTGTGGACGTTCGATCCGAGCGGCGGCACCGCTCCGGGCACGCGTTTCCGTCACCGCGGTGTCGCTGTCCACGACGATCGCGTGTTCGTCACGTATCGCAACTGGCTGTATGCCCTCGATCGGCGGACCGGAGGGCCGATCGCATCCTTTGGCTCGAACGGACGCGTCGATCTGCGGGAAGGCTTCGACCGTCCTGTCGACAAAGTCACGATCAGCGCGAGCACTCCGGGCGCCGTGTTCGAGGACCTGCTGATCATGGGCAGCACCGTCCCCGAAACGCTGCCGGGCACACCCGGCGACATCCGCGCGTTCGACGTCAAGACCGGGCGGATCAGATGGACGTTTCACACGGTTCCGCATCCGGGCGAGCGTGGATACGACACATGGCCGAAGGACGCGTGGAAAATCTCCGGCGGCGCCAACGCGTGGTCTGGCGTAACGGTCGACTCGAAGCTGGCGATGGTGTTCGCCGCGACCGGCTCCGCGTCGTTTGACTTCTACGGCGCGAATCGTCTCGGCGACAACCTGTTCGCCAACTGCGTGCTGGCGCTCGACGCGCGCACCGGCAAGTACGTCTGGCACTTCCAGGGCGTTCGGCACGACGTGTGGGATCTCGATTTTCCCGCGGCGCCGAGTCTGGTGACCGTCAAGCGCAACGGACGACCGGTGGACGCGATCGCGCAGATCACGAAGACGGGTTTCGTCTTCGTGCTCGATCGCCGGACCGGACAGACGCTCTTTCCGATCGAGTATCGCAAGGTGCCGCAGTCGACGATCGACGGTGAGCAGCTCGCCGACACCCAGCCGTTTCCGCTCAAGCCGCCCGCGTTCACACGGCGCGGACCGACCGAAGCGATGCTGACTCGCCGCACGGAGGCCGCGCACGCCGAGGTCGTCACCGAATTCAGAAAGCTGAAGGCCGGCCTTTTCACGCCGCCGTCATTCGAGGGCACGATCGAGTTTCCGGGCGTCGACGGCGGGGCCGAGTGGGGTGGCGCGGCATTCGACCCGGAAAGCGCGCTGCTCTACGTCAACGCGAACGAGATGCCGTGGATCGTCCGCCTGATCCCCAACAACGACACCTCGCTCTATGACGCGAAATGCGCGACGTGCCACCGGACCGACCGGCAGGGATCTCCGGCGGCGCCGTCGTTGATCGACGTGGACAAACGGCGGACGCGCGAGCAGCTGGCCGACGTCATTCGCCATGGAACCGGGAGAATGCCCGGCTTTCCAGATCTTGGCGCGAAGAACATCAGCGACCTCGTGGAATACTTGATCACCGGCCGCGACAAGGGGGCCGATCCCGCCGTGATGCAGGATCCGAGCTGGCTGAAGTATCGCAGTGACGGCGAAACGCTGTGGCGCGATCCGGACGGGTATCCGCCCCTCACACCGCCGTGGGGCACGTTGAGCGCCATCGATCTCAACGCGGGTGCCATCAGATGGCAGATTCCATTGGGCGAATTCCCGGAGCTCGTCGCGCGCGGACTGAGAAACACGGGCAGCGACAACTATGGAGGACCCGTGGTCACCGCGAGCGGCCTGCTCTTCATCGGCGCAACGAACTTCGATCGAAAGTTTCATGCGTACGACAAGCTGACGGGGAAACTGCTCTGGGAGGCGACCCTGCCCTTCGCCGGCAATGCGACCCCTGCCGTCTACCGCATCAACGGTCGGGAATACGTCGTGATCGTCTGCGGCGGCGGTAAGAACGGCGCCCCCTCAGGCAGCTCGATCGTGGCCTTCGCGCTGCCGAAATCGCAATGAAATTCCTCGCGGCCTGGGTCATCGCAACAGCCGTCGTAATGTCGAGCGCTGCGGCCATCAGCGGCCCCTCGTCTCTCGACGCGGCCTTCGCGAAGTACTGGGCGGCCCAGAATCCTGCCGACGCCGCGAAAGCCTCAGGCGATGTCGTCAAGACTTCCGCGTCGTTCGACGAGGTGTATCGGCGGCTGAAGCAGGGACGCCCTTACTCGAAGAAGGTGTCGACCGGGATCGTCTTCGGTCGCCACGGCGAATTCAGTTACGCGCTCGATGTTCCGCCGGGCTACGATCCGGCGCGCGCCTACCAGGTGCGCTTTCAACTGCACGGCGGCGTCGCGGCTTCCCGGGAGGCGAACGAGCGGCGCGGACGGAGTGGAATCGGACGACTCGCGGGGACCGAGCAGATCTACGTACTCCCCGCTGGCTGGAACGAGGCCCCGTGGTGGAGCGACGCGCAGGTCGCCAACCTGAGCGCGATCCTCGACACGATCAAGCGCACCTACAACATCGACGAGAACCGTGTCGTGGTGTCCGGTGTGTCCGATGGCGGCACGGGCGCGTACTACGTCGCGATGCGCGACACGACGCCTTATGCGGCGTTCCTCCCGCTCAACGGCTTCATCCTCGTATTGACGAACGTCACGCAGGACACCGTCGTCGATCTGTGTCCGAACAACCTGCGCAATAAACCGTTCTTCGCCGTCAACGGCGGGCGCGACCCGTTGTATCCGATTTCGATCGTCGAACCGTCGGTCGAACACCTTGCCAAAGGGGGCGTCGATATCACGTACAGGCCTCAGCCACAGGCCGGCCACGACACCAGCTGGTGGCCGCAGGTCAAGGATGCGTTCGAGACGTTCGTGCGCGACCATCCGCGCTCGCCGCTTCCGGACCGTCTGACCTGGGAGACGTCCGACACGCGCCGGTCGGGGCGTGCGCACTGGCTCCAGATCGACGCGCTCGGCACGCGTCCCGATGACGCGCGGAATCTGCCGGATCTCAATCAGGTCACACTTCCGGCGGAGTCCGAGTCTGGTTCTCGCTCGACACCAGGACTGAAGGTGGCTCGCCAGATATTCAAGCGGACGGGTCAGCCGGGGCGCGTGGATGTCGTGCGATCCGGCAACGTTGTGGAGACGATCTCGCGAGGAGTCACGCAATTCACGCTGCTCATTTCCCCGGATCAATTCGACTTCAGCCGTCCTGTTCGCGTCGTGGTCAACGGACGCGTCGCGTTCGACGGACCGGTCGAGAAGAGCGTGGCGACGCTGATGAAATGGGCCGCGCGCGACAACGATCGCACGATGCTCTTTGGCGCCGAACTGAAGATCGCGGTCAAGTAGTCGACTTTATCCGCTTCAGATCCTTCTGGGCTGGCTCGAACTTCGGATCGAGCGACGTTGCCGTCTGCAGCTCCGCAACAGCGTCTGCCTTTCGTCCCTGCTTTTCGAGAATCAGTCCGAGACGCCAGTCACGCCGGGTATCTGGCGCGTTTTCTCGAGTAGTCGATTCCAGAATGCTCTGGACGACTCTGGGGTCGAATATCTTGTGGCCGGCAGCGAGATCCGAGCCGTGAGAACGCGATTCGCCGAGAACCCTGGATCGACTCGTGTGGCACGCACGAAGCTCTTGAGCAGCAGCCCCGAAACGATCAGCAGCACCACGGCTGACGCGATCTCGAGGACCACCAAAGCCACGCGCATTCGTCCGGTTCGTCTCCCGGCAGAACCGCGCGCCGTGTCATCCTTCAAGGCTGCGGCCGTAGTCCCGCGCGCGATCGACAGCGCCGGGACGAGACCGAACACCAGCGACGTACCGGCCGCAAGTCCAGCGGTGAACAGCAGGACCGCGGGTCGTACGGACGCGTTGGCCACCGCGGGGAATTGATCGCCGGTCAGAGCGACCAGTGCGCGAAGGCCGATCGCCCCCAACGCCAGCCCGGCGGCCGCGCCGATGACCGACAGAAACGCCGCCTCGGTCAGCAGCTGACGGACAATGCGCCAGTGGCCCGCCCCGAGCGTTGATCGAACCGCCATCTCGCGCTGACGCCCCGTCGCTCGCATCAGCAGCAGGTTGGCCACGTTCGCGCACGCGATCAGGAGCACCACAACAACTCCCGCCTGCAGCAGATACAGTGAGAGCCGCACGTTGCCGGCGAGCTGCTCGCGGAAGCTGACCGCCAATCCGGTGAATCCACTGTTCCGCATGTACGCCGCGCGGCGCGGCACACGATCCATTAACCGATTCACGATCGTCTGCATCTGAGCGTTCAATTGTTCGATCGTCGCGCCTTTGCGAAGACGCGCGATCATCACGCTGAATTCATTGCCTCGCTCTTGATCCGATTGCTGCTCCGGCGTGAACGAAAACGGAACGAGGAGCGCCGTCTCGCGCCAGGGCACTTCGAAGTCTCCGGGCAGAACGCCGACGACAATGTGCTCGCCACCGTTCAAATGGATTCGTCGTCCGACGATGGAGGAGTCGCCGCCGAAGCGGGATCGCCCCACGGGATACGTCAGAATCGCGAATCTCTCGGCTCCGGGGACCGCGTCCGTGTCCGCGAACGCGCGACCGAGAGACGGCCCTCGGCCCAACGTCGAGAAGATCGAGGGCGTGACCGCCAGCGCGGTCACCTGCTCCGGTTGACCGCCCGCTGAGAGCGCCGCCTCTCGCGGCGTGAACAACGCGGCATCT
>Ga0114129_10012618_pt1 | contig 12030 bp, 10 predicted proteins | sample RhiMetdeltSRZDD1_FD_80071 | JGI IMG/M metagenome (GOLD analysis project Ga0114129, IMG submission 80071) | Populus rhizosphere microbial communities from Tennessee, USA - Rhizosphere MetaG P. deltoides SRZDD1 (version 2) (version 2) | ecosystem: Host-associated > Plants > Roots > Rhizosphere >... | reverse complement strand
CTGATGGCCCCGTCGATGGTCATCCGCTACAACATGGGCTGGTACGAGATGCTGCTCATCGACGTTCCGCTGTTCTTCGCGGCGACGGCGTCGGTGGCGAACTTCTACATGGTGTGCCAGCGCGAGCTGCACAGGGACTGGACGACGAGGCTCAAATACCTGCCGTTCCTGATGTCGATTGGCATCGGGCTGACGGTAAACAACACCCGCGCGGTTCTCGAAGCGCTCTTCCGGCGCGAAAGCGAGTTCGCGCGCACGCCGAAGTACCGCATCGAAGGGCAGGCCGACGAGTGGATCGGCAAGAAGTACCGCCAGAGTGTGGTCGTCCAGCCGATGATCGAGCTGGCGCTTGGCCTCTACTTCACGGCCACCGTGTTCTACGCGCTCGCCAACGGCATCTACGGCACCGTCCCGTTCCTCGTCCTGTTTCAGCTCGGCTTCCTCTACACGGCGCTCCTCTCGCTCGTCCAGCAGTTTGCTGGCGAGGATCCCGTCCTGAAGCCGGAAGAGGTCTAGGTTCTTCTCAGCTCGTCGGTACGAGCCGACGATCGAAGCCGAATTACAATCCGAACAGGATGGCCACGGCTGAGAAACCCAAAGGCGGGCTCGAGGACGTCGTCGCGACGTCCTCGGCGATCTGCTACCTCGATGGCGATCGCGGCGTGCTCGCGTACTGCGGCTACGACATTCACGACCTCGCCAAATCCGCGACCTTCGAAGAAGTCTGCTACCTGCTGTGGCACCGGCGCCTGCCGACGCGGGCTGAGCTGGGCGATCTGCAGTCGCAGCTCGCCGCCGCGCGGCCGCTGCCCGAGGCGATCATCCGGTTGATGCGGTCGCTGCCGCCGGTCGACGGCATGGACGCGCTCCGCACCATCACCTCTGCGCTGGGGCATTACGATGCCGAGGCCAACGAAGCGTCCCCGGCGGCGCAGTACCGCAAGGCGGTGCGCCTGACCGCGCAGGTCGGCGCCGTAGTGGCGACATGGGGCCGGCTGAAGGCGGGCGGCGGCATCATCGAGCCCGATCCGGTGATGGGGCATGCGGCGAATTTCCTGTACATGCTGACCGGTGATCGGCCGAATGCGACGGCGATCCGGGCCTTCGACGTGGCGCTGACGCTGCATGCCGATCACGAGCTCAACGCCTCGACGTTCGCCGGCCGGGTCGCGGCTGCGACGCTCACCGACATCTATTCGGCGGTCGTCGCCGCAATCGGCACGCTCAAGGGGCCACTCCACGGCGGCGCCAACGCCGAAGTGATGAAAATGCTGCTCGACTTCGGGCAGACGGCGACGGCCGAGCGGGTCGAGGACGCTATTCGCGCGAAGTTCGCGCGCAAGGAAAAGATCCCCGGCTTTGGCCATCGCGTCTACCACACGGAAGATCCGCGCGCCACGCACCTGCGTCAGATGTCACGCGAGCTCGGCAAGCGCGCCGGGAACACCGCCTGGTACGACATGTCGGAACGCATCGAAGCGCTGGTCAAGAGCGAGAAGAAGCTGAACGCGAACGTGGACTTCTACTCGGCGTCCACCTACTACACGCTCGGCATTCCGATTGATCTCTACACGCCGATCTTCGCCGTCAGCCGCGTGTCCGGCTGGACCGCGCACATCCTCGAGCAGTACGCGAACAACAGGCTGATCCGCCCGCGCGCCGACTACACCGGCCCGCCGTACCCGCAGCGCTTCATTTCCCTCGATCAGAGATGATCGGAGACCTGAAGGTCTCCGACTACCACTCCAGGTAGACGGAGGCCTTCAGGCCTCCGGACGGTATAATTTCCTGATCACACCTGATGGATCAGGCCCACATTCGGAACTTTTCGATCATCGCGCATATCGACCATGGCAAGTCGACGCTGGCGGATCGCTTCCTCGAGATCACGGGAGCACTGCAGGCCCGTGAGATGGAGGCGCAGGTGCTCGACGCCATGGACCTCGAGCGCGAGCGCGGGATCACGATCAAGGCGCACCCGGTCCGCCTGAACTACACCGCGGCGAACGGCAGCCAGTACGTCCTCAACCTGATCGACACGCCCGGCCACGTCGACTTCAGCTACGAAGTGACCCGGTCGCTGGCCGCGTGCGAGGGCGCACTCCTGCTGGTGGACGCCGCCCAGGGGGTCGAAGCGCAGACACTCGCCAACGCCTACCTCGCGGTCGAGAACAACCTCGAGATCATCCCGGTCATCAACAAGATCGACCTGCCCAGCGCCCAGCCCGAAGAATGCAAACGGCAGATCGAAGACATCATCGGCCTCGACAGCAGCGGCGCGATCCTGGCGAGCGCGAAGGAAGGCACCGGCGTCCGCGAGATCCTCGAAGCGATCGTCGAGCGGTTCCATCCGCCAAAAGGCGACCCGGACGCGCCGCTCAAGGCGTTGATTTTCGATTCGTGGTTCGATCCATACCGCGGTGTCGTGATCGTGGTCCGGGTCATCGATGGCGTGCTGCGAACCAAGGCGAAGATCCGCCTGATGGCCACGAGACAGGACTTCGAAGTCGACGGCCTCGGCGTGTTCTCGCCGAAAGCGACGCCGGTGGAGGAGCTTGGCGTCGGCGAAGTCGGCTTCATCGTCGCCAATATCAAGGTCGTGGCCGACGCCAAGATCGGCGACACGGTCACCGAAACCGGACGGCCCACCACCGAGCCGTTTCCCGGCTTCAAGGAACTCAAGCCGATGGTGTTCGCCGGGTTGTATCCGGTCGAAAGCCACCAGTACTCCGAGCTCCGCGAAGCGCTCGAGAAGCTGCGCCTGAACGACGCGTCGTTCTTCTACGAGCCCGAAACGTCGGCCGCGCTCGGCTTCGGCTTCCGCTGCGGCTTCCTCGGACTGCTCCACATGGAGATCGTCCAGGAGCGGCTCGAGCGGGAATACAACATGGACCTGGTGACGACGGCGCCGGGTGTGTTGTACCGGGTGACGACCACGGACGGGGAAGTGCACGAAATTGACAGCCCCGCCAAGCTGCCCGATGCCGGGCGGATTGCCACGCTCGAGGAGCCGGTCATTACCGCGATGGTGTTGACGCCGTCCGAGTACGTCGGACCGATTCTTCAGCTCTGCCAGGACAAGCGCGGCGTCCAGAAGAAGCTCGAGTACCTGAAATCCGACCGCGTCCTGATTACCTATGAGCTGCCGTTCAACGAGGTGGTGATGGACTTCTACGACCGCCTCAAGACGATTTCGCGGGGCTACGCCTCGCTCGACTACCACGTCACCGGCTACTGGGAATCGCCGCTCGTCAAAATGGATATCCTGGTGAACGGAGAACCGGTGGACGCGCTGTCGATCATCGTGCACCGGGACGCCGCCTACGAGCGTGGACGCGCGCTGGCGTCGAAGATGCGCGAGCTGATTCCACGGCAGATGTTTGAAATCGCCATCCAGGCATCGATCGGCAACCGGGTGATCGCGCGCGAGTCGGTGAAGGCGCTGCGCAAGAACGTCCTGGCGAAGTGCTACGGCGGCGACATCACCCGCAAACGCAAGCTCCTCGAAAAGCAGAAAGAGGGGAAGAAGCGCATGAAACGCGTAGGCAGGGTCGAGATTCCCCAGGAGGCGTTCCTCGCTGTGCTGAAGGTGGGCACCGAGTCATGAGCGACGCTGTCTCCTACCGGAAATCGACGGCGCGGGAGTACTTCGAATCGATCTGCGTGGCGGTCATTCTTGCGCTGTTCGTGCGCACCTTCGTCGTCCAGGCGTTCAAGATTCCGACCGGATCGATGGAGAACAACCTGCTGATCGGCGACCACCTGCTGGTCAACAAGTTCGTGTATGCGCCGACCGTGACCTCGCTCGAGCGCGCGCTGCTGCCGATCGATCCGATCCGCCGCGGCGACATCATCGTTTTCAAATATCCCGAGGAGCCGGAGCGCGACTTCATCAAGCGCGTGATCGGGCTGCCGGGCGACACGCTCGAGTTACGGAACAAGCGCGTCTATATCAACGGCACGATGCTGAACGAGCCCTACGTGCATTACCTCGTTCCGCCGGACGAAGAAGGCAGCGGCGGCGAGTTCGACGTGCGCGTGCAGTACGGCCCCGTCACCGTTCCGCCTGCGCACTATTTCATGATGGGCGACAATCGCGACAATTCGCAGGACAGCCGCTACTGGGGCTTCATGCCTCAGGAATACATCAAGGGCAGGGCGCTGTTCGTCTACTTCTCGTTCGGCGAGGAGACCGGTTTGGCCGGGATGGTCAGCGGCATCAGGTGGAATAGAATCTTCCATCAGATACATTGATTAAGACCATCTTCACCACTGCGATTGTCGTCATCATCTTGAACGCGATCGGGCACGCGGGGATGGCGGCGTGGCGCCACTTCCAGGTCAGGGACCAGGCGCAGCAGTTGATCCTGTTCGGCAGCAACACGCCGACGGCAGATCTCGAATGGCAGATCGCCCAGATCGCTGAGGAGTTCGAGGTGCCGGTGGCGCGCGAGGACATCGTCGTCACGCGGCAGGGCCCGCGGACCATCGCCGAGGCCTACTACACCATGCCGGTGGAGCTGTTCCCGCGATTCTTCTATCCGGTCAATCTGTCGTTCATGGTGGAGTCGTTCGCGCTCACGAACGTCTCCCCGAATCCCCGCCGATAGTCTGCTTCGGCGTCCGCCGTCAGTTGATCCCGCTCCTCCGTCACTCGTTTCACGAACGCGGCATCTGACACGCTCTTCAGGTTGACGTCGACATTCAACGCGGCGCCGCGGAGCCCCGCCATCAGCATCAGCACAGCCGTCCCCGTATCCGTTGAGGCATTGGGATTGCCGTTGTTCGCGACGCCGACCGCACCGCGCAGCGCCTGCTGGCATGCGCGCATCGTGTCCATCGGGACCTCGATCGCTTCGCGCATGGCTGTCTCAATCGCGGCGCGGCGCTGCTGCTTGTCGGCATCGGTCGCCTTCGGGAGCCGCATCGCCTCGATGACTGCGGCGTACGCCTCGCTGTCGCGCTCGACGAGCGATGCCAGTGTGTCGCGCAACGGCCGCAGGCGCGCCGCGGCCTCGGCGAGGTCGGCGGCTTCCTCCGGCGCTCCGGTTTTCGTTTTCGGCAGGCCGGCCACCATGATCAGCAGGGACACGCCCACCGCGCCAGCAAGCGCGGCCGCGGATCCCCCGCCGGGCACCGCTTCGTTCGACGCAAACGCATCGAGCAGGTCCGCGAGCGCCATTTCGCTGTACGACGTCATAACGGCTTTCCCCGTTTGATTACCGATCGGATCGGAGATCGACCGACACGCAAGAGATCGGCCAGGTGGCCGTCCACGATCACCGCGTCCATGAGCTTTCCCGGTTCCAGGCTGCCGACGGCCTCGGCGCGGTCGAGCGACCAGGCGGCGTTGATCGTCGCCGCGACGAGCGCTTCTTCCAACGTCATCCCCATCCCGAAGCAGGCGAGCGTGATCGCGAATGGCATCGACGGCGAAAACCCGGCGCCCGGATTCAGATCGGTCCCGAGGGCAACCGGTACGTCCCGCTCGATCAGCATTCGAGCTGGCGCAAAGCGCCCGGCCTTGAGATAGAACGCGGCGGCCGGCAGCAGGATGGCACACGTGCCCGCGGCGGCAAGCGCGGCGGCCCCCTCCTCGTCGACGTGGATCAGGTGATCGGCTGATCGCGCCCCTACTTTGGCCGCCACTTCGGCCCCGCCGCTGCGCGCCAGCTCGTCGGCATGCACGCGGGGCTTGAGTCCCGCGCGCCGGCCTGCCGACAGGATGGCGACCGATTCCTGCGGCGTGAACGCGCCCTGATCGCAGAAGACATCGCACCACTCGGCGAGACGTTCACTCGCGACCCGCGGAATCATCTCGTGCGCGACGAGAGCGACGTAGTCATCGGGCCGCGCCTGGTACTCCGGCGGGATCTCGTGCGCGCCGAGGAACGTGGGCACGATGTCCACGGCGTGCGTATCGTTGAGACACTTGATGACGCGCAGTTGACGCAGCTCCGTATCGAGCGTCAGTCCGTAGCCGCTCTTTGCTTCGCAGGTCGTCGTCCCGTGAGCGGCCATCTCGTCGAGCCTCGCCCGCGCGGCGGCTGTCAGGTCGTCCTCCGACGCCGCCCTGGTCGCGGCGACGGTTTGCAGAATGCCCCCTCCTTCGGCCGCGATCTCCGCGTACGACGCGCCGGAGAGCCTTCGCTGCAATTCCTCGCGCCGGTCGCCCGCGAACACCAGGTGCGTGTGCGGATCAACGAAACCGGGAATGACGCTGCACCCGCGTGCATCCATCCGTACGGCGTCAGGCGCGATCGTGACGCCGCGGTGCAACGAATCCGCGGACCCGACGAAGACGATCGTGCCGTTGGCGGCGGCAATCGACGCGCGCCGAACCGCGGCGATGTCGCGCTGGCTCGCCCCGTGCTTCGGAGCGGACCCGGCGCACGTCACGATCAGGTCGGCATCCTCGATGACGAAGTCGGCGACCGTCACGATGAGCTCCGGCGCACCGTGGACGCCCGCGCCGCTTCCTCCAGGACTCGTCTGGCCGCATCCACGGCGATGCCCGCCACGGCCACACGTTTGCGGCGGCTGTGGTGTCCCGACAGGATGGTTACTGCCCGCTGCGGGACGCCAAGAAGATCTGCGAGAATGTCGATCACTTCGGCGTTCGCCGCGCCCTCGACCGGCGGCGCCTGAATGCGCAGCAGCAGCGCGTTGTCACGAACCCCGCCGGGCCCGGACCGGCGCGCCCGGGGAATGACGCGTACGTCAATCACGACGCCGTCGCGAGAGGGAGCAATCACCTGCGGCGGCCCGGAGGATATATCATTCACGCCATGAACAAGGTCCTGCCGGTCGTCATCTGGGTGGCCATCGCGGCGCTCGGCGCCGCCGGATTCGGTGTGCTCGCGCTTTCCCGCGGTGAAACCATCAGCGCGGCGTGGCTCGTCATCGCCGGGGTCTGCACCTACCTGGTGGCCTATCGTTTCTACTCGCGATACCTGGCGTACACGGTCTTCGGCCTGGACGATCGCCGGGCCACTCCGGCTGAACGATTGAACAACGGCCGCGACTTCGTGCCCACCAACAAATGGGTGGCCGCGGGACATCATTTCTCCGCCATCTCGGGCGCCGGCCCGCTCGTCGGCCCGACGCTGTCGTCACAGTTCGGTTTCCTGCCGGGCACTCTCTGGCTCATCGTCGGCGTCGTCCTTGGCGGCGCCGTGCAGGACATGATTGTCCTCTGCGCCTCGATCCGGCGCGACGGCAAGTCGCTCGGCCAGATGGCGAAGGAAGAGGTCAACCCGGTTGCCGGCATCGCGGCAATGGTGGCCGTCTTCGCCATCATGATCATCCTGCTCGCCGTGCTGGCGCTGGTGGTGGTCAATGCGCTCCGCGACAGTCCGTGGGGCCTCTTTACCATCGCGGCGACGATTCCGATCGCGCTGCTGATGGGCGTGTGGATGAACAACATCCGCCCGGGCAAGGTCGCGGAAGCGACCGGCATCGGCATCGTCCTGCTGCTGGCGGCACTCGTCGGCGGCCAGTGGGTGGCGCAGCACCCTGCCTGGGGCGGCGCGTTCACCTGGTCAGGCACCGACCTGGCGTGGGCGGTGATGATCTACGGCTTCATCGCGTCCGTTCTGCCGGTCTGGCTGCTGTTGTCCCCGCGCGACTATCTGTCGGCGTTCCTGAAGATCGGCACGATCTGCGTGCTCGGAACCGCGATCATCTTTCTCATGCCGCCGCTCAAGATGCCGGCGGTCACACAGTTCATCGACGGCACCGGGCCGGTATTCGCGGGCAAGCTGTTCCCGTTCGCGTTCATCACCATCGCCTGTGGCGCCATGTCCGGCTTTCACGCGCTGATCGCCAGCGGCACCACGCCGAAGATGGTGTGCCGCGAGAGCGATGCGCGGCTGATCGGCTACGGCTCGATGCTGATGGAGTCGCTGGTGGGCCTGATGGCGATGATCGCGGCTGCGACGCTGGATCCGGGCGTCTACTTCGCGATGAACGTCGGTCCGGCGGTTCTCGGCACCACGCCGGAGAGTGCCGCGCAGGCGGTCGCCCAGTGGGGATTCATGCTGCGCCCCGAGCAGATGACGCAACTCGCCCAGCAGATGGGGGAGGCGTCGCTGCTGTCGCGTACGGGCGGGGCGCCGAGCCTCGCCGTGGGAATGGCCGGCATTCTGGGCGGCGTGTTCACCGGCGCCGGCCTGGCGCTGTGGTACCACTTCGCGATCCTGTTCGAGGCGGTGTTCATTTTGACGACCATTGACGCCGGCACGCGCGTGGGCCGCTTCATGCTGCAGGAGCTGCTCGGCCACGTCTATCCGCCGCTTGGCCGCTATTCGTGGTACCCAAGCATCATCCTGTCGTCCGGGATAGTCGTGCTCGCCTGGGGCTATTTCCTTTACCAGGGCGTTGTCGACCCGCTCGGCGGCATCAACTCGCTCTGGCCGCTCTTCGGCATCGCCAACCAGCTGCTCGCGGCGGTCGCGCTCTGCGTGACAACCACGGTGCTGGTGAAGATGGGGAAACTGCGGCACGCGTGGGTGACAGTGCTGCCGCTTGCCTGGCTGGCCTCAGCGACGCTGACCGCGGGGTATCAGAAGGTTTTCTCGCCGCTGCCGGCGCTCGGCTTCCTGGCGCACGCGAGATCGCTCACCAATTCGACCAATCCAGCGGCGGCGCGGATGATCTTCAACGACCGCATCGACGCGGCGCTCGCGCTGTTCTTCATGGTCGTCGTGCTGGTGGTGATCGCCGCTTCGGCGCGGGAATGGTGGCTGGTCGCCGCGCGGCGCAAGGCGCCCCGCGTCAACGAGGCGCCTTACGTCGAAACCAGGCTGGATACTGTGACTGTCTGATCAAGGCCCAAGTCACAAGGCTCAAGGCCCAAGTCACAAGGCTCAAAGCCCAAGTCACAAGCCTTGGGCTGATTTGATGGGGGCAGACCAACTTCGGCGTCCGGGTTACTCCAATCTTGCTGCTCAGACAGCACGGATGTCGTAGCGCTCGCAGAACTGCAATACGACGTTGCGCAGGCGATCGTCCAGAGCCTCTATCGCTGGCGTGGCGATATGAGACGGAACGCCGCCGTAATGAGCTTCAGCCACGGCTCCGGCAATACAGGCTAACGTATCGGCGTCTCCGCCCAGAGAAATCGCCTTCCGAACTGCGTCTTCATAGTCGCAGGATTCGAAGAAGGCGATCAGCGCTGCCGGCACGGTGCCTTGGCATGACACATCGAAGGAATAGGTGGGCCGGAGTTCGTCGAGTCGATCGCTCAGGTTGTAATCGAACATGTGTGCCAGCGAATCTTTTATGCGATTCTTCGCGTCTCCGCGCCGCGCCATGAACACAGCGGCAGCGGTCGCCTGCGCTCCTCTAATGCCTTCCGGATGATTGTGAGTGACTTCGGCGCTCCGCGTCGCCTGCACGAGAACATCGTCCAACGAGTCAAACGCGTGTCCGACCGCGGCCACACGCATGGCCGATCCATTTCCGTAGCTGTTGTAGGGGTCACGGTTGCCCGCGCTTGCCCAGTGAAAAAAGCGAAGACCCCATCCGACGTTGGGGTATGCAAGGAAGTACTCATGGAATGTGTCGACGTACTCCAGGCCATTTAGCAGGCAGTCTGCGACGGCGACCGCCAGCACAGTGTCGTCGGTGAACCTAGAGCCAGGGACGAAGAGAGCGAACTCCGTAGTCTTCGTGCCTGTATGCTCGTGCACCGAGCCGATGATGTCTCCAGCGATAGCACCCAGCATGGTTGAATGCCGTATTAGGCATGATGGCTGGCAAACCGTCAATCGGCAGACCGCGGCCAAGCCCAGTCACAACATTACTTCTGTGACGTGGTGACTTGAGCTTTGATCGCGTTGGCGTTTTCTTTCGGGGTTCCAGATGCGCGGGAATGAAGGCTCAGTATGTTGTGACTTGAGCCTTGTGCCTTGTGACCTGTGCCTTGATCAGGTGATCAGGCCGAGACGACGACGTGCGGCTAGTGCTGCACGACGTTGTTCTCGCCGCGGTCGCGCCCCGGCTGGATACTGTGACGGTCTGATCAAGGCCCAAGGCCCAAGTCACAACAACGCGACGGTGCGCCGCGAGTTCCGGGCGATCGTAGCGCCATCTCTGTCAAACACGCTCAACGAAGCTCCGACTGAATCGAACCCCCTTCCGAAAACGCGGCCTGCCAGGCACAGTGCGCCTCCGATACGCAGCCCACGTCTTCTGGATGTCATTTAGTCGCTTTGTCTCCCTGAACCCCTGCCGCTTCACGTCGGAAGCATTCGTTCATCGCGGATTGCGTTGTCAACGCGCCACAGTTGATGGAGGTAGATTGGGCGAGCAGGTCCGCCGGCCTGAGGGCACGTCATCGAAGGTAACCGCGGCGCACAGGAATACGGTCTTCATCGCGTGCGCTCCGCCGAATTCGGTTGGATGTCCCGAACGGGTCACAAGGCTCAGTCGTTGTGACTTGAGCCTTGTGCCTTGTGACTTGAGCCTTGATTGGGGTGATCTAGGCCGAGACGACGACGTGCGGCCGGTGCTGCACGACGTTGTTCTCGCCGCGGTCGCGCCGCTCCTGCTCGCGCACGTACTCGAGCGAGCCGCGCAGCGTCGAGATCGTCGCCTCGAGGCTGGTCTCCACTTCGCGGCGCTTCATTCTGAGACCGTCGATTTCGCGCTGCGCCGATTCGAGCTTGACCTGGGCCTTCTGCGCCGACAGCTCGGCGCGCGCCTCCGCCTCGCTGACGATGCGGGCGGATTCCTGCACCGCGTTCTCCTTCATGTCGTCGGCGATCTTCTGCGCGCTGATCAGCATGCTCTTCAGGCTGCCTTCGAGCTCGCGGAACTGAGCGAGCGACGTTTTCAACCGCACGATGTCCTGGCGGAGACGATCGTTTTCCCGCAGCACGCCTTCGTAGTCGGCCGCGGCCTCGCTCAGGAAGCTCGTCACCTCCTGGCGATCGTAGCCGCGCATCGCCGTGGCGAACGTCCGCTGACGCATGTCAATCGGGCTCACCCCGAGGTTGCGCTCGATTCCAGTAAAGTGCCGCGCCTCTTCCGTCTCCACCACGTCCATCGCGTCGTTATCGTTGTCCATGTCGGCTCCCAAATATCGCCGTGCCTACGCGAACCATCGTCGCGCCTTCCTGGATCGCCACTTCAAAGTCGCCGCTCATCCCCATGGAGAGCTCGGTGAGCATCGCTGCCGGCACGCCCGACGCCAGCCACTCGTCGCGAAGGGCGCGCAGCCGTCTGAACCAGGGGCGCGCATCTTCCGGCGTCTCCGGCAGCGGCGGCAGCGCCATCAATCCCACCAGTCGCGCCGCCTTCAGCCGGCTTGCGGCGTCGAACAGCGGCGCCATCTCGCCCGGGGAAGCGCCGAACTTGGTCGCCTCGCCCGCGAGGTCCACCTGGATCAGCAGTTCTGGCCTGGTCCCCGACTCGCCGGCCGCAAGGTCGAGCTTCTGGAGCAGCTCCACGCTGTCGACCGACTGGATGGTCGCGAACGCCGCCCCCGCTTTCCGGGCCTTATTCGTCTGCAGGTGCCCGAGGAGGTGCCACCTGATCTCAAGGTCGGCTGAAGTGTGAATCTTCTGTAGGGCTTCCTGGACGCGGTTCTCCCCGAAATCATGTTGGCCGGCCTGGTAGGCGGAGCGGATGACGTCGGCAGGGACTGTCTTGGAAACGGCGATGAGCCGGATGGAAGAGGGGTCCCGGCCGGCCGACTGGGCCGCTGCGGCAATGCGCGAGCGGACCTCAGTCAGCCGGTCGGCAATCGACACGTATTACGGAAGTTGCTTGACGAATCCCTGGACCTCGGCGGCTTTCGGACCGTTCGGATCCACTTTCAGATACTGCTGGAACGCGGCCTTCGCTTCGGGAATCTGGCCAAGATTCAGGTTGGCCATCCCAAGCTGGTAATGGGCCATCCCCATATTCGGGTCGGCCTTGACCGCCGCCTCGAACTGCACCTTGGCCTCGGCGAACTTGCCCGCGTTCCACAGGATCACGCCCTGGTTGTAGGATGCCTCGGCCCCGCCGCCGCCGCCGGACGCG
>Ga0114129_10012616_pt1 | contig 12032 bp, 8 predicted proteins | sample RhiMetdeltSRZDD1_FD_80071 | JGI IMG/M metagenome (GOLD analysis project Ga0114129, IMG submission 80071) | Populus rhizosphere microbial communities from Tennessee, USA - Rhizosphere MetaG P. deltoides SRZDD1 (version 2) (version 2) | ecosystem: Host-associated > Plants > Roots > Rhizosphere >... | reverse complement strand
GCCTCTCCCAGTGGGAGAGGCAAGAACCATGAATTCAAACGAACTCAAACATCGCGCCCGCGCCCTCGGCTTCGACCTGGTCGGCATTGCGCCGGTGAGCACTTTTCCCGAAACCGAGTTCTACCCGGAATGGCTCGAGCGCGGATACGCCGGCGAAATGCGCTACCTCGAGCGGCAGAAGTCCGGTCGCATGGATCCCAGATCGATATTGCCTGACGCGCGATCCGTTATCGTTTGTGCCGTCAATTACAACTCTGCCAGGCCGCTCACGACTTACGATCGCATGCGCGCTTGGATTTCCCGATACGCCTGGGGTGATGACTACCACGACATCCTAAAAACCAAACTCGAAAACCTGGCCCGTTGGATCGAGGAGCAATCGTTGACACGCACCCGCACGTACGTCGATACCGGCCCCCTGCTCGAACGTGTATTCGCGAAATATGCCGGCATTGGATGGTTCGGCAAGAACACCTGCATCATTAATCAGAAGACCGGATCATGGCTCTTCCTCGGCTGCATCATCACCGATGCAGATTTCGCCTACGATGCGCCGGTTCCCGATCGTTGCGGCACGTGCACGCGCTGCCTTGACGCTTGTCCGACCGGCGCGATCCTCGAACCCTACGTTCTCGACAGCAGGAAATGTATTTCTTATACGACCATCGAGTTGCGTGGCGAAATCACAGAGGAGTCGAGAAAGGGAATCGGCCATCATCTTTTCGGCTGCGATATATGCCAGGACGTTTGTCCGTGGAATCGTCGTGCGCCGAACTCGAGTGATCCCGCCTTTCAAGCCAAGCAGGGTCTGTTCTGGCCGGAACTGGAACGCTTGCTTGAAATGAACGATGACGAATGGCGTTTACTCATTCGAGGCACAGCAATGAAACGCGCAAAAGTGAAAGGCCTGCTGCGAAACCTGATGGTGGTGTCAGGGAATTCCGGAGCGCGCCAACTAGTGCCGAAGTTACGAAAGTATCTCGCTCATCCAGACGAGAACGTACGTTCTCATGCGGAGTGGGCGATCAAGACTCTATCTCGCGAAGATTAATGGTTCTTTCGGCGAACGACTGGCTTTTCCGGTTGCTGGACAATCTTCCGCTCGACCTTGAAGAGGAACTTGATAATCTGTTCTCGCTCCTTCTCCGACATCTGCGTGAACTCCACGCCGATAACCGGCCAGCTTTTCCATTTCACAACGGGGTAAACAACCGGCATGCCGACATCTTGAAGAACCAGAACGGCCGGGCCGATCATCTGACCCTCGTAAAACATATCGAAGTGCTTCGAACAAACCAGGCGCGCACCGCCGCCTCCAAGTTCATCGACGATCGGGTCGATGTTGACTCCATCCATGCTTAACAGCAGGTAGACCGGTTGGTTGGCGATCATTGATAACCGGAATACCGACCTTTGCTTGGCATTTTGGTCATCAGCCTGAGTCATCTCACGCATGGCTATTGCATCGGCAGAAAGCGTGGCAATCTTTAGAGCTTTTTCAGTTTTTTCTTCGGCTATACTGCCTACTCGAGTCATGGCGAATAAGGCCACAATACTTATCGTCGACAGGGAGAAAATTCTTGTTGACCTTCTCGCAAGAGGCCTTTCGTCGCCGGAATTGACCGTTTTGGGAACCACATCGGCCGACGAGGCTGCGCGCCTGGTCGAACTTCATGGACCGGACGTAGTCGTGGTGGACCCTACCCTGCAGAATGGCCTCGCCTTGATTTCCGGTCTACGGTCTTCGCCTATAAGAGTGAAGATCGTTGTGCTTACGAACTCCGCTGAAATTCAGGAACGCGCCACGAAGCTTGGCGTTGACCAGACCGTTGACCGAAATGCGGGACTCGACGCGCTGGTTGCAGCGATCCGCGGAGCGCTTCCAGCCCAGTTCTCCGAGATCGGCCGTGATGACGGCCGTGTAAGCATCCTTATCGCGGATGACGAAGACGACATCCGAAACTTGCTTTCGCAATTCCTCTCGACGCGAGGGTATGCTGTCTCGTTTGCTACAAACGGCCATGAAGCCGTGCTTGCAGTCGAAAGGAATCCCGCTGTTCAAATCGTGCTCCTCGATGTCAGCATGCCCCTCATGGGCGGAATGGAAGCATTGAGTCACATTATGTCGTTTGATCCGCATCCAAGCGTGATCATGATGACGGCTGTCGCCGATCGCGAGATCGCCCGGCAGGCGATGAAGACCGGCGCATTCGATTACATTCTCAAACCTTTCGATTTCGCGGCGATTGAAGCCAGCATTACCGCCTGCCTGAGCTACTCCGAATACCAGAAGCAACCGTGGTGGAAGCGCCTGACGAAGCGTTGAACAGGAAAGCGATCACATGAAACAGAAGATCAATGTCGGACTTATCGGTCTTGGAACTGTGGGAACCGGTGCACTGCGCATCCTTAGACAAAACGCAGAATTGATCCGGCATCGTGTGGGTGTGCCGATCGAGGTCACGAGGGTCGCCGTTCGCGACCTCAAGCGTGACCGCGGCGTCGATATACCTCCGGGATTGCTTACCAACGACCCGGCAAAGATCATCCAGGATCCCGATATCGATATCGTTGTCGAATTGATCGGCGGTTATCAGCCAGCGAAGGAATTGATCCTCAGTGCGATTGCCCGCGGGAAACATGTTGTCACCGCCAACAAGGCTTTGCTTGCGGGCCATGGCGCCGAGATTCAGCGAGCGGCATGCCTGGCAGCAGTCAATCTGGGATTTGAAGCAAGCGTAGGTGGCGGGATTCCCGTCATCAAAGCATTGAAGGAAGCGCTTGCGGGAAATCGGATTCTGTCGATTTATGGAATCATCAACGGGACCTCGAATTACATTCTTTCCAAAATGACGCACGAGGGACGTTCATTTGAAGATGTTCTCGCCGAGGCCCAGCGCGCCGGCTACGCGGAAGCCGACCCGACCTTTGATGTCGGCGGCATCGACACTTCACACAAACTGGCGATCCTTGTGAACCTCGCGTTTGGCGCGTACGTGAATGTGAATGACATTTTCACGGAGGGTATCACCGCGATCAGTCCGCTCGATATCGATTTCGGTAAGCAACTCGGATACAAAGTAAAACTTCTGGCAATCGCGAAAATGCACGACGGACAGGTTGAAGCACGCGTGCACCCTACGATGGTTCCGGAGGAATATCCGATCGCAAAGATCGACGGTGTGTACAACGCGATTCAAATTGTAGGCGACGCCAGTGACGACATTATGCTTTCCGGCCGAGGTGCGGGATCGCTGCCAACGGGAAGCGCGGTCGTCGCCGACATCATCGATATCACGCGTCAAATTCTCCTGGCGCCTTCGAGAACATTGCCGGCTGATTGCGCGGAGGCTCGTGGACCGTTGAAGCTGCAGCCAATCGAGTTGATTCGCAGCATTTACTACTTCCGGCTTGTGGTGCTCGATCAGCCGGGCGTGCTCGCGCAGATTTCGGGAATTCTTGGCAAGCACCGGATCAGTATTGCCCAGATGATTCAGCGCGGCCGTAAAGAGGGCGGTTCGGTTCCGCTCGTGATCATGAGCCACACAGCGCTCGAAAGGGATGTCCGGCACGCGATGCTCGAGATCAAGGCACTCTCCTGCGTCAGCGAGCAGCCGGTTGTCATCAGGGTTGAAGGCGAAGAGCAGTGAAGCGTCTGTTCTTCATATTCGCGCTTCCGACCGCCCTTCTGCTGTACGGAATCGCAGCCGAAGCTCCAATCCAGCTCGATGATGGCCCCGTTCTCGATAGCGCTCGGACGATCCATGAGGGCACACGTTGGCTGGGCTTCACTTCATTCTGGCTCACGCACAAGGCATTCACGGTTTTCGGAAACATCTTTCCGTGGCGGCCTGAGGCTTATCACCGCTTCGGTAACATCTTCATTCACGCGTTTGCTGCAACGGCTTTGTTCTGGCTCGTCAAGGAACTAACCAATAACACGCTGATTGCGTCAATCGCCGGCGCATTGTTTCTCGTTCATCCGATTCAAACACAGGCGGTCACGTACATTTCGCAGCGATTCGAATCCATGGCCGCGATGTGGATGTTCGTGAGCGCCGCTGCGTATGCGCGTTTTCGGAAATCGGGCCGGTCTTCGTGGATCGTTCTCGCCGTCATTGCGGGAACTGCGGCGGTGCTATCGAAAGAGACCGCGGGCATACTTCCAATATGGCTACTGCTGATCGAGTTTTGTTGTTTTGGCGGCGGCATATTCCGCACGCGCATGAAGTATGTTGCACCGCTCGCGCTGCTGTTCTTGATACCGGCGTGGTCGATTTTTCGTTCGGCCGGCGGCAAAGGTACTTTCACTTGGATTCCATGGCATTGGTATTTCGCATCACAGGGGCCTGTTCTGACGAAGTATCTTCAGCTGTCGGTCTGGCCGGGACAACAGTTCCTTTACTACGCATTTCCACCTGTCGCAGCATTGACGCTTCCTGTTATTGCGCAATGGGCTCTCGTTCTGGCGGTGATTGCAGCCGGCATCGTGTTTCTCAAGCACGATCGGTTGATCGGATTCGGCATTCTTTCATTTTTTGTGCTGTTGCTTCCCGTTACGCTAGTACCTCTGCCTGACATGATTTTTGAACATCGCGTCTATCCGGCATTTGCCGGGATCGCGATTGCTGTAGCGGCTCTGTGCCGCGCAGAGAGGAAAGCACTGCTGGCGGGCATCGCTGTAATTCTCGTCGTTCTCAGCTGGCGAACGGTTGTGCGCAATTCGCAATGGGACGATGACATTGCATTCATGGAACTGCACCGCGCGCGATTCCCGCAGGATCCCGACATCCTCGCGCGGCTCGGCTCGTACTACTACGTGCATGGCCAGGTCAACAAAGCTGTTGAAGTCACGCTGGAGGCCCGGAAATACGAAGACCGGTTGAATCCGTATTACAGCCAGGCGAGGAAGACGAACATCGCCACCAATCTGGTCGCGATGTACTTCGCCAAGCAGGACCTCGAGTCGGCGTTGAAAGAAGCCCGGAGAGCGATCGCGCTCGACCCAGAGCAGCCGATGGCATTGCGCGCTGTGGCTACGGTGGAGATGAGCAACGGACGCTATGCAGCCGCTCGTGACGCGTGGCGGAAGCTGACGGAAATCCAGCCGGAGGATCCCGATGCCTGGCTTGGATTAAAAGAGGCGTGCCGTTTTCTTGGTGATATCGGTGGTATGACGACCGCGGATCATCATTTTCAGGAACTGCTCCAGCATAGTGGTCAGGCCGCCGCAACGGCGCAGCGCCCCCTCGAGATCTCTGCGCCTGAGAAGACCTACATGATTTTCAGCCTGACTGTTGGCCTTCTGCTTCTGCTGGTTCTGGCAGGCCGGACAGTCTGGTTGGCCGTCAATCAACACGTTAAGTTTTGGATTTAAGAGTGCCGCAGATTACGCGGATTACGCAGATCTGTGTTTCTGCGGAATCCGCGGCTATTTGATTCGATAAATAATGTCGTCACCGCTTGCGCTGACGGATGAATTTTCCGCGATCGAGAACGACGTCTGGACGATCCCGTCGGGTCCCGCGGAAAGAACGAAGCAGGCGTAGGGACTGGTCGATTTCGCGTTCGCAATGTTGACCACGTATTTTCGTCCCCATGGATCGCTGTCCGGATTGATATACGGCCCTTTCCATTTGAACGGCTTTGCCAGCGAACTCGTTTGCGAATACGCAGGCGCATTGGACAGCAACTGGTCTGCGAGCAAATCAGAGACCGACCCGTTCACCCAGTTTGTTGTATTCCCGCTCGTGTCCGTCAGGGTCGTTCCCGGCCCTTCAAGTCGCACGACATCCGCTGCGCTGTCCGGCAAGTTGCCTGAGCCGTTCGTGAACATGGGATAGCGGCCCATATCCGACTCGAACCGTGAAATCGCTTCGCCGATAACGCGAACGTCAGACTGTGCTCTGGCGAGACGTGACTGGTCGATATAGTTGGAGACGATCGGCGTGAGAATCGCGGCAAGCACGGCGATGATTCCCAGAACAACTACCATTTCAATCATCGTCATTCCTGCATCATCAAGACGAGCCCTGCCGCGCATGGCGCCAAATCTAGCGTTAGGCCACCAGAGCGGCAAGGGTTACCCGAACTGCAGTTTTTGCAGTTTTCGATCCCACGATTCCGACGCTTCCCTGTGCGATCCGTACAAAATTTTGACACCTGCCCCGAACAAACATTGCGGTTTCAGCGGATTTCCATGGCCAGACAGTTGCCCTACGTAGGGGCGTATGCAAACAAACGGATTGAAAACGTTAGCGCTAATCTCGGTTGTCTTTATTCTCTTCTGCACCCGTCCGGCTGAAGCCGCTTCAGGCATTTCTGCGGCGAACCTCGACAAGGCGACATTGCGTTTCGAACCCAATCGTGGCCAGGCTGCGCCTCAGTTCGATTTTGTTTCGCACGGAAAAGGCTACACGGTCCAGCTGAGCCCGACCGAAGCCGTAATCGTTTTGGGTCAGGAGCAGATCACCATGCAGGTCGTTGGCGCGAATGAAAGCGCGCAGGCCGATGCAATGGAGGTCCTGAACACGACCGTCAATTATTACCTCGGTAACGAACCCAGGCAGTGGCAAACCGGTATTCCGACCTATGCGAAGGCCCGGTACAAAAACGTGTACCCGGGCATCGACATGGTCTATTACGGAAACGGCAAACATCTTGAATATGACTTGATTGTCGCGCCTGGCGCCGATCCGCAGCAGATCGCTTTTAATTTTCCCGAAGCGAAGCAACTGCGTGTGTCGCGCGGTGGCGATTTGCTGATTACGGGCCAATACGGAATTCTTCAATTCCACAAACCGATCATCTACCAGGAAGTGAACGGCACACGAAAACCCGTGGCCGGTAATTTCGCTGTCGCGGGTACCCGTGCGTGGTTTGATATCGCGCAATATGACACGCAACGCACACTTGTCATCGATCCGGATCTGGCTTTTTCGTTGTACCTCGGAGGTAGCCAGACGGATCAGGTTCTCGGGATCGCTGCGGATGCGTCTTCGAATCTGTACGTGACAGGGTTCACCAACTCGACCGACTTCCTGACGATCAATCGGGCACAACAGAACTTTCATTATCAGAGCACCAAGTTCGGTTACACCGCCGCATTCGTTGCGAAGTTCGATGTGAATGGAAACATTCTGTACTCCACGTATTTCGGCGGGACAAACGCCGGCAGCAATACGCAGGGGAATGCGATCGTGGTTGCGGCAGGTAATATTTACATTGCCGGCAGAACGGATTCGACCGCCCTGCCGATGGTCAACCCGATTCAGTCCACGAAGCTTCCGGCGAATAAACCGGACCATGCGAACGCCTTCGTTGCGAAGTTTGATTCAACGGGAAACTTGATGAACTCCACCTATGTCGGTGGGAATGGAACGAACCCTTCGAATTGCCTGGCGGGCGACGAAGCTTTCGGTATCGCTGTCGATACAGATAACGGAAATATTTACATCACAGGCGCAACCGACTCATCGGACCTCGCGACAAGTTTTGCGCCGCCCGACTGCCAGTCTGGATTTGTGCTCGGCATGAATTTCAACAATACCGCCTGGCTGTTCGCGGATCTGATCGGAACGGTCAGCACGAACCGCGGAACCGGCATTGCGCTGGACCGGACGCCTACAAGTTGCCAGCCGGCAAGTACTACTACAGCGATCAATCTTTACGTTACGGGGTACGTCGCGCCGACGGCTCCACTGTCCGCTTCGGATTTTTCCGATATCTTTGTGGGCAAGTTCGATAAGACAGGCGTTGCGTGCTATCAGCGAACTATCACCGGGGCAGGCGCGGATGCCGGCAACGCGATCACCGTCGATGCGGCAGGGAATGCATACGTCGCCGGTTCCGCTAAAACGCAGAGCCTTGCAAGTTCAGGCGCGCTACAACCGGCGAAGGCCGGCGGCGCGTCTAGCTCGGATGCGTTCATTCTGAAGTTGGGACCGACCGGCAGCACCATCTATGCGAGCTATCTCGGCGGTATGTTCAACGACGTTGCGACGGGAATTGCGATCGACGCGCAAGGCAATGTTTCGGTGTCGGGGTCAACGCAGTCCTCAGATTTTCCGACCATGAATTCGTTGATGTGCAGCGCGTCCTTGCCTTGTACGTACAAAAGCGGATGGGACGTGTTCGTCGCTCGATTCAATGCGACATTCACGAACGAGTATTACTCGACGTTCATTGGCGGATCGAGTGACGACTTCAGCATCGGTATGGCTGTCGCGCCGGCACCTACGAATCAAAACAATACTTTCATCGGCGGCTATACCCTGTCGGCGGACTTTCCGAAAACCAGGAACCTCAGGGCGAACCCGAACACCAACAATACTGGATTCGTAACGCTGATTACGGACGCGAATCCGATAGCTTCTTCGCAGGCGTTCACTGCGTTCTCCTGCAGCAAAGTCGATATCGATTCACACTTCCATCTGGATTGCGAGTTCACGCTGGGCCCGGGAAATAACGGTATATCGCCTCCGACAGAAGATTTTCGCCTCAGCCTCGCGACTGTCAGCATCTCATTGCCGCCGGGTTCGTTCACCGACGACGGAAAAGGAAAACCCGGGCCGTACAACTTCAAGAGCAAGGACAAAAATGGAGTTGATCTGGACGTTCACATCGAACCGATGGAAGACCTGAAGAAAGGTCCCAGATATCGGTTGAAGGTGGAAGGAAAGAACGGCGATTTCGACGGAATTGCGGCGGGGGATCGTCAGACCGTAGCAGTCACGCTAACGATCGGCGACGACACCGGCACGACGAACACAGAAGCCAAAGTGCGTTGATAAAGGCGGTGACGATGAATAAAGGAAACGTGTAGTCCCCTCCTGGGACAGGAGGGGTGGCCGCGCCATCAAATCGTTAGAAAGGCGCGGACGGGGTGGTCAGTCTACATCGCAGCATTTTCTTGATGCGCAGCCTCCCCTCCTATCTTAGGAGGGGACTACGTTTCTTACTTCTCAGTACGTCTTCGAGGTTGCTGCGGAGGGCATGGTAAAACTATCAATCTGTGCCGTACCTGGCTGGTCTTTCACCACGATCGTAGAGCCGTTGTACATATTGCTGAATACCACGGTCTTTCGCTGATAAACCGTACCCACCAATACCCCGTCGTCGTAAACCTGAATTTGTCGACGCGACGCAAGCCCGCCCCCATTCGCGTTCGTCACCGTAAGCGAACTCGAAATACTTCCCGTGGTGTGCGTCGAGTTTGCCCATGGATTCACCCACGTGTCGATCGTTACACCTCCGGGCGAAGTAACCGCGGTGAACACTCCGCAGGCCTTCACACCAGAAACCGTCGTCTGACTGCCGGCTGCGACGACACCCCCCACATTGCTGCCGAATCGTTTGAATTGAATACCCCCGGAGCTCAATCGGTTGTTGAGCGTGATACTGAAGGTCGGTGTGCTGTTGCTGTCGATATTTTCCACGCGGATGCGACGCGAACTCGTGCGGCCGGAATAAATCGCTACCGATTCGGACAAATAATCCGAGAGTGCCTGCACGGAGAGGATTGAAATGTCGTAAAGCCCTTGCGGCAAGCTGCTGGTTACTCCGGGCGTGTACGGCAGCGTCATCGTATCCGATGCGCCGCGACTCCGTGACGTGACGACGAGACTGTACAACTGCGGACATGCGCCGACAATCGCGCCGCCCTGGTTCGCGTCCTTGTTTACAAGGTCGTAATCGAGCGTACCGACATTTTGATAGTCCACTGCTGTTGTCGGACTTGTTGAAAAGTCCGGATACGCGAGGTTGTCGGCGTTGCCGGCGCCATTGGTGTACGTGGCCCCGTCACTCGGATACGGCGATGAGAACTGCGTCCGATCATTCGCATTGCTCGCGGTGTTGCTGGAACCATGGTCCGGTCCCTTGCTGATGATCGCCAATTCATCCGTAGCCCCGGGCGCGAGCTTCAGGTAGTACTCCATGGGAGAACCGTAAGAATCGTTCACGGTCGAGCCACTGAAAAAGTCGTCCGACAGATAGAGTCCGTTCCATCCAACGACGCCCGGAGATTCGAACAGGTCTTTCAGCGTCGTCGGATAATCGCCGACGTCGCCAAGATACCCAAACGTATCTTTCGAAGGATCTCCAACGATTGCGCGATAAACTCGAGCCAGCCTCGTGGAATCGGCTTTTCGCTGAGTGTCCCTGATCGAGTATTCGGCCAGTACCGTCATGCCCACCGTCGCAATGAAAAAAACGGCAATTGCGATGACCAGGAACGCAATCCCCCGCTGTGATTTGCCCTGTTTCATGCTAATAGGTTTTCGATAAATTTCCCGTCATCGTGAATGTGGGCTCAACGAGTGCGTTGTTGTCGTCGCGAATCGCAACCACATCTCCCGACTGAACTGAAAATGTCTTGATCCGCTGATTTCCTCTCATCCCGACGGTTCCAATAAGAACTCCGTCATCATAAATCGCGACTGTATTGATGGACGTGTTCGTGACGGTCAGCGTGTAAACGGTCGGTGCAGCGACGTAGCGCTTCGCGTACGCGAAATTCGGCATGATAAAAGAGTCGACGATCGGTTTCGTTGAGGCGGTCGTGTCCTGCATATTGATCCGAACGCAACGGCGAACTGAAATCGCCCCCGCTCCTCCACTTTTATTGATCTTGCCGCCGACATTTGCACCGTCTTGCTGTGTCTGGAGGTCGTCAGGCGTGTTGTTCGTCACATTGAGCACGACTGTTGAAAGAAGGTTGCTGCTATTGACACCAGGCAGCCAAAGATTCTTCGTCAGTTTCTTTCCCGGTTGAACGGTGATCTGCTCCTGCCATACCGAAAAACGCGAACCCGTGAGTTGGACTCTTACCAGGTACGTTCCCTGCAACAGATCGACAGAAGCGCCGCCGGGCGCGTAGGTCATGTACGCCGCGTTTGGATTTGCCACAGTGGGATGTGTTGTTGACGAAATGATGATGTCGTACACGCCCGGACAGCCCGGCGCAAAATCAGCGATGTTCGCGTTCTCGTCGAAGTTATTAATGTTAAAAACAACATGGCCGAGACTCTGATAATTCACCAGGCTCACGTTATCTGTGACATTGGGAAAGGTGATGTTGTCGCCGTTACCGGACGATGATACATAGCTCGAGGCCGAAGGAAGCGTTCCGGCAAAAGAGCCGCTTTGATTCGGGTTGGCTGCTGTGTTTGTGGACGTTCGATCAGGCCCCTTGCTGATCAGGGCAAGTTGATCGGTCCGCACTGTGGGGGGCAACGGCAAAATGGGCTGAAAATATTCAATCGCGCCGCCGAACTGGTCATAAAGAATGCCGTTATCAATACGAACGTTGCTGATATACGGTCCATTCCACCCCGGTGGATTCGAAGCCGGCTGTTGCACGAGGTCAAGAAGGGTGGCGGGATAGTCGCCAACGTCACCCAGGTACCCGAATGTGTTGGTATCGGGATCACCGACGATGCCCACATATAACTGACGCAACTCATCAGTCTGCGCATTCGCTCTTTTTACGTCTGTGAGTCCGGACGCGAGAGGGACTAATGCCGTCGCCATGATCGAGACGACAATCAAAATCATGACGATTTCCAACAGCGTAAACCCCGATGCCTGTCGCTTCATGGCTAGAACGTCGCGGTCGAAGCAGGGCACGCCACGGTGTAGGGAGAAGCCAACCCCCCTGTGCGTGCCGTTTGAGTTTCGTCAAAAAAAGTCAGCCGATCGCCCACGCGGACGGTGAATTGTTTCACCCTCTTGTTGCCTCGCTTTCCGGCAGTGCCGATCAGCAGGTTATCTGAATAAATTGCGATGGTGTTGTAGCTGGCATTCGCGAACGTCATGCTGCAGGTTGCTGCGCTGTTGTATCGGCGAATCATTCCCGCGGGACCGCTGGGCATGATGAACGAATCCACCAGCTGGTTAACGCTCGCGCTTGTATTGCGTACCAGTATTCGCGAACAGCGGTTCGCCGCGCTCAGGTTCGTTGCAGCGGCGCCTGCGTTGACTGTCCCGAGTGACGTTGCGCCCTGGTAAAACTGGAGATTGTTACCGCTGGC
>Ga0114129_10012615_pt1 | contig 12033 bp, 9 predicted proteins | sample RhiMetdeltSRZDD1_FD_80071 | JGI IMG/M metagenome (GOLD analysis project Ga0114129, IMG submission 80071) | Populus rhizosphere microbial communities from Tennessee, USA - Rhizosphere MetaG P. deltoides SRZDD1 (version 2) (version 2) | ecosystem: Host-associated > Plants > Roots > Rhizosphere >... | reverse complement strand
TGGCTGCGCCTGGAGTCGCGCCGCCGGTGGCGTTCGCTGGTGGTGCTGGCGCTGCTGGTCGCCCTGGCCACGGCGACGGTGCTCACGGCGGTGGCGGGAGCGCGGCGGGGCGAGAGCGCGTATGACCGGCTGTGGGCGCGCACGCTGCCGGCGACCGCGACCGTGCTGCCGAACCAGCCGGGCTTCGACTGGGCGCGGGTCCGTGCGCTGCCGGAGGTCAGTGCGCTGACCATGTTCCCGGTCGCCTTCGGGTTCGCGGTGGACTGCTGCCCGGGGGCGGGTGCCGGGTTCCCGCCCGCCGACACCGAGTTCGGCCGGACGATCGAGCGGCCGGTCATCCTGGCGGGGCGGCTGTTCAACCCCAGCCGCGCCGACGAGGTCGTGGTCACCCCCAAGTTCGTCGCGAGCTACGGCAGGGGGGTGGGCGACACGCTGACCCTGCACCTGGCCAGCCCGCGGCAGGTCGACGCGCAATACGACGGGTCCACCGGGCCGCCGCTCGGGCCCACCATCCGGGCCCGCATCGTCGGGGTGGGCCGCACGCCCTGGGGGATCGACGCGGACAGCCCGGGGCAATCCGGAGGCGTGCAGCCCTCGCCGGCGCTGTTCACCCACTACCGCGCCAACATCATGGGCACGAGCGGTAAGACGTACATCAACGCCCTGGTGCGGCTCAAGGGGGGCGCGGCCGCGATTCCCGCATTCCGCGCCGACCTGGCCAGGGTGACCAAGCGGTCCGACATCGACGTGTGGAACAACCGCGTGAACTTCGGCGAGCCCACCCGCAAGGTGACCGGGTACGAGGCCGCCTGCCTGCTGGCCTTTGCGCTGGCCGCGCTGGTCGCCGCCTTCTTCCTGGTCGGGCAGTCCGTGGCCCGGTACACCTCCGCCACGGTCGTGGATCTGCAGGTGCTGCAGGCGGTGGGCATGACCCGACGGCAGGCCATCGCGTCGGCCTCGGCCGCGCCCCTCCTGGCCGGGGTCGTGGGGGCGACGGCCGGCGTGGCCGGTGCGATCGTGGCCTCGCGGTGGATGCCGATCGGCCTGGCGGCAATCGTCGAGCCGCATCCAGGGGTGGACGTGGACTGGCTGGTGCTGGGCACCGGCTGGGTCATCGCCCCGCTGCTCGTGCTGGCCGGGTCGGCCGCAGTCGTAACGAGCGCTCTCACCGCCGGGCGACGGCGCCGGGCCCCCCGCAGGTCCGCCGCGGCGGCCGCCGCTGCGGGAGCAGGGCTGCCCGTGCCGGCCGTGATCGGCGCCCGTTTTGCCCTTGAGCCCGGACGCGGCCGTTCCGCCGTGCCGGTCCGGCCGGCCTTGGTCGGTGCGATCGCGGGCGTGCTTGGCGTGCTCGCCGCCTTCACTTTCTCCGCCGGGGTGTCCGACGCCACCGCCAACCCGGCGCGCTTCGGGCAGACCTGGCAGCTGGGCACGTTCCTCGGTCTCAACGGCCGGGACGCCGGGCCGGCCAGCCGGGTACTTCGTGCCGTCGCGGCCGACCGCGACGTGATCGGCGTCGAGGACGCGCGTATCGCGGGGGCGCAATCCGGGCAGGTCTCCATCGAGAGCTTCACCTATGCCCCGGTGGCCGGGAAGCGGCTGCCGATCGTCGTCGCCGACGGGCGCATGCCCACCCTGCCAGACGAGATAGCGCTGGCCCCGACGACCGCCCGTGACCTGCACGCCACCACGGGCTCCACGGTGCGCCTCGCCGGCGGCGCGACCCAGCGGGCGGTGCGGGTGACGGGCATCGCCTTCGTCCCCGCGGGCCCGCACAACGGCTACGCCGACGGCGCGTGGCTCACTCCCGCCGGGTACGACCGGATTTTCGCTGGCACCCACTACGCCTTCAAGTTCCACGTCGCCGCGGTGGCCTTGCGGCCCGGCGCGGACGTGCAAGCGGTCGCACGCAGGCTGAACGCCGCCGCGGGTGCCATCAAGGGCGGCGGGGCATTCACCTTCTCGCCCCCGGGTCCGGTGCCGGAAGTCCAGGTGATCAAGGACCTGGAGTTGCTCCCGCTGGCACTGAGCGCCTTCCTGGCCCTGCTGGCCATCGGGGCGGTCGGGCACGCCCTGTCCATCGCCGTCCACCGCCGGCGCCACGACCTGGCGGTGCTGCGGGCGCTCGGGATGAGCCGACTGCAGACACGGATGGTGGTCGCCACCCAGGCGAGCGTGCTCGCGGTGATCGGGCTGGTGTTCGGGGTGCCGCTCGGGGTCGCGCTCGGGCGCAGCATCTGGCGCGTGGTCGCCGGGTTCACGCCGCTCGCCTATCACCCGCCGCTTGCCGTGTGGGCGCTGCTGCTGATCGGCCCCGTCGCCCTGCTGGCCGCGAACGCGCTCGCCGCCTGGCCAGAACATCATGCGGCGCGGCTACGCACCGGGCAGGTTCTTCGCACCGAGTGACGCCGAGCCGCGACACGGCGGCGCTCGGCACGGTGGAACACGGCCCACAGGGCGGCGAGGACGGCGGCGAAGGCCGGCAGCCAGGCGATCCGCTCCGCGACCCACAGCGCGCCCGATGGCACCGTATGCAGGCCGGGCAGCCGGCCGATGAGCAAGCCGGCCATGGTGACGGCGAGGAACGCGGTCTGGTGCCAGAGGAACAGTGTCATCGCCGACAGGTTGACCATCGCGACCGCCGCCCACGCCAGCGGGCGGCGCATCCACCGGGCTAGCCGCTCCCGCGCCAGCAGCGCCAGGCCCACCTGGGCGATGCCGAAGGTCACGGCCGCGAGGGTGGGCGGGTTCAGGTTCGAGATGGCCGCGCCGTTGACCCCGACCATGCTCGCCGGGTATCCCGCAAAGGCGACGAGCGCCGCCGTGGCGGTGGCGCCGCCGGTAAGCATGAGCGCGGGCGTCAGCCGGCCACGGAACGCACCACCCGCCCACGCGATGCCCAGCAGGTACGGGACCATCCAGCCGGCGGCAACGTTGGCCCAGCCGGCCCAGGCCGGCCCGCCGAGGCCGAAACGCACCAGGTCAGCGCCCGCGACGACGGCGGCGGGGAACAGCGCCGCGCGCGCACCGAACCGGCGCACGACCGCCACGGCCAGCGGGGTCGCGGCCATCAGCGCGGCGTACACGCCCAGGAACCACAGCGGATCGAGGACCAGCCGGAGCAGGGTGCCGACCGTCGGCCCCGGGATCCCGCCAAGGCTCAGCCCGACCGCCGCCATGGCCCACACGGCCACGAGCGCCACCACCGGACGGGACAGCCGTACCAGGCGTTTGCGCAGCCAGGCAAGGTAGCCGCCGGTGAAGCCGCGAGCGGCCGCGTAGCCGCCGACGAAGAAGAAGACCGCAAGCGTCTGGAAGATCCACGACAGCGGGGTGAGGGCGGGAATCGAGGCCAGCGGGCTGGCGTCGTGCAGCACGTCGCCCGCACGGCCGCGGCTCAGCACCAGCGCGGTGACCATCCAGTGCCCGAGGATGACCCCGGCGATGGCCAGCGCGCGGAGCGCGTCGACGGTGCGGTCCCGGTGCGGCGGCGTGGCGGCGTCGATGCGGGCCGCGAGGCCCCGGATCCCGGCGACGGGGTGGCGCGTCACCGGGTGACTCCGGCGGGATCGCCGAGCGCGATGTACGCAAGATTGCGCAGGGCGGTGCCGCCCGGGCGGAAATAGCTGCTGTGACCGCCGGGGCCGCAGCCGAAAAGGCGGGCACCGAACGCACGGGCCATGGGGTCCTGGCCGAAGCCGAGCCCGAGCAGCCGGACGTGGGGCACATAGCGGGTCCAGTCCGCGTCAGCCCTGCCCGCCCACACCCGCGCGCCGGAATGCAGGTCCCGGGCCGAGGAGACGTCCATTCCCGGGCTGCCGAACGCCGCGATGTCGGTGACGGGCAGGTGGGGCGCGGCCAGGCCGCACACGACCGTTCCGTAGCTGTGGCACAGCAGCGCGACCTGGCGACCGCGGGCGGCGAGGCCGGTGACGAGCGGCCGCAGCGCCCGCGCACCCTGCTCGGCGTCGGCCGACCCCATGATGGCCGGGCTGATGGTGCTCGGGGTGGCGTAGCCGAGCCAGGCGATGACCGCGAGGTGGGAGCCGGGATCCAGTCGGCGTGCCTGCGCCGCGAGGGCAGCGGCTCCGCCGCCGGGCGAGGCCGTGCCACGGGAATCGAACGTGGTCAGGGAGGTGTCCGAGCCGGGCACCAGAATGGCCACCCGTGTAGCCCTGGCCAGGTCGCCGACGACCTCGATCGCCTCACCCGGGCCACGGGCGTTGAAGCTGAGGAAGTGCCGGCCGCGCATGGCTTCCAGCGCCCGGGCGAGATCCGGGTCGCCCGACCGGCCCGCCGAGCGTGCGGCCGCCGCGATCGTGGCCGAGTCGGCGGTGTAGCGGGCCAGCAGTGCCCGGTTGGTGAGGGCGGGCAGCGGCTGCATCGGGTCACCCGGGCCGCCAGGCAGTATCGCGGCTGTGGTCGCGAACACGGCGGCTGCCGCTGCGGCGGTGACGGCGGCGACCGTGGCGGCGCGGCGGAGTCTCATGGCAGCGTCCTTCCTGTCCAGCGGGGTGCTGGCTAGGAAATTACGGACGTGACGGCGTAGCCGGCGTCGGCCTGCGGAGCCCATTTGGGGCCTGCCGCGCAGGTACCGCGGCGTCAGCCGGAAGCGCTACCCGGCCCGCCGCCGGCGGCGGGCCACCCCCTACCTGGGTATGCCCTCGCAGATACGCCGCTGGGGGCACGAAACGCACATCCCGTCGGCCTACCCTGAATGCATGAGCTCTGGTCCGGCGCGCACGATCAGGGCAGCGTTCGAGGCCGGTGTCATTCAGCCGCCGGCGCCGCGCCCGCACTGGCTGCGGCGCGGGCGACTCGACTTCGTGGCCATCGCTGACGCGGTCATCGCGGCCGTCAGCTTCGGCCTCACGAACTCCGCGCTTGGGGCCCTGAACGCCCAGCACGGCCACCCGCACAGCGTGCAAGAGCTCCTGCTGGTCTCGTTCCTGCTGTGCGCGCCGCTTCTCCTGCGCAACCGCTTCCCACTGTCCGCGTGGTCGGCGTCGGCGCTCGCCATGATCTTGACCAACCTGCTGATCCATCCGCAGTCGCTGGGGTCGGCCCCCTATGTCCCGGCCGGGGTCATCGTCTACGGCCTGTGCCTGTACGCGGTGGCGGTCCGCTGCACGGCATGGGTAGTGGCTGACGCGGGCGCGGTCACGGCGGCCGGCGCGGTCCTGATCAGCTGGCAGACCGGCGGGGTCGCCATCATCCTCACCGTGGTTGTGCTGCTCGGTGGGGTCATCGTCCGCACGCGGCGCAGCAGCCGGGAGCAGCTGGCGGTGGCCGAACGCCGCCACGAAGGCGAGCGCGCGCTGCTGGAGGAACGGCAGCGCATCGCCCGTGAGCTGCACGACGTGGTCGCCCACCACATGTCGGTGATCGCCATCCAGGCGGAGGCCGCTCCCTACAAGACCGCCGACCCGCCGAAGGAGCTGGTCGAGAGCTTCACCGAGATCCGCGCCAGCGCGCTGAGCGGCCTCGGCGAGCTGCGCCGCGTGCTGGGCGTGCTGCGGAGCGAACGGCCGGATATCGCCCCGCAGCCCGGCCTGGACGATCTGGCGGGGCTGCTCGACTCCGCCCGCAGCGGCGGCGTGACGGTCACGACCAGTGTCAGCGGCACCCCCCGGCCGATACCGGAGGGGGTGGACCTGTCCGCTTACCGGATCGTGCAGGAGGCGCTGAGCAATGCCATGCGGCACGCGCCCGGTGCCGCGGTACAGGTGCACCTTCACTATGGCGAGGCCGCCCTGGTGATCGAGGTCCGTAATGACGCGAGCGCTCCAGGGAGCCCGGCCGGGTGGGAACAGCCGGGTGCGGCGGGAAGCGGCTCCGGCGGCGGTCAGGGCATCATCGGCATGCGGGAACGCGCCGCCATGCTGGGGGGGCACCTCGAGGCCCGCCGCAGTGCGAACGGCGAGTTCCTGGTGACCGCCGCCTTGCCCCTGGACGGCGGCTCCGGGGGCGCGCCGTGACCATCCGCGTCGTGGTCGCCGACGACCAGGGGATGGTGCGGTCCGGATTCTCCGTCCTGCTGAACGCCCAGTCCGATATCCAGGTGATAGCCGAGGCCACGAACGGCCAGGAGGCGATCGCCCGGGCCGCGGAACTGCGCCCGGACGTGATCCTCATGGACGTCCGGATGCCGGTGCTCGACGGCCTGCAGGCGACCCGGCGGATCACCGAGATGGCCGGCGCGCCGAAGGTCCTGGTGCTGACCACCTTCGACCTCGACGACTACGTTTACGAGGCCCTGCGCTCCGGGGCCAGCGGTTTCCTGCTCAAGGACGCCTCCGCCCGCGAGCTCGCCGACGCGGTGCGGCTGGTGGCGGCCGGCGACGCACTGCTCTCCCCCGGCGTCACCCGGCGCCTCATCGCCGAGTTCGCCCGGATGGGCGCGCCGCGCAGCCCGGGCCGCGACCAGCTCGACGGCCTCACCGAGCGGGAGTCCGAGGTGCTCGGCCTGGTCGCCCGCGGCATGTCGAACGCCGAGATCGCCGGCTTCCTGGTCGTCGCGGAACAAACGGTGAAAACCCACGTGAGCCGCATCTTGATGAAGCTCGGCCTGCGCGACCGCACCCAGGCTGTCGTCTTCGCCTACGAGACCGGCCTCGTCCATCCCGGCGGCTGACGCGTGGGCCACAGGCAGGCGGCGGGCCCGGGATCCCGCCGGCGGGGTGACGTCGTGTTCGCGATCGCGTCGTGTGCCGTCCTCGCCGCGTACAACAACGTCGCCGGCATGCGGCCGTGGCATCGCCGGTGGTACCCGGTGCTCAACGCGTGCGCCACCGGCGCCGCGCTGGCGGCGGCCGCCGCGAGCGGCCTGACCGCCACCGACATGGGCCTCGGGCGCGCGGAGCTGCGGCCGGGCCTGCGGCTCGGCTCCCGGCTCGCCGCCGCCACGGCCGGCGGGTGGCTGGCCATCGCCATCATGCCGGCGGCGCGCCCGGTCCTGGGGGACGAGCGGATCACGGGCCTGACCGGGCGCGAGGTCGCCTACCAGGTCATGGTGCGGATCCCGGTCGGCACCGTGCTGTGGGAGGAAACCGCCTTCCGGGGTGTGCTGCTGGCGGCGCTGCGCCGGGTCATGCCCCGCGGCACCGCGGTCGCGGTGGCCAGCGGCGTGTTCGGCATTTGGCACATCCGCCCCACCATCGGGGCCCTTCGGGCCAACAAGCTGGCGGCCAGCCCAGGGAAGACCGTCGCGGCCGTCACCGCGGGCGTCGCGGCGACGGCGGCCGGTGGGGTGCTCCTGTCCTGGCTGCGGATACGCTCGGGCAGCCTGGCCGCACCCGTGCTGCTGCATCTCGCCGCGAACTGCACCGGCCCGCTGGCCGCCTACGCCATCGCGCACCTGGCCGCCAACGGCGGCCAGGGCCCCGTGGGCCGCCCCGCGACCGGCTGACCACCCCGTGAATCTGCTGACTACATAGCGCCAGCTTCTTGATATTTATCGAATACATCTTCTAACATGGTTTCCATGGCGTCGTCGAAACGGGACCGGGCCCTGCTCGCTGAGATCACCGGCGTGGCACGCCGCCTCGCCGGTGGCCGGCCAGTCACCGGCGCTGAACAGCAGGAAGCGGCCGCAACGCTGAGCCAGGTCGCCAGGGGCCGGGCCGACCTGCTCGCGGAAAGCGCCGGCCTTGCCATCGGGGCCCATGAGGGCGACCGGGACGAGGCACGGTACCTGCGGGCCGCCCAGCTCTGCATCGACGCGGGCGCCGACCTCGGCGCGCTTCCGCAGTGGATCGAGGAAGGCCGCCGCCGGGCGGCTGCTTCATCACCGATCCGAACCTGACGCGGCCCCCCTCAGCGCGCGCCGCCTACGTGGTGACGGCGTCGTAGATCGCTTTCCCGCAGGCACCGTGCAGGTCCGCCATGGCCGTCCCCCTTCTCGTGGTTGACCCTGGTCGATCATCTCTCACCGCCCGTGAAACCGGGGCGGGCGCTTCTGCGTGAAGGCGCTGCGGCCTTCGGCGGCGTCCTCCGTGGCGAAGCAAATGGTCTGCAGGTCACGTTCGTACTGGATGGCGCTTTCCAGCGGCATGGCGTAGGCGGCGCGCAGGTTGAGCTTCGCGGTCTGGGCGGCGATCGGCGGCCGTTGCGCGATCCGGCCGGCGAGCTCGCGGGCCGCGGGCAGCAGGTCATGCGGCTCGAGCACGCGGCTCACCAGGCCCCACGACAGGGCGGTGGCCGCATCCACCGGGTCGCCCGTATAGAGCATGAGCGCGGCGTTGGATGGCCCGGCGCTGTGCGCGAGGAAGGTGGACACTCCCCCGCCGCCGATCCAGCCGAGCTTGATCTCGGGCGCGGCGAACATCGCATTGCTCGACGCGAGCCTGATGTCCGCGGACATCGCCAGTTCGAGGCCGCCGCCATAGGCGTAGCCGTTCACCGCGGCGATGACCGGCTTGCGGATCGACCGCACCGCGTCGCAGTAGTCCGGCCGGCCACGGAACTCCCACGCCGTGCCGTAGGCATCCAGCTCGCTGACGTCGCTGCCGGCGCAGAACGCCTTTTCCCCGGCGCCGGTGAGCACCACCGCCCTGATCCCGCCGTCGGCGTTGACGCGGCTCGCGTACCCGCGGACCGCGTCGGTCATCCGCGGCGTGACGGCGTTGAGCTTCCCGGGCCGGTTCAGGACCAGCGTCGCCACCGGCCCGGCGACGTCGAACAGGACGTCCCGGAAGTCTTCCTCCACGGCTGTCACCTCACGATCTCCAATCACCAGCACCCGGCCGTTCCGGCGCTGTGCTCTGCTCAGGTCCCGGCGGGCCGGTGGCGAGGCAGTGGGCACGGAACGCCGCCCGCAGCTCGCGCAGGATCTCCCCGGGCGCAGCGCGGCCCCGCAGTCCCTCGCGTACGATGGCCGAGCCCTGATCCTGGAAGGCGATCCAGCCGGGGAACCGGGGCCGCACCCACGCCCGGTCGAGTGTCGCCCGGGTCAGCCGGTAGAAGTGCCCGCAGCCGGCGTTGACGGCGTCTGACTCCCACACCGCACGAAGCGCAGCCTGGCCGCCCGCCCGCGGCACCAGTCCGGCCTGTACCGGCTCGGCCAGCAGCCGCCGCAGGTGCGCACGCGCGGTCGTGATGTCCTCGCCGGTGACGCGGCGGGAGACGGCGACGCCGGTTCCGCCGAGCACGCTGCCCGGGCGGCCGCCCGGCTCCCAGGCCGGCGCGCGGCAGGGGGCCAGGCGATGCGGGCGCCGGCCCGGTTCGCTGTAGGTGACATAGCCATAGACGAGCGGGCAGCAGGCGGCCGCATCCCCGGCCGCCATCGCCTCGAGCACATCGATGGGGCCGCCGGCCGCAAGGTCCTGGCGGGCGTCGGCGTGAACGCCGGTCAGCAGCTCGAGCGCGGTCAGCACCGCGTCGCGCGCCGCGGCGTCCTCGGCGAAACCTCCCGCGGGCGAGCCGTCGCTCGCCTCGGCCACCGGCGGCGTTCCCTGCGCGGCGCAGACCGCGAGCACCGTGAGCAGCGCGTGCGGGCCACCGAGCACGAGCGCAATCGGGATCTCGCGGGCGAGACTGGCCACCTCGTGCCAGGTCGCGGGGGGTTGCTGGCCGCCCATCAGGTCCGGCCGCACCACACAGATCTGGGTGGCGGCGTCCAGCGGAAGCGCCCACTGATGGCCCGCGTAGCGGTAGGAGCCGAACGAGGGCCCCACGGCCGCGGCCGCCCACGCACCGAGTTCGGGCGGGCTGAACAACTCGTCGAGCGGGTGCAGTGCGGAGCTGGCGTTCCCAAGCCCTGGGTGGTCGATGACGAGCACGTCGTACCGCAGGGCCAGGTCCGCGACCGGCCGCGACTCGAACCCGGAGAGCGGCTGGTGTTCCCAGGTCAGTGGCGCGGGCACGGCGCCGTACCGGGTGTCCGCCGCGGCATCGAGCCGCTCCAGCTCGGCAAGCGCGGCATAGCCCCGCGGGTGGTCCCACGTGATCCCGCGCAGGGCCCGGGCGGACCGGGTCACGGCTGCTCCGCGCCGACCACCCCGGCGGCGAGGAGGTCGTCCACCTGCTGTTCGCTGACGCCGAGCTCGGCCAGGATCTCGCGGGTATGCTCGCCGGCCAGCGGCGCGCCCTGGCGGACGGACGACGGCGACCTGGTGAACCGGATCGCGAACCCCGGGGTGGTCACCTCGCCTTCGGTGGGATGGCGGTAGCTGACGAGGGAGCCGTTGTGCCGCACCTGCGGGTCGTTCACCACGTCCGGGTACGCGTACACCGGCCCCGCCCAGATGTCGTGCTCGGCGAACAGCGCGAGCCACTCGCGGGCGGGCGCCTCGAGCAGCCTGGCGGCCACCAGGGCGTGAATCTCGTCCCGCCGCGCGTGCCCGTCCACCTCGTCGTCCATCCCGGCCAGCTCGGGAATGGCGAGCACCTCGCCGAGCCTCGCCAGCGGGGGAAAGGCCAGCACCAGGTACCCGTCCGCGGTCGCGAACGCGCTGTACGGCGCGCGGATGAAGCAGTGCGCGTGGGGCTCGGCCGAGCGCCGCTGCGCCAGGCCGCCGACGGTGAAGACACTCATCTCCTGCATCTGCAGCGTCAGGATGGCGTCGAGCATGTTGACCTCGACCAGCTGGCCCTCGCCGGTGCGCTCACGGTGCAGCAGCCCGGCTAGCGCGGCTTCGAACGCGGTGTACGCGGTGACCGCGTCGACGACATACATCGGGGACGGCTGCGGCGGGTCGGCCTGCCGGCCCGCGGAGAACATGGCGCCGGACATCCCTTGCAGGATGAGGTCCTGGCCGGCCCGGCCGGCGTACGGCCCGGTCTCGCCGTACCCGGAGATGGAGATGTAGACGATCCGGGGGTTGATGCCGCGCACCGTCTCGTAGTCCATGCCGAGGCGGGCGGCGACTCCGGGCCGGTAATTCTGGAGAACCACGTCCGCGGTCGTGGCCAGCGCATGTACCAGGCGCCGGCCCTCCGCGGATTTCAGGTTGACCGCGAGGCTCCGCTTGTTCCGGTTGAGCGACAGGAACGAGACGTTGACCCGGTTCCCCCGCGCGCCGCCGGCCGACACGTGACGCTGCCATTCGCCGCCGGGCGGCTCCACCTTGATGACGTCGGCGCCGAGGTCACCCAGCCGCATCGCCGCGAACGGGCCGGACATCGCGATGGACAGGTCCAGCACCCGGTAGCCGTCGAGCACGCCCACTGCCGCTCCCTTCCTGTCAGCCTGGCTCGGCGACCGAGCGGGCCGCCGCCGGCCGCCGTCTGGCGGTTCCGTCAGTGCATGATCCAGCCGCCGTCCACGGCGATCAGCTGCCCGGTGATGAACCCGCTCTGCTCCCCCGCGAAGAACAGGACGGCCGCCGCGACGTCCTCGGGCCTGCCGCGCCGTTTCACCGACTGGTGCTCGACGACGAACCGCTGGTATGCCTCGCGGTCGGGGTGAATCTCCTCGGCAGCGGTGGGAAAGGCACCTGGCGCGATGGCGTTGACGGTGATCCCGTGCGGGCCGAGTTCCCGCGCGAGCGCGCGCGTGAGCCCGACCAGCGCCCCCTTGGACGTCACGTACGGCGCGAGCAGGTCCCAGCCGCCGAAGAACGTGATGCTCGCGATGTTGACGATGCGCCCGTACCCGGCCTCGCGCATGCCGGGCAGCACCGCCTGGGCACACACGAAAGCGGCGTCGGCGTTGACCCGCTGGACCCGCTGCCATTCCCGCGTCGTGTAGTCGGCGAACGGCTTGCTGGGGTAGACAGCGGCGTTGTTGACCAGGATGTCGATCCCGCCGTGCTCGGCGGCGAGCCCGGTAACGAGGGCACGTGCCGCGTCGAGGTCGCCGAGATCACCGGGAACGAACCGGGCGGATCCCGGGCCGGGCGCCGCGTCGATCCCGGTGGCGACCCGCTCCCCCGGGCTGTCCGGAAGATCCAGCAGCAGCACCCGGGCGCCGCGGCCGGCCAGCGCGGCGGCGGTCACCGAGCCGAGGCCGCCCGCGGCGCCGGTCACCAGGGCGACCTTGCCGGCGATCCCGCTCACTTGTCCCCCGTCCATGCATACGCTGTCCCGCCATCCGCC
>Ga0114129_10012614_pt1 | contig 12033 bp, 10 predicted proteins | sample RhiMetdeltSRZDD1_FD_80071 | JGI IMG/M metagenome (GOLD analysis project Ga0114129, IMG submission 80071) | Populus rhizosphere microbial communities from Tennessee, USA - Rhizosphere MetaG P. deltoides SRZDD1 (version 2) (version 2) | ecosystem: Host-associated > Plants > Roots > Rhizosphere >... | reverse complement strand
GGCGAGCATGCCCACCGAGATCGTCGCTGGCCCGGGATCGCTCCACCCGGTGCCCATGCGATCGTACGAACAGACGCGCGCGTAGGCGCTGATCTGCTGCCGCGCGATCGACGCGCTGAGCGCGTTGCCGAATCCGCTCGGCTCGAAGATCACCGTCGACGGTCCATCACCGATGCACAGCAGATGCAGCCGCCGGCCGCCGATGTCGACGAGCCGGCCGGGAGGAGGAAACCGCCCCGCCTCGCGCCGGACGCTGACCGATTGGTAGAGAGCGCCAGCCGCGGCCAACACCAGCAGCACGCCGGTTGCGATCAGGAATACGCGTCGCGTCCTGTGCCACGATAGCCGGAACATCGACAGATCGGGATTCTATGCCCAACACGTTTGCCCTCGAGCCGCCGATCGAGCCCATGCTGGCAAAGCTGGCCGAGGAGATTCCCGACGGTGGCTTCCTCTACGAGCCGAAGTGGGATGGATTTCGCTCCATCGTGTTTCGCGGCTCCTCCGACGTGTTCATTCAAAGCCGCGATCTGCGTCCGCTCGATCGCTACTTCCCGGAGCTGCACGATACATTTCTCGAGAGACTACCGGAAGGCTGCGTGATCGACGGGGAGATCGTGATCGCGACGCCGGACGGACTCGACTTCGACGCGCTGCAGCTCCGCCTGCATCCGGCCGCCTCACGTGCCGCGAAGCTTGCGAAGGAGACGCCGGCCTCCTTCGTCGGGTTCGACATTCTGGCGGCTGATGGCCGGGACCTTCGCGATCTCGCGCAGAGCGATCGCCGGCTGGCCCTCGAACGGCTGTTCGCGCGGGTGACGCCGCCGCTCCATCTCACGCCGGCCACGCACGACCACGCCACCGCGGTGACATGGCTCGACCAGTTCGAGGGCGCCGGCCTCGACGGCGTCATCGCCAAGCCGCTCGGCGCGGTCTATCAGCCCGGCAAACGCGCGATGCTGAAGATCAAGCACGTTCGCACCGCCGACTGCGTCGTCGCCGGCTTTCGCTGGCACAAGAGCGGAAAGGATGCGGTCGGCTCGCTGCTGCTCGGCCTCTACGACGCGCGCGGGAGGCTGCAGCACGTGGGCGTGACGTCGGCATTCACGATGGCGACTCGCAAGGAGCTCGCCGTCGAGCTCGCGCCGTTGCGCCAGGACGCGATGACGAATCACCCGTGGCGCGAATGGGCCGCACAGGCAGGCGAGCTGTCGCGGATGCCCGGCGGACAGAGCCGCTGGAGCGCGGGAAAAGATCTCTCCTGGGAACCGCTGCGGCTCGAGCGCGTGTGCGAAGTCAAATACGACCATCTGCAGGGCGATCGGTTCCGGCACGCCACGATCTTTCTGCGTTGGCGTCCCGACAAGCGGCCTGAAGACTGCCGCTACGATCAGCTCGAGGTCACGACTCCTTACGAGCTCGAGAGGGTTTTCGGCGTGGCGGCTCAGGCGAAGCCCCATCCTTGACCGCGTTCTTCTCTTCCCGGGCGTGACGCCACGCCGCAGCGGGATCGAGATCCTCGTTCGGGTCGAGCGGCTCCTGCGCGGGTCTCACGTTCTCCGGCACGTGCCGCAGGTTGACCCGAATGCGGGTCCACGTGCGGAATCGTCCACGCATCGCGTCGACGAGCACGTCGGCGGGCTCGAGATGCGCCGCCGCCTCCGGATGCCGCGCTTTCCAGCGTTCGAAGCCGGCCAGCGCGTCGGCTTTCGCCTGCGCGCGGCCGATTTCGATGAGCGGATGCACGGGCGCGCGGCGGCGGGAGGGCTGCACGCGCGCCGGCTCGCCTTTCTGCTTCTTGTAGTGCGGCGGCCAGGGCGCGTCGCCGAGCCCCTCGCGTTCGTGGCGCGCGGAGAGGTCCAGCAGACCGGTCAGCGAGCACGGGTGCCGATCGATGTCCGCGTGCCGGTCGCCAAGCTTCACGAAGCGCCGCGGCATCGTTTCGATCGTGAAGTCCTGGGGATCGCATTCGTCAATCTCGTCCCAGCCGAGCGGCGCGGACACGCGGGCGTCGGGCTTCGGACGAATCGAGTACGCCGCCGCGATCGTGCGATCTTTCGCGTTCTGGTTGTAGTCGAGAAAGACGCCCTGCCGCTCCTCCTTCCACCACTTGCTCGTCGCCAGGCTTGGCGCGCGGCGCTCGACTTCGCGCGCCAGCGCGAGCGCGCCGCGGCGGACCTCGGTAAACGTCCATTTCTGTTCGAGCCGGACGTAGACATGCAGTCCGCGCGATCCCGACGTCTTCGGCCAGCCAACCAGCCCGAAGTCGGCGAGCGTCGCCTGAACCACGCGTGCGACTTCACGAATCTGTTCCCACCCCACTCCCGGCACCGGATCGAGATCGACCCGCAGCTCGTCGGGATGATCGAGATCCTCGGCCCTCACCGGATGCGGATGCAGCTCGAGGCACGCAAGGTTGGCCATCCAGGCGAGCGCGGCCGCGTCGCGCGGGACGACTTCGTCGGCCGTCCGGCCCGACGGGAATTTCAGCGACACGACCTCGATCCAGCCGGGCCGCGAGTCGGGCGCGCGCTTCTGGTAGAAGTACTCGCCGTCGATGCCGTTCGGATACCGAACGAGCATGTTGGGTCGTCCGCCCGCGGCGCGAAGCGCGCCGTCGGCGACGGCGACGTAGTACTCGACCACGTCGAGCTTGGTGTATCCGCGCTCGGGAAAAAAGATCTTGCGCGGGTTCGAGACGATCAGCTCGCGGCCGGCAACAGTCAGAACTTCGCTCTCGGGCTTGCTCGGCATGAAGGCTTGAAGCGGTCAGGCTTTGGGAAGACTCTTCAGGATGCCGCTGGCCTTTCGAAACCAGGGACGTTCCCGGCGCTGCAAATATCGCGGCATCGTCGGTTTCCTGGCGAGGACGCGTTGGGCCCAGTCGCGCGCTTCTGCGGTCCGGCCCTGGGCCGCGAGAAAGTTGGCGTAGTTGAGATACGTCTCCGAGAGCGTCGACGCGTCGATCGCCTGCTTGAAGAGCGTCTCGGCTTTGGCGGCCTGTCCGGTGTTCGCGTACGCGTGCGCGAGCAATCCGATCGCGCGATGGAAATCGTACTTGGGATCCCGCGTGGTGACGTACTCGAGGTCCGGCACGGCCGACGCAAAGTCGCCCAGGTGAATCTTGGCGGTGCCGCGGCGATAGATCGGATCCGGCTGGTCGGCGCGCGGCGAGATGGCTTTGTCGTAGCACTCACGCGCCCGCGCGTACTGACCGTCGTCCATATACAGGTCGGCCAGCTCCTCGAAGTTGCCAGCCGCCTGGTTCTCGAGCACGACCGCCTCGAGCAACCGAATCCGCTTGCGACGGCCGTACGCGTCGTACGATTGCCTCAGTAGGCCGAGGTCGGGCACGACCTCCACGCCGATATAAACGACCGCGCCGAGCGGTCCGAGGAAGATGATGATCCAGAGCCACATGCCGTCCGGCCTGCGGCGAATGAAATGGACGAGCGCCACCGCCTGCAGGATCAGACCCCATGGAAATAGCAGCGAGAAGAAGTGCATGGAGGTGGGGTCAGCAGTATGACCTCGGGTTCCGTTTTACGTAAACCGTAAAACGGAACCCGAGGTCTTTTTCATGTCACCCCACAGGTCCCCCACCTCGGCGATGCGCTGCCGCATCGTGCGGAGGGTGAACGCGGTCGGGCCCACGCCGCCACGTTCGATTTCGTCCCACGTGCAGGGCGCCGACACGGGCGCGCCTGGCTTCGCGCGGACCGCGTAGGCCGCGGCAAACGTCGCGCTGTACGCATTGCGGCCGGTGTCGACGAGGATACGGCCGCCGCGATCCGCCTTGCTGAATTCCTGTGTCAGGTGCGCCGGGTCGCGCGACACGAGGTCGGCACCCACACGATGCGCAAAGCGCGCGACGTCGCCGACGTGCGTCTTGCCGTCGAGCGGCACGGCAATATGAAAGCCCTTCGAGCCCGACGTCTTGACCCAGCTCCGAAAGCCGAGCTCGTCGAGCACATCGCGCAGCAGCAAGGCGGCCGCTCGCAGGACGTCCGGCTCGTCGCGGCCGGGATCGAGATCGAAGATGCAGATGTCGGGGTGGTACAGCTTCGGCGCGCGCGACGTCCACACGTGAGGCGTGATGCTGTTCTGATTCGCGAGCCAGACGAGCGCGCGCGCATCGCGGACGATCGGATGGTGAACGGTCCCGCCCTTCTTCGGCACCTCGACGCGCTTCAGCCACGTCGGGAAACCCTTGGAGACGTCCTTTTGAAAGAAGCCAGGCTTGCCGATGCCGTTGTGGTAGCGCTCGAGCGTGACCGGACGATTGCGGATGTGCGGCAGCATCACCGGCGCGATCGCTTCGTAGTACGCCGCCAGCTCCCCTTTCGTGATCCCATCGTCAGGAAACAGCACCTTCTCCGGGTGCGTGATGACGACGCGACTCGAGGTCATTTCGTTCTCCGCGCGACCTCGCGGGCCGGCTGGCCGTCGCGCACGCCGAGCAGGCGCGGGTGGCGCAGCTTGTCGTAGCCCGTCCATTCGATGAACGCGACCTCAACCACGATTTCCGGCCGGGCCCAGTGTGCGCGCAGACGCGGGAGGCCGGTGGCTTTCGTGAACGGCGATTTCGGAATCGCGAGCGCGTCGAGCCGCGCGCGAAGCTCGAGGAGCAGCCTGGTGTCGAAGCCCGTGCCGACTTTGCCGGAGAAGACGAGATCGTCACCATCGAAGTAGCCGACGAGCAGCGCACCCAGACCGACGCGCGCGCCCTGCGGATCGGTGAACCCCCCGACGACGAGGGCCTGCGTGAGCTCGCATTTCATCTTCAGCCAGTGCGGCGATCGCCGGTGCTCGTACGGGGCGTCACGGCGCTTGGCGATCACGCCTTCCCAGCCCTCCCGGCACGCGCGTTCCCACGGCGCCGGGTCGTCGAGCGCGGCGACGTGCGCGAGCGGGCGTGTCAACGGCAGGCGCGCGAGCAGCGCGCGGCGTTCGTCGAGCGGCAGCGACGTCACGTCACGGCCGTCGATCCAGAGGATGTCGAAGACGTGATAGTCCGCGTCGCCCTGCCGGCCCCACGCGCCGGTCGCCTCGCCGTCGAGCACGACCTCGCGCACGGGAAGCTGCGCGACGGCATCGACGACCGCGGGATAGGACCCATTCAGTGGCAGTTTGTTCCGCGACAACAGCTGCACGTCGGCGCCGTTCTTGAACGCCAGGACCCGGATGCCGTCGAGCTTGCGCTCGAAAATCCATTCGGGTCCGGTGAAGCGCTTTTGCGTCAGCGTCGCCGCCATGGGGACGAACCAGGTGGGGAAAGACTGGGACATCGATCTATCGATCTATCGATTTATCGATCTATTTAAGAGCATCTTTGCCGCGTCTGAACGCTTTTCAAGGGATCGAGAGATCGATAAACCGATAGATCGATTCCTGCGTCAGTCCGCCGCGGCGTCGGCGCGATCGTGCTTGAGAAGGTCTTTGATGGACTTGACGTAGCGGCGCGTCTCTTCGAAGGGCGGGACGCCGTTGTACCGATCGACCATTGCCGGGCCGGCGTTGTAGCTGGCCAGCGCCAGCGTGACGTTGCCTTTGTGCACGTCCATCAGGTAACCGAGGTACCGCGAGCCAGCCATGATGTTCTCGCGAGGATCGAACGAATCCTTCACGCCGAGCTCCTCCGCCAGTTCAGGCATCAGCTGCATCAACCCCTGCGCGCCGGCCTGGGAAACCGCATTCGGATCGAACGCGGATTCAACCGTGATGACGGCGCGGATCAGCGCAGGATCGAGCTTGTATCGCTCGGCGGCCTCCTGTATGAGGTGATCGTACGCCGCCGGCGGCAATCGAAACTCGGTCGACACCAGGACCCACCCCGCCGGTGTCGGCAGCGGCACCGGCGTCGCAACCGCCTGCACGGTGGTCGGTGAGGACTGCGAATGATGACGAGATCTGGGCACGATCTTGCCCGCATGCGGCACGAATGCGGCTGTGGCGCCTGCGAGGAGCATCGTGTGCAGCCGACGTTTTCTACGGCCAGAACGCTTCGGTCCGTGCCGCATCCGTCGGCTGAATCGCTTCATTCCTCCTAAGACATGCGAGATCGGGGCCAGCGCCGCGATTGAGAATCGAAGAAAGCGCGAAAATCACCACGCGATGCCGTAATCCTCACCATGATTGCTGGCCGCGCCCCACATCGTGCCGTGTTTGCGATCGAACCAGATCGCGGTAATTGGACCCGACGTGCGCTCGGAGAATTGCAGCGTATAGCCCATCTTCTGCAACTCGGCCCGCAGCGATTGCGACGCCGACGCGGCGAGCAGCATGCGGCCCGGCTGCGGCGAATGATCCTGGAATGAGTTGCGCATCTGGAATGAATTCATGTTCGGCGCTTCGACCGCCTGCTGCGGTGTCATCCCGAATTCGACGAGGTTGAGGAAGCACTGCAGAAGATTCTGATCCTGCGAGTCGCCGCCCTGCACCGAGAACGCCATCCACGGCAATCCGTCTTTCATCGCCAGCGTCGGCGTGAGCGTCACGCGCGGACGCTTGCCCGGCTCGATCACGTTGAACGGATTCTCAGCCGGATCGGTGACGAACGACTGCGCGCGCTGGCTGAGACCGACGCCCGTCCGGCCGGCGATGACCGCTGGAATCCACCCGCCGCTCGGCGTCACCGAGATCACCCAGCCCGACGCATCCGCGGCTTGAATCGAGGTCGTGCCGGCGTAGAACGCGTCATCCCACGAGCGATCGTCGCCGCCGCCGTTCGTACGCACCGGCTTGTTCGGCGGCGGCCACGCGTTGAGGTACTGCATGAACGGGTTCTGGCCGCCCTGAAACGGATACGGATCGCCGGGTTTCACGGTCGGATCGTTTTTCTCGAGATTCATCAGCGCCGCGCGCTTCTTCGCATATTCCTTCGAGAGCAGGCCGCGCATCGGCTCCTCGGGCGGAAACGCCGGATCGCCGTAGTAGAAATCGCGGTCGGCAAACGCCAGGTTCATCGCCTGATACAGCGTGTGGAGATACCTGGCGCTGTTGAACCCCATCGCCTTGACGTCGACGTTCTCGAGGATGTTCAGCGACTGGAGCAGGACGGGGCCCTGCTGCCACTGCGCGAGCTTGTAGACTTCAATCCCCTTGTAAGTGGTCGATAACGGCTCTTCGATCTTCACCTTCCAGTTGGCGAGGTCCTCCGTCGTAAACAGACCGCCCTGTTCGCGCGTGCCGCGGACGATCTCCTGGGCGATGTCGCCCGTGTAGAAGCGATCGTAGGCGGCGCGGATCGCGTCTGCGCGAGACTTGCCGGCTTTGAGCATCGACTGCTCGGTCTCGACGAGCTTGCGCAGCGTCGCGGCGAGATCCGCCTGCCGGAACACTTCACCGGGCTCGGGCGCCTCGCGCGCCTGGCCGAGATGCGGCAGGAAGACCGGCGGCGAGTACTTCCATTTCTTGATCTCGCCCTTCTGCCGTTCGATCGAATTCGCGGCCTGCGCCTCGATCGCGTAGCCGTCGGCCATGCTGATGGCCGGCGCGAGCACCTGCGCCAGCGACATCGTCCCGAACTCCGCGAGCATCGTCATTAATCCGCCGGGCGTGCCGGGCGTGATCGCCGCAAGCGGGCCGTACTCGGGCGGATAGTTGTAGCCCTGCGACTTGTAGTACGCCGCGGTCGCGCCGGTTGGCGCGACGCCAAGCGCGTTGATGCCGATGACCTTCTTGGTCTTCGGGTTGTAGATCAGCGCCTGTGTCTCGCCGCCCCACCCCAGCGTGTCCCACATCGTCGCGACTGCCGCGAGCATCGCGCACGCGGCATCGATCGCGTTGCCACCCTGCTGGAAGATCATCGCGCCCGCCGCGGCGCCCATCGGTTTACCCGTCACGGCCACCCAGTGCGTGCCGTGCAACGGCGGCTTCTGCGTGCTTCTCGACGGCGCCGAGTCCTGGTTCTGGCGCGGCGCCTGGCCCTCCTGAGCAGGGACGGTCCTGCCTGGTGCGAAGAGCATGAAAACGGTGAACGCTGCGAGTGTGCGTTTGGTCTTCATGGTGGTTCTATCTCCCATTCAGATACAGCACGTTCGGCGCGCCCGATCGGGCGAGCGCGATGTCCGGAAACTTGTCGCCGTTGATGTCGCCGATCGCAAAGCCGTACGCCGATCCGGCCGGGTCGCCGAACTTCACTTCGGTGAACCGGCGGCCGGTCCCGTCGTTGAAGAATACCGAGTGCGGCCCTTCGGTGTAGCCGAACACGATGTCGGGATGACCGTCGTTGTTCAGGTCGCCGGCGGCCATCGCGTACGGCGTCCGTGACTTGTCGGCGAGATGATAGCCGGCCGTGAGATGGCCTGTGCCGTCGTTCATGTAGACCGTCAACGAGGCCGCTTTCTCGTCGCCGGCGGCGAGATCGATGGTGCCGTTCCGATCGAAATCCGCCGCGGCGCCGACGCGCGCAGCGGCGTCTGCAGGACCGAACGGCAAGGTTCTCGAAAAGCCCGCCTTGCCGTCGTTGAAATAGATGCGGCTCTGCCCGCCGTCCCGGCTCGGCACCGCGAGGTCGATGAACCCATCCTTGTCGAAGTCCGCGGGCACGATTGTCGTCGCCGACTCCGCCGGAATTGCGATGCACTGCGCAGCGAACCGGCCTCCGCCCTCGTTGAGGCACACATAGCTCGGGCCCGGCCGGTTGGCAGCGATGACATCGATGCGGCCGTCGCCATTGAGATCCGCCACCGCAGCGTTTCGCGTGGACCACTCGGCCACGCCCCAGGTGCCGGCAACCGTGAACTGGCCCTTGCCGTTGTTCAGGTACACGAGCTTCTTGTCCGGCGAGTCGTTGCTCGTGAGCACGTCGAGATCGCCGTCGCCGTCGACATCCGCCAGCGCGGCCGTATACGTCCGGTCGGCAGTGGGACCAAGATTCGACGCGACGAACTTGCCATGACCGTCGTTCAGCAGCACCCGGTCGATCAGGGGATCGTGACGGCCCTTCGCGAGGACGAGATCCAGATCGCCATCACCGTCGAGATCGCCCATGCTCACGTTCGCCGACGTCTCCGACGAGGTTTCGAGCTGAATGACGGTGTTGAAGTGCCGGACGCCGGCGGCAGGCTGGGTGAGGAGGCCGATCGCCAGAAGACCTCGGGTTGCGATCGGGGTCAGACCCCGAACCCCAGGGGTCTGACCCCGGTCGCAACCCGAGGTCATTTGGCCACCCATGACATCCCTTCCGTCGCAATCTCGGGGGGTATCTCGTGATCACCGTCGAATTCACGAAAGACGACATCGTAGAGCCTGCTTTTCAGGCGTTGGGCCACCAGCCGGCCACACCTGTTGATCGGAAGAATCGAGTCGTTCGTCCCGTGCGAGATGAAGAATTTCGGCTTGCCGCGCGGCGTGGCGTCGACGAAAAACCCCGCTGAGAAGGCGACGACCCGCGGGAACAGATCGCCGTTGACCAGGCCGAGCGAGACGGCGTAGCTCGCGCCGTCGGAGAACCCGCCGACCGCCAGACGCGCCGGATCGACCGCGACCGTGTGAAAGACGCGCTCGAGCGCCCGGTCGATGAAGGCGACGTCCTCGTCGAAGTCCCCGCGGATCGCGTCCCACGTCGGGCCGCGCGAGTCGGGCGCCAGCAGCGCGACGCCCGCGGCATCTCCGGCCGCACCAAGACGTCGCAGGATGCGTTCCCCGCTGCCGCCCGCGCCGTGCAACAGGACCATGAGCGGCACCGGACCGGTCGCCGGATTCGAGGGCATCTGAAGCAACGCGTCGCGCGACGAGCCCAGCCCGAGCGCCGCGGTGCCTTGCGCGGTCGTCTTCACCCCGGCGACCGGGCGGGCCTTGAGACGCCCCTCAGTCTCCGCCGCAGGCAGCGAGACATTGCACGCGCCGAGAGCCGCCGATGCGAAAACACCGCCTGCCAGGACGCCGAACTGGCGCCGGGTCAGACCCTGTTGAGTCATGTACGCCAGAAGTTACCTGATTTGCCGTGAACGAGGAAGATTCAGGAGTCAGGCGCCGGCGGACGGATGACGACTGCGACCGCAAAGCCTGCCAGGACCGCGGCCAGAGTCTGAAGCTGGGGCTTCAGGATTCCCAGCCAGAAGGTACCGTCCACCTCGGTCAAATTCATCCCGCTGACAAACGGGACCAGGACCCCGGTGAAGGTAACAAACGGCCATGCGACAGCAATAGCCGAGGACGGCGCCGATCGTGAGAATGACACCTTCGCGAAGGTCGACGTGATGGATCGGCGGAATCAGGTACAGCCCGAGAAACGCGGCCAGGGACAACGCCGGCCACGCGATCAGGAAGCTTCCATGCGTGAGCCCCCAGCTGTGGAATGCCGGCCAGTGCATCCGCTCGAACAGCAATCCGAGAGGGCTCATGAGGACAAGCGCGACACGACTGACAAGACGCACGAGACGATCAATCGCGCCATAGAGGTTGGACCAGCGGACGCGGCAACCAGCGTACCGGTCGACTGTCACGCTACTCCAGTAGAATCGCCCCGGACGCCCTCCATGCTCCCTATTGTGAAGCGCACGCGCGTGATCCTCCTGGCGTCACTCGTCGGTTGCGCGGGGATTCTCGCCCACGCACAATCGAAGCCCGACTTCGCCGGACGATGGACGAGCGATCCCGATCCGGCCGCAGTGGTGCCCGCGCCCACCGGGCCAGGCCGTGGCGGCGGCCGCGGTGACATGGGCAGCGGATGGGGCTCGACGATCACGATCACTCAGGATGCGTCGAAGCTGACCGTGGAGTATGCGTTCTTCGGACGCGGCGACATGCAGCCGCCGCTGAAGTTCGTGTATGCGCTGGACGGATCTCAGACGAAGAACTCCATCATGATGGGCCGCGGCATCCAGGAGGAAACCTCGAAGACCGAGTGGGGCTCCGACCGGTTGGCGATCACAACCGTTCACACCTTCCCGAACCCGGAGAACGGCCAACCGGTGACGAGCGAAGTCAAACGTGTGCTTTCCCTGGAATCACCGACGTTACTCGTCGTTGAGACAACACGGACCGGCGTGCTCGGCGGCGCCGCAAGTACAACCCGCACCGTCTATCGCAAGATGTAGGGCGCTTACCGCTTCGGCGGCAGGTACGGATCGGGCGCGTTGTTTGGCACGTGCGGATACTTTTCGGTCGTTGCCGTGAAGGCCGCGACGATCCTGTCCATCACGCTCTGCGCCCACGGATTCGCATCCTTGATGTCGGACTCCTCTTTGGGATCGGACCGCAGATTGAACAGCCGCATCAGCGGCGGGACCGCGGGCGCACCAGGCTCTGATTGAAAGGCGTAGTAGAACTTCCAGTCCTTCCACTTGACCGCGCGCAGCTGATTCCCGGTGTAGAAGATCACGCTGTCGCGATTCGACTTCTGCTGCTTGCCCTCGAGGAACGGCAACTGGTTGACGCCGTCGATCGCGCGATCCTTCGGGACGATGTCGGCGCCGACCGCGGCGGCAATCGTGGGAAAAATGTCGACCTGATGGACGATCTCGTTGGAGACGCGGCCCTCGGGAATCCGGTCGGTCCACCGGACGATGCACGGTGTGCGAATGCCGCCTTCCATGACCGTGTTGTAGAAGCCGTTCCACGGCCCCGACGATCCACGCCACGGCCGCCGGGCCTCCGCGCCGTTGTCCGTGCACCAGAACACGAGCGTATTCCGCGCGATCCCCAGGCGATCGATCGCGTCGAGGACCAGGCCGGTGTTGTAGTCGACGTCAGCCATCGCGTCGCCGATATCGCCGGCTCCCGTCTTGCCATCGAAATCCGGATGCGCGAGCGCCGGAAAATGAATCTGCGTGATCGGGTAGTACAGAAAGAACGGCTTCTTCGCCTTGACGTTGCGCTCCATGAACGCGACGCTGCGCTCGGCGCCCTCGCGGTCGAGCGTGCGGCGCGTGTTCAGGTCGAACACCTTCACGTTCCGCGCCGGCTCGCCGGCCTTACCCTCCCAGATGTACGGCGGCGGCGTCGTCGCCGGGTTGAACGTCGGAAAGCTCGTCGTCTGCGCCTCGTTGCTCGTCCGCGGAATGCCGTAGTACTCGTCGAAGCCCT
>Ga0114129_10012613_pt1 | contig 12034 bp, 5 predicted proteins | sample RhiMetdeltSRZDD1_FD_80071 | JGI IMG/M metagenome (GOLD analysis project Ga0114129, IMG submission 80071) | Populus rhizosphere microbial communities from Tennessee, USA - Rhizosphere MetaG P. deltoides SRZDD1 (version 2) (version 2) | ecosystem: Host-associated > Plants > Roots > Rhizosphere >... | reverse complement strand
TGGCGCGGAGCGATCGGGCACTGACGTGCGCCTACCTCTATCCGTGGAATCCGGCGGTCTGTAACGCACCAATCCACGGTCGGTTGTTCTCACCCGATGGCGCATGCGAGGCGAGCGGGCTGAGTCTTGGTCGGGGAGATCGGCTCGAGATTACGAGGAGACCAGCGTCGTTGCGTGCCGATGTGCCGCTCGCCCAACGAGCGATCGCGCTCGGCGATGGCGAGCGTCTCGAGATTTATCACACGCCGGGCCACACCTCGTGCAGCATCTCGCTCCGGCTCGGCGCGCTGCTGATGATCGGCGATCTCCCGTTTGCCGCCAACCCCGGGCTGTGCGGTCTGGACGGCTGGAATCACGAAGAGCTCATTCGCACGCTGCCCGGGGTCGATGGCCTGCTCGACACCCGCGACATCGCGATCTGCTGTCCGGGACACGGGCATGCGGTGTTCGCCGCCGCGATGCGTGAACAACTGCGATTGATGCGGGAAGAGGCCCGCGACCTGACGGCGGTCGAGGGGATGAACGCGACCCGAATCGCTGGCCTGAAGCGGTTCACCGACGAGTTTCTGGAGGAGGCGTCGGCGCTGTTCACCATCTTGTCCGGCCGGCTCTACGCAGCCTCCTACTACCTCTTCGATCAAGGCACGGAACGATTGCCGGTTCGGCTCGACCTGGATGGTATCGACGGGACCCTCACCCAATTTCGGCGATTCGCCGATGCCTTCACCCACAGCACGACGCCAGAGCTGAGTGTTGTCATGAAGGGCGCGCAGGCGGCTCGATCGCTGCAGCAGGCGCTGGCGCGCGACGATGTGCAACGGGTGCTCGATCCATCGCTCGTGGGTCGCGCCCAGAGACGACTGGCGGACTTTCTGAGCATCGTGCGTGGGCTGCAGTTTCTGAGCGCTGAATCACCGAGCCGCGTGCACAGCGTCCTCGCGCAACTGGTGGCGCGTGTGGAGTCGGACGACGACACCGACGCGTCAGAGCTCCTCGCCTTGGCCGATGACCGTCGCCGCTTTCTCGACGTGCTGACTCGTCGTCTCGCGGCGCGCTCGCCGGTCGGCCCGGTGACCGTGGAGTACGTGGCGGCGTGCCGACAGAGTGAGGCCGGCATTGCGGCGGAACGACTCGACGACATTGTCACGAGCCTCATTGAAGGGATGGCGGCAGCCGGCGCCCGGCACATTCGTCTCGGCACCGAGGCGGCAAACCACCAACTCCTCGTACGGCTGTCCGCCGATATCACGGTGGCCGCGGAGGCGCTTGGACCGCGGCGGCTTGCGCTCTACGGACGCACGCTCGGCTGGCTGGGCGGGAGTCTCGAGCGCGAGCAGGACGCACCGACGACATTCCTGTTACGGCTTCCTGAACTGAGTCAGGCTGTCGTCCGTGGGTGACGGGACCTGTCCGCACTCATCGGCGCCTCGCGCGCCAAGGTGACGCGCGACGTGCCCTCCGCCGGCACGATCCAGGCCCCTCGGCGTTCCGAACGCTCGGGATCCGGCGATGTGTATCGAAGCGGAGGTCACGCAGATCGCAGCGAACAGGGCTTCGCTTACTGCGCGATGGCCTGGATCGACAGGTAGATCCGCACTTCGTCGCCGACCAGGAAGCCACCCGTTTCGAGCGCGGCGTTCGATGTCAGGCCGAAGTCCTTCCGATTGAGCGTAAGGCTGGCTTCGAAGCCGGCCCGCGCGTTGCCCCATGGATCCCTCGCCGTTCCGAGCTACGTGACCGCCAGCGTGACCTCCTTGGCGACGCCGCGAATCGTCAACGTGCCGACCACGTCGTAGGTCTCGTCGCCCGTCTTGACGACGCGCGAGCTCGTGAACATGAGCGTTGGATAGGTGCCGACCGCGAAGAAATCATCGGACCGCAGGTGGTTGTCGCGATCCGCCGTCCCGGTATCGACGCTAGACGCGTCGATCGTCAGCGACGCCGAGGATCGTTCGGGATGATCCGGGTCGAACAGCACCGTTCCCGCAAATTTTAGTGAACCGTCCGCGTACCTTCGTCAGCAGGTGGCGCACCTGGAAGGTCACCTCCAAGTGCATCTTGTCGATGGCGTGCGGCCATTTCAAAACGGTGTTCGTCGAACGCCGCCACCGTCCCCGTGGATGCGCCTTGCAGCGTGCTCCGCCTTCAGCGTGTCTGCCCTCCACGCCGACCAGGCGGTGTTATCCTGAGGGACCGTGGCTCTAAGACGTTCAGTCCTGCGAGTCGTACGCCGTCTGCCGATGATCCATCTCGGCCTCATGCTCACGCTGTGCGCTTCGACAGATCTGAGAGCTTCCGACCGTACGAACGGACAAGCCGAGGCGATCATGGCGGCGCTGCGCGCCCGGGATTTCGACACGGCCGTGCAGCGCAGCCGCGAGGCGGTGCGGACCGCCCCGAACGATCCGCAACTATGGACGCTCCATGGGATTGCGCTTGCAAACCAGGGCAAGCGCACGGAGGCGCTCGAGGCGTTCGAACGAGCCCTCACGATCTCGCCGAATTACGTGGCAGCCCTCGAGGGCGCGGCTCAACTTCACTACGAAGCCGGCAGTCGGCAAGCCGTGCCGCTGCTCAATCGCTTGTTGCGAGCGCGTCCGGCCGATGCCACGGCGCACGCCATGCTCGCTGTGCTGGAATACCGCGAGGGCAACTGTGAGACGGCGGTCGGGCATTTCGAACAGGCGGGCGCGCTGATCGACTCGCAGCTTGATGCGCTGCACGCGCATGCAACGTGCCTCGTACGGCTGAAGAAACTCGAAGGTGCGATCCGCGTGTTTCAACACGCGGTCGCACTTCGAGGTGACGATCCGCGCGAGCGCCGCCTCCTGGCCGCCGTGCAGCTGATGGCGGAACAGCCTCAGGATGCGGTCGCGACGCTGAGTCCTCTTCTCGAGCGGAGTCAGCCGGACGCGGAGACGCTCGCCCTGGCGTCTGCAGCATACGAGCAGGCGGGCGACACGCCCAATGCGGTCAGCACGCTGCGTCAGGCAATTCTGCTGGACCCGAAGAACATCGATCTCTACCTCGACTTCGCAACCATCGCGTTTGCACACCAATCGTTCCCGGTTGGTATCGAGATCATCAACGACGGCCTCGTGCTGCAACCGACCGCAGCGCCGCTCTATGTCGCGCGCGGCATCCTGTACGTCCAGCTGGCCGAATACGACAAGGCTGAAGCCGACTTCGAGAAAGCGAACGAATTGGACCCGAATCAGTCGCTGAGCGCCGCCGCCCAGGGACTGGCAGCGGCACAAGCCAACGATCTCGATGGTGCTCTGGCGACGGTTCGAGGAAAGCTGGCGCAGACGCCCAACGACGCATTTCTACTCTACCTGCAGGCGGACGTGCTGGCTCAAAAAGGTGCCGAACCCGGCACATCGGACTTCGAAGCCGCACTGGTATCCGCCAAGAAGGCGGTATCGTTGCAGCCGGCGCTTGCCCCTGCGCACAGCGTCTTGGCAAAGCTCTATTTACAGGCGCAACAGTATCGTGAGGCGATCGAGCAGTGTCGAAGGGCATTGGCGATCGATCCGAAGGATCAGACGTCCTTGTACCGGTTGATACAAGCGCTGCGGAAGGCGGGAGAGAGAGCGGAGATCCCCGATTTGCTCAAGCGGCTTGCATCTCTTCGCGAGCAGGCTGCGCAAGAAGAAAGAGAGCGCAACAGGTACAAGCTGGTCGTCGGGGACACGCCTCCCGCGCAGCGACCACGCTGAAGCCACGCCGTCCTCGTCTCGAGCCTTCATGACCTTCACACGCCGCACATTCCTGCGACTGTCCATCGGTTCCATTGCCGGGGCGCGCACCGAACGGCTGTTCGGGCAGGGAGTGTCGACGCATACGACGAAGCCGCTGGCGCGGCCAGCGCCGTCGGGCCGTCCGTTCCACGCGCGCTTCGTGGACGTGGCCGGCGCCGCTGGGTTGCGCGAGCCGGTACTGTATGGAGCCGCAAACACGAAGAAGTACATCGTCGAGACGATAGGATGCGGCTGCGCGTTTTTCGACTACGACAACGACGGATGGATGGACATCTTCCTTTTGAGCGGAACGCGGCTCGGCGGCGATCCGGACGGCGCCACCAACCGGCTGTACAAGAACAATCGCGATGGCACGTTCACCGACGTGACCGCACAATCGGGGCTGCAGGGGATCGGTTGGGCATCTGGAGTGTGCGTCGGCGATTATGACAACGACGGCTTCGAGGACCTTTTCTGCACGGCGTTCGGCCAGAATCGGCTTTATCACAACAACCGTGACGGTACCTTTACCGACGTAACCAAAGCGGCAGGCCTTTTACACGGAGATGCCCGCTGGGGAGCAGGCTGCAGTTTTCTGGACTACAATCGCGACGGTCACCTGGATCTGTTCGTCTCGAACTACATCCGCTTCTCTTTTGAACATGCCCCGGTACCTGGCGAGAACAGCAACTGCAACTGGAAAGGGATCCCGGTCGTGTGCGGGCCGCGCGGCCTGCCACCCGGAAGACATTCACTCTACCGGAACAACGGTGACGGAACGTTCACCGATGTGAGCGAGCAGTCGGGCGTTTCAGCGGCAACCAGGAGCTACGGAATGACCGTCGTAGCTGCCGACCTGGACGAAGACGGATGGCCGGACATCTACGTGGCGTGCGACTCGACGCCGAGCCTGCTGTTCATGAACAACCGCGACGGAACGTTCCGCGAAGAGGGTGTGCTGCGAGGTGTGGCTCTCAGCGAGGATGGCGGTGAACAGGCCGGAATGGGAGTCGGAATCGGGGACTACGATCTGGACGGGCATCTTGATCTCTTCAAGACACACTTCGCCGACGACGCGAGCGGCCTGTATCACAACGACGGCACCGGACAGTGCGGTGATGTGACGCGTGCATCGCGCGTCGCAGTGGAGACACGCTACGTCGGGTGGGGCGCCGGAATCGTGGACCTCGACAACGATGGGTATCCGGATCTCTTCATGGTGACAGGGAATGTGTATCCCGAGGTGGAGCGAAAGCTGCCGCAATATGCGAACAAGACGCCGCGCGCGGTGTTCCGGAATCTCCGCAACGGTACGTTCGAGGAGCTTGGGGAAGAGGCGGGCCCAGGCATCGCGGCGGCACACTGCAGCCGTGGATGCGCGTTCGGCGACTTCGACAATGACGGCGACATCGACGTCTTGATCGTCAATCTGAATGAGCCGCCGACGCTGCTGCGGAACGACGTGACAGGCTCGCAGAACTGGATCAAAGTCAGGCTGGAAGGGATCAAATCGAATCGCAGTGCGATCGGCGCACGTGTCGTGATGCATTGCGGGGGCAGGACACAGGCGCAAGCCGTCGTGAGTCAATCGAGCTTCTATTCGTGCGACGATCGGCGCCTGCACTTCGGAATGGGGTCCTGCAGCGTGGCCGATCTCGACGTCCACTGGCCCAACGGTCTGCACGAGACGGTGAAACGTGTTGCAGCCAACCAACTGGTGACGATCAGAGAAGGCGCCGGGGTGATACCCGGGCGGGGCTTGCCCAAGCGGTCGCCCGCTTGATCAACTGTCCCGTTGATCACTGTCCCGTTGATCACTTGACATTCGACCGCCACGACGCTATGGTGCGCGTCGCGGACTGTAAGCGTTTACAGGCACCGTTGCGGCATACCGGTCTCCGGCCATGGATCGTGCACCGTCCGTCTCTGACGAGCGTGCAGTTGTTTCCGTCTGCTCGCGTGATTGACGACAGGGGGATACATGCGAACCCGATGGCTTGCTCGCTTTGGCTGCGCACCGCTCCTCGTTCTGCTCACCTCCGTCGCCAGTTACGCGCAGTACACCGGCAACATCCAGGGCATTGTCGTAGATCCCAGCGGCGCCGGCGTTGCGAAGGCAGCACTTCAACTGGTCAACGTCACGACCCAGGTGTCGGCGACCACGACGACCGGCGACTCCGGGAATTACCGGTTTCTGAGCCTCGCTCCGGGAACCTACAAGATCACCGCCGAGGCCCAGGGCTTCAGGCGAGCCGAAGCCAACGTCACGCTGCAGACGAACCAGACGCTCGACGTCACGATTCGCCTCGAGGTTGGCACAGTCGCCGAAAGCGTCACGGTTAGCGGAGAATCTCCGCTCGTCAACCCGGCCGAGACCAGGAACCAGTTGACACTACAGACGGAGTCGCTCTCCACACTCCCACTCCCCGGACGAAACTTCATCTCTCTCGTGACGCTCGGCCCTGGCGTGTCGGGTCTGGGGACGATGGGAGGTGGGCAGCCTGGCGGTGCCGGCACGCCGGGATCGGGCGTGGACAACTATTCGACCGAAACGGCTGTGGACGTGAGCGCCAACGGGCAGGGCACCGTCGCAAACCAGTTCATTATCGACGGTCTGAACGTCACGAGCGGCATCCGGCAGGGCGTGTTGAATCTGACGCCAAACCCGGATGCCATCCACGAGACCACCATCCAGGTGAACACATTTACGTCGGAGTACGGCGGCGGCAGTTCGATCCAGATGGTGAGCACGACGAAATCAGGATCGGAGCAGTTTCATGGGCTCGTCAGCGACTACTACAACAACGAAAACATGTACGCGAAGACCGTGTTCATGGGTCCGAACGACAAGTACAATCCATTTCACAACAACAATTTCTCCGCGACGGTTGGCGGACCGATCGTTCCCAAACAGAAGCTGTTCTTCTTCTTCGCGGTCGAGCCGATGCGTTCGTCGGCGTCGACTGGCAACCAGACGATTTTCTTCCCCGACCAACAGTTCGCCACCTGGGCACGCCAGAACTACCCGAGTACGTTCGGAACCAAGATCCTCAATACGTTCGTTCCGAGCGGCGTCACCGTGAGCGGCGTCTCGCGGACAGCGGCGGACATCTTCCCGGGCACGTGTGGTACCGCCGCCACGAACAATCTGCCGTGCACGACTCCAATGATCGACTCGGGTATCTTCAACTCGAGCAACTTCCGGGACGGCGACCAGTATTTCTTTCGCGCGGACAAACACTTCGCCAACGATCGCATCTACGGCAGCTTCTTCCGGACGCTCCTGCGATATGGCGGTCCCAATGTGATCCCGCAGTTCTCGACGACCAGCCACAACACGCAGTACGCGTTCCAAGTGAACTATACGCACGTGTTCACCACGAATACCTTGAACGAAGCCATCTTCGCGCAAAACCGGATCGAAGGATTCATCGGCGAAACCGGAGACTTCACGATTCCGGCCATCAGCGTCACGGGACTCTCGGTCGGATACGGTGTCGGCTTTGCGCAGGGCAATTTCATCCAGCACAATTACCACTGGCGCGACGTGCTGACGCATGTGCGCGGCGCGCACGTGCTGAAGTTTGGCTACGAAGGGTGGTTCGGTGACGATGTCGAGCCGTTCCAGGGACCATGGTCGCAGCCGAAGTTTGCGTTCGACAACCTCTTGAAGCTCGCGCAAGATGCGCCCCACACGGAGGGTGGGGTCATGTACGACCCCGTGACGGGGCAGCAGAAACTGTGGGAATGGAACGCCGCATCCAGAACCTGGGGAGCCTTTGTCCAAGACACCTGGAGAGCGCGGCGCGACCTGACGTTGACGCTCGGCTTTCGGTACGACGATCAGGGGAATCCCTGGTCCCGGAGCGATACCACGGTCTTCGGCAACTTCTATCTTGGACAGGGCGCCACGTTCGAGGAGCGCGTGGCGAACGGCGTTGCTCAGTCAACGAAGCATGCCCTCAGTCGTTCGCCGAAGGCCTACAATCCGCGCGCGGGTGTCGCGTGGGACGTCAGGGGAGACGGCCAGTGGGTCGTGCGCGGCGGCGCGGGCGTCTATGCGAACTGGCTCACACAAGCCAATGTCCAGGAGGAGTTCCGCGGGAACCCGCCCGGGCTGATCCTCCCGACGTTTTTCGAGGGCTCGTCGACGCCGCCGGTGTTCGTTCAGGGGACGAGCGACAAGCCGCCGTTTGGATTCAGGTTTCCACCACTTGCGGGATCGCCGCTCTGTCCCAACTCACCGTGTCTCGACGCGAAGGGAGGAATTGCGGGTGCGGCGTTTCCAATCGGTGGAATCAATCCTGACTTGAAATCTCCGACGGCCTACATCTTCTCTGCAGCGGTCGAAAGGCAGGTCGGCCGCCACCTTTCAGCGAGTGTGATCTACAGCGGCTCGCACTCGGTCAACCAGGTGGGGAACGGCAACCAGGCGGGCCTCGTCAGCTACGGCGTCAACATCAACGCGAAGTCGGGAGACCTGTTGGGTAAGCCGCCGGGCTCGCCGCCCACACGGCTCAATCCGAGCTTTGGTTCGATCGCCTACGCCGACAACGATCGCGTGGCGAACTACAACGGCGTGACGTTCGATCTGAGGGGCCGCGGCCGAGGCCTCTTCTTCGACACGTCGTACACACGCTCGAGTTCCAAGGATGACATGGGTACAGGCGGCACGGGGTACGGCATCGCGTACCCGACCGCCTCGAATCCGCACCAATACTACGGACCCTCTCCATGGGACGTCCCGCATCGCCTATCGATGACGGTGAATTACATGCTGCCGTCGGCCGGCACGGGAAACGCGCTGAGGCAGCTGACAAGTGGATGGGGAGTCGGGGCCATCAGCATCTACCAGTCCGGCTATCCGATGACGGTGTGGACGACGGCACCTTTCAGCGCGGGTGGGGACTACAACGCTGACGGGGACAACCTCGATTATCCCAACGTCGCGAGCTACGACATGCGGACGTCGCTCAACGACTATCTGAACGGTGTCTTCTCGCCGGGCCAGTTCACCGCACCGCCACCCGGATCGGAAGGGAATCAACGGACACAACAGTTCCGGCAGCCAAGCTTCGCCGAGACGGATGTATCGTTGTACAAGAACACCAAGCTCACCGGGCGCGTAAACTTCCTGCTCCGGTTCGAGTTCTACAACCTGTTCAACCGCAAGAATCTGTACCTTGAAAACGATCTGGCATCTGCCGGCTTTGGTAAAGCCATCAGTCAACAGCTGCCGCGGTGGTGGCAGATCGGGGCGCGGCTGACATTCTGATCTCGTGACACGATTCGCGGCCGTTCTTACCGGCACCGTTGCCACACTTCTGTTGGCGCTCGCGGCCGCCGGCGGGCGCCTGTCGCACTCCGCTATGGCCCCTGTGTCCAGCTTCTTGCTGGCCCAGGTGCGCCTACTGGACGGTCCCTTCAAGCACGCACAGGATTTGGACCTGCAGTACCTGCGCGCGCTCGAGCCCGACCGCCTGCTTGCGCCGTATCGCGCCGAGGCTGGATTGAAGCCGAAGGCGGAGAAGTATCCGAACTGGGAGAGCACCGGTCTCGAGGGTCACACCACCGGTCACTATCTGACGGCGCTCGCGCAGGCCTGGGCAGCGACCGGCGACGCCGATATGAAACAGCGCCTCGCCTACATGGTCACCGAGCTCGCCGAGTGTCAGCGCGCGCAGGGCAACGGATACGTAAGCGCGATCCCGGGCGGCCGGCAACTGTGGAGTGAGGTCGCTTCCGGCAAGCTGCGGGTCGAACCCTTCGCGATCAACAGCAAATGGGTGCCGTGGTACAACCTTCACAAGCTCTTTGCCGGGCTGCGCGACGCCTACGTCATCGGCGGAAACGCGCAGGCGCGCGAGGTTCTCGTTGGCCTCGCGACCTGGTCCGGCGGTCTGCTCGCGAAGCTTTCTGACGCGCAGATCCAGGAGATGCTTCGCGCCGAGCACGGCGGCATGAACGAGGTCCTTGCCGACGTATTCGCGCTCACCGGCGACAGGAAGTACCTGGGGCTCGCGCGGCGGTTCTCGCACCGTGCGTTGTTCGATGCACTTGTGCGGCGGGAAGACACGCTGACGGGGCTGCACGCCAACACGCAGATTCCGAAGGTGGTCGGCTACGCGCGCATCGCCGAGCTCGAAGGTGGCGACGCCGGTCTCGATGCCGCGAGGTTCTTCTGGCAGACGGTCGTGCGACGCCGTACCGTCGCGTTCGGCGGCAACAGCGTGCGTGAGCACTTCAATCCCGTCGACGACTTCTCATCGATGGTCGAGTCGCGCGAGGGACCCGAGACCTGCAACACGTACAACATGCTGAGGCTCACCGAGCAGTTGTTCCGAGCGGAGCCTTCGGCCGAGTACGCGGATTTCTACGAGCGGGCGCTGTTCAACCACATCCTCTCGACACAGCATCCGCTGCACGGCGGGTTCGTCTACTTCACGCCGATTCGTCCCGAGCACTATCGAGTTTATTCGCAGCCGTCTCAGTGCTTCTGGTGCTGCGTCGGCACGGGCATGGAGAATCACAGCAAGCACACGCAGTTCATCTACGCACATCGCGGTGACGAGCTGTTCGTGAACCTGTTCATCGCCTCCGCGCTGGACTGGTCGGCTCACGGCATGTCGCTGCGACAGGAGACGAGCTTCCCCGACGCGCCGCGCACACGCCTCGTGCTCTCGCTTCGGAAGCCGCAGCGCTTCACGCTCCACCTGCGTCACCCGGTCTGGGTCGCAGACGGTTCATTTCACGCGCGCATCAACGACCAGCCCTTGCCGCTCGAATCGCATTCGTCTTCGTATGCAGCGATCACGCGGGAGTGGCGAGATGGAGATCGCGTTGACATCGAGTTACCGATGCGGACCACCATCGAGCGACTGCCGGATGGATCCGACTACGTCGCCATTCTTCACGGGCCGATTGTGCTCGGCGCGAAAACGGCGCCCGAGCAGATGAACGGTTTGATAGCAGGGGAGGGTCGGTGGGCGCACGTTTCGCCCGGGCCGTATCTGCCGCTGGATGGCGCGCCGATGCTCGTCGGCGACGTGAGAACGCTCGCGGATCACGTTCATCCGATGGAAGGGCGTCCGCTCACGTTCAAAGCCGCTGACATCATTCGGCCGGTGCAGGCGCGCGACGTGGAACTCGTTCCGTTCTTCCGGGTGCACGACAGCCGGTACATGATCTACTGGCGCGCGGTGGCACCCGACGAGTACAGCCGTGTAACGGCACGCATGGAAGCAGAGGAGAAGGTGCGAATGGCTCTCGAGGCGCGTACGCTCGATCGCGTGACGCCAGGCGCGCAACAGCCGGAGATCGATCACAACGTCCGAGGCGAGGGTTCAACGATCGGCGCGAGCAACGGTCGTACGTGGCGCGATACAACCGGCTGGTTTAGTTACGACCTCAGGGCAGCCGCCGCGCGCGGCTCGCTCGAGCTGCTCGTGACCTATTCCGCCGGCGAGCGCGGGCCGCAGTTTGACATCGCGGTGAACGATCACGCGATCGCATCGGTGGCCCTCGATGGACGGCATCCGGATCGCTTCAGTGATCTGAGCTACATGATTCCCGCCGAGGTCGTCGCCGCGGCCAGCAGCGGTGTGTTCACAATCAAATTCGCTGCGAAGCCCGGCTCACACGCCGGCCCTGTGTACGACGTGCGCCTTCTCCGGCGATAGCGCACGTTTCGAAGCGCATCGTTCAAGCCGAGTGTCGAGGTCGCCATTCCGCTAAGTTCATAGTGCTGAGAGGCTTACGTGTTCCTGATACGAGAGGAACTCACGGTAGCATTACTCGCGATATGTCGAATGTTTCGAATGATTTACGTTGGCGGAGAGAGTGGGATTCGAACCCACGGTAGAGTTTCCCCTACACACGCTTTCCAAGCGTGCTCCTTCAACCACTCGGACATCTCTCCGTTTAGAATCAAGCACTTACGGGAGCCGGAATCGCCGAAAAAGGTGATTGTGCCCCAGATTGTGCCCTAACTTTGTCGGCACCTCCACACATTTTAGCCGCGGCTATGGCCGATCACCGCGTTGATCCGGCGCGCCGCTGCGTAGTCGGCTGCTAGCGTTTGGGCCGTGATCGTCGGCCCGTGTTCGTGGACCGATCCAATGACGTCGCCGGCGATCACGCCGATCATTCGGATCACCCACGCCCTCGCTGCCTGCCATGTTAGGCCCAGTTCAGTTGATGACACGGTTTGCTCGCGCCAGCATTGCCGGTGGAATTGCGTAGTTCATGGCCTTGGCCGTCCGCCTGTTGACGACCAGTTCGAAGGGCGTCGGCGG
>Ga0114129_10012611_pt1 | contig 12035 bp, 11 predicted proteins | sample RhiMetdeltSRZDD1_FD_80071 | JGI IMG/M metagenome (GOLD analysis project Ga0114129, IMG submission 80071) | Populus rhizosphere microbial communities from Tennessee, USA - Rhizosphere MetaG P. deltoides SRZDD1 (version 2) (version 2) | ecosystem: Host-associated > Plants > Roots > Rhizosphere >... | reverse complement strand
CACCGTAGATACCGATAAGGCGCGGCGCCCAGGTCGCGCCGCGGCCGGAACGAAGTGCTCGACCGATGCCGATCGCACCCGCGAGAACGAGCAGGCCGCACACCGCGAAGTTGGCGGTCTGGATCCATCCGAGGTCACCAAGGGCCATCTGGCTGAGAACGTTGTATCGGATGTCGAAACCGGGGCGGATGAGGACCTGGATCGCCCCGACCAGGATGTAGAACGGGCCCGCGATGACGCCGCATCGCAGGAGAGCTGGCGTGAGTTGGTCTTGCATTTCCGTCTCCCTGTTGTCGATGTATTCGGGCTCCTACCAGTACGTCGAACTGGCGGGTGCCGAAATCGACATCCGGGGCGCGTCCGGTCAGGCGGGTCCAGCCCGGGCTGGCGTGACGCGTTCGGAGGTGCGCCAGATGAACAGGAACGGCAGGACCGTGAGGGCGAGCGCCGCGGTCGCGACCCCGATCGCCGCGGGCGCCCCGAAGCGGTCGGCGGATGCGAGGAGCAGCGGCATCGCGACGGCGAGGCCGAGCTCGAACAGCAGGGCGCTCAGCGACAGGATCGTCGCGCGCTGCGCGCTCGGGATCAGGTCGTTGATGCGTGCTGTCAGGAGCGGTCCACAGAGCGCGGGCACGAGCGCGACCGCGAGCATGAGTGCGACCGTCGGGATCGACGGGAAGAGGGCGAGCCCGCCGCTCGCGACGAGCAGCACGATGACGCCAACCGTCACGACGTCCGTCAGCGCGAAGCGCCCCTGTGTTCGGTGCGCGAGCCACGACGCCACGACGTTGGTGAGCTGAACCCCGACCACGACGATGCCAAGAGATGCGATCGGCAGGCCGACGACGAGTGCGTACGGCTGCAGCAACGCGTAGTACACGACGAGCGGGACGACGAGGATCATCGCGCTGAGGAGCAGCAGCGCCCGCACGATGGGGCGGCGCGCGGCGATGCGGATGGCCAGGCGAAGGTTCTTCCAGTAGCCGAGACGGGCCTCGCCCTCTTCGTCGGTGTGCGGCGGCTCCTTCATCGTCAGCGCGAGCGCGCTCGCGGCAAGAGCGCCGATGCCGCATAGGGTGAAGCACAGCGTGATGTCGATGGTCGCGAGTGCCGCGCCCGCGAGCGACGCGATGCCCTGCGACCCCTGCTGGATCGCGGTGTACCGGCCCGTTTGCTTGGCGGCCTCCGATGCGCGGCCGTCGGCGCGAAGGCTGTCGTAGAGCAGCGCCGAGTCCGCGCCGCTCACGAATGCCGTCGATGAGTTCCAGAGCGCATAGCCCAGAAGGAAGAGCGGCGAGAGCGCGTCGGCAAGGATGAGGAACATCGCCGTCGCGTACGCCAACGCGCCGATGGACATCGATGCCTTGCGACCCCAGCGGTCGGCGATCGCACCGGTCGGCACCTCGAGCGCCGCGGTCAGCATCCAGGCGCCGGCCTCGAGGACGCCGATCTCGGTGAGGTTCAGGCCCTTTCGCTGAAGGAAGACGACCCAGATCGGCACCCAGAGGATGAACATCAGCAGCGCCTGGACCGTGAAGAGGCGCCAGATGTTCCCGCGGTATGTCACGTCGCCACGTACCTAATGTGCTCGGCGACGGACCAGGTCGAGGGCCGCGTCGGGCCAGTTCGGATGCGTGAAGACGAAGCCGCTCTCGAGGAGTCGCGCCGGGACCACGCGGCGGCTCTTGAGGATGAGCTCGGTCTCCGTTCCCATCACGATCGCGCCGATCTCGAGCATCCATCTCAGAGCGGGGAGACCAACACGAGCGCCGGCCACTTTCCGCAGCGCACGCATGAAGTCCTCCTGCGGTAGCGGATTGGGGGAGCAGACGTTGACGACCCCGGCAAGCGAGTCGTGAGCGATGATCCAGAGGAGCGCGCGCACGAAGTCCGCGTCGTGGATCCAGGACACGTACTGGCGCCCATCGGCGGCGCGTCCGCCGAGGCCCCGATCCACCAGCGCCATGAGCGTCGCGAACGGACCGCCGTCCTCGGGACTCATGATGACCGCGGAGCGGAGAGCGACCTTGCGCGTCAACGGGACTGCAGCTTCGTTGAGCGCCGCCTCCCATGCGCGCACGACGTCGATGCTGAATCGCCACGTCTCCGGTGCGTTCGGCTCTGAGCCGCCGATGAAGCCGGTGGCTTCGTCGTTCGGCGCGTCGTATCGGTGTGCGTAGATCGTCGCCGTGCTCGCCTGGAGCCAAACGCGCGGCGGCTTCCTGCTGCGCGCGATCGCGGTGCCGACAGCGCGGGTCGACTGGACGCGCGAATCCATGATCTCGGCGCGGTGCGCCGGGGTGTAGCGGCAGTTCACGCTGCGGCCGGCCATGTTGATCACGACATCGGAGCCGTCGATCTCCTTCGACCAGTCACCGACGGTCCTGCCGTCCCACTCCGCGACGCGCCACGGAGCGGCTCGCCCTTGCCTGCTGAGTACGACGACATCGTGGTCGCTTGAGGTGAGCGCGCGCGCCAGGAGCGTCCCCACGTGACCGGAGCCGCCGGGAATAACGATCTTCACACGGTGCGCAGCGCGACGATCGCGTCGACCTCGACAAGCAGCTCCTCGCGGGCGAGTCCCGCGACGACCGCGGTGCTCGCCGGCCGGAGATCACCGAGGATGGCGCGCCGGGCCTCGACGAGCAGCGGCAGGTTCGCGCGGTCGAGAACGTAGTTCGTCACCTTGACGATGTCCTCGGGGCCGGCGCCGACGGCATCGAGCGTGACCTTGAGGTTGCGATACGTCTGCTCTGCCTGCGCGCGGAAATCTCCGACGCCGACGACGTTCCCCTGCGCGTCGAAGGCGGTCTGGCCGGCGATGAACGCGAATCCGTTCGCGACGACCACGTGTGTGTAGCGCGGCGAGCGGAAGAGCTGCGGTGGATCGATGAAACGCGGCTTTGCGCTGGGCATGTCCGACCTCCCCGTGGATCTCTCCAATGAGACGCTCGACAAAATGAAGCCCGGTCGAAATCGACCGGGCTTCATTTTGTAGCCGCGCGCCCGGGGGCGCGCGACGGCAGTCAGGAACGTGTAGCTGGGACTAGGTGGTCGCGCGCATGGTCGCGCGGCCCATGAACGCGGCGTACAGCGCCCACGCCCCGACGACGATGTGCAGCAGATTGTCCGCCGGGCTCTCCAGGTTCGCGACACCAAACGTGTTCGGTTCCGGCGCGGCCATGACCACGAAGCCGTAAACGCCGAAGAAGAGCGCAACGATGCCGACCACGGCGACCAGCCACTTCTGCATTGCCGGGTCTGTCAGCAGATACGCGGCGGCGATGGCGACGATGCCAAGGCCGATGTGCGCGACGTTCTCGCCGGTGTCGAGGTAGAACCACGGGGTGTTCGCCTTGGTGAACACGGGCAGTAGGCCGATGACGCCAAGAACGACAAGGATCACGCCGCCGAACTGCAGGAATTGCTTGGGATTCATATTCCCCTCCCGATTTTGTTGCTGCCGGGCACCACTACGAGGTGAACGGCCCGATCGGATCTCATCGAGTCACGCGAACACGGGTGGGCGCTGAACTGATCCGTTGATCGCCGCGACGTCGTATCGATCGTCCAGTCCGAGACACAGCTTCTTTGGGAGGAAGGCATGACACGCAATTCGCGACGCACCCTGCTCAAGTCCGCGGCCGCGGGGGCCGCGGCGATCGGTCTGGCCGGCGCTGGACATGGTCTTACCGGGTCGACCATGGCCGCCAGCGGATCGATCGAGACAAGCTCCCTGCCGGTGGTCGCTTACGTCAGCGACGCGCGAAAGGGCGAGATCGTCGTCATGGTCGGTACGCGCGAAATCGTACGCCGTGACACGGCCCTCGTTGCTCGTCTGATCGCGATCGCGAAGGAGGCTGGCGATGTCATCGCATCGTGAGGCTCCGGAGATCTCGAAGGACCCCGTCGCAGACAACACCGACGTCTACGCGTTCGTGGATCCGACCGATCCGACGAAGGTCACACTCATCGCGAACTACATCCCGTTCGAGGAACCGGCCGGTGGACCGAACTTCTTTGAGTTCGGCGACGACGTCCTCTATGAGATCAAGATCGACAACGACGGCGACACGCGCGCCGACATCGTCTACCAGTTCCGCTTCAAGACCCGGATGACGAACCCGAACACCTTCCTGTACAACACCGGCCCGATCACGGCGCTGGACAGTCCGTCGTGGAATCGTCGACAGAGCTATTCGGTCACGCGTGTCGTCGTCGGGCACGACGACGAGGATCGCGACAACGATCGCGAACGGCGCGTGCTCGGTTCGGATCTGACCAGCCCGCCCGTGCGCATCGGCCCACGGTCGACGCCGAACTACCCCGCGCTCGCCAGCGCCGCGATCCACTCGCTCCCAGGCGGCATCACGGTCTTTGCCGGCCAGCGGGACGAGGGCTTCTTCGTGGACGTTGGGTCGATCTTCGACCTCGGTGCCCTTCGCCCGTTCCAGAACCTGCACCTTCTACCGCTTCCCGCCATGGCCGGAAAGGACGGGACGAAGGGCTTCAACGTCCACACCATCGCACTGCGAGTGCCGAAGACCGATCTCACGTTCGGCAACAACGCGCCGGTGAACGTGATGGACACGAAGTCCGTCATCGGTGTGTGGGCGACCGCCAGCCGGCAGCGCGGCACGATGCGCGGCGACGACGGCGGTTCGTCGGCTGCGGGCTCCTGGGTCCAGGTGTCACGGCTCGGCAACCCGCTGATAAACGAAGTCATCATCCCGATGGGGAAGAAAGACGGCTGGAACGGCCGGGAGCCGCGGCGCGATGCCGACTTCATCTCGTACTACCGTGACCCCGAGCTTCAGAACCTTCTGCCGGTCCTTTACCCGGGCGTCTTCCCGAACCTGGCTGCCCTGTTGACGCAGCCGGCATCGGCCAGGTCGCGCGACGATCTGGTCGCCATCCTCGGCACCGGGATCCCGACCGGCGTGATCTCAGGCTTCCAGAACTTCACCGGACCACGTGTCGCGGACATGCTGCGTCTCAACCTCGCGATCCCGCCGGCCTCGACCCCGAATTCCTTCGGCCTTCTCGGTGGCGACACCGCCGGCTTCCCCAACGGACGGCGCGTCTCCGACAACGTCGTCGCCATCGAGCTCCGTGCGGTAGCGGGCGTCACCCTGCCGCTCACCCGGCCCACGTACACGGCCGACGGAGCGGCAGCGCTCCTCACCGACGGCACCGCCAACGAGCAGCCGTACCTCTCGACCTTCCCGTACCTCGCGCATCCGCATGAGGGATACGAGCACAGCCACGACTGACCGTCCCCTTCCGCGTCGCGCGTGCCGCGCGGGCCGATAACGGCTCGCGCGGCGTCGCGCGTTCCAGTCGCCAGGGCGTTACGTCTTCGCGGCGAGAACGGGCGCGCCTGTCGGACGATCGACGCCACCACTGGGCTCGGACGTCAGCGCGATCGTGTCTCCACTGGCGAGCGGCGCCGTCAGGATCAGCGTCGTCACGCCGCGGTCACTCGTGAGGCCCGCGGCGAGCGGCGTTTCTCCCTTGATCACCCACGCTTCCCAGATCTTTCCAGAAGGCGCCGACGGGAGATCGAGGATGAGATAGGGAGCTCTGCCGTCGGTCGGGATCACCAGCGAGCCTCTGATGCCTTGGACCTCACCGGTCGGAGCGAGCGCTACTACTCGCGCACCGGCGATGCCGGACAGCGCGCTCGCGTAGCGATCGCTGTCGCGTCGCGCGCCGGCGTACCCCGCGAGAGAGATCGCGAGGACCACGGCCAGCGCCACCGGTACGAGGAGAGGTACCGGGCGGCGGAATAGGTCGAACAACGACGGCGCACCGCGGCGCGGCGCAGTCTCGCTGCGCGCGCGGTCGACGATCCTGGCGCGAAGTCCTGCGGGCGTGTCGCGTTCGGCCAACGCCGCGACCGCAAACGCCGCTTCTTCAAGCGACTGCACCTCGGCGCGGCAGACGTCGCAGCCTTCGAGGTGCGCGCGTACCGCGCGCGCCTCAGCGGCGTCGAGCGCGCCGATCGCGAACGCGGCCAGGTCGTCACGCGGGTGGTCCGTCATCGCCGCTCCTCGTCGTCGCCGAGCCACTCACGAAGTCGGGCCATCCCGAGACGAACGCGACTCTTCACCGTGCCGAGTGGCGCGCCGGTGCGCCTCGCGATCTCCGTCTGCGACAGGCCGGACCAGAACGCGAGACTGAGGACCTCTCGCTGCTCTTGCGGCAGCGACGCGACGGCCGCGCGCACGCGCTGTGCGCGCAGGTTCGTGATGACACGGTCCTCGACACGCACATCGTCGACGAGCGCCAGCGATTCGTCGATCACGGTCTCTCGGGACATTCGGTTGGCCTTCGATCGTCGCCAGTCGATAGCCGCGTTGCGCGCGATCGCCAGCAGCCATGTGCGGACCGAGCCACGCTCCGGCCGGTACGCGGCTGCCTGGCGCCAGACCGAATGGAACGCATTCTGGGCGACCTCCTCGGCCGATTCGGGGCTTCCGAGCATTCGGTAGATCACACCGAACACCACACGGCCGTAGTGGTCGTACAGCTCGCCGAGGGCGTCGGCGTCGCCGCCGGCCACCCGGGACATGAGGCGTCTATCTTCACCCGCCTGATCGCTGGCTACGAGGTCATCGGACGACACGGATCACCCTTCTAGCGGCGACTCTAGGGCGAGCGGGCCCTCGATACCCAGTTGTTCCAGACTCTCCGAGTGCGTACGAGCCGCCTCGAAGCCTTCAGCGACGGCGTGTTCGCGATCGCCGCGACGCTACTCGTCCTGGAGCTGCGGGTCCCACCCGACACGACGGACCTTGCGGGCGCGTTGCTCCGGCTGTGGCCGGCGTACGCCGCGTATCTGGTCAGCTTCCTCACGATCGGGATCATTTGGGTGAACCATCACACGCTGCTGGAGCACTGCACGCGGGTCGACCGGCGGTTCCTCTACCTGAACCTCTTGTTGCTCATCGCCGTCGGCATCGTTCCGTTCCCGACGGCGCTTGTCGACGAGTACATCCTCTCCGAGCACGGAGCAACGGCGGCGCTCGTCGTCTATGGGCTCGGCGCGGTCCTGATCGCACTCGCCTTTACCGGGGTCTTCCTGTACGCGACTCACGACCATCGTTTGGTCGGCGACCGTGCCGCCGCGCGCCGCATCCGCGAGGAGGGCCGGCTCTTCCCGATCGGCCTCGCCGCGTACACCTTGGGTATCGCGCTCGCCTTCGTCGCGCCGATCGCGAGCCTTCTGGTGTATGGCCTCACGGCCCTCTTCTACGCGTTCCCGCAGTTGCCGCTACCGAAACGCTAGATCGGCGGCGTGACGGACTCGTGCTCCCAGAGTCGGCGCATCTCGTCAGAGCGGGAGAGCAGCTCGTCGAGCGTGCCCTGATCCTCGAGGCGCCCGTCCTTTAACACGATGATCCGGTCCGCGCGGCGCAGCGCGGGCCGGCGGTGCGACACCGCGAGGATCGTCGCGGCGCGGTCGCTCGTCTCGGGCCCGTCGAAGAGGCGCTCCCACAGCGTGCGTTCCGTCTCGACGTCGAGCGCGCTCGAGAGGTCGTCAACGATGAGCAGCTCGGCGCGCCGCACGAATGCGCGCGCCGCGGCCGCGCGCTGCACCTGACCGCCCGAGAGCCGGACGCCGCGCGAGCCGACCAGCGTGTCGAGGCCGTGCGTGAGGCCCGCGACGTCCTGTTCGAGCACCGCGGCGCGGACGGCGGCGCCCAGCGACGCCTCGACGGCGCCGAGACCGAGCAGGATGTTCGCTTTCAGCGAATCACTGAAGAGGCGCGGCACCTGCGGCACGTACGCGCAGCGCGGCGGCACGAAGAATATCGCGGGATCCTCGACGACCTCTCCGTTCCATCGGATCTCACCGCCGTCGCGCGGCAGTAGGCCGAGTAGGACCCGCAGCAGCGTCGTCTTCCCGGCACCGACGCGCCCGGTCACGACGGTGAACTCGCCGCGCCGCACCGTCAGCGAGATGTCGTCGATGCCGGCGCCATCGCTTGTCGCGCGGCCGAAGCGGTACGTCAGGCCCACGGCATCGAGCCGCCGGAGCTTCTCGATCGCGGCGGCGTCCGAGGTCGTCGCGGGCGGTGTCGGATGCGTGGGTTCCTTCAGATCGAGCGGCGTGCTCACGACGAGCGCCGCGGCGGGCACGTTCGTCGCGCTGCCAGCGCGCATGAGCGCGAGCATGCGGGCCACCGACACACCGAGCTGCTTGTACTGCGTGAGAAACAGTCCGAGGAAGCCGCTGAATTCAGTGACGAAACCGAGGTACGACACGAACAGAGCGAAGTCGCCCACTGTGAACGTGCCGTCACGCATCGACTGCGCGCCGAGCAGCAGGATCAGCCCCGTGCCGAGGTACACCGTGTTCCAGTAGACGGACCCGGTGAGCAGAGAGATCTTCCGCTCGCGCAGCACGGCGTGGCGACGCTGCTCGCTCAGCCGATGGAAGTGGTCGACCACACCGCGCTCCGCGCGCGCGATTTGCACCGCCTGGACGGCGCCGAAGATCTCGCCGAGCGCCCCGGTCACGCGGCTCGTCGCGACCTGGCTCGCCGCGCGCGACTGCTGCAGACGCCGGGTCACGACCTGCGCCACCGCGACGATCGCCAGGAGCGGCAGGAAGACGAAGATCGTGATCGTCGCGTTCACGCTGACGAGGATCCACATCGCCGCGGCCGCGAAGACGGTGAGGCTGATCATGTCAACGGTCCAGTCGCTGCCGTTCTCCGCGTGCTCCACGTCGTCGCGGAAGACGCTGATCGCTTCACCGGGAGAGCGGTCGAGCGCGCGTGCAGCGGGCCGTCTCAGGATCTCCGCCAGCATGTTCCGCTGCAGGACCGCGCTCACGCTGAAGCGGAAGAACGTGTCCCACGTGGAGCCGGCCGTGTTCGCGACCGCGCCCGCGATCCCGGATCCGACGAACGCGGCTGCGAGCCACGCGATGGTCGGTGGGTCGACGGTCCCATGCTGCAGCGCGTCGAACGCTTGCTGCGCGACCAGACCCGGTAAGAGCCGCGAGCAGTACACCGCGGTCCAGAGGACGTTGTCACCGAAGTAGATCCACGGCCGGAACGCCGCCATGCGCCAGAGGAAGCGAAGGGTGCCGAGCGTCTGGGAGCTCATGCCAGCACCTGCTCGAGGCCCGTCCGCAGCAGCTCGGAGAAGCGCGACGATTGGTCCTGCGCGAGCGCGGCGCGCGGACCCTGCTCGACGATGCGTCCCTCCTCGAGGATGAGGATGCGGTCGCACCGCTGCAGGGTCGCGAGGCGATGCGCGATGACGATCCCGGTGCGATCGGCGAGCAGCGCGTCGATCGCGCGCTCGATGTGTCGCTCGGTCGCCGAGTCGAGACGCGACGACGCCTCGTCGAGGATCACCAGACCCGGATCGCGCAGGAAGACGCGGGCGAACGCGAGCAGCTGCGCCTCGCCGGCGGAGAGGCCGCCGGCAAGCATCTGCGTGTCGAGCGTGCCATCGCCATCGCCGCGTTTCAGCGCGCGCAGCCACGCGCCGAGCCCGATGCGATCGAGGACGGAAGTGATGCGCTCGTCGTCGACGCTCGGATCGAAGAACGTGATGTTCTCGCGCACGCGCGCGTGGAACAGCTGGACGTCCTGGCTCACCAGCGTCGCCCGTGCCCGAACATCGCCGAGCCGCGCCTCGCGCAGGTCCACGCCGCCCAGCCTGATCGCGCCGGACGTCGGGTCGTAGAAGCGCAGCAGCAGGCGCGCGAGTGTCGTCTTCCCGCTGCCGGTGCGCCCCAGGACACCGAGCACCTCGCCCGGCGCGAGACGCACCGAGATGTCGCGCAGGACGAGGTCGTCCCCGTCGGCGTCGGTCTCGTACGCGAACGAGACCCGGTCGAGCTCGACCGCGAGCGGTCCCACTGGGATCGGCGCGCCGCGGCCCTCGGGCAGCCGCGTGTGGGTGTCGAGGAGCTCGGTGATCCGCCCGACGCTCGCCACGGCGCGCTGCATCTGCTCGAGTTCGCGCCGCAGCTGCTCGATCGGGCGGCGAAGCATGTCGGTGTAATGGAAGATCAGGTAGACCGTCCCGATCGTGATGACGCCGAGGCTCCAGAGGTACGCGCCGACACCGAACGCGACGGCGTTCCCGATGGCGAAGAGCAGGATCGTCGTCGACCAGAGGACCGAGGCGGCGTAGATCGCCTCCCGCCGCGATCGGAGCCAGGCGCGGTGGTGCAACGCGAGCCCGGCCATGACATGCGCCTCTGCGCCGCTCGAGCGGATGTCCTCGGTACCGGCGAGGCGCTCGCCGAGGAAGCCATACATCTGCGCGGACACCTCGCGCACGCGGCCCCAGTACTTCACGGCGATGTTCCGGAGCGGTCCGGCCATGAGAAATACCGCGAGCACCGCAAAGATCGTCAGCGCGAGGCCGGCGCGCAGGTCCTCGCGCGCGACGACGATGAGCACGCCGACGAGCAGGAGGACGTTGCCGAGCACGTTGACCGCGAAGCGCGAGAAGAAGATCGCGAGCGCGGTCACGTCACCGTCGATGCGCTCGATGAGCTCGCCCGCCGTCCGCGCCTTGTGGAACGAGAGGTCGAGCTGGAGGCAGTGGAGCGCGAGATCGGCGCGCAGCGCGTTCGTCGCGGACCAGCCCAGTGACTCGCCGACGTACTGCGAACCTGCGATGAGGAGCTGCGTGACCAGCGCGACGCCGACGAACGCGAGCGCGAGCGTCGCGAGGGACTCGAGCGCGGCGCCGCCGATCGCACTGTCGATGAACGCCCGCAGCAGCTGCGGCCCGACGAGCTCGAGCGCGATGCTCGCGAGGAGCAGGACCGCGAGCAGCGCGGTGCCCCGCCACTGCGGCGCGACGTAGCGGCGGAACAGGTCGACGTAGGGGTTGGAAGAGCGCATCGTCCGAAGTCTCCCACGCGAACGCGCACGCCCTGCTCACGCTGAGGGCGGCGCGCAGCTACGCAAACGGCAACTAAGTACCGCTCTAAGTGGTTTCCCGGATGTTTCGGTGAGGGTTCAGGGGTGACCCTCCGTCCGCGGCCGCCAAGGCGGCCCAAGAAGGGGAAGAAGGCTCATGGGCAAACATGCCGCTTACGCATTCGTACTGCTCGCGACGTTCATCGCGTCCCTCGTGCTTCCAGCTGGTCTCGCTAGAGCGAACACCGTCTCGACATTCAGCGGGGTGCTCCAGGACCGCAGCGGCACGCCGGCCTCGAACCAGTACGTGCAGCTCATCGGGCCCACAACCGAGCAGCACATGGCCACAGGAGCTACTGGCGCGTTCTCGCTTGCGGTTCTACCTGGCACCTACCAGCTCCGCGTGCTGCGGTCCGATCCAGGTGGTACCGCAGCTCTGCCCACGCGATACGAATTCAGCGTGATGTCCTTTGATCTCAGCACCAACCGCGTCCAGGACCTCACCGTCCCGAACGTCTTCCTGGACGTGGCCGTCGTCGACGCTGCCGGCACGCCAGTGCCCAACGCGATCGTCGACGTGCCCTTCGCTGCAACGACCTTCGAGCTATTCCCTGGCGGCATCGCCAGCGGCGGACTCGGCGCCGACGCGATCCACACCAACAGCGCCGGAGTGGCGCGACTCGTGCTGCTACCCACGAGCGCTGTCATCGGTCAGGTGACCGCACCCGCCGGCACTGGCCTGCCGAGCGTGAGCTTCGACGCCGGCGCGGTGCTGGCTGACAAGCAGATCACTGTCACTTTGCCGCGACCGGTCTCCTTCAGCGGGGTGCTCCAGGACCGCAGCGGCACGCCGGCGTCCGGCCAATACGTGCAGCTCATCGGACCGACGACCGAGCAGCACGTCCTGACACCAGCGAGTGGAGCGTTCTCGCTCGCAGTCCTGCCCGGTGTCTACCAGCTCCGCGTGCTGCGGTCGTTCGCCGGAGGCGCCGCGGCCCTGCCCACGCGCTACGAATTCAGCGTGATGGCTTTCGATCTCAGCGCCGACCGCGTCCAGGACCTCACAGTCCAAAACGTCTTCCTGGACGTCACCGTCGTCAACGCCGCGGGCGGCCCGGTGCCCAACGCGGTCGT
>Ga0114129_10012610_pt1 | contig 12036 bp, 6 predicted proteins | sample RhiMetdeltSRZDD1_FD_80071 | JGI IMG/M metagenome (GOLD analysis project Ga0114129, IMG submission 80071) | Populus rhizosphere microbial communities from Tennessee, USA - Rhizosphere MetaG P. deltoides SRZDD1 (version 2) (version 2) | ecosystem: Host-associated > Plants > Roots > Rhizosphere >... | reverse complement strand
TCTTGAGTATCGGATCGTCCTGACAAAAGGCCCTGGCCTGAGGCCCTTCAGCTCTTGCCTGGGCCCGCGCCAGTTGTATCTCAGATTGTGGTGCTGTCGGGCCAGCGGGTCGAGCCGGTGCTGGTTCCCTATCCTCATCTTGCTGCTGTGCAACTGAGGCGGCACTCGATTCAAAATGCCAATCGGTTTCCACGACATTCTTATTTGCCGCGCGCGCTCCTTGAATGTGCGCGGCTACGAGTCGTGCCGCCGTTGGACGCGTACCCGTGTTGCAGTTCACTCTGCCTTGAAACGAATATCGCTGCTTCAGGTATTGAGTGAAACTGATATTGAAGTTGCCCATGCTTACTGATGACCCGGTTTGAACTGGTCCAGCTACGTAGACGGTGCCGGCGTAAGTTTCGGAAAAGCAGAAACTGTTGTCGGCGGGACCCTGTGAAACGGGACGTGGCATTCTGTGTTGGAAACCCGCCGATGCTACCAGATCGGGATCTATAACCCACGTCCAATCGACTTCAACGATCTGTTTATTGTCCTGGCGCAACTCATTTTCATACTCCCGCCTTCGGGCTATGGTTTCCTGCTTGGGACCACCCGCGCTAGCACCCCAGAGACACCCGGCGCCAGGGCCGCTGTTTCTGTACTCAAAGCGTCCCCGCAGGTATTCATCGAACTCATTTTGAATGGGCCTGGTGTCGATCATTCCGCTTGTTCCAAGATCAAAGACGTTACTGACGTAGACAGGAGAGCTGCCCGGATCTGATCGACAGAAAGCAAAGCGAGTAGCTTGAGTTTTTGTCGGGGCTGAATTAGGAAAGAAGATGAAACCGATCGTTGCGGAAACGATCAGGATGAAGCGGAGACGGAAAGTCATAGCGGTATCTCCTTATGATGTGGGTTGCGCGAATCATACACCCGAAGGAAGCAATATCCACAGATTACGCAGATGACGCAGATGTCTTGAAACAAGCTTGGATGCAGTCAGTACCACCTCGCGGTAGCGGGTGGGTGCGCAGCTTAGATCGATCGTCAACTCAGGCTCCGCACCCACCCGCTACCGCGAGGTGGTACTGACTGCATCCAAGCTTGTCCAAAGAAATCTGCGATGTAATCTGCGGATAGTGTCTTTACTGGAACCGATACGTGATGGTTCCGACGACGTCGCCTTCGCCGGTTAATTTGGCGGGATCGAAAGTTGACGCGCGTGCGCCTCTGATAACCCACGAACGAAGTCGTGCATCAACATTTAGCGGACGCCAGGAGACGACTCTTCCCGTTCTGCTCACGCGCACAACCACTGTGACGGCTTGCTTGGCAAACTTTGTTTTGGTCGGAACCGGTGGAATTTCCAAGTTGCGTTCAGCTCCGGCAAGTGGCCCACCAGCGGTTGCAACAACTTCCGTCGGGCCAGCTGAGTCAGTAATGAGTCCGCCGTGCAGGCTGCTCTCGTTCTTTAGGAAGTTGTACGTGATCGTTCCGGCGCTGAGGGATTGCTTATCTCGAAGTTTATCGGGAGCGAAAGCTGAGCTCTTCGCCGCTTTCACCGCAGCGCCGCGCAGACTCTCGTCGCCATCGAGCGGTTTCGCAGACACGACGATGCCTTTCCGACTGACTTGAATTGCTACCGTGACACTACCGCTTTCGGCTTTCGCATCGGGAGGATACACGGCGTCGGGAAGAAAGAGCTCTGCGCCAGTCAACTCACCTCCCATGATCGGCGCAGATTTCGTTGGTTTGGCCGCGGCCTTTACCGGAACGGGCACTGGTTCAGATGGGACTACGGCAGCCTTTCGCGTTAAGAAGTGATAACTGACGAAGCCTGCAATCAGAAAAAGAACGACAATACTGACTCGGAACAACGTTCGTATAGCAGGAGACATCGTCAGCTGCGGTTGAGGCAACGGTATGTCGACTCTACTTCCCGGTTTTGGTTGGTCGCCGGTGGAGTTTTGATCCAATGCACGTGGCGATGCGGGGTGCGGCGCCGCTGTGGCGGCTGTATCGTCAGTCAAATTAATCGACGAGCGTTTCGACGAGTCCACCGTGTCATAGTTCTCGACATCATTTGCCCCAGGTGAAACAGTAGCTGCTGCAGCAGCGGTCGCTGTGAACTGCGGAGAAGCTGCTTGGGCGTAACGTTTGTTCGCGCGCAGAATGACGCTCCCCAACTCTCCCTGGCTCGAAGTATCTTCCCTGAGCGTCTTCAGCGGAGTTTGCGCCAAGGCTGATGGCCTTGCGGCATCCGTTATTTGCGACGTGCGAAGTTCTGCGGAGTTTATCAGTTGAATTATCTCAGTTTGTTCTTGCGCCCAGTCGGTGGCGGTGAGGCCCATATCATCATGAGAATTCACGTTCGCGCCGGCAGTCAACAAGAACTTGACGATCTCCGCACGGTTGAACGCTGCGGCTAACATCAGGGCAGTTTGATTAGCTCTATTCGTGCTGTTGATATCAACGCCCTGGGCCAGAAGCGCGCGCAAACGGTTGATATCGCCGAGCGCGGCAGCGCGAAGGAATTCGAGAGTGACAACGCTCATGAGCGGACTAATAGTAGAGAGAAACCGAAAAGATTGCGAGCAGAATTTTTCGGAGCTTATCCGCAGATTACACAGATTACGCAGATTTTGTCTGAATGAGTTACGGGCTCGTTGTCTTTATTAAAATCTGCGTAATCGGTGTAATCTGCGGATAAGCCGGATTACAGTTAAGGATTGCAGTTGAACTCGAGGGTTGAAGCAGCGTTGGCAATCTTCCAACCGTCAGCAGCCCGAACCAAGTGAAACGAATTAGTTCCGCAGTGCGAGAACTTGTCGCCAACATGGAATGTGTATCTGCCGAACACAAGTGCCATATCGCCGAAGATTTTTACTTCAGGATCTTTCATCTGTTCGACAAATTCCGCCGCTTTGCTTTCTCCAATCAACTTCGCGAAAGTGTCGCCGGTGAAAATTCGGGTGGTTGATGGCCCGTCTCCGGCTCGCGGTCTGTCGATGGCTACGAGTTGTCCGTCTTTGATAAACAACGCGCTGATCGCTTGAGCATCCTTTGCTTTCATCGCAGCAAAGAGATTTTGAACAACCTGCGCGGCGGCCTTGGCGTCGTCTGTTGCAGGTGATTGTTTGGTTGGGGTTTGGGCTTGCGCAATAATCGAAACGCTAAACAATATCAGTATCAGAATGGATCTCATCTTGACCTCAAGATTGCTAATAAAGACTTCGCAATCGACCCACCCCGTCAGGGGTGAGATGTTTATAGATTGCATCAGGACAATGCTCCGCACTCCGTCAGGAGTGCGATGTCTATTCGCAGACTAACATAGGTTCTGCTCTCATGATTATTAGACATAGCACCGCTATGTGAATGTCAATGGTCATACGTAACGTGCGAACTGTTTTTTGTTTTCTGCGTTGCTCCATAGACCGCTCTTTCAACCCAACGAGACTGACTGCTATTCGTGGCACGACCCAAAGTTCGTCGCGATCAAACAAAATGCAGTAAGAAAGCGCAGTCGGGAAGGGGGCGCGCTCGGGGCCTTCTTGGTTTTGGTTTGTGTTTGGTCGCTTGCCCCCTTCCCGACTGCGCTTTCTTAGTATGTTGTGTGTGGTTGCTTCTCGGTTTCGTCGGAGAAAAAATAGCCGCCTGTTCGACATCAAATCCTCCGTCCAAGATCTCGTAATGCTCACGGTTACGCACATGTACTTCGTCGCTGCTCAATCCATTCCCAGCAAGCGGCTTCCAATTTAATTCAAATTCTACAACTACGATTAATTGGTTTTCGCTACGAATCGGCCTCTTCGAGTGACGAAGTGGATTGAAACGTGGGCGAGCCAGGTGGGCACGGTCGTTGCACCTTTCAGGCGTCAGTAGGAGTGGTTCGATCCGACTTTTTGTAGAACGACTATCACGCGAAAAGTTGGAAAAGAACTGATCGTCGTCTTCACTCTCGAATTTGGAAGGAGCAACAACCAATGAAGTTCATGAATGTGTGTACCATCCTGATCATATGCCTTTGCCTAGCCGGCGTCGCCTATGGTCAGGAAACAACAGGTGCCATCGAAGGCACTGTGGTGGACGCTCAGGGAGCCCGAATTGCAGGCGCCACTGTGCTTGTAGAGGGCAACGCGTTCAGTAGGACTGTCACCGCTGACAGTTCAGGTTTTTACAAGATCCTGCAAGTGCCTGCAGGTAAGTATTCGATCACAACGAGTGCATCCAATTTCACCACAGAACGAAGTGATGACATTCGCGTGACGCTTGGCAGAACGACTACCGCCGACATCACGCTGAATGCAGGTGCAGTCGCTGCGAACGTGGTCATTACCGCGGCAGACGTTGCGGCGATCGATACGTCGTCGAACAAAATTCAAACCAACATTACGACAGATACGATTAATTCAATCCCTCGCGGAACCAGAGTCGATAGCGTGTTGAAGGTTTCGGGCGCCACAAGGGAAGAGCCGTTGAGCAGAGGTTTTCAGGTAGACGGATCGAGCGGCGCGGAAAACACTTTCGTCATTGACGGTTCTGAAGTTACCAACTTCCGCACCGGACAATTGCGCGACACGAACAACTTGCCGTTTCAGTTTGTTCAGGAAGTGCAAGTGAAGACCAGTGGTTTTGACGCGGAATTTGGCGGGGCAACTGGTGGCGTGATCAACGTTGTGACCAAGAGTGGTGGCAACGACTTTCACGGCGAAGGTGGATTGCAATTTGAAACGAGCAATCTCAGCGCCAGGCAAACGCTCACCGGGAAAATCAACAACAGTGATCCGCAGTTCCAGGCGAATCCTTTGATTCAGGGTACGAGCGCTGCTCGACTCAGCTACATCAATCCTCCTGGTGATGAGTTTCTCAATACTTTTCCCAGCTTTACACTGAGTGGACCAGTTATCAAGAACCGTCTATGGTTCCTGGCAAGTGCTGCTCCACAGTATTATCACAGCGAGCGGGATTTTCTGTTTCCCACCGGGCAAACGGTCCACTACAAACGTAACCTGAAAAATGATTACGAATTCGTTCGCCTGGATTCGTCGATTACGAACACGCTGCGAGTGTCCGGCACGTACACCTATAGCCCGCAACGTGAACACGGTCAGATCCCTGCGTACACGACCTCTGCTCCACCTTCAAATGATTTCAGTCAATTGGGTGGACGCGTTGCTGCGAACAACGTTACCGCCAGTGGCGTTTGGACTCCCACTGCCAAGCTAATTGTCAGTGGACGTTTTGGGCGCAATTATCTGAACGAAAAAGACAGCTCGTATGGCGTGCCTCAAGGACCGCGTATTCGCTGTCTGAACGGTGGCAGTCCCGCCGGAGTGCCTGCGACTAACCCGTGCGCTTCCGGATTCAACAGCACTTCAGATATCACGAAGACGTCGAAAGACATCTCGATCAGAAAGACTTTTGAGGCTGATGCAAGTTACCTCGCGGACAGTTTAGCCGGGCGACACAATTTCAAGTTCGGTTATCAGGTGAACAGACTCTCCAACGACGTGGACCAGGGTTACTTTGGAGTTGGTGAAGTTCGTTTGTTCTGGGGACAGTCTGATCGAGGCATTGGCCCTGGGGTTTGTCCAAGTGGACCGTGTCAGTCATTCGGATACGGTTACCTGCAGGACTTCGGAACGGTGGGTCTTGCTAAAAGCACCAACAGAGCGATTTATGTTCAGGACGGGTGGCAACCGAAGCCACGGCTAACACTGAACCTCGGGCTGCGACTCGAGAACGAGAACGTACCCTCGTTTGCGGCGAATGCGCCAGAGATCAAGTTCGGCTGGGGCTCCAAACTCGCTCCGAGGTTGGGCTTTGCTTACGACGTTCTGGGTAACGGCAGATGGAAACTCTTTGCCAGTTACGGGCAGTTCTATGATCGCTTCAAGTATCAACTGCCACGTGGCTCATTCGGCGGCGACAAACTGCTTCGTTATTTCTTCCCGCTGGCTGATCCAAACTATACGACCTACACTCGTGCTTACACTTTGGCACACACACTCGTTGGTCCGCTTGATTTCCGAGTTCCGTCCAACAATCCGTCTGACAATCGCGTCGATCCGGATCTAAAACCGGCGCGTCAGACTGAGTTCACTGTTGGGTCGGAATATGGGTTGAGCAACAGCCTGGTGTTTAGTGGACGTTACACGCGCAAGAACCTCGACCGCACGATCGAAGACGTTGGCTTTTTCGATGCTCAGGGCAATGAGAACTTCTTCATTGCGAATCCCGGCATGGGTGTTGTTTCACAGCCTTTCGCTCCCGGACTTCCAGCATCGCCGCTGGCGAAGCGTCTCTATAACGCGATGGAACTTCGGCTCGACAAGCGTTTCGTGAATAACTACTTCTTCAACGTCAGCTACACCTACAGTCGTCTGACTGGCAACTATTCCGGTTTGTCCAGTTCCGATGAAGTGGATGCACTCGGCGTTGGTCGATCAAGTCCAAACGTCAATCGATTCTTCGATCTGCCGTTCCTGGGCTTTAATACCAACGGCCAACCAGACAATGGACTGCTGGCAACTGATCGTCCGCATGCCTTAAAAGTCTTCGGTTCCTACACGGTTGACTGGAAGAACTTTTTCGGACATCGGGTCGACAGCTCTGGCACAAATAGTACTGAGTTTGGTGCGTCATTTATTGGCCTGAGTGGAACGCCTTTGTCCACTCGCGTTCAACTTTATGGCGCTTATACCTTCCTGACTACTCGCGGAGATCTGGGCCGCACGCCTATGTTCACGCAAACTGATTTTCAACTGACCCATACGATCAAGTTAGCTGGTGATGGACGTTATGCATTGAAGTTTGATCTGAATCTACTCAATGCGTTCAATGAGAATAATGTCCTAAGTGTTTTCACACAGATCTCACCAGACTCACTGACGGCCGGAAACTTTGGAATCAGTAATGCTACTGGACTGGGTGAATTAAATACCTTCCGGGCAGTATTCAACGGAGGACTGACAAATCAAATCAATGCTGGACTGGCGAATGGCACTATCGCAAGAGATGCGCGGTTTAATCAGCCGCTCACTCGACAGATACCACGCCAGGTACGTTTTGGTTTCCGATTTGTGTTTTAGTTGAGAGAGCAACGCAGTCTCGGAGGCCCATTCGAGGTTCACTCGGATGGGCCTTTGAGTTGAAATCAGGAAGCGAAAAGGGCGAAGGTCTCATCCGCAGATAACACAGATTACGCAGATTTGATGAACGATGTCTAAGAGATTCCCTATTGCGCAAAGAGAATCTGCGTAATCTGTGTAATCTGCGGATGAGATTCTGCGAAAGAGACGGCCTTTACCGTTTGGGCAATTGTGCTTGCTCCCGAAACCGCTTAATGACCTTCTTAATACTCTCAGAATCTCTCGAATCAGGCTGGACTTTTAGGAAGATCTCCAACTGATCGGCGGCCTCATTAAATCTCTTCAATTGGTTGTAGAGCAAAGCTAACTGCCAGTGAGCATCAGGAAGTTTCGACTCGGTTAACTGATCCGCTTGTTTAAGGTAACGCTCTGCGTCTGCCATTGGCCCGGTTTGCCGCAACGCGATTCCCAGCCACAGATTAGCGTTTACGGAATTCTGTTTGAGCCAGACTGCACGGCGAAAGGATTCGACCGCCAGCGGCAGTTGCTTGAGATTGTATTGAGCAACGCCTAATGCGAACCAGCTCGAGTAAGATTTGGCGTTAACTTCCACCGCCCTCGTAAGAATCGGAATTGCAGCGTCGTACTGATACTGCTTGACTTGCTCAGTACCCATCAGATCAAGCGCATCGAAATATTGTGGATAGATTTCGAGCGCACTCCGCAGAGTCGCCAAACCTTCCTCGCGCTTATCAGGTTGTTGCAGGAGCTGCGCTGCGCGTTGATATAACTTACGAGCCTGCTCGGGAACATCCTGAACGAATACGACCTCGCGTTTCGTTGGTTCGGCGTTGTTGTTTGGTCTCAGAAGAACAAAATCGACTTCTTCAGAAACTGCGCCAAAGCCGAGTGGCCGCGCGAGGTCAACCCGTTTCGTTTGCGCCACGTAACCTTTATCTGAGGCTTGGATTCTGACTTGAAACGTTCCGTCAGAGAGTCTTCGGAAAATGAATAAACCCGATCCGTTGGTCTTGACTGTTTGAAGTACTGAATCAACCTCGTTGAGTAATTCAACTCGTATATCGGCAATTGAATTGTGCTGATCGTCAGTGACATGCCCACTGACCATGTTCTGTTGAGAGGGCGCGTTGGGATTCTGTTGACCGGCCTGCGTGAAGTTAGAGCTTGAAACTAGATTGACGGTCACCAACAAGACGAGAAAGGCGAGCACAAGTACCTCTTAACTGACGTCCAGAATTGCTGAAGGAAGCTGAATGCTGAACAAAAGAATGCGTCAAAGAGACATCTGATTCTGATGAAATGCGCTAACTTTGTGACAGGTCGGCCTCTTGCGGTGACGAAGAGGCATCCACAGATTACGATTACGCTGATTTATTTGGATGTAGTCGACACGGCGCGGTGGTTGAGCGTGTTACGTTTGCGAGGCTTCCATTGGTGTTGATTCGTGTGACTTCGTGGATCGTCTGTTACTGTTCCGATGAGAACGATCCACGAAGTCACACCAATTAACACGAACCCGAGTTTTAACGCTCACGTCAGTGCGGCGATTTCCGCTTTTTGTGGAAGCGCCGCTTGACCTGATCTGAGGAAACGCAAGCCGCCATGGAAACAGATATCTTAATAATTGGGTCGGGTCCGTTTGGGTTGGCGGTGGCTGCGCAGGCTGCATACGACGGAATCGAGCATATTCTCGTTGGTAAGCCAATGGAGTTTTGGCGCTCGAATATGCCAAAGGGCATGTATCTCCGCTCCGCGTGTGATTGGCATCTCGATCCGCAGAATGTCCATACTCTCCATGCATATGTAAAGTCGCTGGGAAAAACGCCCAGCGATGTCGAACCGCTCTCACTCGATTTTTATCTCTCGTACTGTGACTGGTTTCAACAGCAAAAGAAGATCGAGCCGTTTCCTGTTTTCATCAAACAGCTGGAACATAAGGAACAGTTCATTGCTACGGGCTTAGATGGACAGACAATCCATGCACATCGTGTTGTGCTTGCGCCTGGGTTCAAACACTTCGCCCACATGCCTAATGAGTTGAAGAAGAAACTACCTGATGGGCGATTCCAACATACTGCTGAGTTCATTGATTTCAGCGACGCAAAAGACCAGCGATACTTAATCATTGGTGGACGGCAAAGTGCATTCGAGTGGGCGGCGTTACTCCTCGAAGCCGGAGCAGCTGTAATCCATATTTCCCACCGCCACGCTAGTCCTGCTTTTGCCGTTGCCTACTGGGACTGGGTGATTCCTGTAGTCGACAAAATCGCAAACGAGCCAAATTGGTTTCGAAACTTGTCAGAGCAGCAGAAAGACGAGGTGAATCACAAACTCTGGGCAGAGGGCCGACTTAAGATAGAGCCATGGTTGGAATCACGATTACAAGACGGCCGCATACATGTTTGGCCACACACTGAGCTGGTGAGTTGTGAGCAGCAAGAGGACGATTCGTTACTCGTGAGCTTGAGCAACGGCGATAGATTTTTAGTCGACAAGATTGTGTTAGCTACCGGCTATAAAGTGGATATTTCGAAACTGCCTTACTTAGCAGGTCAGCTGCTCGGTGAACTGGAAACCCGGAATGGTTTTCCAGTGCTCGACGATCACTTCGAGACGTCAATCCCCGGCCTGTTCATCACAAGCATGCCGGCAACCCAAGACTTCGGACCGTTCTTCGGGTTTACGGTTTCGGTGCGCACCTCGGCGAAGCTGATCTGCGAAAGACTTAGGCAGCAGATTTGATCCACAGATTACGCCGATTACGCAGATTGTTCGACCACCGCAGGGCCTTCAGGTGATCCGAACAAATCTGTGTAATCGGCGTAATCTGCGGATAACTAGTCTTTAAGTTCTGTTGCCGTGCCTGCTACTACGAACCGACCCTCAACAAAGCTGGTTGTCGTCGCGTCCGCGCTGCCGCTGAAGCCCGGCTGTTTGCCGCCAACTGTTACTTTGAACTCTCCTGGTTCGACAACAGTGCGTCCGGCATCTGTAATCACCGAGAGTTGACGCGGCCGAAGTGTGAAAGTAACCAGCCGCTTCTCACCAGGTTTCAAATGAACACGCTCTATTCCCCCCAATGATCGCAACGGTACTCGAACTGAAGCTGCCACATCGGTAACGTAAAGTTGTACAACTTCATCACCTTCGCGATCGCCGGCGTTCTCCACGGTGGCACTGACCGTAACCTCCTGAGTTGGCGATATGGTTGGCGATGCGAAGGTGAGTCCCGAGTATTTAAAGCGGGTGTAACTGACTCCATAGCCAAACGGATAAAGCGGTTCGCCTTTGAAGAAGCGATACGTGCGTCCCTCCATCGCGTAGGCCTCAAATGGCGGCAACTGATCTACGGATTTGTAGAATGTAACCGGAAGGCGGCCGGCAGGATTGTAATCACCAAAGAGAACATCGGCGATTGCTGTTCCTCCTTCTTCACCAGGATACCAGCCCTGGATGATCGCTCCGACATGTTCGTTGGCCCAGGGCACCGCTACTGCACTTCCCGATAGCAGTACCAGCACGATCGGTTTACCAGTTGCTGCTACGGCTTCGAGTAGTCCCTGTTGTCGCTGCGGAAGTTTGATGTCTGTTCGATCGCCACCGAGGAACCCTGGTTCATCAACATTCATCTCTTCGCCTTCGAGTTGTGAAGAGAGGCCCAGAACAAGCACCACGGTATCGGCTTGCTTTGCGATCTTCACGGCCTCGTCGTACGGATTGCCGGTGGTCGCAACAGGAGGTTGCCACACGAGTCGCGCGACCGCCCCAATTTTGTTCTCGTAGTATTCCATCTTCACGTCGTAAGTCTTACCAGCTTCAAGTATGACTTCGCCGGTAATCGTGGTTGGCGCGTGATCGGTCCAGTCTTCGGCGATCAGTTTTCCATCAAGGTAAATACGCGCACCATCATCTGCAATCGCGCCGAAGTGATACTTTCCGGAGACAGTTGGGACAAGCTTGCCGGTCCAGCGTGCAGAGAAGTTGTCGGCCGGAACACCGGGCGCAGGATTCATCATCCCCCAATCGAAATCGACTTCTTTCTCAGCTCGTTTTAAGACAGCGGGGCCTTGAAGATCTTTATTCGCGAAGAATTCAACGCTAAGGTCTCTCAAAGCCGATGCTGGGATCGGAACAGCAGAAATTTCCGTCAGTGTTGTGCCCTTTGCATAGAGGACTTTGGTGGCGGCTGATACATGACTCTTAATGCCAGCGAGTATGGTCGTGGCTCGGGATGGTTGGCCGTTGTAATTCCCCAGCAGCACCGGAACGTTATGCGCATTCGGGCCAATCACCGCAATCGATTTCAGATCCTTTCGAAGTGGCAAGGTGTTGTTTGCGTTCTTCAGTAGAACAATTGATTCGCGTGCAGCATCGAGCGAAAGTTGCCGATGATCTGATGAATCGTTTGAAGAAAAGGGGATTTTCGAATACGGCACCATCTCCGGCGGATCAAACATGCCGAGACGGAACCGAGCTTCAAAGAGTCTTTTCAATGCGCGGTCTATTTCAGCTTCACTGATCAACCCTTGCTTGACCGCGTTGACGAGTGCTTTGTAAGAGTCGCCACACTCGAGATCGGTTCCTCGTTTGACCGCGAGCGATGAGGCTTCTTCAGCTGTCTTCACGAAGTGGTGGCGCTGATAGATGTCGTCAATTGCGCCGCAGTCGGAAACAACGTAACCGCTAAAGCCCCACTCGCCACGCAAAATGTCGCCCAACAAATGTGTATTCGCGCAGCACGGTTCGCCGTTCGTCCGATTGTAGGCGCACATCACTGATACGGCGCGAGCTTCAGTAACGGTTGCACGGAACGCGGGTAGATATGTCTCGCGCAAATCACGTTCGGCCGCGGCAGCATCGAAACGATGCCGCTCCGGTTCTGGACCGGAGTGAACCGCGTAGTGTTTAGGTGTCGAAACAACCTTCAGATATTTAGGGT
>Ga0114129_10012609_pt1 | contig 12036 bp, 10 predicted proteins | sample RhiMetdeltSRZDD1_FD_80071 | JGI IMG/M metagenome (GOLD analysis project Ga0114129, IMG submission 80071) | Populus rhizosphere microbial communities from Tennessee, USA - Rhizosphere MetaG P. deltoides SRZDD1 (version 2) (version 2) | ecosystem: Host-associated > Plants > Roots > Rhizosphere >... | reverse complement strand
TCGACATCGAGCGCATCGGCGTCACGCTCACCGAGGAGTTCCACCTCGTGCCCGAGCAGAGCACCTCGGCGATCATCGTCCCCCACCCCGAGGCGAAGTACTTCATCGCCTGACCGGTTCGGGCCGCGTCGCAGTGGCGCATGCGAGCAGGCTGTCGACGGCAAGGAGCCCCAGCAATATCAGGGAAACGCGGATGGTGACGGCCGCCAGCATGTAGTGCCGGCCGAGCTCGGACGCCACCCCGTGGTACGTGACCCAGTAGAGGGCCACGCCGAGGAGAACCGCCGTCGCGGGTACGACCTCGCGGCTCGTCCAGCCCCGCAGACCGAACGCGACGAGGGCGAGGGCGACCACGCCGAGCGTCAAGAACACCAAGGCGCCCGGCCCGAAGATCGCCTCCTCGATCGGCTGCGGGAGCACATTGCGCGGATGGCCGTACGGCTCATGCGTGACGTCGAGCGCCGCGACATCGGGATCGACGGCGTCGCGGGCGGGCTGGACGAAGAGGTAGCCCGGGTGTGTACGAAGGAACTCGAAATACGTGGAGCGGCCATCCTCGTGGACCCAGCGGAAGAGCCTCTCGTTCTGACGAAACGGGGTGGACCCGAGTCCTCTGGTATCGAATGCGCCCGCCAGCGATCGGACGTCGTCACCGTCCGGCATTCCGTGCCGGACGAACCAGTCGGTGCGCGCGGGCGAGATGAGGATTCGCTCCGACAGCACCGTCAAGAGCACCTCGTCCTCGTTGAAGCTGTTCTTTCCGAATGCCGGGATGCCCCACAAGAGCACGACGACGCAGACGGCAAAAATGACCGCCCGGAACCGCCGGCCGTGCGGGACGAGCAACGTGACCGCGAGGATCGCGGCGATCAGGACCGTGATGGCGACATTGGTGTGCCGGAGGAACGCCCACAGCACGACGAGTCCGCTCACGAGCACGGTCTTCGTCCACGTCGGCCGGGTCACGAACGCCCACCAGGCGGCGATCGACGCCACGGTGATCGAGATCGCGACCGACTCCCCCAGGATCGTGACGTCCCAGGCGGTCACGTCCGGCGCGAGGCTCACGACGAGAACCACCGCGAACGCGATCAGGGCGAGCCTGCGGTTGGTGATCACCCACGCCGCGACGCCGGCGAGGGCGACCCAGCACACGGTCGAGAGCGTCATCTGACCCGCGACCCGCAACGCATCGCTCGGCAGCACCTTGAAGAAGAGCGGCACGGTCCACAGCCGGATGTCGGAACCGGCGAAGTTCACCCGCAGCCAGCTCGCCGAGTCGAAGTGGAGCATCGCCGGGATCCCCACGGCCGCGATCACCCGGAGTGCGACATAGACCACGACGATCGGCGCGTACGGAGTACGCGCGAGGGCGCGCGTCCGGTCCGCGACGAGCTGTGCCTTCTCCGCGAGCAAGTGCACCGACCGATCCGGGTGACGCCGACGACGAGGGGTGGGCGATCAGGGCGCCGTATCCTCGCGCTCCGCTCGACGTTCAGCTACTTCGGCCACGATCGCGTCGGCCACCGTCCGAGTCCCACCACTGAGGCCGCGGCCCTCTAGCATCAGCGCCCCATGCCCAAGGGTCGCGTGGCCTCATGGTCGACGTCGGCGCTCCGCGAGCTGGGGTCGAGCCGGCGCCGGCTCTGGTGGACGACCTTTGTCCTGGTGACCGCCGTGGGCGGCCTGTGGGCTGTGGCCAACCCGTTGTTCGCGTCGCCGGACGAGAACTCGCACGTCGTCCGGGCCGTCGCGCTCGATCACGGACAGGTGACGGGAAAGGAACAGAACGCGCGCCTACGCCGGCAGTTGGACGTGACGCCGGAAGCGCTCGAGGTACGGGTGCCGGCGATCTACCGCAACGAGCAGAGCGCGTGCTTCGCCTTCCAGCCGAACACCACGGCGCAGTGCGCCCACGTCGAGGGATCGACGCGTGACGTCGAGACGTTGACCTCGGCCGGTCGCCACCCACCCTCCTACTACGCCGTGGTGGGAATCGCGTCGTGGCTGTATCACCCGGGGTCCAGCGTCGTGTACCTCATGCGGTTCATGAGCGTATTGATCATGGCCGCGTTCCTCGCGACGACGATCACTGCTCTCCGGCGGACGGCCTTCCCCAGGATCATCGCGGTCGGGGTCCTGTTCGCGATCACGCCGATGGTGCTCTTCGTCGGCAGTTCGGTGAACCCGAACGGCCCGGAGCTCGCGGCCGCGGTCGCCTTCTGGGTGTGTGGCCTCGTGCTGGTGTCGAAGGTCCACGAGGGGATCGACCGCCGGCTCGTCACGGCCGTAGGTATCGCGGGCTGCGCGCTGGCGCTCAGCCGTCAGCTCGGCCCGCTGTGGATCGCGCTCATCGGGATCACGATCGCGATATTCGGGAGCTGGGAGTCGATTCGAGCGCTGGCGCGCTCCAGCTGGGCACGATTCTGGGCGGCGCTGATCGTCGCGTTCAGCGTGGCGCAGATTGCCTGGGATATCGGTGTGGGGTCGATCGGCTACACCCGACCACCGAACGCGGCGAAGGACATCCCGACGTCGGACATCGCGCGCTTCACCGTCGGCGCAATGTTCGATCGGTACAAGCAGCTGATCGGGTATTTCGGTTGGCTCGACACCCCGTCCCCGGCACTCACCTACGTGCTGTGGACCGCTGGTCTGGGCTTCCTCGTCCTCGTCGCGCTGGCCTGGGCCCGGCGGCGGCAGGTCGCCGCGCTCCTCGTGGGCCTCGCGGCGACGGTCGTTGTTCCCGTCACGCTCGAGAGCGCGGTGTACGGCGACGCCGGTGGGCCGGCGTGGCAAGGACGCTACGGGTTGCCCCTGGTCGTCGGCGTGCCGATCGTCGCCGCCATGGCGATCGCGTCGAGCGAACGCGGCCGCCAGATGGCCGAGCCTCGGCTGTTCGTCGGCGCCGGCGTGATGCTCGTCGTCGCGCACATCCTCGCGTTCGCCCAGAACCTCCGGCGCTACACGGTCGGGTACGACGGCGAGATCCAGTACTGGCGGCACGCCGAATGGTCGCCGCCGCTGTCGCCGTTGCTCCTGACGATCGCGTACGCGCTGCTCGTCACCGCGTTCGTCGCCTGGTACCTGGCGTCGGCGGGCGCGCGGCCCGAGGAATTCGAAGAACACGCCGAGAGCACCGGCGCCGTTATGGCGGAGGCAGCACGCCCGGGTTAGGAGCCGCGAACTGCCCCCGGTACAACCTGACGTCTTCCGTGTTGTGCGGGTCGCCGTTCACGCTGTAGACGGCTGTCCATCCTGCGCCGGTCAGCTGCGCGACGCGGGCGTCGTAGCCCCTGCTGGACGACCTCGGTGGTGACGACGCCGAGGTACATCCACGGGCCCTCCGGAGTGTCGGCGATCCAGGCGCGGATGCGCGTGTCGAGCACGTCGCTGCTCGACGCCGCGAGATACTTCGTCCCGTGTGGGGTCACGCTGAGCGGGCCGAGCGGGGCGGCAGCGTCGTCGGCCGGCGTGCCGGTGAACGTCATGGGCTGCGCCAGCGTGAACTGGTTACCCAGTCGAGGGGCGCGGGAACGTCCGTAGAGTATCCCACGCGCTCGGGTTCGTGACCTGCGCGAACGGCGCCCGGGCGACCCACGCGTCCGCGGGGCCGAGGTTGGACCGCTTCGTCGTCCCGTAGAGGTACACGTTGCCGTCGGCGCCGCGCCCCGAGCGGATGCCCGACGGGATCTGGCCACCGTTGTAGATGACCTGCGGCGCATTCTGCACCCGCAGGTTCGTGACGCCCTGGAATGCGAGCCGGGCAGGTGGTAGCGGGCGACGGCGGTGCCGTGGATCGTGAAGTAGAACGGGGGCGTCCCACTCCCGGGACCGACGAGCACGCGAAGACGAGCAGGGTGTCGTTCTCGATGACGGTCGAGCCCGGCCAGTACCACCGTCCGGACGGCGCAGTGATGAGGTCGGTCCACTGGTGCGCCTGCCCGCCGAGCTTCGGGCGCACGCAGGTGGGCTCCTGGAGGACCAGGCTGTTGTGGACGGAGCCCTCCGGGTTGGCCGAGTTGTTCGGGTTGACGGTCCCCACACCCGTGTCGCTCATCCACCACGCCGTGCGCCCGTCGGGCAGGACGGCGGGGACGTAGCCGTCGGCGTGGATTCACCCGGTGTTGCCGTGCGTCAGCTGGTGGAAGTCGTTCTGGTACGCCGACGCGCTCGCGTACGACGTGCCGCAGGTTTCCGTCGCGAATGCCGGACCTCGTGCCCGAGCAGAGCACGTCGGCGATCATCGTCCCCCACCCCGAGGCGAAGTACTTCATCGCCTGAGCAAGACTCGCGCGCGTCGCCGCGCGGCATATGGTTCCGGACAGATGGGCGGCCTCTAGGATGCGGTCGCCATGTGGACCCGTCGAGCCGAATCGGTGTTCAGATCTGCAGTCGAGCGACTGCGGTCGAGCCCTCGGCGCGTGTGGTGGACCACTTTCGTTCTCGTCACGGTGCTCAGCGGGCTATGGGGACTCGCAAATCCGCCGTTTGCCGCACCTGACGAGCCCGCGCACGTGAAGCGAGCGGTCGCACTCGACCACGGCGAACTCACCGGAAAGAGCCTTAGTCCGCGACTTCTTCGGAACCTCAGAGGCGACACCTCCAACTTGGTGGTGCGGGTGCCCGCGGTCTACGCGACGGCCCAACCGGCGTGCTTCGCATTCAAGCCGAATACTTCAGCAGCATGCCTGCTCGTCGGGGGGTCGAGTCGAGACGTCGATACGCTCACCACCGCCGGGCGTCACCCGCCTGCGTATTACGCAGTGGTTGGAGTGGCATCGCTGGTATCCAGCCCCGGCTCAGGAACGCTGTACTTGATGCGTCTCATCGGCGCTGCTATGACCGGCGCGTTCGTCGCCACCGCTATGACGGCGCTACAACGGACAAGGGCCCCGAGACTCATCGCTACAGGCCTTCTGGTCGCGATCACTCCCATGGTGCTGTTCGTGAGCAGCGCTGTGACTCCGAGCGTTCCGGAGATCGCAGCGGCGCTCGCGCTGTGGGTCTCCGGGCTGGTCCTGGTATCTCAGACGAACGAGCGCGTCGACAAGCGGCTCGTGACCGCTGTTGGCATCTCTGCATCCGTACTAGCACTCAGCCGTCAGCTTTCTCCGCTGTGGCTCGGCCTCATCGCGCTGAGCATGCTCCTGTTCGCGACGCGAGGCTCCGTCCGAAATCTCGCCCGCTCCTCGTGGGCGCGCCTCTGGGGCGTGATTGTCGCTGCCTGCGCACTCGCCCAAATCGGCTGGGTCCTCGTCGTCAAACCCCTCGACGCGACGCTGCTCGGACGCAAACGGATCGACGTTCCGTACTCCGAGATCGTGCGCGCAACCTTCGGGGCGACCTTCGGTCAATATCGAGAGATGATCGGGCTGTTCGGATGGCTCGACACCACATCACCTGCGTTGACATATCTGCTCTGGACGGTGGCGATCGCATTCCTCTTCCTCCTCGCGGTCATGGTGGCAAGACAACGCCACATCCTCCTACTCCTCATTCTCGTGATCACCACGGTCGTCGCTCCCGTCGCGCTGCAGATCCCCGCGTACCGCGATGTCGGTGCGGTTTTCTGGCAAGGTAGGTACACGCTGCCGCTCGCGGTCGGGATCCCGATCCTCGCTGCTATGTCGATCGCTTCGACGGAACGCGGTCGACGGCTTGCCGAGCCCAGAGTGTCTTGGGCCATCGGTGGCATCGTGGTGATCGGGAGCACGCTCGCTTTCGCGCAGAATCTCCGCCGCTACACCGTTGGTTACAACGGCGACGTCTGGTACTGGCTGCGTCCACAATGGTCGCCGCCGATATCGCCCCTGCTCCTCACCGCCGGTTACGTGATCGCCTTCGTCGCCTTCGTCGCCTGGGTGCTGGCCTTCAGTCGCGCCCCGGATCGCGCCCCAAAGGAGGCACACGCCGAGGTCCGCGTCCCCGTCGGCAGCGAACCTCAGCTCACGTCCTGACGCTCACGCTGGGACCTCGCGATCCTTCGCCAGCACGTGGCACGCGCGGCGCCCGGATGAGGGTCGGGCACTCGGGCGTCTGATCCGGGAAACCGTGGTCGGCGGAGAGGAAGAGACATGCCGAACTCGAGGCTGATCCTGCGGCGTTGCAGTCGTCCCGCCGGATCAAGCCCCGCGAGCGGCTCATCGCCGCGCTTGGACGAAATAAGCGCAACCCATGAGCGACAACCGGCTTACGACCAGTCCTAAAGACGATCGCCGCGATCGACCGAGCTGCCCCCTCTGCGAAACATGAGACCGTCTATTAGCCTCGGTACGTCGCGAATACCCCCAACGATAAAGTCGGGCTTCAAGGGTCGAAGATACTCGATACCTCGAATACCTGATAGCACTGCGACTGACATCAGACTGAGTTCTTTGGCGGCCAGTATGTCAGCCTCGGTATCACCAATAACTATTCCGTCGTTGAAGCCCGGTATGCGCCCGATGAGCTCAACCTTACTTCTATAAGCCACAGCATCGCTGTGCCCAACCGTCACGCTATCGAAGTACTTCCCAATACGCAGCCGATCTAATTCCTCCATTAAGTCGCCGCGGGATCGCCGTAAGCTGACCAAATAGAGACAATGGTGGTCGGACAACCTTCTCAAGCTGGCCTCGCCGCCCACCACCAACCTATCCGTCGCAAGCATATCCGGACTCTCGATAAGTTCAATGAACCCCCTTAGAAACGCAGACGACAATTCCGGCTTCAGGCCACTTTCGACGAGTATCCGCGACCATTCAGTGTCCCGGCGCCTGAGTTGCCAGTACGCTCGTTTTGTCAGCGGCTTGCCACCCAATAGCCTGATCGTCCGAGCATATACACGATGATGCCTACCGGAGATATCGAGAACCGTGCCATCCGCATCAAAGCAGAGCTTCAACGCTCGGTCCACCGAATATATTCTAGAAGCCCTTTGGCGAAGTCAGTCGTCGTCGTAATCAGTCCCAACCTTTTCGCCTCGGCAATGGCGAGTTGATTGTCGAGAGGGATGGCCTCCTTTACGGGTCGGGTCACCCGGATCTTCACATCCTTCCCGTAAAGGCGGGCGAAACTCCCTCGTACCAATTCGGAAACTTCCTGCACGCTCCGAGAGTGCCCACTGCCTAAATTGATGTCCACGTTTGAACTCGTTCTCACCTTCAATGCCAAATTCACAGCCCGAACCAGATCCTCGATGTACATATAGTCTCTCTTGGTCTTTAGTGACTTGACCGTCATGGTTCCAACCTCGTGCGCTGACTTTACGATGTTCGGAATCAAGCCCATCGATGCTTGACCTGGACCGTATACCGACGCTACACGCAGATTGAGGACGACGGTGTTCTCAAGGCGGTCTTTCACGGTGTTCTCAACCGCCAATTTACTACGGCCATACGCCGTGTTCGGGGCCAAGCGGGCGGTTTCAGAGACTGGCGGGTTCGCATTCGGATCGTAAACGACCCAGCCTGAAATGAGAACCAAAGTCGGTACATTTAACCCCTGGCAGATCGTCGCCACGTTCTCGGCAATCTTCACTTCTACGCCGAGAGCAACATCATCTGCTGGTGAAGTAGCTCCGGCGCAATGGACCAGGTGCGAAATCGCCTTACCCGCTTCAGCGCGGATGAACTCGCCAGCACGCTTTGCATTGGTCAAGTCAGCCTTATGGTGACGGGCTCGATTGCGCTCGGACCTTGAAAGAGTAATCGCAGAATCCCCGAGCGATTCGGTAATAGCACTCCCTAAGAAGCCGGAGCTGCCGGTGACGACTATCATCCCTCTAGCTTCCTAAGAAGTTCCGAGAGCGCCAAGACGTTCTTCTCGATTTCACCCACGGAAGTGAGTATCGGTTCAAAATCGATGCCGCGGATCCATACTAAGCCGTCTTGAACGGGATTCAGCCTGCGGCTAATGGTAGGTGCTGCTTCGCCGTACGCGAGCTTCGTGAAGATATAGGGCATGTTGAGTCCGGCATCGGTAAAAAATTGGTGGGTGGTAAAGAACCGCCCGATATTGATTTCGGTCGGATTCGGCATACCACTCTTATCGTAAGTAAGGTCGACACCGAACAAGCCGTTGGGTTTCGAATCAATGGCAAGTACAGCCTTGACGGCCAGGTCGTCGAGCTTTTGATCAGAAACGGTCTCTCCACCTCCAGTGGCACCGCTGATGCCCGAAGGGGAGATCTTCGACAGCTCCCAATACAGGCGTTTACGGCCTTGCGCAACTATCAGTTCACCGTCACGCCAGATCGACATCCACGTTACCGAGGAGGGCTCGAGCAGCTCCGAGGCCGTAAAATGACCCCAGCCTTTATGAAAGTCGATCCAAGCTTTTGCCGTTCCATAGTCGTGGACTGGTAAAGACCCCCTGCCTCCGGCGCCCGTTGTGGCGCGCAGCCATAAGTTCCCTCCGTACTCGGTGAAAGCCTCTCTCAAGTCGGCGACGCCACCTAGGAGCGTGGTTGTTGGTACTCGTAAACCGGCTGCTCGCCATTCTTGATAGGAGGCAAACTTATCCAGACAAAGGTTGACTGTCTGCTTCGACGGGAGGAAGGTCTTGGTTTGAATCTTTTCGCGCTTCTCCGATAGGAAACCCACCTCAGCGTCATTTTGAGCGTGCACAAAGCCGATTTCCTGTTCCGCGATAATTGTGTTGAGAAGTTCGAGGAACGACGGGTCGTCTACTCTGGGTACCAAATACCGTGTGTCCACCTCGGCCCGCATTAGATGGTACTTATCGGCGTCAGTGCCTGTGATGTGGAACTCTTCCGGTGCTTTGCGCAGCGAACGGATGAAATTGGCGGCCGGCGAGCCACCAGCACCGGTAACCAGGATGCGTTTCACCCTCTTGCGTTTGGGCCGTTATGTTTCTTGATCGACATTGGGCGCTCCTTAAATGCTTCTCCGGCACGGCATGATCTACGAGCTCCGTTTCTTCACGTGTCCTACTGACGTACCACCAGGCCCCGCCCGCCCCTTCTCAACCTCGAACTGGGCCTCGTCGTCTCTCGGCACGCTGCTCCACACCTCCGCCAGCGTCGTCGCGGTACGCACATCCGAGGCTTGCCACTGTGCCTGCACCAAGGGTCACGGGGCCAGGCCGGGACGACAATTCGAGCACCTGCGCCCGTTGTCAGGTCCTCAGGGCTGTCATCTACGGAGCCTCCTCATCCCGCCGGCGATGGTCTTCGCATTCCCTGAGCAGAGTGCAGTTCCGTGCTTGTGATTCGAGGCGAGCTATCGGGTGCCGTTCGATGGAGCGGGCCGCTGGGTGCAGGCTTGAGCGGCCGATGCCGAGTCGAACAGCTTGCCAGCCCGGGCGCCAGCAAGACGGTCCCCGTAGAGAGGATGGTGGCACTGGAGCGCCTTCGCGATCGTGCCCGATCCGATACTCATGGAATGACACGGACCTAGCCGCGGCGAACGCAGTCGTGCGTCGAGATGTGTATCGGGGAGCGCGTAGGTGTGGCGAGCAGGCTCATCGCGTTTCCGTTGACCGGCTGTTGATCCTGTGCCTAACGTCCGACGAGCACTGAGGGCAGGTGATCGCGGGACAGCCGAGGACGGCGCTCGGTGCAGGAAGCGAGGTAGGGCATGAAGCGAATGGTGCTCGTAGCAGCCGCCGCCACGCTGCTGGTCGGGGTGGCGTGCGCGCCAGTGAAGCCGCCGCCTTCGGGAATACCGGGACGTGACGTCTACGTCACCGAGGTGTACGTGGAGACGCAAAGCGTCCAGGGCCTCACCGTCGAGGTGACGTGCGAGCTGAGCTACATCCATGGCGATCAAACGCCAGCCGTTGGAAGTCCGCAGGTCGCCGTGGTGCCTGGTTATGGTCTCTTCACCTACGACTGGCGCGACCAAGACATCACCGAGTGCACCGCCCGAGAGGTCAGCGGCAAGAACGTGCTCTACGGCAAACCCTCAGTCCACGGGGCGAGTACGACAGAGCTCTACCCGACGCCCCAGGACTGCTACTACGACGAGGGCGGGCACGGGAATATCCAGACCTGCTACTTCTACATCCGGGACGCCTGACAAACCGTCACGACCTTCACAGTTGGTGACCCGCACCGGCTCGGGCCAGTCGGAAGACTTGGCTTGGGCCGGTGCGGCCAGCCAGGACGTTGCAGGCGGCTCAGGGGACGTGACTCCCAAGCGCACAGGTGCAAATGCCTGGGGAGACAACGCCTCAAAACCGATCGGTGTCCACGCCACTACAAGGCGGACTGCGTGAATCTTCAACCGCGGTCGAAGATTGCCTTGACGCCGACCGACCCGCTGCTCCGATAGGAGGAGCGACCTAGCTCATTGGTTCTGAAGCAGTCTCGACGCGTTGTCGACGACGCTGTTGCCGCCGATCCGGGCCCAGTTGAAAGCCTCTCTGACCTGATGGCCTGTTGTGATCAGCGGACTCGCCCGACCCGCTAGTTTCCGACGGTTCCAAGGGCCGCCCTCGACCGAAAGCGGCTTACTTATCGGCTGAGCGCGACTGGCGCGACCACCGGTTCCGCGCATGCGCACGCAGCAGCCGACGTGGAGTTCTGCGGCACTGCGTGCCACATGCAAGCTTCGTTTGGGCACTCCGCGCTGATCGCAAACAGGACGTGACCCATGGCGTCGATGTTCTGGCTTTGGATGACCCGTACGTCGGGTGTGCCACATTCCGGGCACCGCTGCCGCTTGGGGTCCTGCTGCATGTATAAACCGTACCGACGTGTCAACAACCGACCTTCGCGACGGGGATTGCCGCGAATCGCGCGGTGTACGGCGGTAACGTGCGCGAGCACAACTCCAAGAAAGCAGGCGGCCACAGGTGTAACTGGGAGATCGAGCCCCCGGTGTCTGTCAGATCGGCCATGTGTTCGTGATCTCGGTGCGACCGCGATCGGCGACGGGGACGGTGTGGTCGATCTCGAGGAACCTGTTGGTCGGATGGTCACACCCTCCCGGGGACGGATTCGAGAGGCCGGCGGGGCCGCCACGTCCCCCGAAGCGACCCCGCCCAGCCTGGACGGGCCAGCCCGACGGTGGCTTTAGCCGGCCGGCCCCGGCGCCGGTGGTGGGGATGCACGACTTAGCGACGGCTGCGACACTCCCCGGGCACCCCGCTACCGGCGTCTCCTCCGCCCACTTGCGAAGCGGTAGGGGCGGGGGTGTCAGCAACGGGTGCCGGTGGGGAGGCGGGGAAAACCTTCGGGGACGTCCGTTCCCCCCGGTGTTCTTCAGCCGACGTAGGGGCCGGACAGGAAGCGAGGTAGGGCATGAAGCGAATGGTGTTCGTAGCAGCCGCCGCAGGGCGGCTGGTTGAACGGACCGCCGGGCAAGACCAACCTCTCGTCCCAGCCCCAGGACTGTTACTACCAGGAAGGTGGGAAGGGCAACACCCAAGCCTGTCACTTCTACATCGAGAACACGTTCCCGTGACAAACGCCTGCGCTTGTGAACCGACGTCGCATTGCGGTTGCAGGCGTCGATGACGTGTGATCTCATCCGACACCGAGGAGGCGCCGGGGGGCGAGGTAGGGCCTCGAAGACCCCCGGCGCTCCTCAGGAACTCAACGCTAGGTGCCTTTCGTCGAGTAAGCGCGGATGGTGGCTCCTTGCCGGCGTGTGGCGCGCGAACTGCTCGAATACCTGCAAGGCCATCTCATCCGAGTGGACCGACATCCATCCTGGCCATCGCTCGTACCGTCCGGATTCCTGTGATCGACGGCATCGCTGCCGCAATTCGTGCGCTCGATCCAGAACAACAGGGTGTGTACTGCGTGGATCCGAAAGAGTCGGCAGGTGGCCAGGCAGAAATCACTGAGACGAACGCGGGACGCTTTCTACGACGTCGAATTTGCCGCTGCCGGGTTGAACATGCCCACCAGCTCATGCGCGGTGCGCTCGGAGAACGGGCCGCCGCGGAGCGGGTCCTCTCCGCTCGAGCCAGACCTCTACTGGGTCCGCATGGTGGACATGGGTTACGCGCTCGTCCCAAGTGATGAACTCGATCCTTCATCCCGCTCCAATCTCATTGATTTCGACGGCGCGCTGGCGCGCCTCG